>ERZ1370068.2942-contig-2069_pt1 | contig 60431 bp, 65 predicted proteins | sample MGYA00561227_ERZ1370068 | MGnify/ENA primary metagenome ERZ1370068 (study PRJEB38410, sample SAMEA6850437) | metagenome | study: Metagenomic assessment of the ecological functions of the soil: analysis of the soil microbiota associated with the... | reverse complement strand
GGTCTTCGTTCAGTTACGTATTGCTGGCAGATCGAGGGGCCGCAGGTGCGCGACATGGTGCAGCAGAGCGATCGGATCGCGTCGGCGAGGCCAAGCGCATCTTCACGAACTCGAAGAACGTGCAGGACCGCCTGTGGGATCGTTCGCTCCGCCTCGTCGAGCGACGTCCTGTACCACCTGTCGCCGATCGTCGAGGCGCGTCCCGCTGCTCGAACCCGGACCGACGGCGACGCGATCGTGTTCCCGAGCCGGCTCGAGGGCCTCAAGCGGCAGGCGCTCGCCGTCGAGGCGATGCGGCACGTGAAGACCGGCGTCCGGCTCGTGCTCGTCGGCAACGGGCCGGACGAGTGACGCGCTCCGCGAGCAGATCGAGAAGCATCGGGCTCCAGAACAAGGTCGAGCTCGCCGGCCGGGTCTCGACGAACGCCTCCACGAGCTCTACCTCCGGGGCGCTCGGCGTTACTACGGGCCGTTCGACGAGGACTACGGGTACGTGACGCTCGAGGGTTCGCGGCGCGCCGGCCGGTCGTGACGCTCACCGACGCCGGGCGGGGCCGCTCGGAGTTCGTGACCGACGGCGAGACCGGCCTGGTCACCCCAGCTCGAACCGCAGGCGATCGCCCACGCGTTCGACCGCCTGTTCTCCAACCGTCCGCTCGCCAAGAAGATGGGCGAGGCGGGCAACGAGAAGCTTCCGCGCGACGGTGCCGGGCTGGCCCGAGGTCGTCGCCCGGCTGACGGAGTAGCCGTGAACCGCGTGACCACCCCGATCGTCGGCGCCGTCCGAAGGCTCTACCGCTGGGACCACAAGATGGACCCGCGCATCGCGTGGTCTCGCCGATGCCGCCCGCCCGCAGCGGGATCGCGACCTCACCGCAGGCGGTGCTCGAGGGGCTCGAACGCATCGGCTACACGCCCGGCAAGCACAAGATCCAGCCGTACTGGCCGATCAAGCACCAGCACTGGGCGACGGTGCCGTGGCACACGATGGGCGTCTACCACCTCGGCAACAACATGGAGTTCCACGGCGACATCTACGACCTCGCGATCCGAACGCCGGGGCTCCTGGTGATCCACGACCTGGCGCTCGACGACTTCGTGATGGGGATGGTGGCGACGGCGCAGCCGTTCGGGCACCAGGCGCTGCGCGAGGGGCTGCTGCTCGCGCCGCGCCTCCACGGGTTCGAGGAGGCCGAACGCAACGAGCCGCTCCGCGTCCCGTACGTCGCGCACGCCGCCCGGAACGCGCGGGGGATCGTCGTGCACTCGCCGTTCGTCGAACGCTACCTGCGCGCGTTCGGCTGCAAGACCCCGATCTTCTGTCGCCCCGCACCCGGTGATCGAGAGCGAGCCGCGCGTCCGGAAGGCGGAGAGCGCCGCTCGCGTGATCCGAGGGTCGCTCGAGTCGATGGGGATGGAGACGCGATGATCGGCGTGTTCGGCGACCAGAACGCCGCCAAGCTGATCGACGTCGTCCTCGAGGCGATGGTGCGCCTGCCGCAGGACGCACCTCGCGCTGGTCGGGCGTCGCATCCCCGGGTACGACGTCGAGCCGATGGTGCGGGGAGCGGGCTCGGCGCTCGCGTGTCGGTGCACACCGACGTCTCGGACGAGGACCTCGCGTGGATGTGCGCGGCGGACGTCGCGGTCGATCTCCGGTACCCGCACCGGGGCGAGGTCTCCGGCTCGCTGTCGCGTTCGATGCAGGTCGGTCGTCCCGACGGTCGTGAGCGCGACCGGGACCTACCTCGACCTGCCCGAGGACGTGGTCGTCCGCGTTCCGGCCGGTCGGCTCGAACCCCAGGAGCTCGCCGACGCGCTCCGAACGCTTGTCGACGATCCCGAACGCCGCCGCCGGATCGGCGCCGCCCGGGCGCACTCGGCGGAGCTCGCCCGGTCCGAGGCGACCGCTCACGTCTACGCCGAGGCGATGGACGCCACGACTGGCCCTCCTGTGTGACCCGGCCTCGTCGAGCGCTCGCCCGCTGGGGCGGGGCGCTGGTCGGACCTCGGGATCACCGAGGACGGCTCTCGGAGGGCTACGGGATGGCCTACGCCCGAGCGCTCGACGAGTTCCGGCCGTCGAGCTCGGCCGCGCCCTCGTCGAGTCTGATCGAGGTTCCGGCCGGAACCCGGGCAAGCTGATGCGGAAGGTCGTGCCACGACCCTCCTCGCTGTCCACGGCGACGATCCACCATGGGCATCGATCGATCGCCTCGGCGATCGACAATCCGAGTCCGGTCCCGCCGTTCTTCCTCGCCCGGTCGGGCTCCGATCTTGGAGAAGGGCTCGAAGATCCGTGGAGGTCCTCGGCGCCGATGCCCTGCCCCCGTCCGTGACCTCGAGCAGGAGCCGGTGTCCATCCGCCCGAGACCCGACGAGGATGGCGCTCCCTCGTCCGTCGCCTTCACGGCGTTCTCCATCAGGGCGTCGAGCGCGGTCTCCAGCCGTTCGCGGTCGGCGCGGACCGTTCCCTCCGCCGTGACCCGAACCTCGCCACGCGCGCTCGGCCGTCGGGCTCCAGCGGCGCATCAGCCCGACGACGAGAGGCTCGACCTCGATGTCGGCCCTCGAGAGGAAGCCGGATCGTCCGCCGCCGTCAAGATCAGCAGGCGTTCGGAGAGCCTCGAGAGCCGCCCGAGCTCGTCGAGGACGACGTCGGGCGTCGCTCGCGACCTGCCCGTTCACACCGGAGTCCGGATGAGCTCCGCGTGACCGCGGGCGACCGCGATCGGCGTCCGGAGCTCGTGCGAGGCATCGCGGACGAACTCCCGCTGCCCCTCGAGGAGCCGATGTTCGGACTCGGCCATCCTCTCGGTCTCCTCGATGGCCGTCCGTCTCCGGTGCGCGTGCCACACCATCGCCAGGAACATCGCGGCCATGAGCGGGACCTCGGTCAGCTCGTCGAGCCGCTCGTTGCCGCGTACCACGGTCCAGGCGAGGGCGGCGCCCGTGACGGCCATCACGACGAGCAACGAGGACCATCGTCGTCCGTAGCCGCCAGACCCGGAAGCCGTAGACGATCGTGAGGCTCACCCAGACGAAGTGGAAGGGGATCGTCTCCCAGTCGCGCAGCATCACGATCACCGCGACGTTGGCCGCGGCGAAGGGTCGCCCAGGCGATCTCGACCCAGCGTCTACGCAGCGTTGAGGCGATATCCGACACTTCTCACCGTCTCGATCACATCGGTCCCAAGCTTCGCGCGGAGCCGCCCCACGCACACGTCCACCACGTTGCTGCCGGGGTCGAACGAGTAGCCCTGCAAACATCGGCGAGCAAGCGCCGACGCGTACAGACGTCGCCTCCCGCCGCATCAGATGTTCGAGGAGGAGGAACTCGCGCTCGCTGAGGATCACCGGGCTGTCTCCGGAGTCCGCGACGCGCCGGGTGAGATCGAGGGTCACGCCGCGAACGCGCAGCACCCGCTGTTCGGGCCCGGAGGCCGGCTGGCGCAGGCGCGCCCTGATCCGGGCGATCAGCTCGGCGAGCGAGAAGGGTTTGGAGACGTAGTCGGAGGCGCCGAACTCGAGGCACCGCACCTTGGTCTCGACGTCGGTCAGGGCCGAGGAGGATCAGGACCCGCTGGCTCGGGCGTACCTCGATGAGGCGCTGGAGCACCGAGACCCCATCGAGGCTCGGCAGCAGCAGGTCGAGCACGACGAGCTCGTAGGTGCCGGTGCTCGCCATCTCGAGGCCCCGGCTCCCGTCCGTGGCGCCGTCCACCTGGAACCCCTCGGCCGAGAGGGCACTGGGAGACGAAGCTGACGATCATCGGTTCGTCGTCGACCACGAGGACGCGCGACACAATCGAATGCTATGTGGCGAACGCGCCACCGGCGCCATCCTTCGTGACGAGACCGTCATCCGGGCGACGCAGGGATCATGAGCGAAGCGTGACGGTTGCATGACGCCGGCGTCATGGACGGCCCCTTCGTCGGAAAGGGATGCCTAGAGTCGCGGCTGGGTGACATGGCTCACCGAGACCGTGTCCCGGCCGAAGGGGAGGGCTCCGTGACCATGGACAGGCGACGTTGGTTGGTCGTTCCGATGATCCTGGGGCTCGCCCTGGTGACGGCGGGCTGCAGCAGCGACGACGAAGGCGACGGTCGCGGTGACGGTGGCCGACTTCTCAGTCACCCCCGATCCGGGCAGCGCTCCGGCAGGAGACATCACGTTCGACATCACCAACGACGCCGAGCAGACCCACGAGTTCGTCGTCTTCAAGACCGATCTCGCCGCGGACCAGCTCCCGACGGACGAGAACGGCGACGTCGACGAGGCCGGCGAGGGCGTCGAGCACGTCGACGAGGTCGAGGACATCGAAGGGGGCAGCACCCAGTCGCTGACGGTGAACCTGGATGCCGGGAGCTACGTTCTCATCTGCAACCTGCCCGGCCACTACGGGCAGGGGATGCACGCGAGCTTCACGCGTGAACTGAGGCGATCTCGGAGGGGACCTCTCCTCCACCCGGCAGGGCGAGAGCGCGGCGTGGCCTCCGCCTCTGCGGGAGGCGTGACGCGAACGGCGCTCCGTGCGCCCAGATGACGATTCCGTGGCGTGCTCCACGGTCCCGCGCGTGGGCCGTTGCTAGACTCGCCACGCCGGCCGGCATGCACGTCGCGCACCCGAACCAGCCTGCCGCCCAACGCCATGGCCGCAACCACGCAGACCGTCGAGCGCACCTCCGAGTCGCCGCACCTTCGGGTCGGCGAACGCCTCCGCATCCTCGGTCGCCCACCGCGAGATCCTCGCCAACCTGGTCCGCAAGGAGCTCAAGGTGAAGTACGCGGCCTCGGTGCTCGGGGCCGTCTGGTCGCTGCTGAACCCGCTCGTCTACCTCGCGGTGTTCACGTTCGTCGCGAAGGTCCTCGGCGCGGGGATCCCGAACTACCCCGTCTACCTGCTCTCGGGGCTCCTCGCCTGGAACCTGTTCTCGGCCTCGATGGGCCCGCGGCGCGCGGGCGGTCCTCGACAACGCGAACCTGGTGAAGAAGGTGGCGTTCGCGCGCGAGATCCTGCCGCTCTCGGCCGTCGGCGTCGGGCTGGTCGACTTCGCGCTGCAGTCGGCGGTCCTGCTGCCTGTACATCGTGGTCTCCGGGTACGGCCTCCACCTGCCCGAGCTCGCCCTGTGGCCGCTCGCCTTCGTCACGCTCCTCGGTCCTCACGGTGGCGCTCTCGCTGTGGTTCTCGGCGCTGAACGTCCGCTACCGCGACGTCGGGCACCTCGCTGAACATCGCGCCTGCTCGTCGTGGTTCTGGGCGACCCCGATCGTCTACGCCGAGTTCCAGGTGCAGCAGCTCGCCGAGGGGAGACGGGCACGTGGTTCGGGATCCCGCGCCTGGCGCTCTACCTGCTGAACCCGATGGCCGATATCGTCGGCCGGTTTCCACCGGGCGCTCTACGGCGTCGTGAAACCCGATCGGGCGCGCTCACGCCGGTCCTGTTCGACAAGAGCCTGGCGTGGGTCGCCGGGATCCTGACGATCACGCTCGTCGTCTCGCTCGTCGGTCTCCGCCTCGCGTGGGGCTACTTCTTCAATCGCGCTCGGGCGACTTCGCGGAGGAGCTGTGAGCTGCGCCCGCGATCGAGGTCGCCGCGACGTCTCGAAGCGCTTCCGCGTCTACCGGGAGAAGCCGACGTCGCTCAAGCAGCGCGTGCTCTCCTCGCGGAGCCAAGCGCGGAGGACTTCTGGGCGCTCCGCGACATCGCGCTCGACGTGGGGCGAGGGGTCGACGTTCGGGCTGATCGGGCACAACGGCTCGGGCAAGACGACGCTGCTGAAGTGCGTCGCCGGGATCCTGCGGCCGACCTCGGGGACGATCCGCCAGCGCGGCCGCCTCGCGGCGCTGCTCGAGCTCGGCGCCGGCTTCCATCCCGAGCTCACGGGGCGCGAGAACGTGTACCTGAACGCCTCGTTCCTCGGGCTGTCGCGCAAGCAGACCGACGCCGCGTTCGACGACATCGTCGCGTTCGCCGGAGCTCGAGACGTTCATCGACAACGAGGTGAAGTTCTACTCGTCGGGCATGCTCGGTCCGGCTGGGGTTCGCGGTCGCGGTGCACGTCGAGCCCGACGTGCTCCTGATCGACGAGGTGCTCGCGGTCGGCGACGAGGCCTTCCAGGCCAAGTGCCTCGACCGCATCCGGCGCGTTCCAGCGCGAGGGCCGGACGATCGTGCTCGTGACCCACGCGCTCGACACCGTGACCGAGATCTGCGACCGAGCCGCGATGCTGCACCACGGCGAGCTCCACGCGATCGGCATGCCGTCCGACGTGGTGCGCGAGATGCGGTACGTGCTGCTCGGCGATGACCGATCCGACGTTCGTCCCGGAGCAGGGCACCCGCGAGGCCGAGATCGCCGAGGTGCAGATCGTCCGCCCGAACGGCTCGAGCGAGGGCGCGATCCTGCGCGGCGATCCGCTCACGATCGTGATCGACGTCCGCCAGAACGAGCCGGTCGACGACCTCGACGTCGACTTCGCGGTCCTGGACGGGGCCACGCAACCACGCCGTGCTCGACGCGCGGACCTCGCGCGCCGGCATCGACCTCGGCCGGTTCGACAAGAAGCGCGTGCGGTTCCGGATCCAGGGCTTCCCGTACGCGCCCGGCAAGTACTGGGTGACGATCGGGCTGTCGAACCGCTCGACCGGGCACCTGTACCACGTGCAGACCCAGCGCTACCTGTTCGAGGTCTTCGACGCGCCCCGCGTGCAGGAGCTCGTCGAGGTCCCGGTGGCGGTGGAGGTCGAGGACCTGTGACCGAGCCGGCGACCGATCCCGCGACGACGCAGACGAAAGGAACCCCTCCGATGCTGATCGTGCTGATCCTGTTCTCGGTGACGCTGGCCGCGATCGCGCAGCTGGCGCTCAAGCACGGCATGAACCTCGTGAACGACGAGCTCGCGCCCCAGACCTTCTCGCTCAACGGCCGACTCGCTGCGCGTGGTCGTCGGGCAGCCGTTCGTCTGGGGCGGGCTGTTCCTGTTCGGCCTGTCCGCGCTCGTGTGGCTGGTCGTGCTCTCGAGGGCGTCGCTCTCGTTCCGCCTACCCGTTCGCGGCGCTCACGTACGTGCTGATCCTGCTGTTCGACCAGTTCGTGCTCGACGAGCACGTCCCGGGTCTGCGGTGGGCCGGCGTCGCGTTCATCGGGGTGGGCATCATCCTCGTCTCGCAGACCCAGCACACGTGACCCGATGAAGGCCGTCGTGCTGGTCGGCGGGAGGGCATCCGCCTGCGTCCGATCACCGAGACGCTCCCAAGCCGCTCGTCCCGCTGGTCGACCGGCCGAGCCTCGATCACGTGCTCGACCACCTCGCCGGTCACGGCGTGCACGAGGTCGTGCTCTCGAGCTCGTACCTCGAGGAGACGTTCCACGCGTTCATCCACGGCCCGCCGGGGCGACCCCTCGATCACCTGGATCACCGAGACCGAGCCGCTCGGCACCGGCGGCGCGATCGTGAACGCGCTCGAGGCGCTCGACACGGACGAGCCGTTCTTCGCGCTGAACGGCGACATCCTCACCGACCTCGACCTCACCGAGATGCTTGCGCGGCACCGCGATCGGGGCGCCACGGCGACGATCGCCCTCACGCACGTCGAGGACGCGCGCCCGTACGGCCTCGTGCCGATGGACGCCGACGGGCGCGTGCTCGAGTTCCGCGAGAAGCCGGCCGAGCTCGTGCCGGGCGACATCAACGCGGGCACCTACGTCCTCGAACCCGTCGCGCTCGAGGGCTGGACGCGCGGCGAGAACGTCTCGATCGAACGGCAGATCTTCCGGCGCTGATCGCCGACGGGCGCCCGCTCGCGGGGTTCGTCTCCGGAGGCCTACTGGATGGATCTGGGGACGCCGCAGGCGTACCTGCAGGCGCAGTTCGACCTGCTGACGGTCGGGTCGACGGCCACCGCTCGTACCCGTCGCCGTTCGTCGACGCCGGCGGTCGGATCGACGCGGGAGCGACGGTGAACGCCCACGTCGTCGTCGGGCCGAACGCGACGATCGACGCCGGGGCGCAGGTGCGCGACTCCGTCCTGCACGAGCGAGCGGCGGTGGAACCCGAGGCGGTCGTGGAGCGGTCGATCCTCGGCCCCGGCTCGACGGTGATGCGGGTGCCTCGGTGAGCGACTCCGTGCTCGGCGAGGGCGCGGTGGTGGGCGCCGGCGCCTCGGTGCACGAGGGTCGCGTGCACCCGGGAACAGGTCGAGGCGTGACCATCGGGTCGCCGGGACGTTGTGATACGCGTGCGGAACCGCCCGACCATCCTCACCGAACCCTATCGCGTAGAACCCTCATCCTCGTCCTGCTGGCTCGCCCTGGCCTTCGCCGCGATCCCGGCGAACGCCGGACCGGATCGCGAACCGAACGGGCCGGACGGGCACCACAGAGTTCCGTCTGTTCGGCGCCGGCTTCGGGCATGGACTCGAGCTTTCGCAATGGGGCGCGTACGGGCTCGCGAAGCAGGGGTGGGGGCCGTCGAAGATCCTCAAGCACTTCTACTCAGGGACCCGGTCGCGCGCGATGGCTCGCCGCCGAAGGACCTGCGGATCGGGCTCGCGCCAAGGCAGGACTCGGTCCGGCTCGAGGCGCAGGCCGGGCCTGTGGAGATCCGGCTCGGGGATGCGCAGACGGGTTCGGCGGTCGCGACGATCCCCCGGCGAGACGTGGAAGGTTCGTGCCGCCGGCAACCAGTACCTGATCGTGGACGCGACCGGGACCACCGTGGACAGCGTCGGCGGTCCGAACGACGCGATCTCCATCGTGTACGAGCAGAACCGGTGCGCGCGTTCGCGTCCCGAGGCCGCCCACACGTACAACCGCGGCCTCGATCGAGTTCGGCCTGTACTCGTGCGCCGGCGGTTGCGTGATGCGGCTGGTCCTCACCGTGGATCCCCAGGGGTACCTGTACGGGCTGGGCGAGGTCCCGAGCTCGTGGCCGATGTCGGCCCTCAAGACCCAGGCGATCGCTGCGAGGACCTACGCGTTCACGAAGGCCGCCGCTTCGCAGCACCGGGCGGTCTGCGACTGCGCGCTGTACGCGAGCTCGTACGACCAGGTGTACGCCGGGTGGGACAAGGAGGGTGGCGTCGACGGCGACCGGTGGGTCGCCGCCGTGAACCAGACCGAGGACCAGGTCGTGCTGAACGGCGCGGAGACGATCCAGGCCTTCTACATGTCCTCCTCGGGCGGGTACACCGAGAACAACGAGAACGTGTGGGGCGGCACGCCGATCGACTACCTCCGCGGCGTGTGCGACCCCGGCGACTACACCTCCGAGAACCCGAACGCCGTTTGGGAGCAGACGTTCACACCCGCGCAGGTGACCCAGCATCTCGGGCTCGGCATCGGGACCGTGACCGGGTTCACCAACGTCGACCGCGGCGTCTCGGGCAGGATCATGTCCGTCACCGTCATCGGGGCGAACGGCCAGGCCGCGATCAGCGGCGACGCGCTGCGTTCGCGCTCGGTCTCCCGGACGACCGGCTGTGGATCAACGCGGACCGCAGCATCACCGGCGAGATCCGGGCCAAGTACGACGGCCTCGGTTGCTCGCCCGGGCTCCCCACCTCGCGCCAGGTCTCGGTCGCGAGCGGCGAGCGGCAGAAGTTCGAGGATGGGACGATCTACCACTCGGGTTCGGCCGGCGCCCATTTCCTGCGAGGTCTGGTCCTGGGCCGCTATCTGTCCAAGGGCGGCCCGGCGGGTCACCTCGGGTTCCCGACCTCCGACGTCCGCAAGCTCGCAGAACGGGAACCTGCGCGCGAGCTTCGAGGGCGGCGTCATCACCTGCGACCCCGACGGCTCGAGCTGCACGCGTCACCTAGCCCTGCCGCCGCTACTTTCTGGAACAGCGGGCCGAGCAGCCCGTGCGGCGCCTCCGGCGCGACCGAGCGTTCCCCGGTACGCGTCGATGAACGAGGTCGCCATCGTGACCGCCTGGTCCGCCGTGATCGTGGCGGGGCACATCCACCGGGTGTTCCAGGCCAGGAGCGCGAACGCCTGGTCGTCGGGCAGCGCCGGGTAAGGCGCCATGATCACGCGGCTCTGGTCCCGGGCGAGCGTCGCCAGCCGGTCGATCGTCTCCTGCGCGAGCCCGCCGTCGGCCGTCGGGCGGTAGTAGACGATCACGTAGGCGTGCTCGAGGTTGTGGACCGCTCGCGTCTCGAGGACCGGGATCCCGTACACGTGTGGATCCGGCGGGGAGCGGCGAGGCGTCGTGCGGCCCGGCCGCCGCCGGCCGGTCGGGGTAGTCGAACGACTCGCCCGGCGCGAGGTGGACCCGCGACGGGTTCGCGATGACGGGCTGCTCGAGGTCGCCGCACCCCGCGGCCTCGAGCCGCCGAACGCGCCTCGGCCGAGACCTCCCCGGGCCCCGGCGTCCGGAAGAAGAGCAGCCATCCGAGCGCGAGGAAGACGCCGATCGCCACGAGTCGGCCGACGCCCCAGGGACGGCGCTCGGCGGGCTTGGGCGCTCGGGCGCGCGTGGACGAGGGCGAGGTCTTGGTGACTTTGGTGCCCTGGGGCGGGATCCCGCCGGCGGCCGAGAGCCTGAGGGTCGCCGCTTGCGCTTCTTCGCCACCGATGCGCCGTTAGGGCGAGACCGTAGTGAAGTCGAACGTGGACGGGATCGGATCCGGGAGCTGGGCGGCGGTCCCGTAGGTCACGACGATCACGCTCTGATCGTCGAGCTGCACGTCCTGAAGACTGTCGGTGACCTCCTCGCCGTTCACGAACACCTGGAGGTGCTCGGTGTCGCTGTTGCAGTACGCCCCCAGGCAGCTCGGGGTGAAGCGCACGCCCCAGACGCCGAAGAACTCGCCCAGCGTGAACTCGCGTGACTCCGATGACTCGATGTGCACCACGCCGGGATCGCTGTGCGTGTGGAGGGACTGGATGGCCCCGCGTCCGAGATGCCGATGTTCGCCGGGACCGGCTCCTCCTTACCGTGGATGAAGATCTGCAGGTGGGCGTGCTCGTGAAGCGGGGTGGGGCCTCGGGCGGTAGACCAAGGGCGGTTGCGCGAGCGGCGGACTGGTCGGCGTTGGCCGGCCACGGGGCCTTGGTAGTCAAGACACCCGGGAGGGCGCTCGACGGTGGCGGGGACGGTGTCGTTCCGGTTGGTGAAGAAGAACACGCCGGCCGCGACCGCGATCGCGATGCCGGAGATCCACACGAGCTGACGCCGGCGCTGAGCGCGGGCGATCTGGCGCCGGACCGCCTCGCGTTCGGCGCGCGCGAGCTCCTTCTTCTCGGCCCGCGTCCGGAGCGGTGCCGTCGCCGGCCGGTGCGACGGCGGGGCCGGACGCTGGTCGTGGATCTGCCTTCGGCTTCGGTGCGCTCGGCCCCGTCCGGCTCCGAACGCCCGTCCTGCCCGACGTCCTCGATCGTCGACGGCGGTCGCTCCGCCGTCCGGGTCGCCCCACCCGTGGGGCGGTTCCTCGAACGGTTCTGGGGTTTGCGCCGCTTCTTCGCCATGGCTCCTCAGCGCTCGCCGGTCAGAAGGCCGCGCCGGCCTCGGGCGCCTCGCCCTTGTACGGACGCTGTCCGAACGGCGGCGCCGTGTACGACGACGTGAACCCGAACGCGGCCGCGAGGTTCACCTTCGCGCATTTCTGCACGTTGTGCCAGGCGACCAGCGCCATCTGGGTCCCGGCCGGCAGGGTCCCTGGGGCGCCCTGGTCCGGGTAGTCGTAAGGGGCGACGATGACGCGACTGCCTGACGTTCTGACCCTCGTAGAACGAGCGGATCCGGTCGAGCTCCTGGCCGGACACATCCGGCGCGTACCAGACGATCGCCGCGCCGTGCTCGAGCGAGTGGATCACGCGGTCGATCGGCGGCGGCGTGCCGTAGACGCCGGCCCCGTACGGGATCGCGTTGTGCGGTCCCGACGCCGGTGGCACCGAGGCGTACGTCGAAAGCGGCACCGATGCCACGACGTGGAGCACGATCCTGGCTCTTGGGCTGGTACGAGCCGACGTTCTTCCACCGGACCGCAGCCGGCGGTCTCCCGGGCCTGGTCCGCGGCGGCGAGGAGGTCCGCCGGCGTGGCCTGGGCCTCCTGCGGCCGGGTGAGGGCGAACGCGGCGACCCCGCGATCAGGACGAGCGACGACGCCGATCGCGACCCTGCGGTTCGCGCCGGCTCTTCGCCATCTTGCGCTGGAGCTCGACACGCTGACGCCGGGCCTCCTCTTTGCGTTCGGCCTTGGTCAGACGCTGCTTCGAAGTTGGGTCGGCCATATCAGGGTTCCGCCCGGAGGCGGCCCACAAGGATAGCGAGGAAGCGGGCGGTTTGGCCGGTCCGTCTTCGCGAGAACTTCGGGGTCCGGAGCCTTGCGGCGGCCCATCGGCCTTCCTATGCTTCGCGCGACTTCCCCACGGCGCTGGCCGGCGCCTCGCCGGCCGGAAGGGGAGGCATGGCGGACACGGACACGAGCACCGCGAACGTGGTTCGCGTCGAGTCGCCGCCGGGCGGCAGGCTCGACAGGTTCTTCAAGATCTCCGAGCGCGGGTCCTCCGTGCGGATCGAGATCGTTGCCGGGCATCACGACCTGGCTGACGATGGCCTACATCCTGTTCGTGAACCCGGCCATCCTCGGGTTCGTCAGGATCCCCGACCTGCAGCCGCTCGGGCTGCCGTTCGCGCAGGTGCTCACCGTGACGGCGCTCGTCGCCGGGGTGATGACGATCCTGATGGGCGTCGTCGCGAACTACCCGTTCGCGCTCGCCGCCGGGCTGGGGCTGAACGCGTTCGTCGCGTTCACGCTCGTCGCGGCGAACGGGCTCTCGTTCCCGCAGGCGATGGGCGTGATCGTCGTCGAGGGCGTCATCATCACGATCCTCGTCCTCACCGGCGTTCGGGAGGCGGTCCTGAACGCGATCCCGATGGACCTCAAGCGGGCGATCGGGATCGGCATCGGGGCGTTCATCGCGCTGATCGGGCTCGTGAACGCGGGCGTGGTCACCAACACGGGACCCACGCCGCTCGGGCTCGCCGCCGAGCTGACGACGTGGCCGATCGGGATCTTCGTCGTCGGGCTCGCGCTCAGCGCCGCGCTGGTGGCACGCAGGGTCAAGGGGGCCCTGCTGATCGGGATCTTGGTCTCGACGGTGCTGGCCATCATCGTCAACGAGGCGAAGGACCTGTCGATCTGGGGCAACGGCATCGCGGCGATCCCGGACAAGATCGTCGACACGCCGGACTTCGGGCTCGTCGGCGCGTTCTCGTTCGACTTCTTCACGGTGCTCGGGACCGCGGACCGCGCTCGCGGTGGTGCTCTCGGTGATGCTGTCGGACTTCTTCGACACGATGGGCACCGTGATCGGCCTCGGCGGCGAGATGGAAGATGCTCGACAAGGACGGCCGGCTGCCCGGGATCAAACGGGTCCTGCTGGTCGACTCGATCGCGGCGGCCGCCGGCGGCGCCGCCTCGGCGTCGTCGAACACCACGTTCATCGAGAGCGCGTCGGGCGATCTCGGAGGGCGGGCGCACCGGGCTCGTCGCCGTGGTCGTGGGCGTGCTGTTCCTGCTCGCGATGTTCTTCTCGCCGATCGCGGGCGTGATCCCGCGCGGAGGCGACGGCGCCGGCGCTCGTGCTCGTCGGCTACTTCATGATGGTGCTCGTCAAGGACATCTCGTGGTCGGACCCGGGGATCGGCATCCCGGCGCTGCTCACGATCGTGATGATGCCCTTCACGTACAGCATCACCAACGGCGTGGGCGCGGGGTTCCTCTCCTACGTCGTGATCGCGGTCGCTGCGCGGCAAGTGGCGGGAGGTCCACCCGCTCCTGTACGTCGTGCGCCGCGATCTTCGCCTGGTACTTCGTGCACGGGGTGGTCTAGACCGAGGCGCTGCGGACCGGGCTCACTCGGTCCGCAGGTGCTCGGAGAGGTCGAGCGGGGCCGCGGCGACGCGGCCCCCGCCGGCATCGGGCCCACCGCCACGGTCCCGAGCGCGAACCACTCGTCGGACATCCCCAGCGCGGCGCGGCTCTCCTGCTGGCAGAACAGCGTCGACGAGATCCAGCACGACGCGAGCCCCTGCGCCGAGAGCGCGAGCAGCAGGTTCTGGATCGCGGCGCCGCCCGAGAGCAGGAACATCTCCTGTTCGGCGTGCGAGCGCTCGGCGTCGGCGTAGGGGTGGGCGCCCCGGAACCGGACCCACGGGACGATCAGGACCGGCGCGGCGCCGAGCACCGCCGTCGCTCCTGCGCGATCCGGCGTTCGATCGTGGCCTCCGGCGTCCCGTCGCCGTCGGAGGTCCTCGCGCCAGGCGTCCGCGATCGCGCGCGAGCAGCCGCCGCTTCGCCGACGGGCTCCAGATCGCGCTGAACGACCACGGTCGCGTGTGATGCGGCGCCGGCGCCGTGCACGCGGCCCGAACCGCCTCCTCCACCGCCTCGCGCGTGACACCTCGCCGTCCCCGAACGCCCGGATCGTCCGCCGCTCCGAGATCGACAGGAGCGGGGAGGTTCGGAACAGGTCCTCCTCGGGCGGCCGGACCGTCTCGGCCACCGGGACCGCCGCCGGCTCGAACGCCACGCCCCGCACGATCGCGACCGGCACCCGCGACGCCTTGCCCATCGCGAGCCCGCTCGCGGCCGCCACCTCGTCGGCGAGCGCCACGACCGTCGCCTCGAGCTCGCGGCCGTGGTGGTCGGTGGTCGCCGCGGAGGTCGACGAGCGCCGGGATGCCCGCGCAGCCGATCGCGACGTTCACGACGCCGCGACGCCAGGTCCTGCCGAACGTGTCCGTGATCACGACGGCGATCTCGACGCCGAGCCGTTCGCCCAGCTCGCGGCGGAGCCGCTCCGCCGAGCCGTCCGGGTCCTCCGGCAGCAGCGTGAGGAACCCCTCCTCGACGTTGGAGGCGTCGACGCCCGCGTTCGCGCACACGAACCCGTGGCGGGTCTCGGCGATCACGAGGTCGCCGCGCCGGGCGACGAGGCGCCGCGTCTCGCGCTCGACCCAGGCCTCGCGGCCGCCGTCGGCCTCGGGGACCACGCGGCCCTCGGCCTTGGACACGATCTTCTGCGTCACCGCGACCACGTCGCCGTCGCGAACGCCCACCGAGCCGAGCGGTCCGGCGAGGAGCGTCGGCGAGGTCGTCGCCCGGCCGGACCTCCGGGAGCCCTCGACGGGCAGCACCTCGATGCTCATGCGGTTCGGGACGCTCCGATCACCCGAGCAGGCCGAGCGCGAACCGGGCGAGCGCCTCCGCCTTCGCGTCGTCGGTCATGATCGAGTCGGTCGCGCCGGCGCGAACGCCGGTCGCCTCGATCCGCGGGATCAGCGCGCGGTCGGCGCTCGTCGACCACCCACGCCGCCAGGAGCCCGCGGTAGCACTCCGGCCGCGCCGGCCGCGGTGACCTCGGCGCCGGCCGCCGGCATCAGGCGGTCCGCCATCCCCGCGAGCGGCGCGCCGGCGACGATCCCGCTCACCCGACGACGTCCGCCCGCCGCTCGGCGACGACGTCGCGGATCCCCGGCACCGCGAGGATCGGACCGAGCGAGGCGACCGGGTTCGACGGGCACAGCACGATCGCGTCCGCGGACGCGAGCGCCTCCAGGACCCCGGGCGCGGGTCGGGAGCGTTCGGCCCCCTCGTACCGGACGGCCTTGACCTCGTCGCGTCCCCGCGCCCGAACCCAGTACTCCTGGAAGTGGAGGTCGAGCTCCTCGCCGTCGGCGACCACCGAGATCCGCGTGGTCACCGGGTCGTCGCTCATCGGGAGCAGCCGCGGCACCACGCCGAACCGCCGGGCGACGGCGGCCGTCGCCGCGCTCAGCGTCTCGCCGGCCGCCAGCAGGTTCGTCCGGAACAGGTGGGTCGCGAGGTCGAGGTCGCCGAGGTTGAACCACGCCTGCTCCGGGGTCGAACGCGCGCAGCTCCTCGGTCGCGCGGAACGTCTCGTCGCGCCGCCCCCACCCGCGTTCGCGATCGAAGACGTCGCCGAGCCAGTACGTCACCGAGTCCAGATCGGGCGACACGTGCAGCCCGTGCATCGTGATGTCGTCGCCCGTGTTCGCGATCACGGTGACGGCTTCCGGCGCAACGGCGCGGACGAGCCCACGCAGGAACTTCCCGCGCCGATCCCGCCGGCGAGCGCCGTCACCCGCATCCACGGCAGCGTAGTACGCTCGCGAACGGATGGCCGAGGCCACGACCGCGCACGCGCTCCGGCGCGCGCTCGCCCGCGCCGGTGCCGGCAAGGCGCTGTCGACCGGCGAGATCGAGTCGCTGCTCGGGGCGCGCGGTCCGACCTCGAACGCCTGATGTCGCTCGCGTCGCACCTGCGCGAGCTCGGACACGGCAGCACCGTCACGTACTCGCGCAAGGTCGTTCGTCCCGCTCACGATGCTGTGCCGGGACCACTGCCACTACTGCACGTTCGCCAAGCCGCCGGCCAGGCTCGAACGGCCGTTCCTGTCCCCGGAGGAGGTCGTCGCGATCGCCGAGGCCGGTCGGCGGCTCGGGTGCAAGGAGGCGCTGTTCACGCTCGGCGACCGCCCGGAGGAGCGCTACCCGGTGGCGCGCGACTGGCTCGCCGAACGCGGGTACCGCTCGACGCTCGAGTACGTCCGCGCCGCCGCGATCCGCGTGATCGAGGAGACGGGCCTGCTCCCGCACCTCAATCCCGGCGTCATGTCCTACGAGGAGATGGCGCGCCTGAAGCAGGTCGCGCCGTCGATGGGGATGATGCTCGAGACCTCCTCGGACCGCCTGTCGCAGCGCGGCGGCCCGCACTTCGGGTCGCCGGACAAGGTCCCCGCCGTCCGTCTCCGCGTGCTATCGGACGCCGGGCGCCTGGCGATCCCGTTCACCACCGGCATCCTCGTCGGGATCGGCGAGACCCTGGCCGAGCGCGCCGAGTCGCTCCTCGCGATCCGCGAGCTCCATCGGCGCTACCGCCACGTCCAGGAGGTCATCGTCCAGAACTTCCGGGCCAAGCCCGGCACGGCGATGCACGATGCGCCCGGAGCCGGGGGACGAGGAGTTCCTGGCCACCGTCGCGACGGCACGGGTCGTGTTCGGACCGCGGATGCACGTCCAGGCGCCGCCGAACCTGTCCGACCCCGAGCAGCAGGCCCGCCTCCTCGAGGCCGGGATCGACGACTGGGGCGGCGTCTCGCCGCTCACGCCCGACCACGTGAACCCCGAGCGCCCGTGGCCGGCGATCGAGGAGCTCGGCCGCCGGACGGCCGAACGCGGGCTCGAGCTCCGCGAGCGGCTCACGATCTACCCGGAGTTCGCGCTGCGGCCCGATCCGTTCCTCGCGGGCAAGATGCGGGCGCCGGTCGCGGCCGTGATGGGCCCCGACGGCCTGGCCGCGGACACGGTCGCGGCGCCGATCGGGTGGCAGGACCCCGAGGTCGCCTGGAAGCCCCGCTCCACCGAGCTCACGTTCGCGAAGGTCGAGGGGCCGGCCTCCGGGCGGACGCCGAGATCGTCTACGGCGAGACCGACGTCCCCGAACGCACCCGCGCATGGCACGCCGAACGCGTCCCCCGCGCCGGCTCGCCGCCGAGATCCGGTCCGGGCTCGCCAACGCCGAGGGGCGCCGGCCCCTCAGCGACGAGGAGGCCCTCGCGCTGTTCCGGGCCGAGGGTGACGACCTCGAGGCGCTGTGTGCCGTCGCCGACGGTCTACGGCGCGAGGCCGTCGGCGACGGCGTCACCTACGTCGTGAACCGCAACATCAACTTCACCAACGTCTGCTACGTCGGGTGCCGCTTCTGCGCGTTCGCGCAGCGCGAGATCGACCCGGAGTCCTACACGCTCACGCTCGCCGAGGTGGCCGAACGAGCCCGCGAGGCCGCGGCCTGGGGTGCACCGAGGTGTGCATGCAGGGCGGGATCCACCCCGATCTGCCCGGGTCGTTCTACTTCGATCTGCTCGACGCGGTGAAGGCCGCGGCACCGGATATCCACATCCACGCGTTCAGCCCGATGGAGGTCCTGAACGGCTCCACGAAGCTCGGGATCTCGTTCCGCGAGTTCCTGCAGGAGTGCCGGCACCACGGTCTGGGGACGATCCCCGGTACCGCGGCCGAGATCTTGGACGACGACGTCCGGTGGGTGCTGACCAAGGGCAAGCTGCCCGCCGACGCGTGGGAGGAGATCGTCCGAACCGCGCACGACCTGGGGCATCCGCAGCTCGTCGACGATCATGTTCGGGCACGTGGACGCGCCTCCGCACTGGGTTTTCCACATCCGGAGGCTCGCGCGGATCCAACGCGAGACGGGCGGGTTCACCGAGTTCGTGCCGCTTCCGTTCGTCCATCAGAACGCGCCGATCTACCTCGCCGGCAAGGCCCGACCCGGCCCGTCGTTCGACGACAACCGCCGCATGCACGCCGTCGCGAGGGTCCTGCTCGACGGAGTTATCCACAACATCCAGGTCTCGTGGGTGAAGATGGGCGTGGAAGCGTGTCAGACGATGCTGAACGGCGGTGCGAACGACTTCGGTGGCACCTTGATGGAAGAAACGATCAGCCGCATGGCGGGCGCCGAGTGGGGATCCGCATGGAGCCTTCGGAGATCCCGCACGGCGATCACGTCGATCGGTCGCACGCCCATCGAACGGTCGACCACGTACGAACCCTTGCAGCGCAACATGAACGAGCACGATGCGCATGTGTCGATGGCGCCGCTGGGGGCCGCGATCGGCGAACGAACGCCTTCCGCCGACCGTTTCCGTCAAGGAGATTGACCGAACCGGTCAACGAGATAGACCATCGAAATACTTCGCAGAACCTCTTGCACCTGCGCCCGAGCACGTATTCGATTCTCTGGGGACGCATGTGGAGATGCCTGAGAACTCGAGTTTTCCTCTTGCCAAGAGGGGAACCTATAGCCCAGAATCACACGCGTGTGATTTCGGGGAGGAACGGGGACCACATGCATCACTACATCCCATGGCAAGAGCGGGCGCGATGTCGGCAACACGATCCGGAGGTGTTCTTCCCCGAGAAGGGGGATCATCGAGAGAGGCCAAGCGGATCTGCGCCGATTGTCCGGTTCGCATCGAGTGCCTCAACTACGCCCTTCGCCGCGACGAGCGGTACGGGGTCTGGGGTGGGATGAGTGAACGCGAACGGCGACGCCTGAAGCGTATGGCGTCCTGACACCGAGGGAAGGGGGTGACCGATGTCTCCCGCAAAGAAGAGATCCACCGCGAAGCGCAAGACGGCGGCTCGCAAGCCAGCGGCGAAGAAGACCGCGGCTCGCAAGACCACCCGTAGACGGAAGACCGCCGCGCGCAAGCCGGCAGCGAAGAAGACGACGCGGAGGAAGACCACGCGGCGCAAGCCCGCAGCGAAGAAGAAGACCGCTGCGCGCAAGCCGGCGCGGAGGAAGACCACGCGTAGGAAGACCGCCGCGCGCAAGCCGGCGGCGAAGAAGACGACGACGCGCAGGAAGACCACACGCAGGAAGACCGCGGCCAAGAAGTCTGCCGCCAAGAAGACTGCGGCGCGTAGGCCGGCGAAGAGGCGGACCGCGAAGAAGCGGTAGCCGTCGGATCGCTGTTGATGCTCGGAAGGGGGCATGGCCCCCTTCGCGTGTTCGAACACCGGCGTGCTAGGCTGCGCGCCGCCTCTGGGCGCACTCCATGGCCACGACAACCGTCGATCGTTCTCCTGCTTCCCGCGACGTGCGCTCACCGAGCGTGCTCGTCGTGCTGGTCACGCGCGACGCCGTCGCATGGCTGCGCGGATGCCTCGAGTCGCTCGCCGCGCAGACCTACCCGCGCCTGGGCGTCGTGGCGGTGGACAACGGCTCCTCCGGACGGAACGCTGGAGCTCCTGCCGACAGGCGCTCGGTGAGGCGCGGGTGGTCGCCCTGGGGAGAACCGGGGCATCGCCGGGGCGCTGACCGCCGCGACCGAGCTCCCGCCCGCCCAGGCCGCCGACTACCTCTTGCTGGTGCACGACGACGCGGCGCTCGCGCCCGATGCCGTCGAACGCCTCCTCGAGCCCGCCGAAGGTATCAGGGCCGTGGAACGCGTTGGCGTCGTCGGCCCCAAGATCGTCGACTGGGACGAGCCGAGGGTGCTCCGGGAGGTGGGGCGCTCGACCGACCGGTTCGGCCACCCTTACACCCCCTGCAGGAGGGCGAGGCTGGACCAGGGGCAGTACGACCGGGTGCTCGAGGTCCTGTTCGTGTCCTCCGCCGTCATGCTGGTCTCGCGCGAGGCGTGGCAGCGGACGGGACCCTTCGACGAGCGCTTCGCCGGCCACCACGACGATCTGGACTTCTGCTGGCGGGCGCGCCTGGCCGGCTTCCGGGTGCTCATGACGCCGCTCGCGACCGCCCGCCACCGGGACGCGACCGGTCGCGGCGAGCGGCCCCAGGAGCAGCCCTCCAGGAGCACCCGCTACTACGCCGAGCGCGCCGCGCTGGCCTCGATGCTCAAGGACTACGGCGTCCTCACGCTGCTGTGGCTCCTGCCCGTCTACGTGGTGCTCGGCGTGGCCCGGATGCTCTACCTGGTCTTGTCGAGGCGGTTCGAGGACGCCTTCGACCTCCTGGCGGCCTGGGGGTGGAACCTCCTGCACCTGCCGGGGACGCTCCGCCGGCGGGTCCGGGCCCAGTCCGTCCGCTCGGTGGCCGATCGCAAGATCCGGCCGTTCATGGCGTCCACGTTCCGGCTCCCGAGGTGGTTCGAGCGCGCGGAGGAGTTCCTGGACGAGGGTCTGGAGGAGTTCGACGACGAGAGCTCGGGCGCCCGCTGCCGCGGCGCGCGGCTTCGGTGGCGGCGGGCCATCCGGTGCTGCTCGGGTCGATCCTGGCGATCGGGCTCGGGGCGCTCGCGGTGCGGCACTTCGTCGGCCCCGAGGTCCTCTCGGGCGGAGCGCTCGCCGCGTTCCCTGCCGACCTCGGCGACTTCTTCCGCGAGTTCGGCTCCGGCGTCCGAACCACGGTGCTCGGGGGCGTCCAGCCCGGCAGTCCCGCCTTGGCCGGTCTCGGGGCCGGGATCGTGGGTGGCGTTCGGGAGCACCGGCGCTCGCCCAGAAGGTCCTGCTCGGCGCGATGCCCGCCCTGGCCGGGATCGCGATGTACCGAGCGATGGCCCGCCAGACCGGCTCACCGGCCTCGGCCGTGGTGGCCGCGACCGCGTACGTGCTCTCCGCGACGATGCTCTGGTCCTTCTCCGAGGGACGGCTCTCGCTGCTGGTCGTGCTCGCGGTCCTCCCGCTCGCGTGGGACCGGATCGACGCCGCGTTCGCTCGACGCGCCCCCGAGCATCCGTTCCGCTTCGGTATCGGCCTCGGTGTCGCGTTGTCGATCGGCGCGGCGTTCGCGCCGGCCATCGTCCTGCCCGTCGCGCTGTTCGCCCTGGTGAACCTGGTGGCCAGGCCGCCGGCGGGATCGAGGTTCGGCGCTGGTCGCGCTCGCCGCGCTCGCCGCGGCGGCGCTCGCGTTCCCGGTCGTGATCGCGGCGTCCGGCGACCCCGCGTCCGCCCTGACCTCCGAGATCGGGACGACGGACCCGTGGTCCCTGCTCCGGCTCGCGCCCGGGACGGGGCCGGGCACGTGGGCCGTGGCGGCGTTCCTGCCGATCGCGGCCATCGTGTGCTTCGCCGGCGCGGGAGATCCGCAGCGCGGCCGCGCGTGGCGGGCGCTGATCGTGGCGGTCTCGGGGACGCTCCTCGCGTGGGCGTCGGTGGCCGGGCAGCTGCCGGTGGCGCTCAGCAACGCGCCGATGTGGATCGGGGCGGCCGCGGTCGCCGAGAGCGCGCTCCTCGCGTACGGGCTCTCGACGTTCGGCAAAGGGCTGGAGCGGCAGGCGTTCGGCGCCCGGCAGCTCGGGGTGGCGGTCCTGGCGGTCGTGCTGTCCGTCGGCATCGCCGGGCAGGCGCTCCAGGTCACGTTCGCCGAGTGGGCGGTGGGGCCCGGTGGCCTGCCGCCCGCCTGGCCGGTGATCGCCTCGACCGGGCAGGGACCGTTCCGCATCCTGTGGCTCGGCGAGCTGGACGGCGACCGGTTCCCCGCGCCCGGCGGCGACCCGATCTCGCTGGCCGAGGACGGCGACCGGACCGTGCGGTTCGGCCTCACGGACCGCGACGGCGTGTCCGCCCTCGACGAGGGCCGAGCGCGGTCGGGCACCGGCTACGACGAGCTGCACGCGGTCCTCGAACGGGTCCTCGCCGGCGGCACCCGGCACGCCGGCGCGTTGCTCGGACCGTTCGGGATCCGGTTCGTGATCGCCGAGGACGGCGATCTCCCCCGGTGTCGCCGAACGCCTGACCGAACAGCTCGATCTGGACCGGCTCCCGGCGGGCGGGCTCACGATCTTCCGCAACGCGGCCGTCCTGCCGACGGCGTTCGTCTCGGCCAACGCGCCGGTGCCCGATCACGCCGACCCGGCCGCCGTCGAGGCGTCGCCCGTCGTGATCGCGAGCCCGCTGGACGGCGGCGGGCAGACCTACTCGGGGACGGCAGATGCCCCGGGCACCGTCGTGGTCGCCCAGCAGTTCGACGCGGGCTGGCGGGTCGAGAACGGCGGCGAGGTGCTCGCGCCCTTCGCGGGGTACGGCTGGGCGATCGCGGCGCCGGTGCAGGCCGGGAGCGTCGACGTCCGCTTCACCGACCAGTGGCTCCGAACGGTCGAGCTCTATCTGCTCGCGCTCCTGTGGATCGTCGCCCTGTGGGTGACGCGGAAGCCGGGGTCCGCGTGAGGAAGCTGCAGCCTCTCGTCGCGCTCCTGGTCCCGGTGGTGCTCATCGCCGGGGCCGCGTACGCGGCCCGAGACGACACACCACGGACGTTCGATGCGGCGACCGAGATGCGTGCGACGTCCGGCGCGTGGTTCTGTCCGCACGGGGGCGGACCGGAGGGCTGGGAGGTCCAGCTGCAGGTCGCGAACCCGGGGAGCGGAGCGCCACGGTCCGGGTCCTGACCCTGAACGGCGACAAGGCCGGCGAGCCGGAGACGTTCGAGGTGCCGGCCGGAGGCTTCCTGCGGATCCCGGTCGAGTCGCGAGGTCGCGAACGCTCCTCGATGGTCGAGTGGTTCGGCCAGTGGGTGGCGGTCGGGTGGCTCGCGCACGCCGGCGGGGGCGAGGGCGGCGTCGCGGCCGAGCCGTGCGCCCCGACGGCGGGGGTCGTTGGTTCCTCCCGACGGGGCGACTGACGTGAAGGGCGACCACGACTACGTCGTGGTGATGAACCCGTTCGCTCGCGAGGCCGTCTTCTCGATCACGCTGCTGTCCGAACGCCGGGAGCCCGTGCAACAGGGTTCGCTCACCGACGTCGCCCTGCGCCCCTTCCGAAGCGCCGCGTTCGACGTGGGCGACGTCCTACTGGGCGAACCCACCGTCTCCGCGCTCGTCGACGTCTCGGTCGGACGGGTGGCGGCCGCGACGCTCGGCGTCTCGGGCACCGGGGGATCAGGTCCGCGCTCGGGTACCTTGGGGCCGCCTGCGAGCACGCTCACCTTCCCCGGCGGCGCGGACGCGGGTCAGACCCGCCTGGTCGTGATGAGCGCCGGCGACCCCAACGACGGGGAACGGGTCTCGCTCGAGGGCGACGTCCTGGTCGAGGACGGACCGCCGCAGGTCTTCGCCGGTCTCGCGGACGCGAGCATGCCTCCTTCCTCCGCTCGGACCTTCCCGACGACGACCACGGGGCCGACGTCCGTTCGGTTCACGGCATCGGGGAGGACGTGGCCGCGGTCCGGCGGACGTTCGGCGTGGTCTCGGACCAGGCATCGGTCACCGGGGCCGAGCCGGCGGCCTCGTGGATCGTGCTCCCGGCCGTGGCCGGCGAGCCCTCGAACCCCGGCCTCGTGCTGACGAACCCCGGCACCGAGCCCGCGGTCCTCACGCTCAGCTACCTGTCCCCGGGGCCGGCCGACCAGATCGAGCTCACCGTGCCGCCGGGAGCCACCGCGGAGGCGCCCGAGGGGTTCCTGCGAGTCGCGCCCGAGGCCGGGGTGTGGGTGAGGGCCACATCGGGAACCATCATCCCGGCGGCCGCGTCCTACTCGTTCGGTCACGACGGGTTCGCGACCTACGCGGTCGCGCTCGGGATCGCGATCCCGGAGGGCGTTCTGTAGGACAACCGTCTCCAGGTCTGGACGCTCGGCGCGCCGTCTAGCATGATGTGCCTCGCGGCAACCGCCGCGGGATCGCAGCGACGAGGGGAACGAGGTCGGGAACGTTGGCACGCGCGAAGCATCGGCGGGGCGGGCGATGGGTGATCGCCGCGGTGACGCTCGGCGTGCTGGCGGTCGTCACCGCCGGGACGGCGTTCGCGGCGTACCGGTACGACGCGTCGACCTCCGACCGGATCCTGCCGGGCGTGTCCGTCGGCGGTGTCGACGTCGGCGGCATGAGGCGCGACGAGGCGATCCGCACGCTCCGCGAGCTCGCCGAGCAGACGCTGTACAGCGAGCTGGTCGTCGAGGCAGCGGGCCACAGCTGGAACGTCACGCCGGCCTCGCTCGGGATGACGGCCGACGTCGAGGGCGCGGTCGCGAAGGCGCTCGCGGTCGCGGACGACCTGTCGTTCACGTCGCGCGTCTACCACCGCCTCCGGAACATCCCGGTCGAGGCGTCGCTCGACCTGCCGTACCGCGAGCACCGGGGTGACGTGAAGGCGTTCGTGCAGCAGGCGTTCGACGAGGTGGCGCAGCCCGCGGTCGACGCGCGGTTCGCGCTGGTGGACGGCGAGCTCGTGACGAACCGCTCGCACACCGGCCAGGAGCTGGCCATCGGGTCGGCCACCGATCGGATCGTCGAGGCCCTGGGGCAGCGCACCGAAGCGGTCGAGGTCCCGGTCCGCCCGGTCGAGCCCTCGGTCACGACGGCCGCGCTCGGGCAGTCGATCGTCGTGGACCTGTCCGAGAACCATCTGTACCTCTACGACGGGCTCAAGGTCGTGGCCGATTACCCGGTGGCGACGGCCGCCGCTGGCTACACGACCCCCGTCGGGACCTGGGAGGTCGTCGACAAGCGCGAGAACCCCACCTGGTACAACCCGGCGCCGGACACCTGGGGCGCCGACCTGCCGCCGGTGATCGGTCCGGGCCCGGGCAACCCGCTGGGCACCCGGGCGATCTACCTGAACGCCCCGGGGATCCGCATCCACGGGACGTACAGCTCGTCGTCGATCGGCACGTACGCCTCGCACGGCTGCATCCGGATGTACATCGCGGACTCGGAGGCGCTGTACGCCCAGGTCGACATGGGCGCGCGCGTCATCATCAAGCCGTAGCCGCGGCTTCCTGTCACTCTTTCTGTTCGATCGCGGCGATCCACCCTTGCGCGAACGCATCCGCCGGGATACGTTGTCCGAGTACTCCGTGGAGACCAAAGGGGCGACCCGGCGGCCACCGCGGAGTACATCTCTTTCCGGGCCGGTCCTCGACCGACGGGCGGGTGCTCCCGGACCTCGCGCGTCACTCCGGTCCAAACCTCCGCGCCGTTGCTTGAAATCACATCCCTGTGATCTAGCATTCCGGTCGTGCGGACCTGTTCGAGGATCGGCTGCTCGGTGCCCGCGTCGACGACGGCGGTGGTCCGGTACGAGGCGCGCGAGATCGAGCTGAGACCGCTCCTGGACAAGCCCGACCCCCACTTCGTCGAGCTCTGCTCGGAGCACGCGGCTCGGCTCACGCCCCCGAGAGGGTGGACGATCGCCGGCGACGCGGTCCGGCAGTCCGTCTCGGCCTGAGCCCACCGCCTGCACGTCGTTCGCCGTTCGGCGTAGCCCGGCGTCCCCGGACGACGGGTCGGGTCATCCTCCGGAGGATGCGGCGGAGCCCGAGGTGACCCCGGAGTTTGAGCGTGCCGGGCTATGGGCTCCGGAGCCCACAGCGGCCGAAGATAGCTGCATGGACGACAAGCACGAAGGCTCCTGCCCGGTCTGTCACCAGGGCGACCTGATCACGATCTCGATGAACGTGAGCGCCAACGACCTGTCCTTCACCACCTGCCACATGTGCGAGGCCAAGTGGTGGTACCGGGACGGGGAGAGCGTTCCGTTGCGCTCGGTCATCGGCTCGGTCCTGCAGCCCGGGACCTGACGCCAACGGGGTTCAGTACGATGCGGTCACCGTGTCGCCGCATCGAGATCTCGGACGCCTCTTCAAGGCGTACGACGTCCGCGGCGTCGTCCCCGACGAGCTCGACGAGGATGTGGCGCGCTCGATCGGGGCCGCGTTCGCCGAGTGGTCCGGGGTCGAGGCCGTCGCGATCGGCAGGGACTGCCGTCTCTCGTCTCCGTCGCTCGCCGCCGCGCTGAGCGAGGGCATCACCTCTCAAGGGACCGACGTCATCGACATCGGGCTCGCCTCAACCGATCTCCTGTACTTCGCGTCCGGCTCGCGTGAGGTCGCGGGCATCATGCTCACGGCGAGCCACAACCCTCCCGACTACAACGGGATGAAGTTCTGTCTCCCCGGCGCGAAACCGGTCGGGCAGGACACCGGCCTGGCCGAGATCCGCGACCTGGCCGAACAGCACGGGTTCGTCTCCCGGGCGGCCACGGGGACCGTGCGACGGGAGGAGCTGCTCGACGCGTACGTCGAGCACGTGCTCTCGTTCGTCGACGTCTCTGCGATGCGGCCGCTGACGGTGGTCGCCGACACCGCGAACGGTATGGGAGGTCTGGTGGTCCCGCCGGTGTTCGAGCGCCTGCCGATGACGCTCGTGCACCTGTTCCCGGAACTGGACGGGACGTTCCCGAACCACCCCGCCGACCCGATCGACCCGGAGAACCAGCGCGACCTCAAGCGCGAGGTGCTCGAACGCCACGCGGACGTCGGGCTGGCGTTCGACGGCGACGCCGATCGCGTGTTCCTGGTCGACGAACACGCCGAAGGGGTGAGCGGCTCGAGGTCACCGCGCTGGTCGCCACCACGATGCTCGAGCGGTACCCGGGCGCGAAGATCGTCTACAACCTGATCTGCTCGTGGACCGTGCCCGAGGTGATCGAGGAGCGCGGCGGCGTGCCGATCCGGACGCGGGTCGGCCACTCCTTCATCAAGCAGGTGATGGCCGAGACCGGAGCCGTCTTCGGCGGCGAGCACTCGGGCCACTATTACTTCCGCGAGAACTACCGTGCGGACTCGGGGCTGATCGCGGCCGTCCTGGTGCTCGAACGGCTCTCGCGCTCCTCCGAGCCGCTGTCCGCGGTGCTGGCGCCGTTCCGCAGGTATCACGCGTCGGGCGAGATCAATACGCGCGTGGACGACCCGCTGGCCAAGATCGAGGAGATCGCCGCCGCGTACCGGGACGGGAGCCAGGACCGCACGGATGGGCTGACGGTAGAGTTCGAGGACTGGTGGTTCAACGTTCGGCCGAGCAACACCGAACCGCTCCTGCGGCTGAACGTGGAGGCGAAGACCAAGGAGCTGTTGGAGGACAGGACCTCCGAGCTCCTGGAGCTGATCCGACGCGAAGGAGGACCGACGTGACACTCGATGCCGAGCTGCTCGAGATCCTGGTGTGCCCCAACGATCGGGGCGAGCTCGACTACCAGCAGGACCCCGAGATCCTCGTGTGCCGGACGTGCGGGTACCGCTACCCCGTGCGCGACGGTATCCCCGTGATGCTGATCGACGAGGCCGAGAAGCCCGCGACCGGCCAGGGAGCACGCAAGCCTGCCCGCAAGCCCGCGGCCAAGAAGAAGAGCAGGTGACCGTCCTCGACGACCCCGCGGCGCTGCGCGCCGCCGACCCGGGCGGGATGCTCGACATCGTCACGCACCTGGCGGATCAGTGCCGCGAGGGCTACGCGCTCGGGCTGGCGGCGAGCCTGCTCCCCGAACCCGACGGGGTTACCTCGGTCGCGATCTGCGGGATGGGGGGTTCGGCGATCGCCGGCGACGTGGTCGCCGCCCTCGCGGCGCCACGGCTCCGGCTGCCGGTGCTCACCGTTCGAGCCCCGAGCTGCCCGAGTTCTGCGGGCCGCACACGGTGGTGGTCGCCTCGTCGTACTCCGGGGACACGGCGGAGACGCTCGCCCTGTTCGAGGAGGCCGTGGCTCGGGGCTGCCGGCTCGTCGCGATCACCTCGGGGGGCAGCTGGACCGGCGCGCCGAGGAGCTCGGGGTGGGCCGCGTGCTGGCACCTGGCGGGCTGATGCCGCGCGCCGCGTTCGGATATCTCTCGCTGGGTGCGCTGGGTGCGCTCGAGGCGATGGGGATCGTGCCGACGCACGCCGAGGACGTCGCGGAGGCGATCGAGGAGCTGGCCGGTCTGGTCTCGAGGCCGGCCCGGACGTCCCGCTCGCCTCGAACCCCGCCAAGGATCTCGCGAACGAGCTCGGCGACCGCCTCCCGGTCGTCTGGGGCGCCGATGGGATCGGCGCCGTCGCGGCGATCCGTTGGAAGTGTCAGTTCAACGAGAACGCCAAGGTGCCGGCGTTCGCGTCCGTGCTCCCGAGCTCGATCACAACGAGGTCGTGGGATGGTCGGGGGACCGCGGTGAGGGGTTCGCGGTGATCGGGCTCCGTCACCCCGGCGAGCACGGCGACGTCGCCGCGCGGTTCCCGCTCTCGCTGGAGATCGCACGGCGCTCGGGCGCCTCGGTCCACGAGGTGTCGAGCCGGGGGCGTTCGGAGCTGGCGAGGCTGCTGACGCTCGTGCAGTTCGGCGACCTGGTGTCGACGTACCTCGGCATCGCCCGGGGCGTCGACCCGTCCCCGATCGAGGCGATCGTGAACCTCAAGCGCGCATTGGCCGAGGCATGAGCGAGGTCCGGACGCTGCCCTCGCCCGGCGACGGGGTCTCGGAGCGGATCGCCGAGGCGATCCGCGAACGCTCGCCGCTCGAACCCGTCGTCGGGGTCGTGCTCGGGTCGGGGCTCTCGGACGCCGTGGACACGGTGCGCGCCGCCGCGAGCGGCGAGCAGGCCGAGATCCCCTACGCCGAGCTCCCCGGCTTCCCGGCGACGACGGTGGTGGGTCACGCCGGACGGCTGTGGCTCGGCACGGTCGGGGACCGCGGGCTCGCGATCTTCCAGGGCAGGATCCACTTCTACGAGGGGCACGGCATGGCGCTGGCCTCGATCACGTCGCGGGTGGCGGCCGAGCTCGGGTCCCGGGCGATGGTGCTCACGGCGGCTACGGGGTCGGTCGATCCCGACATCGCAGGCCGGGACGCTGGTGGTGCTGCGCGACCACCTGAACCTGATGGGGAGAACCCGCTCGGCGGATGGCGGTACCCGAACGGGTCGCCCGGCGTTCGTCGACATCTCGCAGGTCTACGATCCCGAGCTCGCGGACCTCGCGCTCGCCTCGGCGCGTTCGGATCTCGAGGGGACCGATCGGGCGCGGTCTGGTCCGCGAGGGCGTGTACGCCGCACTCCCCGGGCCCTCGTACGAGACGCCCGCGGAGACGCGGATGCTGCGGCAGCTCGGGGCCACCGTCGTCGGGATGTCGACGGTGCCCGAGGCGGTCGTGGCCCGGGCGCTCGGGATGCGGGTGCTCGGGCTCGCGTTCGCGACGAACGCCGCGGGCGTGCAGGTCTCGCACGAGGAGGTCCTGGCAGCCTCGAAGGCCACCGCCGGGACGATCGGCCGGGTCATCGTGGAGCTCGTGGATCGTTTCTGACGTGGAGCATCCGTGGAAGGCTAAAGGACGAGAAAGGTGGACGCATGGACTGCGATGTGAAGGATCTGGGTCTCGCGCCGCAAGGGACGCGAACGGATGGAGTGGGCGGCGGGAGAGATGGGCGTGCTGGCCCTGATCCGGAGCCCGGTTCGAGAAGGAGCGACCGCTCGAGGGCATCCGGATCGCGGCGTGCCTGCACGTCACGACCGAGACCGCGAACCTCGTGGAGACGCTCTCGGCCGGTGGCGCGGACGTGTCGCTGTGCGCCTCGAACCCGCTCTCGACCCAGGACGACGTCGCCGCCGCCTTGTGCGAGCAGAGCGACGTCGAGCGTCTACGCGATCAAGGGCGAGGACAACGAGACGTACTACCGGCACATCGAGGCGGTGCTCGACCAGCACCCGCAGATCACGATGGACGACGGCGCCGACCTCGTGTCGCTGTTGCATCGTCAGCGCGCGGATCAGGTCTCGGAGGTCTTCGGCGGGACGGAGGAGACCACGACCGGTGTGATCCGGCTCCGCGCGCGATGGCGGCGGACGGCGCGCTGAAGTACCCGATCGTCTCGGTGAACGACGCGAACACCGAAGCACCTGTTCGACAACCGGTTCGGCACGGGCCAGTCCACCGTGGACGCGATCATGCGTTCGACCAACCTCCTGCTCGCGGGTCGCACGTTCGTCGTGGCCGGTTACGGGATGTGCGGTCGCGGCGTGGCCTCGCGGGCGCGGGGATGGGCGCGCACGTCATCGTCACCGAGGTCGACCCGCTGCCTGCGCTCGAGGCCGCGATGGAGGGGTTCCGGGTCATGCCGCTGCGCGAGGCCGCCCGGATCGGCGACGTGTTCGTCACCGTCACCGGCGACACGAGCGTGATCCGGCGCGAGCACCTCGAGGTCATGAAGGACGGCGCGGTCATGGCGAACGCAGGTCACTTCGACGTCGAGATCGACAAGGGGCGCTCGCCGAGCTCTCGCGGCGGCCGCGTGCGGCGGATCCGCGGGTTCGTCGACGAGTACACGATGGGCGACGGCCGTCGCCTGCATCTGCTGGGCGAGGGCCGCCTCGTGAACCTCGCCGCGGCCGAGGGGCACCCGGCGGCCGTCATGGACATGTCGTTCGCGAACCAGGCCCTGGCCGTCGAGTGGATCGTCAAGGGCCGCGGGTCCCTGGACCCGGCGTGTACCCCGTGCCGACCGAGATCGACGACGAGGTCGCGAAGCTGAAGCTCCAGGCGATGGGGGTCGAGATCGACGCGCTCACCACCGAGCAGAAGGACTACCTGAGCTCGTGGCAGCAGGGGACCTGATCCGGGTGGCGGGAGGCGATCGCGCGCCGTGAGCGATCCGATCTCGGTCCGCGCGCGGTTCGAGCGCTTCCCGGCCACGGTCAAGGGCGCGTTCATCTTCCGTGGCGAGGACGCGAACCCGCACCAGGTGGTGGTCGGGAGCGCGCGCGTCGCGGCGCTCGGGCCTGGCGGATCGGGCCCGGTGCCGATGGCGCCGGTCACGCTCGATGTCGTCCCGCACCGGGACGTGTTCGTGCCGTTCGAGCTCCCGCTGTCCGAGCTCGAGCCCGGCTGGTACACGCTCGTATGCGACGTCGACGTCGACGGGTCGCCCGCGACGTACGACGGCGGGCGACGGTTCTCCGTCCCGTGGCCGCGGGCGACCGTTCGTCGCGGAGCGGTGAAGGTCGGTCGCGAGGTCAAGCTCGAGGACGCGACCGTCCACGTCGAGCAGGTGGACTGCTCGGGCGACTCGATCAAGGTCCACCTGCGCGTCGAGCCCGCCTCCGAGGTCACGCTCGAAGCTGTTCGCCGACGGCCGCCGCCTGCAGGTCCTCGAGCTCGAGCTCGACGAGGCGACCGGACGGGGCAAGGCGACGGCCTACCCGTTGATGCGGACCGACGGGTCCCTGCGCGTCGAGCCTCAGGGGTCGCGGCAGGGGTTCGGAAGCGTCGGTCGACATCCCCTGCCGTAGCGTCTCGTGTCGGCGGCGCGGGATAGCGTCCGCGCGTGCTGGCCCCGTTGCTCGACGTGCTGTTCCCGAAGCGGTGCGCGGGCTGCGGCTCGGGGCCGTGGCCGTTCTGCGACGCGTGTCGGTCCGAGCTCGTGGTGCTCGTCGCGCTCCGTGGTGCGAGCGATGCGGCGCGCCGGCGGCGCGTCCGGTCGCCGCGTGCCGGGACTGTCCGCCCGACGCGATCGCGATCGCCCGCGCGCCGTTCGGGTTCGACGGACCGATCCGTCGTTCGATCCACCGGCTGAAGTTCGGTGGATGGCGCGCTGTCGCCGACGCGCTCGGGGGCGCGATGGCCGAGGCGTGGGCCGAGGTCGCGTGGACGCCGAGCGCCGTCACGTGGGTGCCGCTGTCCCGAGAGCGACTCGCGGCGCGCGGGTACGACCAGGCCCGGGCGCTCGCTCGGGCGGTCGCGCCCCGGCTCGGCGTTCCGGCCGTGCCGTTGGTCCGTCGTCTCGGCGACCCGGGCCCGCAGGCCCGACGCGGGCGGCCGCCCGGCGCGAGGCGATGCGAGGGGTGTTCGCGGCCGAGGGCGTCTCGGGCCGGGTCCTGCTCGTCGACGACGTGCTCACCACGGGGGCCACCGGCGGCGGCGTGCGCGAGCGTGTTGCTGGAGGCCGGCGCCCAGGCGGTCGGGCTGCTCACGGCGGCCCGAGCGGCTTCTCGGCGCGGCGGCCCCGGCCTATACTCGGCCACGGGCTCGCGTCCGGGTCTGTGGTTGCCCCGGGGAACCGATCCCCGGCAGTCGATGCCAGCCGCGGGCGAAGCGACCCACGTAAGCCGACCCTTGGTCGCTGAGCATGGCGCGGTTTAGATGTAAGTCCTGCCCCGGTGGGGGGAGACCTCGCCGGGAGAGGGTGCGAAGCCGTCCGATGGGCGGCGATCATCCCCGCAGGCGGATGTGGGGCCAAAGACCAGGTCAGCCGGACGCGAGCCTCTCCGCTCGGTACGCCCGAGCGGTGAGGGCGGGCTCGGGCCCGTTCCTCCGGGGAACGGGGCAGGGCGATCGGGCCTGAGGGAGCGGCAGATGGAGTTCGTCCTCATCGGTCGTGGGAACGCGTGGCCCAGCGCCTCCGGCAGGCCACCGAGCACAAGCTCGCCAGGCTCGAGCGGATCGAGCCCCGGCTGACCCGTCTCGGAGGTGGTGGTGACCGCCGAGAAGAACCCACGGCGCGGCGGGATCCACCGGGTGGAGGCGGTCGCCGCGGCGCCTCGGAAGTCCTACCGGGCCCACGCCGAGGCCAAGGACGTCGAATCCGCGCTCGACGTGGTGGCGGAGCGTCTCGAGCGCCAGATCCGGGACCACCACGAACGTAGGCTGGCTCGGCGGAACGCGGGTGCGGGTCGCGTAAAATCCGCCCAGGCGCCTGGCGAGACCGCCGAGCCCGAGGCAGAGGACCCCGAGGACCCAGAGGTCAGGAGCGCGGAGTGACCGACAAGGCCGGCACCGGTTCGGAGAAGCTCCGGGTGCTCGTCGTGCGACGACCATGCCCTGTTCCGCCGGGGGCTGAAGATGGTGCTCGACGAGGAGCCCGATCTCGAGCTCGTCGGGGAGGCCTCGGACGGGATCGAGGTGGTTGAGCGCGCCCAGGAGCTGATGCCCGACGTGATCCTGATGGACGTCCGGATGCCCAAGCGCTCGGGCATCGAGGCCGCCGGCGAGATCAAGCGACTCGCTGCCGCACGTCAAGATCCTCATGCTCACGATCAGCGACGACGAGGCGGACCTGTACGAGGCGATCAAGGCCGGCGCCTCCGGCTACCTGCTGAAGGAGATCCCGATCGAGGAGGTCGCCGACGCGATCCGTTCGGTCTGGGCCGGGCAGTCCCGGATCAGCCCTCGATGGCGAGCAAGCTGCTGACCGAGTTCGCCGCGATGAGCAAGGCCCCGGACGAGAAGCCCCAGCATGCCGGCGCCCAAGCTCACCGATCGCGAGATGGAGGTCCTCCGCCTCGTGGCCCAGGGTCTGAACAACCGGGACATCGCCGGAAAGCTGTTCATCTCGGAGAACACGGTGAAGAACCACATCCGCAACATCCTGAGAAGCTCCACCTCCACTCGCGCATGGAGGCGGTCGTCTACGCCGTGCGCGAGAAGATGATCGAGATCAACTGAGCCCAGCGCCGCCGGACCTGCTCGCCCCGGCGTCGTCCTCGAACCGCTGAGGCCTCGGCCGGGCCGAGTCCCGGTCAGGTTCGAGACCTCCGGTACCATAGGGGTTCCAACCCTTCTCCACACCGAGGCGAAGCATGGTCATCGAGAAGCTCGGCCAGATCGGCGAAGGCCGCAAGAAGAAGCAGCTCGACGCACATCGCCGAGCTGCGTCAACACGCTACGAGCCCGAGGTCGAGGACCTCGTCCGACGCCGAGCTCGTCGGCAAGACGGCCGGAGTTCCGCGAGCGGCTCGAGGCGGGGAGACGCTCGACGACCTGCTGCCCGAGGCGTTCGCGCGCGTCCGCGAGGCCGCGAGGCGGACGATCGGGCAGCGCCACTTCGACGTCCAGGTGATGGGCGCGGTCGCGCTGCACCAGGGCAACATCGCCGAGATGAAGACCGGTGAGGGCAAGACCCTCGTCTCGACGCATGGCGGCCTACCTGAACTCGCTGCCGGCGACGGCGTCCACGTCGTCACGGTCAACGACTACCTGGCCAAGCGCGACTCGGAGTGGATGGGCCCGATCTACCGGGCGCTCGGCGTCTCGGTCGGCCTGATCCAGTCCGCACATGATCGCCGTCCGAAGCGTCGCCCGGCCGTACGCGGCCGACATCACCTACGGGACGAACAACGAGTTCGGGTTCGACTACCTGCGCGACAACATGGCGATGCGGCCCGGAGGACATGGTGCAGCGCGGGCACGCCTACGCGATCGTGGACGAGGTCGACTCGATCCTGATCGACGAGGCGCGGACGCCGCTGATCATCAGCGGCATGGTGGCCGACACGGCGAAGTGGTACCAGACGTTCGCGCGGCTCGCGCCCGCGCCTCAAGGCGCGACGAGGACTACGAGGTCGACGAGGCGAAGCAGACGATCGCCGTCACCGAGGCCGGCGTCGCGAAGGTCGAGGAGCGCGCTCGGCCTCGACAACCTGTACGAGCACGTGCACACGCCGCTCGTGCACCACCTGCAGAACTCGCTCCGCGCCAAGCGAGCTCTACCACCGCGACGTCGAGTACATCGTGACCGGCGGCGAGGTGAAGATCGTCGACGAGTTCACGGGCCGCGTGCTCGAGGGCCGGCGCTACTCCGAGGGCCTGCACCAGGCGATCGAGGCCAAGGAGGGCGTTCGGATCAAGGAGGAGAACCAGACCCTCGCGACGATCACGATCCAGAACTACTTCAAGATGTACGAGAAGCTCGCCGGCATGACCGGTACGGCCAAGACCCAGCTCGCCGAGTTCGAGTCGGTCTACGACCTGGACGTCGCCGAGGTCCCGACCAACCGCGAGATGATCCGCGACGACCAGCAGGACCTGATCTACAAGACCGAGGACGCGAAGTGGAACGCCGTCACCGAGGACATCGCCGAGCGCCACGAACAGGGCCAGCCGATCCTCGTCGGCACGGTCTCGATCGAGAAGTCGGAGAAGCTCTCCGACGCTCCTGAACCGCCGCGGGATCGAGCACCACGTCCTGAACGCGAAGAACCACGAGAAGGGAGGCGATGATCGTCGCGCAGGCGGGCCGCCTCGGCGTTCGGTCACGGTCGCGACGAACATGGCCGGCCGAGGCGTCGACATCCTGCTGGGCGGCAACCCCGAGTACCTCGCCCGCCAGGAGATGGCGGCCGGGAGTGGGACAACGACGCGCTACCTCCTGTTCGAGATGGAGCCCGAGGAGCCGAGCCGAGTACGAGGCCGAGTACGAGCCGATCTACCGCAAGCTCAAGCAGCAGACCGACGCCGAGCACGACGAGGTCGTCGAGGTGGGCGGCCTCTACGTCCTGGGCACCGAGCGCCACGAGTCGCGACGGATCGACAACCAGCTGCGCGGTCGCGCCGGCCGTCAGGGCGACCCGGGCTCTCGCTGTTCTACCTGTCGCTCGAGGACGACCTGATGCGGATGTTCGCGTCCGACCGGATCGGCTCGATCATGGAGCGGCTGAAGTGGCCGGAGGACGAGGCCGATCACGGCCAAGATGGTCACCAAGGCGGTCGAGGGCGCGCAGCGGCAGATCGAGGAGCTGAACTTCGAGCGACGCAAGAACGTCCTGAAGTACGACGACGTGATGAACACCCAGCGCCAGGTGATCTACGAGGAGCGCGAGAAGCTGCTCTCGGGCGAGGACTTCAAGGACGAGGCGATCCGGATGGTCGAGGACGTCGTGGCCGCGGACGGTCCAGCGCCTGGCGCCGGAGGAGGTCTTCAACGAGGAGTGGGACCACGAGCTCGTCCTGACCGGCGCTCACCGAGGTCTTCCCGACGTCGATCTCGGGCGAGGACCTCGAGGAGATGGTCAGCTCCGTCGGAGCTCTCGGAGCGGAGCGGTCGAGGACGCGCTCGAACGGTACGAGGAGAAGGAGCAGGCGCTCGGCTCGCAGACGATGCGCGAGCTCGAGCGGCTCGTCCTGCTCGAACATCACGGACACCAAGTGGCGCGAGCACCTGTACGAGATGGACTACCTGCAGGAGGGGATCCACCTGCGGGCGTACGCCCAGAAGGATCCGCTCACCGAGTACCGGCGCGAGGCCTACCTGATGTTCGAGGAGCTCACCGAGTCGATCCAGGACGGACTTCGTCAAGTACATCTACCGCGTGGAGCTCGTCCGACAGGACGAGCCCGGCCGGCCGCGGCCGCAGCGCGTGCAGACCCAGCACGGCGACGAGGATCAGGGCGAGGCCGCGGGGTTGCAGGCCAAGAGCGGGAAGGTGCCGCGGAACGCGCCCTGCCCGTGCGGCAGCGGCAAGAAGTACAAGAAGTGCCACGGCGCGGTCGCGTAGCCGACGCCGACGAACGTCTCCGGAGCATGGAAAGAGGCCGGCCCCTGAAGGGCCGGCCTCCATCGCGCCTGGAGAGGGGGTTACCTCACCGGCACTGTCCGCAGACGCTCCCGTCTCACGACGAGCGGCTGGTTCTGGACCGTGACCGGACCGTAGTCGCGCACCGGTCCCAGCCCGGTGCCGCCGGCGGCGGTCGAACGGCCGAACGCGACCGCGATCGTCACGACCGCCGCGGCCACCAGCACGATCGCCAGGACCGCGAGGCGAGCCTTCGCCAGGTAGGTCTGTTCGATCGGGAGGCTCGCGCTCCTGGTGGCCATCTCGTCCTTCCGCGTCTCGGTCCTGCAACTGGGACGAACCGTACGGTGGGTCGCGCCTCGCGTTCGGTGGTGCGCGGCACCATCGGGACGTGACGTGCGACACACGCGCGAACGCCCTCGACCGCGCGGTCGGGGCGTTCGGGATCGTGGTTCAGATGCGCTGGTGCCGGGCGTACTCGTCAGGAGTCCCGCCGGTGAGCTCGCTCGGCGTGTTCCCTCCGGAGACGATCGCGGGTGCGGCGCCCCCGAACTTGTGCCTGATCCCGCCGCTCAGCTCGGTCGGTGTGTTGGCCGCGGTCCCGCCGACGACGGTCTGCTCGGTCCCGCCGACGACCGTCTTCGGGAGCCGGCGCCGCCTGGTCGCGACCGAGGAAGAACGCCCCGATCCCGATCGACAGCACCAGCAGCGAGGCGATGAGCCGCCGCGGCCCAGATCGAACGGTTCGTCCGCGGCGTCTGGAGCGTTCCGACCCTGGTGCTCATCTCCGTCTCCCTCCGGTCGCGTGCTCCGACTGATCGTGCTGACCGTAGGGCGCGCACGCGCGAGCGCGTCGGTGCCCGGCGACACCGGTCCGGGGTGACCTCGCGTACGTCCGGGCCGGGGCGGCTAGGCTGCGGCCCCAGGAGGTGCCCGGGTGAGCGAGGAACCGCGACCGCAGGACGAGATGCGGCCGATCACGGCGCTGTTCGCCGACATCGTCGGCTCCACCGGCCTGGGCGAACGCCTCGGGCCCGACGAGATCAAGGCGCTCGTCGGCGAGTGCGTCACGCGGATGAGCCGCGCCGTCGAGGACTTCGGCGGCGTGATCCAGGCGTTCATGGGCGACGGGATCTGCGCCTACTTCGGCGTCCCCGCCGCCCACGAGGACGACCCCGAACGCGCGGCGCGCGCGGCGCTTCGGATCATCGGGGTCGCCGCCACCTACGCGGGCGAGGTCGAGGCCGCCTGGGGGATCGAGGGGTTCAACGTCCGCGTCGGCGTGAACAGCGGCCCCGCCGCGGTCGGGCTGGTGGGTGGCGAGGACTCGCAGACGGTCGCGCTCGGTGACACGACCAACGTCGCCGCGAGGCTGCAGAGCGCCGCCGAGCCGGGTTCGATCGCGATCGGCCCGGGGACGGCGTCGCGCCTGGACGAACGGTTCGTGCTCGAACCGCTCGGGGAGGTGACGGTGAAGGGGAGGACCGCGCCCGTGACGGCGTCGCGGCTGGTCGGTCCGCGCGCCCGCCACGGAGCCGCCGTCGCGCACGCCCCTGGTCGGTCGCGAGGGCGAGCTCGCCAGGCTCGCCGGCGCGATCGCCGACCTGCGTGCCGGCCGGGGGCAGGTGCTGCTCGTGGTCGGCGACGCCGGGCTGGGCAAGACGAGGACGCTTACCGAGCTCCTGTCGCTCGCGGGCGAGGACGTCACGCGGCTGGAGGGACGCTGCGTCTCCTACGGGGCGGGCTCGCCGTACGGGCCGTTCGTCGAGCTGCTGCGCACCTGGCTGGGGGTCGAGGAGACGGACACCGAGCTCGCGGTCCGGACCAAGCTCCGCGCGCGGGCCGGCGCGCTCCTGGGGGCCGAGCAGGACCGGGCCCTGCCGTACCTTGGCCTGATGCTCTCGATCCGCCTGGAGCAGGACGTCGAACGCGAGCTGCTCGCGCTGTCGGCCGACGAGCTGTCGGACCGGGTGCAGGACGCGTTCGTGCAGTGGGCGGAGGCGCTCGGCGCGACGCGGCCCGCTCGTGCTGGCGATCGACGACCTGCACTGGGCCGACCGAACGACCCGCGACCTGGCCGAACGCCTGCTCGCGCTCACGGATCGCTCGGCCGTGATGCTCGCGACGGCGTTGCGGCCCGACCCGGGTTCGCAGGGATGGGCCTTCCGGCTCGAGGCGCAGACCCGGTTCGCGCACCGCGTCGAGGAGCTGCCGCTCGCGCCGCTGCGGGACGAGGCCGCCCGCGCGCTGATCGACGAGCTGGTGCCCCCGGCCTGGTCGGCGAGCAGGTCAGGACGAGGTGGTCGCCAAGGCCGAGGGCAACCCCTGTACCTCGAGGAGCTGCTGCGCGCGCTGCTCGAGACCGGCGGCGACCGGCGCCGGACGTGGACGATCACGCCGAAGACCGCCGCCGAGCTCCCGCCGGCGCTCGAGGCGCTGCTCGTGGCCCGCATCGACCGGCTCGAACCCGGCGCGCGACGGCTCGCGCAGGTGGCCGCGGTCGTCGGACGGGAGTTCCCGGTCTCGGTCGCGGCCGCCGTGGCGGGCAGCGCGGACGGCGACATCGCCGAGCTCCTGCGCGCCGAGATCGTCGCGCGAGGTCCGTCGCTTCCCGAGCTCGAGTGCACGTTCCGCCACGGCCTGCTCCAGGAGGCCGCGCTGTCGACCCTCACGCCGACCTCGCAACGCGAGCTGTACGGGCGCATCGGGCACGCGATGGAGGCGCACCTGGGCGACCAGGTCGACGAACGTCTCGACCAGCTGGCGTTCTACTTCTACCGGAGCGACGAGACCGACAAGGGGCTCGCGTACCTCGAGCGGGCCGCCGAGCACGCGGTCGATCGGTCGAGGCGCTCGGACGAGCGGAGCAGCTGTGGGAGCGCGAGCGACGGCTCGCCGAACGCGTCGGCGACCGGGACCGCATGGAGCACGTCGACGGCAGGCTCGCGTGGTTGCGCAAGCGATCCAGCGGTGAGCTCCTCGCTCCCCCGATGCCGAGATCGGGAGGCGGCGCCGGCTAGGGCGGCGGCGGTGGGACCGGCGGTGCGCGGCGTCGACGGCGAGGCGACACGTCGCGGGTGCCGGCCGCGAACGAGATCGAGGTGCGCGTACGCCGTCGCGGTCGGCGGCCGCTTCTCGGGATCCTTCGGCGAGCGCCTGCAGGATCGCCCACGACAGGCCCTCCGGCGCCTCGGGGCGGTTCGCGCACGGGTCGGGTGGCTCGGCGTTCAGGTGCGCGCTCGCGAGGTCGAACATCGACTTGTCCGCGAACGGCGCGCGGCCCGCGGTGCATTCGTACGCGAGGCAGCCCAGCGCGTAGATGTCCGACGCGCCGGTCGCCTCCGAGCCGCCGGAGCATCTCGGGCGCGAGGTAGTCGAGCGTCCCCATGACCATCCCGGCTTGGTGAGCACCGTGTAGGCGCGGCCCTTCGCGAGTCCGAAGTCCGTGAGGCTCGCCGAGCCCGTCTCGTCGATCATCACGTTGGACGGCTTGACGTCGCGGTGCACGATGCCGCCGGCGTGCAGCGGTCCAACCCCGACGCGACGTGGGCCACGACGCGGACCATGTCCGGCAGCGGGAGCGGCCCGATCGCTCGCGAGGCGAGCCTCGAGGGTCTGACCGCGGACGAACGCCACCGCGAGGTACGGGCGGCCCTCGGCCTCGCCGGCGTCCGTGATCGGCACCAGATGCTTGTGCCGGACCTCGCCGGCCGCGCGCGCCTCGTGGACGAACCGCTGCCGGAACGTCTCGTCGGCCGAGAGCTCGGCGCGCAGCACCTTGAGGGCGACCTCGCTCGCCCTCGGGTTCGCGGACGGCGCGGAAGACGACGCCCATCCCGCCCTCGCCCAGCCGTTCCTCGAGGCGGTAGGCGCCGAGACGCGTGCCTGGTTCGAGATCCGCCACGCACGAAGGATAGTCCGCTTCCGGGTGCGCTCTGCCGCCACAGGCGCCTATCGAGCGCGGTACGAGGGTGCTAGAACCTTCAGCGATGGCCGAGGACACGAGGGTCGGTACGGAGCTCGCCGGCTACCGGATCGAGGGAGTGATCGGGCGAGGGCGGCATGAGCGTGGTCCTACCTCGCCGAGCACGCCCGGCTGGAACGCAAGGTCGCGCTTGAAGGTGCTTGCCCCGAGCTGGCGGGAGCGAGCGGTTCCACGATCGGTTCCTCCGGGCGAATCGGAAGCCGCCGCGTCGCTCAACTCATCCGAACATCGTGCCGATCTACGACGCCGACGAGGCCGAGGGCGTCCTCAGCATCGCGATGCGCTACGTTGATCCGATCTCAAGCAGACGATCTCGGCGAAGCGGGCCGACTGGAGCCGTTGCGCGCATCGGTGCGATCAAGTCGACCAGGCGCGAGCGCCTGATGCCGCCTACGCGCGAGGCGCTCGTCCATCGCGACGTGAAGCCGGCAACGTGCTGCTCACACGAGGACCACGCACGTATCGGACTCGGCCTCACGAAGCGGGCGGTGTCGGTGAGCGACCTACCGAGATGACGGCCAGCTCATCGGAACGATCGACAAGTCGCACCGGAACAGACGACCGCTGGGCATCCTGCTGACCAGCGAGCCGACGTACTCCTGGTGCCTTCTTTTTCGAATGCCTGACCTGGCCATGCCCCTACCCGCGCGACATCGAGGTGGGCGTCCTGTGGGCCCATTGCCGAGACCTCCTTCCGCCACGAATGGCGGAGGAGCGTCCCGAACTGCCGTCAGAGTCGACGACGTCGTGGCCTTGGCGATGCTGGCGAAGGACCCTGCCGAACGCACGGCGGCGTGTGACGTGGCCGCGGGATTCGATCGGCTCGGGGCTCGAGGCCCGGCGGTGGACGGGTGGTCGTCCGCCGCCGGAAGCCGAAGCCACGGCGCCCGAGAACGTTGATCGGAGTGATCGTTGCGGGAAGCGCTGTTCTTCTGGCCGCAGAGGTCTTCCTGCTTACCCGCGGGGCGGAGCTGGCGTCGTGGTGCTCCGCGAACTCGGTCGCTCGGATCGATGAGCGCGAACGCGTTCGACGAGGCGATGCGGGCTCTGCTGAGATCCCACGGCATCGCGATCGGCGAGGATGCGTGGCGATTCGGTGATCAACGAGGTGGGGACTCGACCGTGAACCGGATCGATCCTGAGACCGGCGAGGTGACGCCTGGGAAGTCCACGCTCGGAATTCCATCCGATCAGGCCGGCGAAGGCGCCGTCTGGATCGAACGGCTTGAGCCAGAGTGAACGCAGGTCGTGCGGGTCGACACGGCCGACGATTCCGTCGAGATCGCCTTCCCGTCGGACAATGCCAAGGCGATCATCATCGCGTTCGGCTTCCGCCTTTGGTTTCGGTTGATGCCGATCGCGACCGCGTCCTTCATACTAAACCCTGACGACCTGTCAGCCGATCTGATCTCGATCCCTGTCGACGACGATCAGATAGCCGACGAAGCCCCGCGCGTGGCTCATTGGCGGAGGGCAGCGGGCTGCAGAAGGGGTCTGGGGTCGTCGAGCTCGGCGAGACCATCGTGCGGATCGCCCCCGAGAGAACGCGAGGGAGGTCGCCCTTCGACTTTCCAGGTCGATGCCGACGGCTGTCGCCGCGCCACGACGACTCCGGCATCTGGGCGACGAGCGAGACGCTGGATCGCGTTTATCACCTTGATCCGGTCGATGGAGGGCCATTCGACGTACCAGGCGCACCGGATCGGCGTCCCCGGACGGGCCGACTGTCATCGCGATCGCGCCGGAGTGGCGTCTGGGTCGGAGCGACCTCGAAACGGCGGTCGCGCATGGATCGACCCTGAGTCGGACACGACTAACCCGCCATCGGCTGGGCGGGATCACAAGCGGGATCGCCGTCGACGGGCGCGGCGACGGGTCTGGGTCACCGTCCGAGCTCGGCTGGTGTAGGAGGATCGGAGGAGACCATGTGGGTGTGGAAGCGCTTGGGCGATCGGTGTTGCCCGTCGAGCGCATGTACTCCGGGGCGGCGAAAGCGCGGAAGAAGTCACCCTCGCCGGACTCCGACACCACGTGGTGAACGCCGCGGCTAGCAGCGCTGACTCTAGGCCGCTGATCGACTCCGGACCCGCAGCGTGCATACGATGGCCCGGAGTGGGAAACCGGCGGTGCCGCTCCGCTCCAGAACCTCTACTCGTACAACGGCAGGCCGACGAACGAGGGTGGAAACCCGCCCAGATCTCGCCGTCGGCTTCCGGATGTTCCCGCGGACGGTCTGACGTGGATCTTCCGTTCGCGTCCGGGGCCGCTACGCGCCGCCCTTCGAGGACACGTTGATCACCGCCCTGTCTGGTCAGAGCCCTGAGCGGACTCGCCCGGGTCGGCGCGTACCGCGACTATTTCCGACCCATCCGCGGCTTTAGCGACACGCCTTAAGTGCGGCCGATCGACACCAGGCTCGGCGCGCGTGACGACAGACCCTCGTCGTACGCCTCGACCGCATCGCACCTGGTATTTGGTTCGCGCTCGCGGGCTTACGGCCCGGATCCCAGAGGGAGCGGACGAGGGACACGACGAGGACTACGCGAGCTACGTCGTGGCTTCCGGCCCTACATGGTCGAGGGGTCCGAGCGAATCTGACTCTCACTGCCCCAACGACGAGCAGCCGCCGACGGTGGGTTCGTTCCGGCGGTGCTCGACGAGGACGGCACCTGGTGGTAGAGCCCGGCTCGCCAGCCGTCAGAACGAGTCATGGGATCCGCAGACCGACCAGCTCCGAGCTGCCTACGCGGGATCGATCGAGCTCACGCTCGGCCTGGATGGAGGTGAGATCGTGAGCGTCGATCGTGCAAGTGAAGTGACCTTTGGCTTCCGGCCCGCAGTCGATAAGTCGCGCTCGGATACCGCAACGACCCGAACTTGAGGTGGTTTGGTCTGAGGCGGAGATCAGCGTCTTCTGGTCGCTGACGATGAATCCCCGCCGTTCCGCCTGACGACGTGCACGTCCGCCGCGCGATCGCGCGGGCGATCGATCGGGCGGCGCTCGTCGAGCTGCTCTCCGGAGCCGCCACTGGTCCGTTCGGAACAGCTGGGGCGAGGACGGGACGCATGTGGCGCCGACGCTCCCCGAAGGGCAGCTCCTGCGAGCTTTCGATCCGTATCCTGGCTGATCCCCGGAGTAGCGCTCCAGGCCGAGATGCGAGCTCTCAACTCTTACGATCGAACGGCGATTTGCCGTTACGTGATGCGGCAAAGCCGGAACGCCTGGCGCTGGTCATGGATGAAGGGTGTTTCGCCTGATCAGGCGAGCGCCATCTGACGACTTGGCCGAGGTCGGGGATCATGCCGGAGTTGGATCCAGTTCCTTGCGCACCGCCCTTATTGCGAGTCTTCACCAGCATCCTCTGGGTTTCGACGGCAATGATCCGACATCCCAGCGCGCGCAGATACCGATGGGGATCGCGTACCGTGGGGGGGTAGGACTTCCCCGAGGGCGCCGTGGTAGCGTTCTCGCCGCTGTTCGACGAGTCCGCCTGATGGGGAGCAGAGCTGAACACGTCGCCCCCTCGGGGCCACAATCAGCCAGCTCCGGGGATAAGTACACCGTGACGTCGGTGCCGAGCGTCGACGACCGCATCGAGCTGTGCTTGGCGCGTCGGGGCGTGGCCTGACGCAGTGCTGGACCGAGCTCGACCAGTACCTGACGACCGAGATCGTCTCCAGAGTGTCGTATTGCCTTGCGACGCCGCCGCGGTCTCGGAGCGAGTCGTAGCAGGTTCCTGCTCGATCAGCTCACGGTCTGCCCGCGCTCGACCAGATCAGGCGCTCGCCCCCCGGCTCTCGTGAGGCGCGAGCCGGCCGGTACCATGCCATCACTATGAGTGATTACACGGATCGCCGAGCTTCGCCAAGCGCATCGCGTCGGCCAAGGAGTTCCTTTGACGTCGACGACAAGCGCTCGAAGGCGGCCGAGCTCGAGCGCGAGGCCTCGGACCCGTCGCTCTGGGACGACCCCGCCCGCGGCCAGCAGCTGACCACCGCGCTCGCTCGTCTGCGGGCCGAGATCGAACGCTACGACGGGCTCGTCCGCCACCTCGAGGACGCGCGGACGATGGACGAGCTCCTGCAGAGCGAGACCGATCCCGAGATGTCGAAGGAGCTCGCCCGCTCGGTGCGCCGTGCTCGCGCGCGACGTCGAGAAGCTCGAGCTCGCGACCCTGCTCGGCGGCGAGTACGACGACCACGACGCCGTCGCCACGCTTGCACGCGGGCGCCGGCGGGACCGAGTCGCAGGACTGGGCCGAGATGCTGCTGCGGATGTACCTGCGGTGGGCCGAGCGCGAGCGGTCTCGACGTCGAGGTCGACGAGACGCTCCCGGGCGACGAGGCCGGCATCAAGAGCGCGACGTTCATCGTCCACGGGCCGTACGCGTACGGGCTGCTGTCCGCCGAGCGTGGCGTCCACCGCCTGGTGCGGATCTCGCCGTTCGACGCGCAGAAGCGGCGGCACACGTCGTTCGCCAACCTCGACGTGATCCCGCTGCTCGGAGGACACCGGCGACGAGGACATCGAGATCGACCCCGAGGACCTGCGGATCGACGTCTACCGCTCGACGGGGCCCGGCGGGCAGTCCGTCAACACGACGGACTCGGCGGTGCGGATCACGCACCTGCCCAGCGGGATCACGGCTGCGTGCCAGAACGAGCGCTCGCAGCTGCAGAACCGGGCCGTGGCGATGCGGATCCTGAAGGCTCGGCTGGCCGAACGGATGCGGCAGGAGCAGCAGACCAAGCTCGAGAACCTGCGGGGCGAACGCAAGGGGATCGACTTCGGTTCGCAGATCCGCTCCTACGTGCTCGCGCCGTACCGGCTCGTGAAGGACCACCGGACCGAACGTCGAGATCGGCGACGTCGACCGCGTCCTCGACGGCGACCTCGAGGAGCTGGTCGAGGCCGAACTACGCCGCCGGGCGGAGTCCGGCGGGGTTCGTAGCGGTAAGCGGCGAGTGTTGTCCTTCGGCCTAGGTCGTTGGTCTGCAACCGTTCGACGTATGGCGAACAACACGTCGAGCAGGCTTGCTGCCGGGACATGAAGCCGGGAGAATCTTCCCATCCGCAGGAGGGGCTGGGCGTTGTCCGAGAAGACCAGGCGTGGCCTCGAGATCTCGATCACCGCAGTCTTCGTGCTGGCGCTGCTCTTGGTCGGTGCCGTCCTCGTCTTCTCAGGTGGAACCGCCTCCGCCAAACAGTTCGCGACGCTTCGCTTGCTTGGCGGGCAGGTTGCCGTGCAGACAGGCAGCGGCGCATTCGAGACGGGAGAAGATGGCACGTCGCTCCGCGAAGGCGATACCGTCCGAACCGGTCCCGATGGGCGAGCATCGATCGAATACTTCGATGGGAGCCTCACCCGTCTCGACTTCGATACGTCGTTCACGCTCGTGACGCTCGAGATCTTGGGTAACGAGGCAGCCTCGAAGGTGATCGAAAGCAGTCAGGCCGATGGCAACTCCTATCATCGCGTGGCGGAGCTCGCCGACGCCCAGAGCCGCTTCGAGACCGAGACGCCAACGACGACCGCATCGGTCAAAGGCACCGAGTACGCGCTGCTGGTGAGCGATGGATCCACCACGATCGCGGTGGTGAGCGGGGTGGTGACCGCGAGTGGAGCGACCACGTCCGTGGATGTTCCCGCGGGCAAGATGGCGATCGTAGGAACTGGCGGCACCGTGGGGCCGATCCAAGACATACCTCGGGGACTCCTCGACAGCGATTGGCTCAGCTTCAACCGGTGTCAGACTGATGACGCGCCGGCGTGTGAAGAGGATGACGGCGGACAGCCCGCGGGGCCGACCGGACATCAGGATGGATCGGGCGAGGGGGATCATGGTTCGACGCCGCCGACCTCCAACACGGGTGGCGGTGCTGGTGAGGGCGGGACGACCGGCGATGGACCGCCACCGCCACCGAAGCTCAACCAGCCTCCGCAGGCGGGCTTCGCGGCATCCCCACAGGTCGGCCCCGCCCCGTTGCGGGTGCGGTTCAAGGATGCGTCGCACGATCCAGACGGTGATCCGGTCTCGCTGCATTGGAACTTCGGTGACGGTTCAACCCGGTCTGGCGGACTCAGTCCCACGCACACGTTCCAGGATCCCGGGGCCTACACCGTGACGCTGAGGGTGTCCGACCCGGATGGCGAGCATGATTCGAGCAGCGAGGTGATCCATGTGGGATCGACCGAGGACCACCATCCGCCGACCGTGAAGATCAAGGACGCGCCGGACAACCCGAGCGACTCACGGAACGCGCATTTCTCGTTCACGTCGGATGAGGAGGGACGCGGGTTCGTGTGCAAGCTCGACGGTGACAGCGAGCCGTGCGGGGGAAGTGGCGCGGCGGGGCCGAACAGGGCCGCCGTAGGCGGATCGATCAGCTACTCGAACCTGTCCCAGGGGCCGCACGCCTTCTCGGTCTCGATGACCGACGCTTCCGGGAACACCGGCACGGCGTCGTTCGCCTGGACGATCGATACCGGCGGCGGCGTCGAGCCGGCGTTCGACCACGTCGTGATCTCACCTGCGAACGCCACGATCCAAGCGGGGACTCGCGGCGCATATTCCGCCGAGGCGTTCGATTCCAACGGCGCTTCGATGGGTGACGTCACCCCCACACGACCTTCTCCATCGCCCCGAACGGGACGTGCAACGGCCACGCGTGCTCCGCGGAGCAACCCGGAGCGCACACGGTGACCGGTACCTACTCCGGCGACAGCGACAACGCGATCCACGGTGGAAGAGGCGTCGCCACCGCCGTCGACGTGCCCGAACTATGCGCTCTCGTTCCACACCCGCCCGCCAGCGAGCCAGGAAGCCGGGCACCAATTCAACGTGCAGATCAAGGTCGAAGTCCTTGAAGGAGGTTCGAGCAGCGGACCGCTCGAGATCCAGCTTTCGCTTCAAGGCGGGAGCTTCAGCGGCGGCGAGACATCGGCTTCGTGGACCGGGCGGGGATCCTCACCTTCAACCATCTGACCATCGACGAGCCGGGTACGTACGGGATCTCGGCCTCGGCGAGCTGCGCCTCGTCGACGGACGTCGCAACCATCACCATCGACGACAGGCCGAACGGGCGGACGGGAGCCGCTCTCGGTCATGGTGCTCGCGATCCCGGGTCGGCGCTGGTTCAGCTCCCGGCGCTGACGGTCTTCACGGATCCATCGTCCTGGGCGGGGATCTGCTTGCCCGTCTGATTTCGGGCACGCCGGGTCCGTAGCGCGACGACGAGCAGCGCGACGAGGAACCCGAGCCAGGCGATCGCCGACAGCGCGAGCCCAGCCCCGATCGCCGGCTCCCGGTACGTGAGCCGGACGTCGTGGCGGCCTGCCGGGAGCGCGACCCCTGGAGGAACCGGTCGGTGCGGAGCACGGGCACCGACCGTCCGTCGACCGTGGCCGACCAGCCCTCGTCCCACGCATTGCGGACGACCAGGATCGACGGGGCCGAGGCCTGCGCCACGATCCGAACGTCCTCCGGCGCCGCCTCGCGGTAGTCGGCGATCCTGCAGCGCCGGTCGCGCTCGGGGTCGAGCCGGGGTCGGTCTCGAGCACCGCCAGCGCCGCCGGATCGAACCCCGGCTCGAGGACGGCGCCGAGCGCGGCCCGGTCGCCGTTCACCACCGTCCATGTCGGGACCACGGAGGCGCGCGGCTCGGCGTCGTCGATCTCGACGAGGCGGTAGCCGCCCTCGGTCTCGACGGTGCGACCCGACACGCCCGGGGGCAGGGGTGCGGAGATGCCTTGCGGCACGATCAGAGTAGCGGGCGCCGAGGAGCCGGAGGTCGGTGAGTGTCGGTACCTGGATCGCCGCGGCGTTGTAGAAGAGCGGCAGCTTGTTCGTGGCGATGCACGTACGCCCAGTAGCCGGGGAGCTGGACGGGTGAATAGCCGAGCGTGTCCGGGATCTGGAACAGGACCGAGCGGCCGATCAGCAGCGCGGGCCAGTCCGACTCCTTCCGCGTGAACAGGTAGCCCTTGTTGAAGTACGCGTCGGGCCGGATCCAGGCGAGGTAGCGCCCGTCGGAGCGTCCCGACCGCTGGAGCGCTCGGGCGATCGGCCCAGGGGACAGGTACTCGTGGACGTCGACGTCGGGCCAGCGCAGCGGCGCGGCGACCAGCGCGGCGTGGCTCCCGGTCTCCAGGCCGAGGTAGACGGTGCCGCCGTGGTACATGGACGACCAGATCGCGCCGGTCAGGAGTTCGGCGGCCAGGATCGCGCAGAGCGCGACCGGGGCCCACCGCCGCCCGCGCGCGAACGCCCACACGACGCCGACCACGGCGACCGAGGCCACCGCGAAGATCACGAGCCGGCCGGGCCGGGCGCCCATGACGAGCGGGAAGACGAGGAACACGACGAGCCCAGCGCCGATCCAGCGCATCGACTCCCGAAACCGGGTCGGTGGTCCAGGAGCCACTGGATCCCCACCGCCCCAGGGCGAGGCACGATCAGGAACGCGAGTAGCGCAGGCGGCTCGGGTTGTGCAGGTAGACGTCGCCGAACGGTAGCGAGAGCGCGAGCGAGCGGAACCAGCCCGCACCGACGAGGAGGGTGTTCGTCAACAGGTACGCCAACACCGCCACCGCACCGAGCGCGACGACGAGGTAGCGTCGCGCGGCGTCACGCGAGCGCGAACGGCACGAACAGCAGGACGGCCGCGCCGAGGTAGCCACCGGGCGTCGAAGCGAGCGCGAGCGGCCAGGCTCCCCACATGCCGGTCGCGGCGATCGGGATGTCCTCGCTCGTCGCCTGCGTCCGCGCGACCGTCCCCACGATCGCGCCGTACCCGTCGGACAGGCTCGATCGCGCGAGGACCGCGAAGTGTGGGACCACGATCGCGAGGTTCGCGAGCGGCAGGAACAGCAGGAACGCGAGCGCGTACGCCGACGGCCGCGACGGCGTGGAGCGCGTCGCGACGAACCTCGCGGATCGAGCGGGCGATCACGTAGGCGACCACCAGGACCGTGGCCATGACCAGACCGTGGGACAGGTGCGCGGTCGCGACCTGACCCCACGCGAACGCCGCCAGCGCGAGCCACGCGAACCGTCGCCACCCGGTTCGGCCGAAGAACCCGGACGCCCCCGTCAGCAGGAACGGCGTCCACGCGAGCGTGCCGGCGAACGGGAGGCTGATCGCTAGGATCGAGGCCGAGACCGCCATCGCGAGCGAGAGCCCGCCGGCCGTGGCCGCGATCCGCCCGAGCCCCTCCTTCCGCAGGAACCAGAACAGCCCCAGGCCGGCGAGGATCGGGTTCAGGACGATCAGCGCCCGGAGCCCGCCGCCGCATCCGAACAGCCACGACGAGGCCATCGTGGGCAGCGAGAGCCACCCGCTCTGCGGGTCGGCGGCGAACCAGGTCCCGGACATCTCGAACGGGTTCCACAGCGGCACGTGCCCGTCGGCGATCGCCCGTCCGAGCATGCACGAGCGGGGAGCCAGTAGCTCAGGATGTCGGGATGCTGGTCCGACAGGTTCGGCAGGAACGCGATGCCCCGCAAGGCGATCAGCACCGACACCACGATGAGGACAGGCCCAGCCGCGGCGTCGAGCACCCGTCGAGCAGGTCGACGGTGGGGAGACTCGTCGGCGCGCATCGGGTCACGCTGCGCGCGCGTCGCCGTCTCCATCCGGTTCAGGCTACCGAGGCCGCTTGGTTCCTGTTCCGCAGGGGTCTGTTAGACTCCGCGCCGGTTCGGCCCCCGGATCAACCCAAGGACCCCGCCATGATCAGTCTTCAGCACGTCACGAAGGTGTACCGGAACAGGACCACGGCGCTCGAGGACGTCACCGTCGAGGTCGAGAAGGGCGAGTTCGTCTTCATCGTCGGGCAATCGGGCTCCGGCAAGAGCACGTTCATCCGTCTCCTGCTCAGGGAGGAGGAGGCCGCCAAGGGCGACATCTACGTCGCCGGCAAGAACCTGGCGAAGCTCACGACCTGGAAGGTGCCGCACCTCCGTCGCAACATCGGGACGGTCTTCCAGGACTTCAAGCTCCTGCAGGACAAGACGGTGTTCGAGAACGTCGCGTTCGCGCTCGAGGTGATCGGCAAGCCCAAGCACGTGATCGACCAGCGCGTGCCCGAGATCCTCGAGCTGCGTGGGGCTCGGCGACAAGCTCAACAACTTCCCCGACGAGCTCTCCGGCGGCGAGCAGCAGCGCGTCTCGATCGCGCGGGCGTGCGTCAACCGTCCGCTGGTGCTTCTGGCCGACGAGCCGACGGGCAACCTCGACCCCTCGACCTCGGTCGAGATCATGCGCGCTGCTCGACAAGGTGAACCGCATCGGGACGACCGTCGTGATGGCGACCCACGACCAGGCGATCGTCGACGCGATGCGCCGCCGCGTGATCGAGCTCGACAAGGGCAAGGTCATCCGCGACCAGGCCCGCGGGGTGTACAGCTAGTGCCACGGCTCGAGTACCTGTTCCGCGAGACCACTTCGGGTCTGCGGCGGAACGGGCTCGTGGCGTTCGCCGCGATCTCGACCACCTTCATCGCGCTGTTCCTGTTCGGGCTCTCGCTGCTGATCTCGCGGCAGGTGAGCCTGATGATCGAAGCGACCACCGGCAACGTCGAGGTCGCGGTGTACCTCACCGACCCGGTCAACCCGGCCACCGTGAGCTCCCTCACCAAGACGCTCACCGACCTCCCGGTCGTCGCCAACGTCGACTACGAAGATAAGCAGGAGGCCTGCGATCGGTTCCGGACGCTGTTCGCCGAGCAGGAGGCGTTGGTCAGCAACGTCGATTGCGACGCGCTCCCCGCGTCCCTTCGGGTGAAGATGGAAGACCCGAGAAGTACTCGCAGGTCGCCGCGGTGCTCCGGGGCAGCCCGGGATCGACCAGATCGTCGACCAGAGCGCGTTCCTGGACCGGCTGTTCGCGGTCACCCGGGTGTTCCGGGTCGGTCGTGCTGCTCGTCGCGTTCGTGATGCTGGTGTCGGCGTCGATCCTGATCGCGAACACCGTCCGGATGGGCCTGTTCGCGCGCCGCAAGGAGATCGGGATCATGAAGCTCGTGGGGGCCACCAACTGGCGGATCCGGCTCCCGTTCCTGGTCGAGGGGCTGTTCGAGAGCCTGATCGGGGCGCTCGCGGCGATCCTGTTCCTGTTCGCCATCAAGGTCGCGTTCATCGAGCCGCTCAACGAGGTCGGTCCAGTTCATCCCCTGGGTCGTCAACAAGGACCTCATCGCGATCATCCCGATCCTGCTCGTCGCGGGGGCGGTCGTCGCGCTGATCGCCGGCCTCGTCGGGATGCGCCGCTTCCTCGACGTCTAACCTGCCCCGCATGAGCCCGAAGGGCGACGCCGAGGGCAGAAGACCGTCGTGTCCAACCGCCGGGCGCGGTACGACTACGAGATCCTCGAGCGCTACGAGACCGGGATCGTGCTCACCGGTGCGGAGGTCAAGTCGCTCCGCGGCGGCCGGGGTCGCTCGCCGAGGCCTACGCGCGCGTCCGGGGCCACGAGATCTGGCTCGAGGGCATGCACATCCCGCCCTACGAGCAGGCGATGGATAAGGCCGGGTGGGAGCCGATCCGACCCCGCAAGCTGCTGCTTCACCGCAAGGAGATCGAACGCCTGATCGGCACGACGGCCGAGAAGGGACTCGCGCTGATCCCGCTCCGGGTGTACTTCGCGCACGGGCTGGCCAAGGTCGAGCTCGGGCTCGCGCGGGGCAGGCGGCAGTTCGAGAAGCGCCAGGCGATCGCCGAGCGGGAGCACCGGCGCGAGATGGACCAGGAGTCCGGCCGGCGGCGCTAGGCGAGGGAGGCCACTCGTATACTGCCGGACAACCACATATGGGGGTGCACTGGCTTCGACCTGGACGAGAACCGTTCAGGGGAAGCGGGCCGAGGTCCCCGGATGCCTCGTTAAAAGCCGGGACCAATACAAGCGCCGATAACGATTACGCGCTCGCTGCCTAGGTAGCTAGGTAGCCGTCCCCTCTCGGTCGCCTGCGACGGGAGGATGGGCGTCGTGAGCAGGCTCACGGCAGCGGCTCCGCCTGGGGGCCACCGCCGGACATCGAACCCGGGCTGGCCGAGAGGTCCTCCGCCGGTGGGAGCCTCGAGGCGAGATCTTCCCACCGGCTGCGCCCGGAGAAGCCCTGAATGGTCGCCCGGGGACGGGGGTTCGATTCCCCCACCTCCACGAACTTGCACGTTTGTCCTGCTGGACACGCACATCCTGAGCCCGCCAGCAACGAGAGGAGCGACTGACCGGTCAGCGGCCTTCCCCGTTCGGCGGACTGCATAGCAAACCCTCTCGTGCCAGGATCGACGGCGTGGCAGTCATCGAACGTATCGGAAGCTCTGAGGCGCGTCCCTACGTTGTCGCCTGGGGAGGCTCACAGAGGAAGACGAGGACCGCTTGCGACTCGTGTCGCGGCTCCGGCGGACACTCGATGTCACCGTGGATCTTTGCGAGGTCGAAGAAGTGACCGACGAGGGTGCGTCGCCATCAAGAATGTGGCCGAGGACATGGGGTGTCGCGGGCAAACGATGGTGGTGCTCTATCCTGCCAGACCGGGAGGCAACGAGGTCCTTGGAGCGAACCGGACTCCTCGATCACGGCGGGATCGTCTTCGTCGCCTCCTCTCCCGTTCGGCGCGTACATCTCGACGCGTAGAAGGGTCACGTGGAGGACCGCCTCCTCCCCCTCAAGAGACGGACCTCGCCAGATATCCCGTGCCGATCCTGGTGTGACCCCTATCGGGGCGCCGCCGAAGCCGTGGTGGTGGGGTTCCGGCGTCGTCTTCGGTCAGTGGACAAGGATCAGCGGTGTATGGCGCTCGAGGATCAGGTCGACCCGATGCCCCAGGAGCCGGCTGATCTCATCCAGCGCGACGACACGGGGACCGAACTTGTTCTGGATCCTGAAGCGCCTACGCTAGCCCGCGAGAGCTGGACGACTTCCGATTCGGGCACCGTCGGCTCTTCCCCAAGGATGCGGACCGTCTGGAGCATCCTGCGGAGCGGTCGGACGGAACGGGATCGGCATAGACAGAGTGCGAGGGACGGGTTCTCGTCGTCTACACCTTGTGGGGATGCCGCGGGATGAGGGCTGCGGATCGTCTCGGTAGCTGGATGTATCAAGAGGTGGTGCTGCACGGGGATCCGGCAATCTGATTCACTGCGTGAGAACGCGGCGTGGGGGATGTCCAACGAGTGGCCGAGCACCAAGCGACCGAGCGGGCCGTTGTAGCGTCGGATCGCGCCAATGGCGCCCTGCGCGATCGGCGGTGGTCCGCGTCCACCGGCTTGGTCACCGCGCTCCTGCTCGTCTCGCTCGTGTTCTCGCTCGTGTTGGCCACCCCGGCGATCGCCGGCCGGTTGAACAAGATCGACGGCACCGCCAGCGCCGACCGCATCCGCGGAACCTCCGCGTCTGACCGCATCCGCGGAGGAGAAGGCAACGACATCCTGCGCGGATGGGCCGGGATGATCGGTTGGTGGGCGGACCCGATGACGACGCGTGCTGGTCGGCGGACCCGGCCGGGACAGCTACGTCTGCGGCGGCGGCGAGGACGTGGTCGTCGTCGACTTCTTTCGCCATGCCGAGCACTTCGGCAACGGCTGTGAGGTTGCGGTCTTCGACGTCTGACCGGGGGCAACACTGGATCGATTGGGCCACAAGGCTCCTCTGGCCACTCGATTGGCGACGACGAGCTCTTCGGTCTGGGTGGCGACGACGTGCTCATCGGCGATTTCTTCGGGTTCACCAATGCTGGGAACGACTCGGCAGGCGGCGTACCGGGAACCGATGAGTGCGACGCCGAGACGGAGGTGTCGTGTGAGACCGATCCTCCTCCGCCCGTGACGACCGCCGTGTTCGAGAGGATGGGCTGGTCGAGAGGATGCAGCTCGAGCCGGGAACCTCCACACGGTGCCACGCGATCGTGCAAGGCGGACGTCGAGGCGACTTGGAAGAGGCGCTCAGGGTCTCGATCTCGACGCCGCCGGGAGCAGCGCGCACCTTGACGACCTCGCCGGACCGGATGGTTTCGTTCGTCCACCACGATCGGCACGACCGTCCCATAGAGCTCGCGCGCGACGATCGCGCCGAGGGCGAGGATCGGGTCGGCCTCGCCGAGGACGATCGCGGCGGGCGCCGTTCCGGCCCGGATCGCCTCCGCCAGCACGCTCGAGGACGAGCTCGAGCCGCGGCCCGAGGGCATGACGAGGACCCGGCCGGTCACGTTCGCGCCGCGCTGCGGGTGGCGCACGTCGACGATCGTCGCCGGTCCCAGGGTCGACGCCGCCCCAGAGCGACAGCGGTTCGTCCAGGACGAGCGCCGGTCCCTCGGCCGTCCCGGCGACGAGCGTTCGGCCCTCAGGCATCGGCCCACAGCGTCCCGTCGCGGACGACACGCCCCTCGATCGCCGAGCGAACGCACTCCTCGAGCCCCCGATCACGACCTCGACGCCGAGGTTCGCGGGCGCGTACCACGCCCACTTCCCGGAGTCCGTCATGACGGGGCCGTCGACCTCGTCCATCACCGGCGAGATGTACGTGCAGGTGTCGGAGACGATCCGAACGCCCAGCCGAGCCGAGCGCCGCGACGAGGCCTCGGTCCTCGGCCTCGGCGACCTGCTCGCCCGACGTTCACGTAGAGGGGGACCGAAAGCCGTCCGAACCCAGGAGCTCGAGCAGGCGTTCGAGCTCGGCGATCGGGCGTGCGGGGTCCCGACGCTCACCGCGCCGAGCCGTCCGTCCGCCGAGGTGCCGAGGTCGTCGCGGGCGGCGCGCAGGCGTTCGGTCGTCACGACGACCTCCGGGACCGTCGCGCCGCCGGTCGCGGCCTTCCAGGGTCGGCGCCTCTGGCGTGACGCCGACCGCGTGCACCATCGCCACCGGAACCCGAGGAGGCGGCCGCGGCACCGAGCGCCTTCATCCGGTCCTCCGACGCATCGGCGGGCAGGCCGACGATCGCCGCGACCGCGCTCCCGGCCTCGCGGCCGACCAGCGAGCCGAGCACGGGATAGAGCGCGTCCGAGGCGAGGAGCCGCTCGGGTATCCCTTCGAGCTGCAGGACGAGACGTAGCGCCGGCGCTCCTCGTCGAGGTGCAGGCCGGCGAGCGGCACGCGCCCCGTCACCGCGGCGCAGATGTCGATGAAGTCGCCGTAGCGGTCGGTGCGCGCGCCGAGCACCGAGTTGCAGAGACGATCGCGTTGGACTCGGCCCAGGCGACGTGCTGCCCGAACCCGGGCCGCTCGGGCAGCTGGTACGGCGCGCAGGTCCACGTCGGTCGGCGGCCCATCGCGACGTACGCGTCCATCTGCCGGCGAGCGTTCGCGGCCGTCTCCCGTCGCCTTGGTAGCGGTCCGGGGTGCAGCAGGTCGAGGGCGGCAACGTTGAGTGTGGTAGGCACGGTCACCCGCGCGCCGCCGGTCACGAGGCGTTCGGCGAACTCGAGGCCCGCGCGTCCGTGATACAGGCACCCGTCGACGTGCGCCGAGTCCACGTCGATCAAGCGTTCGGCGCCGGCGACGCCGGCCATCTCGACGACGATCCGCATCGCGGCGCAGCGGCCTCGCCCCGCTCGCCCCGGAGGAGGCCCGGTCGCTCTCAGTGAGCTCGACCGGCACCGACGGACCTGGGCCTTGGCCGCCCGTTCGAAGATCGGGAGCGCCCGCTCCGTCATCTCGTCGTTGCCCGTGACCGAGATGCGGAAGCGCCCGGCATCGACGACGGCCCGGGCGGCACGTACACCTGGTCCTGCGCGAGCCGCTCGACGAAGGCGACGTCGTCCGGGATCCGGGCTCGTCGGGAGGCAGGTAGAACGCTCCCTCGGGGAGTGGAGGTCGTAGCCGTAGGAACGCAGCGCCTTCACCAACAGGTCGCGGCGTCGCTGCAGCGCCTTGATGTCCACGCTCATGCCCTCCAGGTCGCCCACTCGCGCTGCAGGACGTTGGTCGGCGCCGCGTGGCCTCCGAAGGTGAGCTGCCCGAGCATCAGCGCCTCGCGCATCTCGGGGCGGTCGGGCATCTCGGGCGGCAGGGCGATTAGCCGACCCGCTGACCGGGCGTGAGCAGCTGCTTGGCGTAGGTGTAGACCAGGAACGAGTTCGCGTAGAACTCGGTCGGACTCGTGAACGTCCGGTCGTCGAACAAGATCCGGGAGTAGGCCTCGTCGAGATCAGATAGATCGGGTGCCCGATGCGTTCGGAGCCGGCCGTGAGCACGTCGGCCAGCGCGCGAAGGGTCTCGGGCGGGTAGATCTTGCCGCTGGGGTTGTTCGGCGAGTTCACGATGATCGCCGTGGTGGTGTGTTCAGTGATCGCCGCCTCGATCGCGTCGAGGTCGAGGTCCCAGGTCTCGTAGTTCACGGGCACCCGGACGGGGTTCGCCTCGCCGCCGAGGATGATCGCCTCGTAGAAGAACCACGGGGGCGTGAGGAAGATCACCTCGTCGCCAGGGTCGGTCACCGTTCGGATGCACAGGTTCAGGCCGGCGAACGCGCCGTCGGTCACCAGGATGTCGTCGGCCTCGTACGGCACGCCCCGTCATTCGCGGAGGCCCGCCGCGGCGGCCTCCTGCGCGTACGGCTCGTTGAACTTGTACGCGTACCAGTCCTTGTCCTGCGGCACGGTCCACCGTTGCAGCGACTCGACGAACTCGGGGAGTGCCATCTCCTGGGGGTTGCCGGCGACGAAGTCGCACACGGTGGGGTCGGCCGGGTCGCGGTGGGGCGTAGCGGCTCTCGCAGAAGAAGCGTCCGAGCGGCGCCTCGATCTCCCGGATGCGCTGCAGGCTCTTCGACAGACGGTGTGGCATCGCGATCCTCCGTCTCTTCTTTCCTCGGCAGCTCGTGGATGTCCCGCCCGTGCGTGGTGCGTGGGTGGCCGTGCGCCGAACCCTATCACCGGGCGTGTGAGCTACCAGGTGACGACGGGCATCCCCTCGGGGTCAGCGTCGTCGTCTACGCGGTCGCGCCGAACCGCGCGAGGTCCGTGCTGGCGAGCTCGCGGATGTACGAGACCGGGAGCACGGCCGCGAACGAGGCGTTCCTGCAGCCGGTCTCGGCGGACGCCGCCCGGGCGGATGTACGGCCCGATGTTGTCGCCGTGCAGCGGTAGTCGGCCAGAACGCCGCGACGTCCTCGGCCGTGAGTCCCGAGTCCGTGAGGGCCTTCGGGTTCAGGTACACCTCGGACGGCGCGACCATCTGGACCAGGCCGAACACGCTGGTACCGAACTCCGCGTTCAGATCCTCCTCGAGCTGGATCGGGTCGATCCGCACGCCCCCGTTGGCGTCGATCTCGGGGCACTGGCCGTGGTCCGCGGTCACGATCAGCACGCCCCGGCCGTCCCCGAACCGTTCCGAGAGCAGGTCGGCGAGGCCGGCCGATCTCGTCGTCGACGGCGCCGAGCACCTCGGCCTGGCGCGGGTCGTCCATGTTGTAGACGTGCCCCGCGTAGTCGGGCGCCTTGAAGTTCAGGTAAGAGCAGGTCGGCGAACTCGTCCTGCCCGATCGGCTCAGGTCGAACGTCGCACGGATCAGGTCGCCCTGGTAGTGCACCACGGAGCAGGGAGCAGCACATCGCCTTCTTCCCGGCGGGGTCATACGGTGAGGGCGCGGGTGGCTCGAGCCCCGCGCTCGGCTCGTCGAGGCGTTCGAGGTCCCGGGGTCGTCCGGGAGGCGGTAGAGCTCGGCGTGGTGGGGGTGCCAGCCGCCGCCGCCGTCCTCGACCCCAGTACACGCCGACCGGCGCATCACCCATCGGGCGCCGCCGCAGCCGAGCATCCCGACGTGCCACACCTGGTACCCGATCTCGCCGACCCACGCCGGTTCTCGGTCCACTCGGTCCACCGGTCGGCCAGCGTGGGTTCGAGCAGGAAGGACGGGTCGATGTTGCCGGCCTCGCCCACGCCTTCACGGGCTCTCCGCCGCGCCGGACGTTGTGCCCGGTGATCCCGTGCGTGCGGGGAAGGCGCCGGTGCCGATCGTGGCGTGGGTCGACGCCGTGACCGCGGGAACGACCCCGAGATCGCGTTGCGGTAGGTCGCGCCCTCGCGCATCCAGGCGCTTGAGGTTCGGCCACGCGTCGCGGCCAGCGGCGCAGGACGTTCATCCGCCGCCGTCGATCACGAGCGTGACGACGACGCGTGGCTGCACCGGCGGCGTCGCCGAGGGGATCCCAGGAGCGGCACCCCGTCCACGCCGCCCGGAACTCGTCGAGACCCGATCAACCGTGCGGTCGTGGGCGCAGATCGGCAAGCGTGACGCCTCGGTGTGGTCCCGGGGCTCGATGCGGCCCGGCGACCAGACGACGATCGGGACGCGTTCTCCGTACATCCAGGTGACGGCGTGGCTCGGCGCGGGTCGTTCGGCGCGAGCGGCGAGCGAGCCCTGCGGATAGTTCGAGCTCGAGTAGGGCGTGACGAGCAGCTGGAGGTCGCCGACGCGCTCGGCGTTGTAGAGTGGGTGCGAGCTCGAGGTACTCCGAGCCAGGTCGAGGACCATCGCCTCCGACGCCGGGCGAGGTCGGGTCAGAGTGAGACGACGGACGACGGCGCCGGCCGCGGTCCGGCGCGACCGCCCGCGAGTCAGGTCCCGCCCATCGAGACGAGGAACCGGCGACGATCAGGTCCTCGGGCACGCGGGTCCGGATCGCGAACGAAGGCGGGCGCCGAGACACCAGGAGCCCCGCGGCGGTCCGGCGATCAGGCTCCCGGTCGCCACGAGCACGAAGGCGAGCGATCGCCGCCCGTGACGGCGAGCAGCACGAGCACACGTCGAGAACCCATCGGTGGTCGAATCATCCCAGATCGGGTTCGGCCTCGTCGGCCGCGGGGTTCAGGCTCGCGCGCTTGCGGGCAGGTCGGAACGGCAGGGTGGCGCGGTCGCCGCGCGCCCGCCGTCGCCCTCGACGCCTCACTCGACCGAGACTGGGTCCCAGGCTCGACCATCGTGGCAGGCAACGAGCCGATCCACTACCATCTTCCTGATCGTCGGGCCCCAGGTCACGCTCCCGCACTTCGCTTCACGAAGCGACGAGCCACTGCCGGCCAATCCGCGCTTGTGAGACGGGCACCGGGTCCCGGTGAGACCAGCGCCGGAGAGATGCATCGGCGGCAGGTCGTTGCCGGGCGAACATCGCCTCGATCCCGGCCCACTCGAAGGTCCAGGCCGACGAGGCACCGCGCGGGCCCGCCCGCGCCGCGCTCGAGCTCGGGGCGCGCCGGCCGACAGGCTACCGGGCTTCGCGAGGTCGACGAACGTGCCGGGGCCGATCTCGAACTGGCGAAGATGCGCGGCGTGCTATCGGGAGCTGATCGCGTGCCGAGGCCGCGTCGCCGTGCTGGGGAGACGAGCCTCGATCAGGATCAGGGCGGCTCGAACTTTTGGGAACGTCCGGCGCGCGGACCCGGCGGGCGGCGGATCTGTGGCGGGGCTCTTAGCCTCCCACAGCGTCCCGATCTCCGTGGCCGGCGGCGTCGACAGATCTCGTAGCGAGATCGTTTATGCACGGTGCTGGTGCGAGACATGGGCAATCAGAGCCCGCGATCTCGAAGCTGCCAAGTACGCGGGCGGCCCAGTCCGTATCGCACCTCGAAGGGAGTCTCGCCGGGCGCGGGGGCCTAAGGGCGACGGCCGCCACCTGTTCCTTTTACGGGAGCATCAATCAGATCACGCGCTCCAGCCCGGCACGTTCATCGTAGAACGCTACCGAAGCTGGTGGCGGCGGTCGGCTCCCTGATCGCTACACGGCGCGAGGTCCCACGTCGTCGACGACCTTACCGTCCGCACCACGGTGCAGATCACGCGATCGACGGCCCAGCTTGGAGGCGTCGCGCGTCACGATCCGGTCGACGAGCGCGCGGCGTCCGATTACGTGATCTGTACTTGTAGGCGGGATCACGTCGATCAGCGCATTATGCGTAA
>ERZ1370068.9783-contig-8535_pt1 | contig 60438 bp, 70 predicted proteins | sample MGYA00561227_ERZ1370068 | MGnify/ENA primary metagenome ERZ1370068 (study PRJEB38410, sample SAMEA6850437) | metagenome | study: Metagenomic assessment of the ecological functions of the soil: analysis of the soil microbiota associated with the... | reverse complement strand
TGTACTTCGTTCAGTTACGTATTGCTCGGCTCCCCTCACCCAGCCGCGCTACGCTGCGGCCGTTGCCCGCTCATGACCCATGAAATCCGGCGCTCGTGGAAGCAGCGCCTCATGACCACGATCCCGTTCGGCCTCAGCCAGACCAAGCCCAAGCGCTTTCGCGATGGCGCGATCGCCTGGGCCAATCGCGACAACGCCGGCCTACGCGCTGGAAGGTCTGACGCCGCGGCGTCTGCGACGGCTGCGCGCTCGGCGTCGCCGGGCCTGCGCGACTGGACGCATCGACGGCGTCCACCTCTGCATGGCACGCCTCAACCTGCTGCGGCTCGAACACCATGCCGCGCGCTCGACCCGGCGCCGGCTCGCCGCGACGTCGCGGCGCTGCGCCGGTGCGCCAACGCCGAGCTGCGCGAGCTCGGCCGCCTGCCCCACCTGCTGCTGCGCGAACGCGGCGACCGCGGCTTCCGCCGAATCTCCTGGGACGAGGCCTACGACCGCATCGCCGCGACGCATCCGCACCAGCCGGCCCGCAGCGCATCGCCTTCTTCATCACCGTCCGCGCGGCGTCACCGAACGAGGTCTACTACGTCGCGCAGAAGGTCGCGCGCGCTTCCTCGGCACCAATCAGCGTCGACAACGCCGCGCGCCTCTGCCACTCGCCGTCGCACCGGCGCGATGAAGCACGCGCTCGGCGTCGCCGCGACGCACCTGCAGCTACACCGACTGGATGCGGCGACGCGACCTCATCGTCTTCTTCGGCGCCAACCCGTGCCAACGACCAGCCCGTCACGACGCAAATACCTTCACGACGCGAAACGCTCGGGCACCCGAAGATCGCGGTGTGAACCCGCTGCGCGAGCCGGGGCATGGAGCGCTACTGGGTGCCCTCGACCGTCGAGCAGCGCGCTCTTCGGCACCGAACATCGCCGACTATTGGTTCGCGTTGCACAGCGGCGGCGACATCGCCTTCCTGACCGGCGTGCTCGAAGCGTGCTGGTCGAGCGCGGCTGGCATCGATCGAGTCCTTCGCTCGCGCGAGTACGTCGACGGCTTCGACGCGGCTGACGCGCGCAGGCGGCCGGCGCGCTGGAAGGCCCGCCTCGAGCGCAGGCCGGGCTGCGCGCGCGTCGAGCATGGAGGAGTTCGCCGCGCTGGTGTCGCGACGCGAAGAGCGCCGTGCTTGGTCGTGGAGCATGGGCATCACGCAGCACGCCGAACGGCGTCGACGGCGTGCAGGTGATCGTGAACCTCGCGGCTGCTCGCAGGGCTGCGTCGGCCGCGAACGGTGCGGGCTCATGCCGATCCGCGGGACATTCAGCGGCAGGGCGGCGCCGAGATGGGCGCCTACGTCGACGGCGCTGCCCGGCGGCGTACCGGTCACGCCGGAGACCACTGCGCGGCGTTGTCGACGCAATACGGCTTCCAGGTCCCCGAGCTGGCCTGGACTGACTGCGCGGTCGAAGATGGTCGAGGCCGTGCGCACGCGGCGAGCTCGATCTCCTCTACTGCCTCGGCGGCAACCTTCTGCGCACGCTGCCCGATCCCGGCGTGCGTGCGCGCGACGCGTTGAGCGCGTGCCGCTGCGCGTGCACCAGGATCATCATCGTGTCACAGACCAGATGCTCGTCGAGCCGGCGCGGCGACGGTGACCGTGCTGCTCCGCCGCGCGACGCGCTACGAGCAGGACGGCGGCGGCGCCAGACGAGCACCGAGCGGCGCGTCGATGTTCCTCGCCGGAGTCTGCCGCGCCAGGATCGGCGAAGCGCGGCGCCGAGTGGCAGAATCCTGCGCGAGCTCGCGTCGGCGCGTGATCCCGCAAAGCGCGACCTGCTCGGCTGCGAACGGCGGCGACGCCATCCGCACCGAGATCGCGCGCGTCGTGCCGTTCTACGACGGCATCCAGCACCTGCAGCACGCGTCGGCGACGTCGTTCCGATGCGCGGCGGCCGCACCTCTGCCGGCTGGGCTCGCGGCGCTTCCCGGAAGCCGCCGACGGCACAGCTGCGCGGCTGCATCGCCGGTGGCGCTTTGCCAAACCACCGACCGCCCGCCCGGGCACGTTCGCGGAAATCAGCACCCGCCGCGGCAAGCAGTTCAACGCGCTCGTCTACGCCGAGATCGACCCGCTCACCGGGCGCCGCCCGACGCGATCCTCGTGCATCCAGACGACGCCGCCGCCCTGCATCTCGCCAGCGGCGGTCACTCGCGTCGGCTCGACAGCCCGCACGGCCGCTTCGTAGGGCGCGCGTCCAGCTCGCGCCGATCGTCGCGCGCGGCAACCTCCAGGTTGCACTGGCCCGGAGGCCGAACCCGGCTCATGCAGCGCGGCGTCGTCGGCCCGACGCGGCGGCGTGCCCGACTTACAACGCCGTGGTGCGCGTCGAACCGAATCCACGGATGAACACCGATGGCCACAGATGGACGCCGGGCGCGGTGTCCATCACCAGCCAGCCATCGGTATTCATCGGTGGATCAGGAGCTCCGCACGATGCGCGGATGAGGTCCGCTTCGCTGCCCAGAATTCGTGATGCGATCCACCTGCGCGGCAGGCGGGGTCGTCGTGGGCGGCATCGACGACCGCCTCCAGCTCGGCAGGAAGGTGCCGAGCGCGTCGACCTGCATCGCAGGTGCACGCGCACGTTGTCCCATCAGCAGCACTTCGCGGCGCTTGCGCACGATCGACCAGCGACGCTGGTTCGCCGGCGGAGACCGGCCGCCTCGACGGTCCGGCACCGGCGTGATCGGTGTACTCGCTGGCGCGCACGCCGGACGCCTCGCGGCGCCGATAGTCCGACCAGCTCGGCTGCGCCCGCCGGCAGAGTCGGCGCGCACCTTCACCCGCCCGCGCGCCAGTCGGCGCGTAGTAGCGGTCGGCCTGCACCTCGACCGCGTGCGGCGCGCGCACCGGCGACGCAGCGCGCGCGCGCACGCCGCCGGCGAGGTCGGCGACGCGCGACCCAGTCTCGCCGTTGCGGGGCCTGGCGAGAAAATTGCGATTTGCGACCGCGCATCAGCGGCGCCGCGCGTCACGCCAGGCGCGGCGCGCCATGCGCCGGCGGGATCGGCAGCAACAGCTGACGGTGAAGAGCGCGCACAGCGCCAGGATCGGCACGGCGATGTCCGCCAGACCGCCGCCGCGCGCGACCACGCCGGCGCAGCGCGATCTGGTACCAGCGCAGCGGGAGCAGCCCGCCGATCTCGCGCACGCCCGTGCGGCATGAGCTGATACGGGAACATCACGCCCGAGAGCACGAACGAGGGCAGGATGAAGAAGACGGTGATGAAGACCGCCTGCGCCGACGGTGCTGCGCGAGCGCGGAGACGAACACGCCGATCGCCAGCGACGCGAGCACGAACGGCAGCGTGACGCACCGGCAATCGCCAAGCCAGCTGCCGACCGGCCAGACGCCGAAGATCAGGCCGGTCGCCAGCACCGCGAGGCGATGAGCACGCCGTAGCTCACGCGCCACGTAGGGCAGCAGCTTGCCGAGCACGATCTCGAGCGGCGTGGTCGGCAGCGAGAGCATCTGCTCGAAGGTGCCGCTCGCGCTCGCCGACCATGCCCAGCGCTCGTCACCGACAGGCAGAGGTTGGTGAGCAGCATGCCGGCCGATCGCCGCGAGGAAGAACTCGCGGTCGCGCAGCGTCGCGTTGAACCAGAAGCGCTGCGCGGACGTCGAGCCGGACGCGGGCGGCGGGCTGCGCGCGCGCGCTGCCGCGGCTGCCCGGCGTCGAAGCGGCGCGCCGACCTGAGCTGATGATGCCGCCGACGCGCGCCGCGTTGAGTCGGATCGGTGCCGTCGAGCAGCAGCTGCACCTGCGGCGCGTGCCGCGCTCGCATGTCGCGCGCGAAGTCGCGCGGAATGACGACGAAGGCGAGCGCGCGTGCCGCGCCGCAGCAGCGCCTCGCCCTCGGTCGTGGCTCGTCGACGGCGCGCGGCGGCAGGAAGTAGCCGGTCGACTGCGACCTCCGTGCGAGCAGCCGCGCGACGCCGCCGTGCGGCTCTGGTCGAGCACGGCCCACGGCACGTTGGCGGGCTTGTTCGAGAGCGCGCAGCCGAACAGCAGCAGCATCATGATCGGCTGGACCAGCACCGACCGCCGATGAAGGCCTGGTCGTGGCGCAGCGACGATCGCTCTCGCGTGTACGCCACCGCGAGCACGTTCGAGACGAAACGCGGCGCCGACTGCATGCGTCGCGCTCGACGCTGCGTCAGCGCATCGTGCGCATCAGCACAGCGCGCCAGAACGACCAGCGAGCGATGCGCGAGCTCCGGGCAGCAGGTCGACGACGCCTGCGCCGCGCAGATAGATGGCGCGGCTCACGCGGATGTAGTGCGTGGCGGGGAAGAGCTCGGTCAGCCACTGCACGCGCACGCGGCATGTTGCGGATCGGGAACGCGAAGCCGCTGAGCTGGACCAGCGGGATGCTGGACGAGCACCGTCTTCTGCACCGCCTCGGCGGCGGTCGCGGAAGTGGCCGAGAAGATCAGCCCGAGCGCCAGCGAGAAGCAGCACGTAGAACGACGGAGATCGCCGACGAAGAGCAGCGCGCTGCCGTGCGGCCAGACGTCCATGCAGCAGCCCGCGGCGCGAGCACCATCAGCACCACGTCGAACGCGAACACGGCGCCCGAGCGGCAGCAGCTTGCCGAGCAAGATCTCGAGCGAGCGTCGCCGGCGTGACCTGGAGCTGCTCGAAGGTGCCGCGACAGCCGCTCGTTCACGATCGAGACGGCCGTGAGCAGCGTGGTGAGGAAGGTGAGCACGAAGCCGAACGTGCCGGCGACCATGTACGGCACGCCGTCGAGGCGTCGGGTTGAAGAGCGCGCGTCGACGACGACCTCGACGCGCCGGCGCCGGCGCGCGCCCGGCCGCCACGCTCGCCGAGCGCGGCGCCGATGCGTCGCGGCGATCGTGCGCCGCGCAGCGATCCCGAGCGCCTCGGCGTTGCCGGCGAGCACCGCTTCGGCGCCCGTCGTAGAGCACGCTGGATCTCGGCGCTGGCGTCGGCGGCGCCGTCGCCGCAGGAGTCGCGATCGAAGTCGGGCGGAATGATCGAGCGCCGCGCTCATCTCGCCCGCTGACCAGGCGCGCGCTCGATCGCCGTGCGCGCGACGGGTAGCGCGGTGCAGGAGCGAAGTCGCCGGTCGGCGACGAGGTCGGCGATCACGCGGCGGCTCGCCGGCGGCCTGGCTCGCGTCGTAGACGCCGAGGCCGCAGGTCCTTCGACCTCGGTCGAGAGCGTGAAGCCGAACAGCAGCAGCGCCGCCAGCGGCACCGCGATCGAGCATCCCGAGCGTGAAGGGATCGCGCAGCGTCGCGCGCACTTCGCGACGCAGCATCAACGTCGCGCAGGCCGTTGCCAGCTCATGCGGCGCGCCGCCTCGGCCAGATCAGGCGGCGGAACACGTCGGTCATCGACGGTCTGCTCGATGCGCACGCGCGCGCCGCGTCGCGCCGTCAGCGCGTCGTCGAGGCGCGGCCAGCGCCGGCGTCGAGAGCCGCGTCGATCGCGCTCGACGCCGTCGCCGCCGCTGCGCCACGGCGAAGCCCGCGGCCCGCAGCGCCGGCGCCGCAGCGCGCGCAGCGCGCGCCGGGCGGCAGCGTCGACGCGGATGCGGTAGCCGGACGGAGTAGCGCGCGGCGCAGCTCCTTCGGGCGTCGCGTCGGCGATCAGGCGGCCCGGCGTCGATGAAGCGCGACCCGGTCGCAGTAGTCGACTTCCTCGAGGAAGTGCGTCGTGACGAAGACCGTGACGCCGGCGTCGCGGCTCCTCCTGGATGCAGCTCCCAGAAGAGGCCGCGGCTCTGCACGTCGACGCCCGGCGGTCGGCTCGTCGAGGAAGCAGCACGCGCGGCGCGATGCAGCGTCGCCAGCGCCAGGCCCGCGCGCTGGCGGATGCCGGCGGGCAGGTTCTCGGGCCGCTCGCTCTCGGCCTCGCGCGAGGCGCGAAGCGCTCGCGCAGCTCGCCCCAGCGGCGCTCGAGCTCGCCGCCGGCGAGGCCGTAGAGGCCGGCGTAGAACTCGACGTTCTCGCGCAGCGAGAGCCCCTGATAGAGGCTCACCTTCTGCCCCATGTAGCCGATGCGGTCGCGCACCCGGCGCGGCTGCGCGGATGACGTCGACGCCGTCGACGCGTCGATCGCAGCCGGCCGTCGGCGCGAGCAGCCCGATCAGCATGCGGATCGTCGTGCTCTTGCCCGAGCCGTTGGCGCCGAGGAACGCGAAGATCGCGCCGCGGCTCGACCTCGAGGTCGAGGCGCGTCGACGGCGGTGAAGTCGCCGAAGCGCTTGCGTCAGGCCGCGCGCGGCGATGATCGCGTCCGCTCATCGCGCTCCGCTCCTGACGCGGCGCAGCGCCGAGCGAGCGTCGCTTCCATGTCGATCGCGGCGTGCTCGGCGAGCTGCACGCCGTCCGGCAGCGCGCGCAGGTCGCGCGAGCACGCGCGCGCGCCGGGCGTAGCTCGCGCGCGCGGCACCTCGACGCGCGCTAGCGCCCGATGGCGCGCGCGTCGTCCACGTACGGCAGCGCGCGCGCGCGCGCGCGATGGCGCGCGGATCGTCGCCCCAGGCGCGATAGAGCTCGATGGCGAGCCCGGCGCGCAGCTCCGCCGGCGTGCCGACGGCGACGACGCGCCCGCCGTCGAGATAGACCAGCCGCTCGCAGGCCTCGACCTCGTCGAGATAGCTCGTGCTGATCAGGATCAGCGCTCGCGCTCGCGCGCGCTCGAGCAGATCGCCAGATCTCGTCGCGCGCGACGACGTCGACGCCCGCCGTCGGCTCGTCGAGCAGCAGCAGCGCCGGCTCGGGCAGCAGCGCGCAGCTCGATCGCGAGCTTCTGCTTCATGCCGCCGGAGAGCGCGCCGCCGGCCGCGTCGGCGAAGCGGCGTGAGCCCGGTGCGCGCGAGCAGCTCGTCCGCGCGCCGGCGCCGAACCCGCCTCGGGCAGCCGGTGCAGCCGCGCGGTGAAGCGCAGGTTCTCCATCACCGACAGCTCGCGCGGCAGGCTGAAGGCCTGCGGCACGTAGCCGACTGCGCCTTGAGCGCCGCGCACGTCGCCGCGCAGGTCGTACGCCGAGCACGCGCGCCTCGTCGGCCTCGACCTCGAGCAGGCCCGCCAGCGCAGCGCAGCAGCGTCGTCTTGCCGGCGCCGTCGGGACCCGACCACGCCGACGATCTGCGCGCCGCGAGCTCGAGAGTCGATGCCCGCGAGCGCGACGCGCGCGCCGAAGCGCTTGCGCAAGTTGCGCAGCGAGACCGGTCGCAAGCGGAGACGCTGCGACGCGAGTCGTCTGTCAGCTGGTCACGTGCCGTCTCCGCGCGCCTCGGCGTTCAGCGGTGATCCGCCGCGTCGTCGGTCCGTCGAGGATAGACGTTGCCTTCGGTGCCCGGGCGGAAGCTGCTCGACGCCTTCGAGGATCTTCACCTTGGCGCGGTAGACCTGGCCGACGCGGTCGTCGCGCGTCTCGATCTTCTCCGGCGTGAAGTTGGCGCGATCGGCGATGAAGCTGATCTCGCCCGGCACGCGGCGGCCGGGCGTCGCTGTCGAGCTCGATCGCGACCGCGCTGGCCGACGCGCACGCGCGCCAGGTCGGCGACCGGGACGTAGATCTGCACGTACTGGTCGCGTCGGATCGAGCAGCGCCAGCAGCGGCGTGCCAGGCTGCGCCAGCTCGCCGGGCCAGATGAACTGCGGTCTCGACGCGCGTCGGCACCGGCGGCGCATGCATCGACGTACTTGCCGTGCGTCACGCGCAGCTCGTCGAGCTCGGCCTCGGCGAGCTCGCGCTGCTGGCGCGAGCACCGCGAGCTCGATGGCGCGCGACGTCGATGCTGCCGCCTCTCCGCCTCGGTGCGCGCCAGCATGTCGCGGGCGCGATCGCGCGCGCTGCTCGCCTGATCGCGCGCCGAGCGCGCTTCGTCGAGCAGCTGCTGCGTGCTGGCGCCGGTGCGGATCAGCTCGCGCTCGCGCCGGTACGTCGCTTCGGCCAGCTCGGCGGCGGCGTCGCCTGGCGCACGTCGGCGCTGCCGCGCGTTGACGTCCTGCGTCCAGGTGCGCTCGATGGTCGCGATCTGCTGGCTGCTGGCGGTCGATCTCGGCGCCATCGCAGCTGCGCTGCTGCGCTGGCGGCGATGCTGGCGCGCGAATGTCCGTGGTCGTCGAGGCGCGGCGATGACGGCGTCGGCCGGGACCGAGTCGCCCTCGGCGAACTCGACCGTCGAGCACGCGCCCGCTCACCTCGCTGCGGATGATGCGCTCCTCGCCCTCGACGCACGCCGGTGTAGAACGCCGGCCGCGGTCGCGGCGCCACATCAGCGCGACGGCCACGCGCGGCGGCGACCGGCGACGAGCAACGACGATCAGCACGAGCGTGGCATCGTCATCACCTCCCTTCCGGCGAGCCACGCCTCGAGCAGCTCGCCCATCAGCTGCTGCAGCTCGGCGCGCCGCGTCTGCGCGTCGTACAGCGCGGTGGCGCAGCACGGCGCGCTGCTCGGCGAGCAGGCGCTGCGCGTCGAGCACGTCGCTGGTCTGGGCGCGGCCGGCGTCGAACTGCTGCTGGCGGATGCGCAGGTTCTCCTCCGCCTGCCTGACGGCGACGGTGGCGGTGTCGAGCGCCGTCAGGCGCTCCGCGGCGGCGCGCTGGGTCGCGCGCAGCGCCTGCTCGAGCGCGCGCAGCTCGCGCCTCGGAGCTGGATGCTGGTTCTCGTCCACCGCCAGCTTCGCGCGCCGTGACGTCGCGCTCGCGCCGCGTGTCGGTGCCGAGATCCCAGGTGAAGCCGACGAAGCCTGCGCCGATCCTGCGGTGGCGGAACAGCGTCGAGGCTCGAGTAGTCGCACTGCGCCGCCGGCGTTGAAGCGCGGGAAGCGGCTGCGCTCGAGCGCGCTGAGCTCGGCGTCGAGCTGGCGCTGGCGCTCGAACAGCGCGGTGAGGATCGGGGTTCTGCTGCTGCGCGCTGCTGCAGCATCGTCGTCGATCGTCGGCAGCTCCGGCCGCTCGCGCGTCGGCGACCTGCGGTCGGGCGCGTCGACGTCGACGCCGATCGCCTGGTTGAACGCCCAGCGCGGCGCGATCGATCGGCGACGTCCTCGCTGCACCGCCGCTGCTCGGCGTTGCGCAGCGACCACCTGCACCTCGAGCACCTCGTTCTTGGTCAGCCGGCCGGCGTTGAAGCGCTGTCGGCGTCGGCGTAGCTGGCGCCGGTAGCGGCGCGATGGTCTGCGTCGGTCACCTCGCGCAGGCGCTGCGCCGCCAGGCGGTCGTGAAGTAGGCGCGCGTCACGGCGACGTCCTGCTCGAGCTCGGTCGCCCAGCGCCGCGCCGCCTCACCGCGGTAGCCGGCCTGCGCGCGCGGCGAGCGTCTGGCGCAGCTCGCCGGTGAGGTCGATCGGCAGCGCGACGTGCGTTCACCGTGCCGGCGTCGCTGTCGCTGAGCACGACTTGCGTCGGCAGCAGCACGTCCGGCGGCAGGCAGCTCGACGTCGGTGCTGCGCACGTCGCTGTACCAGGTGTAGGCGCCGTCGCGCCGTCGTGCGTCGGCAGCAAGCGGCCGCGCGCCTCGAGCGCGCTGCCGGCGGGCGCTGCGCGACGCCGCAGCACGCCGCGGCCTGGCGCCGGTTGCGCCAGCGCTGCGCGCCGAGGTCGTAGACCGTAGCGGCGGCGCGCCGGCGTCGGCTCGCGGCTGCAGCGGATCGGCGACGCCGGCCTGCGGCGCCAGGCGCGCGCGACCGCCGCGCCGGCCGTTCGGCCGGCGTCCAGCCGCCGTCGCCCTCCGGCCGCCAGAGCGTCGCGCGCCGCCGTGCAGCCGGCAGCGCCGCGCCAGCGCAAGCACCGCCAGTCGTCCATCTCATCGCCGCCGCGCTGCCCCGGCCGCCGGCGCGCCGCGCAATCCGCTGCATGCCGCCGAGCGAGAACTCGGCGATGTGCGTCGGCGATGGCCGCCAGGCACGGCGCGCGTCAGCCGTCAGCCGCGAGCTCGAATGGCAGCGCCGGCAGCTGTGTGCGGTAGAAGAACACCTGGCCGACGATGCTGAACACGCAGCGCTCGACCGCCGCGCGCCGCAGGCGCGGGCTAGCAGCGCGGCGACGATCTCCTCCATCTCGCGCTTGTGCGGCTCGGATGAACTGCGTCGACGATGTCGCGGCAGCGCCGCGCTCGGGTCGCACATCTCGCGCATCATCAGCGTGCCGTGCAGCCCCGGCGGCGGCCCGATCAGCAGCTCGAGCATGGCCGACGATGCGCGCCCGCAGCAGCGCCGCGAGCGCCGCCCGCGTGCGGCCGCGCACCGGCGCGGCCAGCCGCGCGCCGCGCTGCTCGAGCGCGGCGTGATCGTCGGCGAACTGCGCCGCGCAGCACTTCGAGGTAGAGGCGTCTCCTCGAGCCGAAGTGGTAGTGCGCCGCCGCCAGGTTGACGCCGGCGCGCTGCGCGATGTCGCGCACCGTCGTGCCGTGAAACCCGCGCTCGGCGAACAGCTCGCTCGCCGCCGTCGATGACGCGCTGCCGCGTCTCGCGCGGCGTGACTCGTGCGGCGGCGACCATGTCGAACAGATGTTTAAAACAAATGTCCGACGATGGTCAAGGCAGCCTCTCGTGACCGCAGCGAACGGCGCGCTGGAGGACGCGCCGGAGGCGCTCGCCTGCGCGGCCTCCGTGACCTCCGTGGTGCAGATCAGGGCGCGGAGGTCCGCGCGCGGGAAGAACGTGATGTACTCGTCGATGATCAGCAGGGCGAGGTCGGTGGGCGGCGGGGCGGTCGCCGTCAGGCGGCCGCGCGCGGCGCAGGTCGTCGACCAGGCGGTCGAGGATGGCGTCGAGCGCGAGGTCGTCGGTGTGCTCGCGCCAGGCGCGGCGCTCGGCGTCGTCGGCGAAGCAGTACGCCTTCCAGGAGATCGAGAAGCGCAGCTCGTCCCAGGCGTAGCGGCGCGACGACCGGCGTCGCCGTCGCGCATCGTCCAGCGGCCGCCGCCGTCGCAGACCAGGTGCATGCCGGGGCGCAGCGGCGCCAGTCGGCGCGTCGCACGCCGACGCGGTCGACGCCGTGGAAGACGCGAGTCGGTGTCGAGCAGGATGGCGGTGTTGCGCTTCGCCGGCAGCGCCGCGCGGCGGCCGCCGGCGCCGTCGGGATAGAAGACGAACTCGCCGCCGCGCGCAGGCGCTGAACCACGCGACGCCGGTGACGATCGGCATGCGCCAGGCGTCGAACAGGCCCGAGTGGTGCATCGCCACCATCAGCCACTGCGGGAACTTCTTGCGGTTGGCGCCGCGGAACTCCGGCACGTCGGTGTGCACGGCCAGCTCCTGGCCCGGCAGCAGGATGTTGGCGTAGACGATCGCCGGCTCGATCACCGGCCGGCCGTGCACGGCGCGCGCCGCGGCGACGAAGCCGTCGATGGTGCAGGAACGGCTCGATGCCGGCGATGCGGACCGTCGTCGCCGTAGGCGTACGACTCGCGGAAGTAGTTGGTGCGCGCCGCCAGCATCGACAGCGGCTCGTCGCGGCCGAAGCGGCCGCCGCTGCTGATGAAGTTCATCACCGCGTCGTGGCGCTGCGCGAGGCCCTGGCCGATCTCGCTCTCCGACGCTTCCTGCGAGTACATGCCGTAGCGGCCGAAGCGCTCGCAGAGGTCGCACCATCGCGTCGGCGTCGGTCGGCGGCAGCAGCGGATCGAACAGCTCGGTAGTGATGCGACATCGTCGTTCCCCGTGTCGTCTCGATGCACCGTTGCGGGCCGACGATGGACCACAACTCAACAAGCGTTCGCGAACGTCGGCTCGAGCCGGTGCGTGCCGCGATCGACGCCGGCCGCGGCGTACGCCATCTGCCCCTGTCCGAGCGTCTGCAGCGGCGTTCGACGCCGCGCGGCCGTGAGGCCGCCGTCGGCGACCAGCGCCTCGCCGGTGACGAAGCGCGCGTCGTCGCTGGCGAGGAAGAGCGCCACGCCGGCGATGTGCTCCGGCTGGCCCGCCTCGGGCCACGGCTGCATGCGCGGCCAGCAGCGGCTCCATCGCCTCCGGGCTGCCGCGGTGCAGCAGCGGCGTGAGGATGCCGGCCGGGGCAGATCGGCGTTGACGCGGATGCGCTGCGGCGCCAGCTCGACGGCGACCGCGCGGGTGAGGTTGATCACCGCGGCCTTGGCGGCCGAGTAGGCCTGCGGCCCGTCGCCGCCGCTGAGGCCGGCGATCGACGCGGTGTTGATGAAGCAGCCGCCCTGGCCCTGCGCCTTGAGGATCCGCGCCGCCGTACTTCATGCCGAGGAAGACGCGCCGCACGAGCACGGCGAAGGTCAGATCCCACTCGTCGGCGTCGATGTGGGTGATCGGGCCGAAGGCGCCGGCGACGCCGGCGTTGTTGAAGACGCAGTCGAGCCGGCCGAAGGCGTCCGGCGCGGCTGCGATGGCGGCGGCGACGTCGGCCTCGCGGGTCACGTCGGCGCGCACGAAAGCGGATGCGGTCGGCGTGACCGGCCGTTGCGCGCCAGCGCCACGGTCTCCTCGGCCGCTCGCGCTGGTTGATGTCGGCGATCACCACCGCCGCGCCCTCGGCGAGAAAGCGCAGCGCGATCGCGCGCCCGATGCCGTTGCCGCCGCCGGTGATCACCGCCACCTTGCCGTCGAGCCGTCCCGCCATGCGCGTCGTCCTCCGAGCCAGCGTGCGATGCTACCATGCGGCTTGAGCTGGCACGAAGCGCGAGTTGCAAGCTCAGCGACAGATTGCGCCAGACAGGCGAATTCTACGCACGGAGCGCGCACGTGCGAGCGCGGAGAGTCGCCGACCCAGCGCTCTCGGCGCGTCGTCCCGTCGGTGACGCGCAGTCGTTCATGCGCTACGAGCTGTTCATCGGCCTGCGCTATCTGCGCGCCAAGCGGCGCGAGGCGTTCATCTCGCTGATCACGCTGATCTCGACGCTGGGCATCGCCATCGGCGTCATGACGCTCGACCATCACGCTGGCGGTGATGACCGGCTTCGAGGAGGACCTGCGGCGACCGCATCCTCGGCGTTCAACCCGCACGTGTCGATCTGGAGCCAGCTCGGCCCGATCGCCGACCCCGCCGAGCGTCGTGGAGACGGCGCGCGCCGTGCCGGGCGTCGCCAGCGCCGAGCCGCTTCGTCTACGGCCAGCTCATGCTGTCGCACGCCGGAGCACTTCGCCGGCGTGCTGGTGCCGCGGCATCCCGCCCGAGCGCGCGCGGCCAATCCGGCGACCTCGCCGGCGCGCATGCGCGAGCGCCAGCATCGCCGACCTCGACCGCACCTTCGCCGTGCCGCTGGCAAGGGCCGCGGCGCCACCGTGCAGCTGCCCGGCATCATCCTCGGCGCCGAGCTGGCGCGCGAAGCTGCGGCGTGCACGTCGGCGACGCGGTCAGCGTCGCCGCGGCGGCCGCCGGCACGCGCCGGCGTGCCGCGCCTGCGGCAGCTTCGTGGTGGTCGGCGAGGTTCGACTCCGGCATGCCCGAGTACGACAGCGGCCTCGCCTACGTCTCGCCTCGCCGACGCGCAGCGGCTCTACGGCATGGCAACGGCTCGTGACCGGCATCGAGGTGAAGGTGCGCCGACCTCTACCAGGCCGATCGCGATCGCCGCGCAGCATCGCCGGCACGCTCGGCTCCGGCTACCGCGTGCGCGACTGGATGGAGGCGAACCAGAACCTCTTCGCCGCGCTGACCGCTGCAGAAGACGGTGTACTTCGATCGTCCTGCTGCTCATCGTGCTGGTCGCCGCGTTCACCGTGCTGGCGACGCTGATCATGGTGGTGATGGAGAAGCGCAAGGACATCGCGATCCTCAAGTCGATGGGCGCCAGCGGCCGCGGCATCGGCCGCATCTTCATCTTCAAGGGATTGGTGATCGGCACCGTCGGCACCCTGCTCGGCAACCTCGGCGGCTTCGGCGGCTGCTGGCTGCTGAAGCACTACCAGGTCATCGAGCTCCCAGAGGACGTGTTCTTCGTGAACACGGTGCCCGGTGCAGGTCTACCCGCCGTACTTCGTCGCGGTGACCGCCGCGACGTCGCGCGATCTGCCTGCTCGCGGCGCTCTACCCCGCCCGCAAGGCGGCGCGTCTCGCGCCCCGTCGGCGTCATCCGCCACGAGTGAGCGGCGTGATCACCAGCACCGGCGTCGCCCGACTGCTCCATCGCTGCCGGCGCTGCTGTCGAGCGCCTGCCAGCGGCGCGCCGGAAGCCTGCGTCGCCGGTCGGCGTACGCGACGCGCAGACGCGTCCAGTTCGATCCCGCCGACCCCGGGCGGCTGCTGGTGGTCGAGCGCGAGTGCTGACGTCGGCCTGTGGCGCGTCAGTGATCCGAGCGCATCCGCGCGGCGAGCATCAGATCGCCGCGCGCGATCGACGCGCGCTTTCTGCCCGCCGGCCAGGGGTCGTCACCGGTGGCGCCGACGGCCAGAGTGCGCCGCTTTCTGCTCGACGGCGCGCCGGTGTGGGCGACGCCCGAGAAGCACGCCGGACCGATCCGCGGCCTCGCCGTCGGCCCTGACCGCCATCGCCTCGGCCGGCGAGGACGGCGTCGTCCGACTGTGGACGTTCGCCGGCACTCCGGCCGGCACCCTCGACACCGGCGGCGGCATGGTCCTGGCCGTTGCCTTCGCACCGAACGGCGATCGGCTGGTGGCCGAGACCTGCCGATACCCGCCTGCGGATTGTGGCGGCGCGACGGGGCGAACGGCGTCTACAACCCGGCGGTGATGTTCCGCGACGCCGACAAACGGTACTGCCCAGCTGCTGCCGAACCTCGTCCGCTACGACGTCGGCTGGGGATGGGATCGCTCGCTCTAGCCTTCGCACCGGACGGCAGCGCGCTCGCGGCGGCGGATTTCGGCGGGGCGGTGCAGCGCTGGTCAGCTGACCGGCACCCCGATCGGTGATCCCCTGCCGTCGCAGGGCAAGCAGCCAGCATCCGCGCCATCGCCGTCGCGCCGGACGGGCGGTTGGCCGCCGCCGTCCACGACGGCACCGTGCAGATCTGGCCCGCCGAACGGCGGCGCGCCGGCGCGGCATTCAAGGTCGGCGAGGGCATCACCACCGCCGTCGCGCTTCGCGCCCGACGGCAAGCGACTCGCCACCGCCGGCATCGACGGCGCCGTCGAGCTCTGGCGCTGTGGACCGCCGAACGGCAAACGCGCCATGGCGCCCTGCCAGTCTCGGCCAAGTAGGCGAGGCCGGCTCCGCTGCGAGAAACGCAGCGGCGCACTGGTCAGTTAGCGCTCCCTCGGAAGAGATCCAGCGACCACGTGCGCCCTGAAGGGGCGCTCCTTCAGCAGGGCAACGCCGCCAGGCGGTGCCCTGGGATGATGCGTGACCGCAATATGATTCGCGCCCCTGTAGGGCGCGCCCGCGGTGCGCCGATGGCGTCGCCCCTTCAGGGCGACGTTCCCAGCGATGCGCGGAGAACCCAGGGCACCGCCTGCGCGTTGCCTGGCTGCCGAATTGCGCCCCTTCAGGGCGCGCGGAGCGCGGACGCGCCAGCGGGCGCTGCCGTGTCCCACTCCCGCGTCCGATCCTGCGCTTCCACATGTTCGAGCTGGCGATCTGCATCAGGAAGCCCATGTCGCCCCTCGACCTTGATCTTCCCCTGCATGAACAGCATCTGACCGTTCTGGCTGCCGTCCTGCATGCCGACGTACTCCTCGATCGCCATGCGCACGCAGCGTCCGCGGCGCCGGCGCGCCGTTGAAGCAGGCTCGACCTTGAAGGGATCCTTCTCGGCGCGCGCGAGCTCCAGCGCCATCGTCCCCTTCAGCGCCTTGGCGCGGCCGCTGTTATCGGGCTTCCCCGGCCGGTTGGCGGGAAGGATGAGGCCGAGCGACGCGCCGTTGCGGTTGAGCACCGGCGTCGCGCCAGTCGTCGGTGCTCAACGTCACCGACAGGTTCGCGTCCTTCGTGCCGGGCGCGACGTGCATGGTGTGGTTGTCGTGGATGAACGCGTGCCACGCCACGCCGCCAAGTCGCGCCGGTGAGCGCTGAACTGGATGGCGAACTCGGACGGCGGCGCGCCGCCCTCGGCGCTCTGCGCCTGGAAGCCCATCGGCAACAGTTGCTCGAAGAACTGCGACTGGGTGATGTCGTCAGGAACCTGCGGCTGGTCGGCCATTGAATCTGTCCTCTAGTATAAATTGGGCGCGGAAGATGCGGTGCGTGCGACCTACCAGAGCTGACGGAGCTGCCGCAGAGATTCTCGCGCTTCGTGCGCGGCCGTGGTGAAACGCGCGCACGGGTTTGGGATAGGCGACCGTCGATGGCCGCAGGCGACCACGTTCCCGCGCGACTGCGCGTGCTCTCCGCCAACCTCTGGAACGGGCGCGCGCATCCGGACGGCTTCGCGGCGCTGGTCGAGCGCATGCGGGCGGACGTCGTCGCCGTGCAGGAGATGGGACCGGCGCAAGCGGCGGCGTTGCGCCGAGCTCGCCGCACGGCGTCCTCGATCCCGCCGACGACTTCACCGGCATGGGCATCGCCAGCCGCGCGCCGTTGCCGGTGCGGCGCCTGACGCTGCCGCGGCCGCGACGCGCGGGTGGCGGAGATCGCGTTGCGGTCACCCGACGGCAGCAGGGTCACCGTCAGGTGCTCAACATCCACGTCGAGGCGCCGCACACGACACCGACCTGGACGACCGTCGCCCGCCGCCGCGGCCAGTGCGCGCGCGACTCGAGCGGCACATCAAGGCGTGAACCCGCATCGCGCGCGGCTGGAAGTCGCTGTCGGCGATTGGCAACCCGACGCCGCTCTGGCCGTTCTACCGGCGCATGGCCGGCCACCTGCACGACGCGGCGACGATCCGCTAGCGCCGCCGCGGCGCGCGCGCGCCGCGCCTGGCGGCCGCGGCATGGGTAACGCCCCGCCTCCTGCGCATCGACCACGCCTTCGTGCAGCATCTCTGAAATTCTGCGACTTCGAAGTCGTCAGAAGGGTGCCCGACGGGGACCACTCGGCGGGTCGCGGAGAATCGGAACTGCTGGAATCGTGAAATCGAAAGCAGAAGTACAGCGGATGCGATGCTCTTCCCGTCACGGCCAGGCCGAGCTGAAGTCGGCGAGATCTACGCGTGGTTCGGGAAGGGGAGGGCCTGACACCGCCGGATCCTGGTGGACGCGCGGACCCTGCTCGCGGCGCTGATGTGAAGACACAGATGGACACACTGATGGCCACCGATGGACACGAAGCCCCGCCACACCCCATCGTTGAATCCCCCAACCCCGCGCGCCAAGAACACGAAGAACAACCTTCTGCTTCGCGTAGTTGTGGCGGGCTTCGTGCTCATTGGAGAGGGCCTGGGCGGCTTCCGAGGGTGAGGCGGCGCTCGTGCCCATCTGTGGCCATCGGTGTCCATCTTTGGGAGATGAAGTGACGACTGGCGGGCGATCTTTCGTCCTTCGTCTCTTGGTCCTTCGTCTCTTCGTCTTCGTCTCTTCGTCCTTCGTCCTTCCCGTCTTGCTCCCGCCTCTCCCCATCCGCTATCCCGCGCGCCGTGCGGCGCGTGTCCGTCTCCCAGATCAACCACGCTCAACTGGCCGCGCCCGAGCGCGACGTCAGGCCATCGCCGCCGCGGGGGCGCCGGGCATCGGCATCGCCATCCGCAAGCTGGAGGCGATCGGGCTCGAGCGCGCCGTGGCGAACTGGTCCGGGCGGCGCCAGCCGTCTCGCGGTGTCGTGCCCGACGTCGTCGGGGCTCTTTCCGCTCGGCGACGAGGCGGGCGAGCGCGAAAGGCGCTGGCGCGCACGCGCCGGCATCCGCGGCGGCGGCGCTCGGCGCCGATGCGCTGATGGTCCTGCCCGCGCCAATCCCGCGATGAGCTGGGAGGAGGCGGCGGCGCGCGCGACGCCGCTGTTCCGCCGCGCTGCTGCCCGACGCGCGGAACGGCTGGGCGTGCGGCTCGCGATCGAGCCCACGAGCCAGCTCCGCATGGACCTCGCGTTCCTGCACACGTTCGACGAGGCGCTCGACTTCGCCGACGCGATCGACTCGCCGTGGCTGCGGCGTCGTGCTCGAGCTGAACAACGCCTGGATCGAGCGCCGGCTCTACGAGAACATCCGCCGCCGCACGCGCGCGCATCGCGCTCGTGCAGGTGAGCGACTTCAAGGTCGGCACGCATGGCGCGCGAGCGAGCGGGTCGTGATCGGCGACGGCGACATCCCGCTGCGCCGCATCTGCGCGGCGCTCGCCGACGCCGGCTACGACGGCTGGTACGACATCCGAGCTGCTCGGCCCGGCGATCGAGGCGGAGGGCTACGAGTCGGTGGTGCCGCGCGCCATTGCGCGCTTCCGCGAGCTGTGGGACTAAGTCGGGCTTCGCCGACAGCCCAAGGTCGACAGAGAGGCACGAGAGCGACGAAATGAGACGACTCAAGGACAAGGTGGCGATCATCACCGGCGCGGGGCAGGGCATCGGCGAGGCATACGCGCGGCGCTTCGCGCAGGAGGGCGCCACGGTCGTCGTCGCCGACATCAACGCGGAGAAGGGCACGCGCGGTGGCGGCGCGATCGGCGGCGACGCGGTGTTCGAGCGCGTCGACGTGTCGAGCGAGGAGGACACCAAGCGGCTCGCCAAGGCGGTCGTCGACCGCTTCGGGCGCATCGACGTGCTGATCAACAACGCCGCGATCTTCTACGGCATCGACAACTTCGACTCGACGCTTCGAGTACCTGCGCAAGATCTTCGACGTGAACTACTTCGGCACCTGGCTGATGTGCCGCGCCGTGTTCCCGTACATGGAGAAGCAGGCGGCGGCGTCGGTGATCAACCAGTCGTCGAGCGCCGCCTACATGCACCCGAACATCCCGATGCCGGACGGCCACTGCCGTCGTTCCACTACAGCGTGACCAAGGCGGCGCATCAACGCGATGACGCACTTCATGGCCGGCTGCGTCGGCGTCTGCGGCATCCGCGTCAACGCCATCGCCCCGGGCCCGACGCTCACCGAGGCGACCAAGCAGGGCGTGCCGCGCAGAGCATCCTCGAGATGATCATCAACATGCATGATGGCGATCAAACGCCGCTCGAGCCCGGACGACCTCACCGGCACGGCCGTGTGGCTCGCCTCCGACGACTCGAAGATGGTCACCGGGCAGGTCATCCCGGTCGACGGCGGGATGGTGATGCTCGGGATGAGCGCGCTGAGCGGATGCAGCCGTGTGACCAGGTGCGAGCCGGAGCTCGTGCATCGTACCGAAGCCGCCGCCGCACGATCTTCGGTCTCACTCAGCACTCACGCGCCATCAGCGTTCCGAGCAGCGCCGGCAGCTCGCGCAGCGTCGCGCACGCGGTGCTCGGCCGGCGTCGCCGCGCCGACGGCCGATGAAGTGCACGCCGGCGGCGAGCGCGGCCTGATGGTCGGTCTCGGAGTCGCCGACGTAGACGGCGGCGGTCGGCGGCACGCGGAAGTGCTCGAGGCAGCTTCAGGATCATGTCCGGATGCGGCTTGGCGCGGGCGACGTCGTTGCGCGCCGACCGTCAGCTCGAGGAAGCGGTCGAGCCCGAACTCGCGCACGCACACCGCGCGGCGGTGCCGCCGCGGTTGGTCGCCATCGCCAGCCGGTAGTGCTGCTTGAGCTGCCTGCAGGACGCGCTCGAGGTCCGGCATCGGCCGCATCAGGCTGGTAGAACGGCGCGTAGTCGACCTCGCGGCGCGACGCGCAGCGCTCGGCTGCCTCGAGCGCGCTGCCGGCGCCGAACATCGCCTCGTAGAGCTGGTGCGACGACGAGGAAGTGCGCCCGCCGCGCCCACTCCTCGTCGAGCGGCGGCCGGCCGAGGCGCTCGAGCACGGCGTTGTAGTAGGCGACGTTGGCGCCGGCGGAGTCGAAGAGGACGCCGTCGCAGTCGAGATCACGAGCGAGATCATCGGAAGTCACGTATTCACACGCGAGACGCGGAGGCAACGGGCGGTGCGGTGTCATTTCGCCGGGCTCTCGCGTTGCTCCGCGTCTCCGTCGTGGAAAATCAGAACGTAGTGGTACGGGAGGATGTCGGGCTCGGCTCACGAGCGTGAAGCCGGCGTCGCGCATCTCGGCGATGACCTGCTCGGGCGCGCAGCTTGTGGTCGGGCGGCCGGGCCTGCGGGCAGCTTGCCGGGCTTCCAGTCGACGACGGCGATGCGCCCGCCGGGGCGCAGCGCGCGGCGTGAGCAGCGGCAGATACGCGCGTGCGGTGATCGGGTGGTGGTACGTGTCGGCGATGAGAATGAGGTCGACGCTCGCGCGGCGGCAGGCGCGGGTTGTCGAGGGGAGGCGAACAGCGGGACGACGTTGGCGAGCTGCTCGCGCTCGGCGCGCTCGCGCAGGTGCGCGATCAGGCGTCGGCTCGACCTCGACCGCGAGCACGGCTGCCGTGCGGACCCGACGGCGTGCGGCGAGATAGCGCGCGAAGTAGCCGGTGCCGGCGCCGAGGTCGGCGACCGTCGGCCCGGCGGCAGTCTGCAGCGCCGCGACCAGCTCCGCCGGCTTCTGCCAGGCGTCGCGCTTCGGATCGTCGAAGACCTTCGACCAGTACTCGACGTCGTCGAACCGAAGTGCGTCGCGGTGGCGCGATCGTCCTCGGTCGGCATGCGCCGACTACCGCCAGCAGCGCACCGGCGAGGAGTGCGACGAGCAGCGCTGGAGGCGCCGCTCCCGCGGCGCCGCGTCGCAGGAGCTGCCGCTGGCGTCCATCCCACGGCATCGCGCTCACGCTCGCACTCCGCCGAGATCTCGCGTCAGGTCCCGCAGCGCGCCACGTCGAGCGCGCGCAGCCCGCGCGCTGCGCGCCGGCGATGTCGTCCTCCGCATCGTCGCCGACGTAGAGCGCCTCGGTCGGGCGCGCACGCCAGCATCGCCAGCGCGAGGCGAAGATGCGCGCGTCGGGCTTGGCGGCGCCGGCATCGGCCGGCGGGCACGACGACGTCGAGCAGCGGTTCGCCAGGCCGAGCGCCGCGAGCACCGCGGGCAGGCGGTGGTCGAGAGTTCGACACCATGCCGGTGCGCAGGCCGCGTGCGCGCAGGCCGCTGCAGCGGCGCGCGTGGCGCGCTCGGCGCCGTCGCCAGGCCGTCGGCGCCGGCGTAGTGATGCGCCAGAGTCGGGCGAAGAGCGCCCTCGAGGTCACGCGTCGCGCGCCGGCGGCGTCGAACACCGACTCGCACCACGCGCGCGCCACCAGTCGCGCTCGGCGGCGCGCACGCCGTCGCCGGTCGAGTCGCGGGAACACCATCGGCGGCATCGCGACCGCAGCACGCGCGCCGAACGCCTGCTGCAGCGCGCTGCCGGATCGCCGCCGCATCCCGGCGACGCCGCGCATAGGTCTCGCCGACCGGCTCGCGCAGATGGATCAGCGTGCCCACCGCGTCGAGCAGCGACCGCGCGGATCATGCGGCGGCGCTCATGCGCGCGCGGTGCAGCCCGTGCTGTGCCGCATGCGCCACAGCCAGCAGATCGATGCGGTCCTGGCCGAAGAACGGCTCGCCCTCGAAGACCATCGTCGGCACGCCCCAGTGGCCGGCCGCTTCGAGCGTCGCGCTGGTTCTCGCGCGATGATCGCGTCGTAGCGGGCCGGGTCGGCACGCGACCGCGGCATCGAGCTCGGCGAGGTCGAGCCCGGCGCGCGCCGCCGCGTCGGCGAGGTGCGAGCCCTCGTTCCAGCCGACGATCTTGCCGTTCCAGATGATCTGCGAGACCTCGTCGATGAACGGCAGGCCGCGGCCGCGCTCGACCGCGTGCGACGCCGAGCCGCGTCAGGCGGTAGATGTACGGCTGCTCCGCCGCGACCTCGCGCGTCGCGAAGTCCTGCACGATCGGATCGGGCCGCGGCCAGCCGTAGTCGAGTCCGTGCGTACTCGGCGATGCGCATGGTGTCGCGCATCAGGTACGGCGGCCACAGCGGGTTCACGCTGCTCGAAGAAGCCCGGGATGCGCACCGCGATCGGCAGCACCGGCCGCATCCGTTCACGTCGACGTCGTACTCGCGCGCGATCGCGCACCAGGCGCCGCGTGGCGAGATACGAGTAGGGACTGCGGAACGACCAGAAGACGTCGAGAGTGCATGGGCTCGAAAGACCACAAATGAACACCAATGACCACGAAGCACCGGAAGTTGCTGCTCGAAAATTCCTGCCTCGATCGGCGGACTTATCGCGATGCGAGCGATTGTCAGATGTCTCGGTCTGGCCTCTTCCATCCCGACTTCGTAAGTCGCTGCAATCATCGTGCTCTATGTCGATCAGTCTCTCCGTCAGATCCTGCAGCAGCTCGCGCACGAGGCCCTCGTCGCGGGCGTCCTCGCGCGGCGGCGGGAAGCGGAATGCGAGCGACGTCGGCGAAGCGCTCGCGGATCGTCGGCACGATCTCGTCGTAGCGGCCGACGGCGGCGAAGGCGTGCACGCACGTCGTCGGGGATGGCGCGCGCCATCTCGTGCCACTTGCCGTCGCGCGACAGCTGTGTTCAGGCGCTCGCCGAGCTCGCCCCAGCCGCTGCGCCTCGAGCACGCCGCAAGTAGGACGGCGTCGAGCCGTAGAACGAGATCTGGCGGCGGACCTCTCGACCTGCTTGCTGCACCGCTCTGCGTCGTCGGGTCCGGTGGCGATGAAGCCGCCGCCGGACAGCTCGACGTCCTCGGCGCGCGCCCGCCTTCGCGGCGCCGCGCGGCGATGTTGGGCAGGATGACTGTCGTCGAGATAGCGGCGGGTGCAGAAGCTGTGCAGGCGGACGCCGTCGCAGAGCTCGCCGGCGAGCCGGCACATCGCCGGATTGACCGCGGAGATGGCGACCGGAATGCGCGGATGCTCGATCGGACCGGGATTGAAGAACGGCGTCGTGTACGTGTAGCGGTAGTGCTCGCCGACGAACGACGGCTTGGTGCCGGTCTGCCACGAGTCCCAGATCGCGCGCAGCGTCTGGATGTACTCGCGCATGCGCGGCACCGGCGCGGTCCAGCTGCACGCAGAAGCGCTCCTCGTTGTGCTTGCGCACCTGGCTGCCGAGGCCGAGGACGAAGCGCCCGTTGGAGAAGCGCTGGAGGTCCCAGCGCGACCTGCGCGACGACCATCGGCGCGCGCGGAAAGGCGATCGCGACCGAGGTGCCGAGCCCGAGCCGCGTCGTGTGCTCGGCGGCGACGACCAGCGGCAGGAACGGGTCGTGGTTCGTCTCCGGCGCGATCGCCGCACTGTAGCCGAGCGCCTCGAGGCGGCGGACGCGCGCCGGCACCCGCCAGAGATCGTCGGACCGGCACGCCGGCCTCGACGATGAATCGCTTGCTCATTGAGGCCTCCGGAATGTCAGCGATCTTATGGCCGCCAAGACGCCAGGGCGCCAACGCAGCGCTGCTGCGCCCTTGGCGTTCATGGCGGCCATTAATCACTAACGCGAGCAGGCGGCGACGGGACAACCAGCGAGCGTGGCGGAATCCAGTCGCGGCCGGTATAGCGGCCGCCATGAAGTTCGCATTGCATGCGGTGGGCTGCGGCTCGACGGCGCGGCCGGAGGTGCTCGGCGCAGGTGGCGCGCAGAAAGCCGAGGCGCTGGGCTTCGAATCGGTGTGGCTGCCGGAGCACCTCATCGTGCCGCTCGAGATGCGCAGCCCGTATCCGTACTCGGCCGACGGGAAGTTCCCCGGCGGCGCGACCGTCGCGCTGCACGATCCCTTCGTCGCGCTCGCCTACGTCGCCGCCTGCCGAGCGCATCAAGCTCGGCACCGGCGTCTTACGTGCTGCCGCTGCGCAACGCGGTCGTCGGTGGCGAAGGCAGCGGCGTCGCTCGACGTCCTGTCCAACGGCCGCTTCCTGTTCGGCGTCGGCGTCGGCTGGCTGGCCGACGAATTCGCGGCGGCCGGCATGCCGTTCGCCGATCGCGCCGCCCGCACGCGCGAGGCGATCCGCCTGATGCGGACGCTGTGGAGCGAGGACACGCCGAGCTTCGCCGGCCGCTTCCACCAGCGTGCCGCCGAGCGGCTTCAGCCCCAAGCCGGTGCAGCAGCCCGGCCCGCCGATCATCCTCGGCGGCGAGATCGCCGGCGGCGCTGCGGCGCGCTGCGGCGCTCGGCGACGGCTGGATCGGCGTCGCGCATACCCCTGACAGCCTCCGGCCCCTTGCTGGCGACCCTGCGCGAGCATCTCGCCGCCGCCGGCCGCGGCGCCGGAGGATTCGAGATCAGCGTCGGCACGGCGCCCGGCGTGACGCCTCGACCGCGACGCCATCCGCGCGTTCGCCGACGCCGGCGTCCACCGCCTGTTCGCCTTCAGCCCCGGCTTCGTCCCGCGCGCGCAAGTTGGCCAGCGATCTCTATCCGGCGATGGAGCGCTTTCGCCGCCGAGCACATCGGCGCCTGAAGTGCCCGAGCGCGCGGCGAAACGCGCGGCTCGTCACATCTCATTCCGGACGGATGGGGTAGCAGGAACCCGTCCGCCGTCATGCCCGCTTCCGCCCTCGTGCTGGCGCTCGCCGCCGTCGCGCTCCTCTGGTCTCTCGCGGCCGCACGCGCCCAGGACGACACCGAAACGGCGACGGCTTCGCCACTGAACGGCACCTTCGCCGACCCAGACGGAGACCGCCTCGGCTACCCTCACGGCGACCGCGACGGTGACTTTGACGCCGGCGCCGGCCGAGCACGCCGACCCACACCGCCACCGCCAGCCGCACCCGCACGCCGAGCCTGGACGCCGTCGCGATGACGCTGACGCCGACGAACACCTCCGTCTTCACGCAGACCGCGGACGGTGACCCGCACCAGACCGGCACGCGCACCGCGACGCCAGTCGATACGCCGACGCGCGCCGATACCCCCACGCGCTCCCCGACCGCGAGCGGACCACCACCGCCAACCCGCTCGGCGACGCCGTTTGCCAGCGCGACGGTGACTCCGACCCCGAGCCGCTCGTTCACGCCCACGCGCGACCGCGACCGGCACGCGCGCACCCGCACGGCGACGATCACCCGGACCGGCACGGCGACGTTCACAGCCGACGGCGGCGGCCGCCTTCATCAGCGTCGACCTCTTCGCCGACCGCCGCGGCGACAACAACGACGGGACGTTCACCACCATCGTCACGGCGCTGATCTCGGACGGCAACGGCAACCCGATCGGCGACGGGGTCGATCGTCAACTTCTCGCTGGCGCCACCGCAGGCCGGCATCACCATCACCCAGACCGGCCAGACCAACGAACCGCCGGGGTGACGTCAGCAGCTACGAGATGGAAACAGGCCGGCCGGTGAACCCGCAGCCGGGCTCGGCGCTCACCTGCCTGCGCTACGTGCAGAGCCGCGAGGGCCAGCTCGTCGTGGTCGCCGCCGAGGTCGCGACGGCGTAACGGCACGGTTTCGCACCGAGCGCCTCATCCGCCTGCCGACCTCGCCGACGCCGACGCCGAGCGTGACGCCCACGCCGTCGCAGACCCGCGACCTTCACCGCGAGCCCGACCGCCAGCGCCACCGGCACGGCGACGGCGACCGGCACCATCACCGAGACGGGAACGGTGACCGACACGCCCACCGAGACGCGCACGCCGACGACGACCGGCACCGCGAACGCAGAACCGCGACGCCGACCGAACCCGACACGCCGACCGATCACGCAGACGTCGACGCCGACGGGAAACGCCGACCGAGACACCGTCGATCCCGATTCGCAGTCGCCGCCGTCGGCGGTGCCGTGCGCCCGGGCGGCACCGCCGACATCAGCTTCGAGCTCGCCGACATCGAGGGCCGCGTCTACGGCCTGTCGTACGACCTGCTGCTCGACGCGTCCGTCTTCCAGGTGTTCCAGATCGCGATGCGCTGCCGCCCTGACTCGACGCTCATCACGCACCAGCTCTCGGTCAGCATCGCGTTCGACCCACCCGTCCCGGCCGGCAAGCGCGCGCTTCCAGCTTCGTGCTGATCGACGCCGCCGGCGGTCCCGATCGGTTGCGCCCCGGTACCGTTGCCCGCTGCAGCCTGCCCGTCGCCACCGACGCGCCGCTCGGCGCGACCGAGCTGCAGGTCGATCGCGGTCCTCGCCGGCGACGCCGACTGGCAACCTCCTGCCACCGGCACGCTCGCCGTGAACGGCGTGCTCGTCGTCGATCCCGATGCGCCGCTGCCGACGGTCACCGGCACCGCGACGGCGACGCGCACCGCGACGGAGACGCCCACGCCGACGGCGACCCGCACCGCCACGCCGACCAACACCGGGACGGTCACGCGGACGGCGACGCCGACGCGCACCGCGACGCCGACGGCGACAGCCACCGAGACCGCGACGCCGACGCCGGTGCCAACCGACACGCCCGTCCCCTCGCCCACGCCCACCGACACGCCGGTGCCACGACGCCCACCGCGACGCCGCCGCGGTGTCCGAGCGATTGCAACGGCGACGGTACCGTCGCGATCAACGAGATCATCGGCTGCCGTGAACATCAGCCTCGGCAACTCTGCCGGTGAGCTACCTGTCCGGCGGCCGACCGCAATCGCGACGGCGCGGTTACCATCGCAGAGCTGATCGCCGCGTGATCGCCGCGACGGTCGGCTGTCCGTAAACCACGGATTCCTCGCGCGGTGATCCGACGTAATCCGTGGTTCCGCAGCGCCGCTCGGCCGCGTCAGCAGCCGCTGCATCTCGGCAGAACGGGATGCCGTGGCGCAGCCGGCGGCGTCGTCGCCCGCGAGTACCTGCGCGGCGGCGCGGCGGCGCGACCTCGTATGCGGCGGTGGCGATCGCCTGGCCGACGCTCAGGCGGCGCACACCGGCGGCGCGCAGCTCGGCGATCGTCGGGGTCACGGGCCCGGCATCAGCATGATGTTGATCGGCAGCGGTGCGCGCGACACCAGCCGCGCGATCACGGCGAGGTCGGCGAGCCCAGGTACGAGACAGGCAGTCGGCGCCGGCGCGTGGTACTCTGCGCGCGCGAGCGTCATGTCCTCGCGCTCCTCCGGCGCGCCGACGGCGGCGAGGTACACCGTCCGTGCGCGCGTTGAGATGAAGGGGCGGCCGCCGCGATCGCCGGCGGCGCGCGCCGCGGCGAGCCGCCTGGCATTGTTCGTCGGTGGACCACAGCGCGTCGCCGCGTCGCGGCGGCGATCCTCGAGGTTCACGCCGACGGCTCCGGCGTCGATCACCGCGGCGATCGTATCCCGCCACGTGTGCCGGCGTCGGACCGTAGCCGCCCTCGACATCGGCGCTGACCGGCACCGCGACCGTCCGCGCGATCCGCGCCACACGCGGCGACCGCCTCGTCGCGACCGAGCTGCTCGCCGTCGGGCACGCCCAGCGCCCAGTGAGATCCCGCTGCTCGTCGTCGCGACTGGCGGCGGCGCCAGCTTCGGCGATCCAGCGCGGCGCTGGCCGCGTCCCAGGCGTTTGGGCAGCACCAGCGTCCCGGACTGGTGCAGCTCGTGAAACCGTCGCGCGCGCTCCTGCAGGTTCATCGGTGACCCTCCATCGGTGTCGTTGGCGAGACCAGTTGCCCATGTCGCGACCGCGGCGTCTGGCAATGAACGGACGTGGACAGCGTACCGCCACTGGGACCGCCATTCGAACGTCGCGTCCGTCCGTCAGCATCCGTGCGATCCGTGGTTCCGCTCAGGGCGGCATGTCGTAGACGCGAACCTCGGCCGGGTGCGGTCCGGTGCGCGGCAGGCGCCACGTGAAAGCAGGCGATTCGACTCCGGCACCCACAGGCCAGTGCGCGCTCCCGCTCGGGTCGCGATCTGCGCGATGCGACGATAAAGCTCGCCGCCCTCCGCCGCCAGGACGTCGACCCGGCCCTCGCCGCCGATCGCGTACACGCGACCGTTGCGCGCGTCGACGGAAGAGATCGTCCACGTCGCCGACGATCGGCACCGTCGCGATCCGGGTGCCGGCGTCGATGTCGTAGACGTCGAGCGCGCGCCGGCTGGCGCAGGCCGACGTACAGCCGGCGCCGCGCCTTTCGTCGAGCGCCATCGGATAGTTGGCGCGCGCATCCGCGAGCGACCAGGTGGCGCACCACCGGCGCGGCGTTGGCGATCGAGGACCGCGATCTGACGGGCGCCGGGAAGGTTGACGAAGATGCGCGGTCCGGCCTGCTCGAGCTGGAACGACTCCGGATGCGCCGGCAGCGCGATGCGGCCGAGCGACCGCCGCTCCGCGACGGGTCGATCAGGCTGAGCGGCGCCGCTGCCCTCGCCGACGTACACGGCACGCGCCGCGGCCGTCCCAGCGCAGATTGTCGGCGTCGTCGCCCAGCGCGATCGCGTGCGCGGCGCGCCAGCGTGTCGGCGTCGAAGACGTCGCACACGCCGCTGCCGCCGTTGGTCACGTAGAGCTCGTGGCGCTCGGCCAGGAAGAGCACGCCCTGCGGCTCGTGCAGACCGGCGATGGTCCGCTGCAGCACACCGGCCCTGAGGTCTGAGCACCTAGCGAGCGTGTCGTTGCCGAGCGCGGCGACAAAGAGCCTGCCATCCCGCCGGATCGATCGCGCAGATGGTCTGATCCGTCCGTGGACGTCGGGCATGCCGATGGTCGCGACGAGCGTCGGCTCGCCCGCGGGCGGTGCAGCGCACGACACGGCCGCCACCGTGACGCCGACGGCCAACGACAGCACCGCGGCCATAGGCCGCGCAACTCGACCGTGAGACGGGCATCGCGATCTCAGGCGGTCGCGCGCGCGACTCGGTGTTCGCTCATGTCGTCGTCCTTCTCTGCCTGCCGCGGAAGACGAGCGGATGCAGCCTCGCAGTCGGTAGACGGTCGGTCGATCGCATGAACCGCAGGGCGTTGCCACCGTTCAGCGAGCGGCAGTGCAACAGCCACGGATCGGTGAGCACGATCTCGCCCGCGCGGCCGCTCAGCTCGACGACCTTGCACGCGGACGTCGTCGATGGCCGCCCCCTCGTCCATCGAATCGCCGCACCCGGTCGCCGCGCTCGGCCGACGACGTCAGCGCGCAGCAGCCACGGATGGCTGTCGAGCAGCCGCAGGCGCATGCGGCGGGTGTCGCCTCGCTGCGCCGGCGGCGCTTCCGCCGCCAGCCGTCGCGCCAAGCGATGCGAGCCGTCACCACCAGCGTGCCCCCGCCCCGCGGCGGCACGTCGGAGACGAAGACGAACACCTTCACGCCCGGCAGCGGCGTCGGCGGCAGGTCGAAGGGAAAGTCGGCGTGCCAGAGCAGCGGCGGCACCGTCCATTCGCGCCCCGGCACCGGGAACGTGACGCGATGAAGGCGCCCCAGCGCCGCGGCGCGTCCCACGCGCCGGCGCCGAGACAGTCGTCGATCGCGGCGTGGGTGGCGTCGCCGCCGATCGGCAAGGAAGCGTCGGCGCCTCGGGGATGTGGTTGAGTCCTGCCGGATGCTCGATGCGCCACGTCGTCGGGTCGGCGCGCTCGATCGCATGCGTCCGGCGTAGCGCGTCCCAGACGGCGCTCCTGCATCGCCGCCGCCTCGGCGTCGGTGAAGACGCGTCGACGCAGAAACCCCTGTTCGGCGAACGCGGCCCGTTCGGCGCTCGCTGAGCATTGGGCGATCACGACCACACGGATCCGTGTGATCCGTGGTTGCAGTCGCGGTCGGGGGCGCCGAGCGGGAAGAACGGGCGAAACGGGCCGCGCCTCGTCGACGGCGCGGGCGAACGACGGGCGCGCCAGCAGGCGGCGGCGGTAGCGCGATCACGTTGGCGCGTGACGCGTCGATCGGGTGCGCCCAGTCGGCGTAGAACAAGCGACGGCGCGGCGGCGCAGTCGGCCAGGCTGAAGGCGTCGCCGCCGCCCACTCGCGATCCGCCAGGACGTCGTCGAGCCACGCGTACGCGGTGTCGAGCAGCGCCCGCGCCTCGCCGACGCCGTGCGGATCGCGCTGCTCTGGCGCGCGGATGCTGTCGCCGACGATCTTCTGCATCGGCGTCATCACGTAGTTGTCGAAGAAGCGGTCCATCATCCGCACGTCGAGCGCGGCGCGCGGATCCGCCGGGAATCATCGCGCACGGGCCGGGATGATGGAGATCGAGATGCTCGATGATGATGCTCGCTTCGACGACCGTGCGGCCCGCGTCGACGAGCACCGGCATGCGCTTGAGCGGCCAGAGCGCGGCCTGCTCGGCATTGGCCTGCTCTTCGCCGAGCAGGCGGAGCTCGAACGCGCGTGCCGTTCTCGTAGAGCGGGATCAGGACCTTCTGGCAGTACGACGAGAAGGGATGGGCGTAGAGTTTCATCGGACGATGGCGCCGCGGACGCCGCGCGCTGGAGACGCGCGGCGCCCGCGGCGAGGCTGCTCAGTTCTTCCAGGTGGCCTGCGCCTGCGAGAGAGGACGGTGTTGCCCTTCTGGGTCTCGGCGCGGACGATCGCCAGTGCCCGGACCGGTCACCCAGATCTTGGTGATGATGTCGTCCTCGTACATGACCCGATCGGCGAAGCGCGCCGAGAAGGAGGTGAAGCGCGCCGGATCGTTGCCGCACACCGAGCCGAGGATGGCGCGGCCGACGATGCCGTAGGTGCCGAGGCCGTGCAGGAACGGCGCCTCGAAGCCGAAGTTCTGCGCGAACTCGGGATCGATGTGCATCGGGTTGAGGTCGCCCGACAGGCGATAGATCGCGCCCTGCTGCGGCAGCACGTGATCCTTGATCTCGTGGTCCGGCTTGCGGTCGGGCGGCTCGCTCGCCTCTCGGTCGTCACGGCCCGCGCTCGCCGCCGGAGCCACCGGCGCCGCGGATGAACAGCGTCGACGTGGTCGTCACCGAGCGGTCCGCTTGTCGTCCTGGATCACGCCCCTCGGTCTCGACCACCGCCGCCTTCCCCTTGTCCCACACCGCCTTCACCTTGCCGATGACCTTCACCTTGGCCTCGGCGGGGAACTCGCGGTGCAGCGTGATCCCCTGCTCGCCGTGCAGCAGCATCGAGGTTGATCTCGACCTTGCCCATGAGGCCGCCCATGCGAGAGCATGCCGGGGATCACGGCGTACGTCGGCAAGCACGCGCGGGCCCTTGTTCTCGTAGACGTAGTCGAGATCCGTCGCGCGGCGTGGCGCCGACGCCGAGGGCGTACAGGATGACGTCGCGCGAGCCCCACTGGAAATCGAGCGGGTCGAAGGTGAGGCCCGACGATGCTTGTCTCGAAATCTTCTCCATGTTGCGGATCCTCTCTGAGCTGGAATGTGAAGCCCCGTTTCTCGGTCATCCATTGACGCGGAGTCAAGAACCGGTGGCGCCGCGTCCGGACCGATGACCGGCTTCTCCTTCACTTTGATTGCTCGGGCCGTCAGGATGGGCATAGGTCGGCGCTCGTGCCGAACGTCCTGGGGGATCGCCGACTGTCAGCCGCTCGACCGTCTCATCGTCCTGCTACTCGTCTGTGTGCTCGCCGCGTGCGGGGACGACGACAATTCGAAGCCGCGGCCGACCGCGACCGCGACGGCGGCGCCCGCCACGCCGACGGCGACTGCGAGCGCGCTGCCGAGCGCCACCTCCGCACCGACGCAGCACGGCGACGTTGCCGGCGGCGACCGCAACGGCGACGGCGGTGCCGAGCACGCCGACGGCGACGACCACCGCGACGGCGTCGGTCGGAGCGGTGGCGCTCTTCAGCGCCGATCCCGGCAATCCACGCCAACCCGTTCCCCAGCGACCGCCTGCTCGACGAGAGCGGCCACGTCGCGATCAACCCGGAGCGGCTCCAGGCGATCGTGCCGGCCGACCCGCGCTTCGACGATACGCGCGCCTATCTGGAGACCGTCGCGGCGCAGCTCTCGGCGCTGACCGGCTTCAGCACCTTCGCGCCGATGCAGGTCGTGCCGACGCCGAGCCGGCGGCGGGGCCCGGTCGCCGCGGGCGCGGTGTACGTCGTGCACGCCGATCCGCCGTTCGAGGCGGCGCCGGTCACGGCGACGGAGCACTCTGCCGCCGGCACCGCCGGCGCCGACGTGATCGAGATCCAGCCGGTCGTGCCGCTCGAGGCGAAGACGCGCTACGTCTACGTCGTCACCAACGCCGCGCGCGACGCCGGCGGCCATCCGCTCCGCCGCGATCCCGATCTGACGCGCGCGCTGCGCGGCGACGCCGCCGCCGCCGGTCGGCTGGCGCGCCAGCTGTCGTGCCCGCCATCGAGCACCTGCGCGACGATCTCGGCGTCGATCCGGAATCGATCGTCGCGGTCGACCGCTTCACGACGCAGCCCACCACCGACGACCTGGCGTCCATCGCCGGGCTGCTCAGCTCGGATGCGTTGATCCCGGATCGCCGGACTTCGAAACCGCAGTTGCCCAACCTGGATGTCGGCATCTTCCCCGAGGGCACGCCGGAGTTCACCGCGTATCTCGGCACGCCCACCTCGCCGAACATCGCCGCCGTGGCGGTGGGAACGTTCGCCTCGTACGACTTCCGCACCGGGCCGAGGCGGTTCCTTCGATCCCGACACAGGTGTCCGGCGCGACGACGCCTGGGACCAACCAGCTCGACTTCTACCTGACGATTCCCGAAGGGCACGCCGCCGGCCGCGGGCTGGCCGATCACGCTCTTCGGCCACGGCCTCGGCCAGAGCGGGCGCGACACCTCGGCATCGCCAGCCGCGCTCGGCGACCACCCCGGCATGGTCATCGGCATCTCCGCCGTGTCGCACGGCCGGCGCGGAAACTTCCTCGACTTCTTCGACTTCCTCCATCCGTTCACGACGCGCGACAACTTCCGCCAGTCGGTCGCCGACATGCTCCAGCTGGTGCTCGATGGTCCGGCATGCCGACCGCGGCACCGTTCGACCAGGTGGACACGTCGCGCATCCGCTACTTCGGCATCTCACTCGGCGGCATCATGGGCACGATCTTCATGGGCCACGAGCATGCAGGTGCAGGTCGGCATGCTGAGCGTGCCGGGCGGCGGCATCTGCCAGCATCATCCGCTCGCACGCTCATCGGCGACCTCCTGCAGCCGCTGCTGGCGGCGACCATCGGCGTGCCGCGCGACGATCCGTTCTTCCCGGTGCTGCTGCACAACTTCATCAACACGTCGCAGTGGGCGCTCGACGCCGGCGATCCGATCAACGTCGCCCCGTTCCTCATCGATCCCGATCGGCGCCTGCCCGGACGTGCCGGTCAAGCGCGTGCTCGTGCACGAGGGCATCGTCGACACGGTGGTGCCGAACGAGACGACGGAGAATCTGGCGCGCGCCGCGGATCTGCCCGACGTCAAGGCGACCGACGGCTGTCAGGACGACGGACGGCTGCAGCGGGATCTGGCGCTTCGTCATGGCCGACTACGGCTACTGGGCGACGTCAACGGCCACCTGGTGACGTTCCTGGTCCCGCAGGCTGCGCGGCAGGCGAAGCGCGTATCTCGAGTCGGACGGCACGGAGATCATCGCCGCCGATCGCCGTGAGGGCGCGCGTGCGCACGTGCGCGAGTAGCTCAACGGTGGCGCCACTCGCGCACTCCGCGCAGCGCTGGCGCGCGGCTCACCCCGCGGATTCTCGCGGCGCGGTAATCTGCAATCCCGAGCCCTGCCCCTGCGACGTGGTGATGATGGCGCGGCCGTAGGCCGCGAAGGTCTGGATCTCCGCGTCGGTCGGCGCGCGCAGGAATTTCTTGCGCTTGATCGCCGCCGCGATGGCCGGCGCCAGCCGTTCGGCGCTTGGCGCGCTCGCGCTCGGCTTCGTGCTCCTTGAACTCCGGCATCACGCTCGCGCGGCGAACAGCTCGAGCGACTCGCAGATGTGGTCGTGGCGGTTGCTGCCGCCCTGCTGGATGAAGATCACCTGGTCGACGCCGACGTCGGCGAACTTGCGCAGATGCGCGCGCAACATGTCCGGCGTGCCGATGCCGCCTTCGATCGGCCCCATGTCCGGCATGGCGTCGCGCACGCCTCTGGAAGCTCTTCCAGATGTCGGTCCGCCCCGGCTTGTGGATGCCGAACAGGTAGTAGTGCGCCAGCGCGAAGCCGAAGAAGCGGAAGCCGTCGAGGCCGCGGCGGCGCGCCTCCTCCGCGTCGTCGATGACAGGAGAAGCCGGTGACCATGGCGATGTTCGGGTTCACGGCATCCAGCCGATCGGCACGCACTCGCGCTCGAACGTCTCGTAGTAGTCGTCCACCCAGTGCCGCGCCTCGGCCGGATCGACGAACGCGAAGGTCAGCGCGCCGAGGCCGAGCTTGCGCGGCGATGTGGATCGTCTCGCGGTTCGAGCACGCCAGCCACATCGGCGGATGCGGCTTCTGCACCGGCTTCGGCACGAGGTTGCGGCACGGCATCGAGAAGTACTCGCCCTGGAAGCCCGGGTACGGATCCATCGCGAGCATGTTGGCGATCTGCTCGGTCGCCTCGCGCCACATCGCGCGCTTCTCGACCGGGTCGATGCCGTAGCCCTCGAGCTCGCATGCGCGACGCCGACTCGCCGGTGCCGAAGTCGACGCGGCCGTTCGAGACCAGATCGAGCGTGGCGATGCGCGCCGCGACCTTCGCCGGATGGTTGTACGGCGGCGGCGTCAGCACGATGCCGTGGCCGAGGCGGATGCGCTTGCGTGCGCTGCGAGCACGCGGCGAGGAACACCTCGGGCGCCGACGAGTGCGAGTACTCCTCGAGGAAGTGGTGCTCGACCTCCCAGGCGTAGTCGATGCCCGAGCCGGTCGGCGAGCTCGACCTGGTCGAGCGCCTCCTGGTACAGGCTGCAGCTCGTCGCCCTCGTCCCACGGCCGCGGCAGCTGGTGCTCGTAGAAGATCCCGAACTTCATGCGCCCTCCTCGCTGTCGAACGACCTAGAGCACAACTGCCGGCGGCATGAACAACGAACGGCGTGACCGGTGACCAGTGATCGGTGACCGGTCCGCGCATCTACCTCACCGGTCGGACCGATCAACCGCGTGATTACGCGGATCCTAAAGAATCCGCGTAATCCGCGCTACGGAACAGCGCCTCGCGAGCTCGGAGCGGTACTGGTCGGCCAGCTCGGCTGCCCGGGCCGAGGAGGTCGAAGATGTCGATCATCGCCTTGCGGGCGCCGTCGTCGCGGAAGGCGCGGTCGCTGCTGACGATCGACAGGTAGTGATCGAGCGCCTGTCGGTGCTCGCCGGCGGCGGCGAGGGCCTGCGCGAGCGCGAAGCGGGCCTCGAGATCGTCCGGGCGGCGTCGAGACGCGCCCGCAGGCCGGCGATGTCGCCGGCACCGGACTGGCGGATGCGGATCGCCGCCGCCAGGCGATCGGCGCCCTGGCGCTGCGGGCCGGGCCGACGCGATCGAGCAGCGCGAGCGCCGCGTCGTCACCGCCGCGCTCCGCTGAGGATCGCCGCGAGCCCGACGCAGCGCCTTCGGAGCGCGGATCGTCGGTCGAGCACCTGGCGGAAGATCGGCTCGGCTTCGCGCGTCTTGCCGGCCGGCGAGCAGCGCCGTGCCCTCGTCGACGACCTCGCTCGGCCGAGCTCGGCAACAGCGTCGCGCGAGAAATTCGCGCACCGCCGACTCGGATTGCGCCCCGACGAAGTGGCCGGCGAGCTGCCCGTCGCGCACGCCGATCACCATCGGGATGCTCTGCACGCGGAACGCCTGGCCGAGGCCGGGCTCTCGTCGATGTTCACCTCGGCGAGCTCGAACGCGCCGGCGTGCTCTTCGACGAGGCGCTCGAGCAGCGGCCCGAGCGCTCTTGCACGGCCCGCACCACGGCGCCCAGAAGTCGACGACCACGGGCACCTGTTGCGAGCGTTCGATGACGCGCGCCCTCGAAGTCTGGCATCGGTGACGTCGAACACGTGAGGCGCCGGCATGCCGGAGAGATGACAGATGAATTTCAACACCAGAGGACACAGAGAGGTGAACAGAGGGCGATTCCTGGCAGCTGGAACGCGATGCTACGCACGCGCATGGCAGACAACACCTACCGCCTGACGCTTCGCCCCTGGGCGCAACGCGCTGAGCAGCGATCACACGTAGCGACTCGTCGCCGAGATCGGCGAGGCGGCCGGGCGGCCGCTGCTGCTGACCGGTGCCGAGGGGACCCTGCCGCCGGCTCAACCTGGAAGGAGGTCGCGTCACTCGACGTGCCCGGGATGACGCGCTTCCTGCAGCTGCTCGATGCGGTGATGCAGGGCGGTTCTGCGAATGACGCCGGCCCGACGGTCGCGTGAACGGCCACGCGATCGCCGGCGGCTGCGTGCTGGCGATGTTGCGACTGGCGCGTCGCCGTCGATCGCGCCGACGTGCGCATCGGCCTCAACGAGGGGGCGCTCGGGGCTCGAGTTCCCGCCGATGATCATGAACCTGGTGCGCGACCGCATTCCGCCGCCGCCACATTCGAGCGGGTCGCGTCTCGAGGCCGGCCTGCACGATCCGCGCACGGCGCGGACCTGGCCTGATCGACGAGTCGCCGCCGAGCCGCTGCCGTTGTCGCGCCAGGCCGCTTCTCGCGCGGTTGGCTGGCGTCCCGCCGACAACGCTTCGCGGCGACCAAGCGCACTGCGGTCAACGGCGTGCTCGCGCTCGGACGACGCGCAGCAGCGCCACTTCGAGCAGCAGATCGTGCCGTCGCGTGTGCGCCGCCGAAACGGCGCGGATCACCGCGCAGTTGCGGCGGTGAGGGTGAGCCCTCAGCCAAAGAACTTCCGCATCTGCCGCCGGTCGCGCTCGGGCGGCCGCTGCCGGCTTCGCGGTGCGGCAGGTAGGGATCGCCGGTGGCTCCGGCGGGGGCGGTGGGGTGAGGTCCTCGTACGAGCGTGCGGGCGACCGCTGGCGGGGCCGGCGTCGCTCGGCGAGATCCAGACCTCCCAGATGCGTTTGCCGACGGTGTCGTGAAGGCGACCTCATCGCCGCCGGGGCGCACCAGCTTGTGCGGTTTGGCGGTACGTTGGTGACGGTCGACTTTGCCGCCGTCGCACGCCTCTCGCTGCCTGCGACCGGTTCGAAGGCGCGCGCCGCACGCAGCCAGCGGTCAGCGCGCGTCGTCGAAGTGGAATCACCACTGAGATCATGTCGGATGGCGGCAGGAGGGGGACTCCCGCCGCGTAATCCGGATGGCTCATGCAGCAGCCTGAGCCACCTCCGGTTCGTAGGTCGTGCCATGCCACACGGATCGAACGGCACCGACATGGCCCAGGGGAGCGCGGGCCTCCGTGCCCGTACACTGCACCGGTCCGCAGGGCGAAGAGCGCCACGCGGATCGCGCCGAACCATCGCCGACGGCCGCGTGAGATCCGTCGGTCAGGAAACCAGGCCAGACCAGTTGAGCGTAGGAAATCGATCCCGTGTCCGGGTACCAGAACATGACATGCCTCCTTTCAGCTTTCGCTGAGCGGAGGTCAATCGGTTACGCGGCAACCGCTCGCAGGCCGTTGTTGCCGCTGGCGCCGTTTCCGCTCTGTCGCTTCACCGCCACCTCGGCCTCGAGGAACCACTCCATCGGCCGGCCCGGTGTGCCGGGCGATCCGGTAGAGCACCCTCGGTGGAGGGGACGCGGCCGTTCATGTAGTTGTAGATGGCCGACAGGCTGACGCCGATGTCGTAGGCGAACGCCTTCGGCTCGTCTGCCACCACCTCGCGCAGCCGCTCAGCCACAAAGTTCGCATCGAGCCCTTGCATCGTTGCCTCCTCAGATTCGTCTGTTGATCGTCATGCGCCTGTGTGCGACGCTTCACGAACCCTGCCGGCCGGTCGGATCCGTCGCTCTCGTGGTCCCCTGCGCCGAGGGCCAAAAGCGGGCCACCGGTTTTCACCGGTGGCCCTTTTGCAGCAGAAGGTTTGGGGTCGTGTTGCTTCAGGAGATCCCTCCCGCTGGACCACCGGTCGTCGCCGGTCGAATGGTCGTGCGCACCTTTATTGGCGCCCGCCACCTGGACCGAGTCGAACGTCGACGCGCACGCGAACCACATCGCGCCCGCTTCCGGCGATTAGATGTTGGATCTGCGTATGCATCGTTCGGAATGGCTCCAGTGGTCCGCGATTGGTACGGTGTAATTAGCGCGGAAGCGCGGTCGGGACGCAAGGTGATTTCTCTCACGATTGTGGAACGGATCGAATGCCGACGCGTCCCCCGGCACTGCGGCGGCGTGCGTTTTCTGGCGCATCGGTAGACAGCGCCAGGCATGACCACGGCCCAGCAGACGGTGGGAGTTCTTCGGCGGCCGATCGGGATGAGCACCCGATCTCGATCCGCTCCTCGCGTTTCGTCGTCGAATCGCTCGATCGCGAGCAGCTTCGAACCGGTTCTGGTCGGGATCGACCGCGCCGGCGGCTGGCACCTGCTGGCGGAGGCGCAGTACCGGCGCCATCGACCACGAGGTCCGGCCGGCGGCGGCGCGCCGTGCGTCCCGTCCCGCGGGCCGGCCGGTGCGGGCTGCTCGATCCACGCCAGCCGGCGCGCCCTCCCCGACCTCGACGTCGTCTTTCCGGTCCTGCACGGACCCTACGGTGAGGACGGCACCATGCAGGGACTGCTCGACATGCTTCGACGTGCTCTACGTCGGCGTCGGCGTGCTCGGCGCCGCCGTCTGCATGGACAAGGACGTCTGCAAGCGCCTGCTCCGCGATGCCGGCATCGCCGGTCGTCCCGTTACGACCGTCGTCACCGCGCGCCAGTGGCGAGCGCCGACCCCGACGCGGTGCGCCGCGCGCCGCGCGCGCTCGGCACCCGCTGTTCGTCAAGCCGGCCAGCCTCGGACCGTCGCTGGGCGTCACGCGAGGGTCGAGCGGAGGACGCGGCGGCGACGTCGACGCCGCTCGGCGATCGCGCTGGCGCTGGACGCGAAGGTGCTCGATCGAGCGCGGCATCGACGGCCGCGAGATCGAGTGCGCGGTGCTCGGCAACGACGAGCCGCGCGGCGTCGATCCCGGGCGAGATCGTCCCCGGCGAGGCGTTCTACTCCTTACGAGGACAAGTACGCCGCCGACAGCCAGGCCGCAGACTGCGCATCCCGGCGCCGCTCGACGAGCGCCACGCGCGAGCGCGGTGCGCGAGATCGCCGTGCGCGCCTTCCGCGCGCTGCGAGTGCACCGGCATGGCGCGCGTCGACTTCTTCCATCGAGCACGGCACCGGCACGCTCTTACATCAACGAGCTCAACACCATCCCCGGGCTTCACCTCGATCAGCATGTACCCGAAGCTATGGGAGGCAATCGGGCGTCAGCGGCCCGGCGCTCGTCACGCGCCTGCTGCAGCGCTCGCGATCGAGCGGCATGCGGCGCGGCAGCGACTGCGCGACGGTGAGCGCGCAACGCGCGCGGCGTTGAGTCGGCCGGCGCGGGTCAGGAGTACGAACGAGTCGTGGAAGCGGATCGGCGCGGAGGCTGCGGGCACGGAGGCCCGCGCCGAGCGCTCCTACATGTGCTCGCCCATGCGGTTGTAGTCCCCTCCTCGCCGATCGGCTCGTAGCCGAACACCCGGTCGAGACAGGGGCGCGAGACGATGTAGTGGAGGGGCCGCATAACCAGCCACTCGACCGTGAAGCCGACCGGGTAGATCAGGTAGTAGGCGAGGCGCAGCGGGTTGCTGAAGGCATCCTCGTACTAGCTGTTCGTCCTCGTAGCGCTCTCCGCCCGCGCCATGCGCGCGCCGATCGAGAGCATCGAGGCCATCAACAGAATCGCAACCAGTCGCTTCATCACCGACTCCTTCTGCCCCGCAGACACTACCCCCGCCCCGACCCCTGACAACCGCTCATTTGGCGGTTCAGCAGCGCCGACCCGGCGGGGTCGGCCATCCCGGATCACGCTGAGCTGGCGGCCTGGCGCGGCCCCGCCGAGCGGCGGTGGAGAAAGAACTGGTCGCTCGGCACAGCTCGTACACGGCCCGACCTCGGCGATGGCGCCCGCATCGACCCCGCTGGCGATCAGGATGGCCCGGTTGGCGCGCCGCAGGTCGAGCTGGCCGTGGTCGCCCGCCGGTTGCCACGCATCCGGCATGGCGCCCCACCGGTCGACGAACTGCCGCCCGATCTCGGTCTCCACCTCGTAGCAGCACCCGCCGATCGCCGGCCCCATCGCGAATCGCCACTCGGACGGCGCGATGTCGAGCTCGCGCGGCGAGTCGAGGCGGCGGCCGGCGCGGTGCCCGCCAGCGACCCACGCCAGCCCGCGTGCACGGCCATCACCGCGCCGCGCGCGCGGCGCGCAGGCGAGCAGCGGACGCAGTCGGCCGTGAGCACGGCCAGCCCATGCCCGGCTGGGCGGTGACCATGGCGTCGGCCTCGCCCACCGTCTGATCGGGCGCGGCGACCCGTACAACCCGCGTCCCGTGGACCTGCTGCATGCGGACGATGCCCAGGCCGGGCAGCGCGCCGCGGATCCGCGCCCAATTGATGGCGACCGAGGCGGGCGGGTCGCCGACGCGCGTCGGAGACGTTCAGCGCTCCGAGCTCGCCGTCGCTGACGCCGCCCCGCCGGCCGAAGAACCCGTGCGCGAGGCCGGCGATACCGGCCCACGCGGCCACCTGGCAGGCGCGGCGGCAGCGCATCGGCGGGCACCTCGGGGTCGCCGACATGGACCGCCGCGCCGTCAGCGCAGCTTGCGGTGGACCAGGGCGTCGCCTTCGATCGGCTCGCCGCGCGGTCCGGTGCGCTGATGGCCGTGCTTCTCGAGCGTCGCCAGCGTGTCCTCGTTCACCCAGGGCACGCCGTACACGCAGGGCTTGGCCTGTCCGTCCTCGTCGATCTCTTCGGAGCTGGGAAACCCAGAGCGGGAGAAGTTGCTGACGATTCGCTTACCCATGACCTCGCGACTGTTACCGCAAAGCCCTGGCGCTAGCCAACGCGCGGCCTTCGCACCTCTCGTGCCCACTGTGGTGAAAACTCCACACACGGCGGGTCGAATTGAACTGGCCATAGGGGCTTGGCCGTCCAGTCTCCCGCCGATGGACTACAAGCAGACGCTCAACCTGCCGCAGACCGACTTCCCGATGCGCGCGAACCTGCCGACGCGCGAGCCCGAGATCCTCGGCCGCTGGCAGGCGGAGGGGCTCTACCAGCGCCTGCTCGCGGCCAACGCCGGCGGCGAGCGCTACCTGCTGCACGACGGGCCGCCCTACGCCAACGGCAACGTCCACCTCGGCACCGCGCTCAACAAGATCATCAAGGACGTGATCGTCAAGCGGCAGCTGATGGCCGGCCGCCACGCGCCGTACGTGCCCGGCTGGGACTGTCACGGCATGCCGATCGAGCACCAGGTGCTGCGCGACCTCGGCAGCGCGGCGCGCAGCATGTCGCGGCTCGAGATCCGCCGCCGCTGCCGCGAGTTCGCCGAGAAGTACTACCGCCATCCAGCGCGAGCAGTTTCAGCGCCTCGGCGTGCTCGGCGATTGGGACAGATCCGTATCTGACGATGTCGCCCGACTACGAGGCGAGCGATCATCCGGATGTTCCGCCGCCTCGTCGAGCGCGGCTTCATCTATCGCGGCCTGCGGCCGGTGCACTGGTGCGCCGATCTGCTCGACGGCGCTCGCCGAAGCCGAGGTCGAATACAGCGATCACACCTCGCCGTCGATCTACGTCCGCTTTCCGTTCGCCGGCAGCGCCCGACGAGGCGGCGCGCACTGGCGCGCGGCGCCGGCGACGCGACGACTCGCGGCGCGGCGCGGCCGGACGCTGGCGGCGGTGATCTGGACGACGCACGCCGTGGACGCTGCCGGCCAACCTGGCGGTGTGCTTCAACCCGACGCTCGACTACGTCGCCATCGATCGTCGGCGACGAGTACCTGATCGTCGCCGCGCGGCTCGCCGACGCGTTCCTCGCCGCGACCGGGCTCGGCGAACGAGGAGCGCCGCATCCCGGTCGACCTCAGTCGGTCGCTCGACGGTCGCGACGCGTTCCGCCATCCGCTGTTCGACCGGCCGTCGCGCGCCGTGTTCGAGACCCACGTCACCGCCGACGCCGGCACCGGCTGCGTGCACACCGCGCCGGGCCACGGCTACGAGGACTTCCAGGTCGGACAGAAGTACGGGCTGCCGATGCTGACGCCGGTCGACGCCGAGGGCCGCTTCACCGCCGAGACGCGGGTCCCTACGCCGGCCGCGAAGGTCTTCGAGGCCAACGACGCGCATCGTCGACGACCTGCGCGCGCAACGGCCGCCTGGTGCACAGCGAGACGGTCGTCGCACTCGTATCCGCACTGCTGGCGCTGCGAAGAACCCGCTCATCTTCCGCGCCACCGAGCAGTGGTTCCTGCGCGTCGACCACGCCGGTCTGCGCGAGAACGCGCTGGCGCGAGATCGACCGCGTCAGCTGGGTGCCACGGTGGGGCCGCGATCGCATCTGCAACATGATGCAGACGCGTCCCGACTGGTGCCTGTCGCGCCAGCGCGCCTGGGGCGTGCCGATCCCCGCCTTCTCGTGCAACGGCTGCGAACGCCTTCCACGCCGATCCGGCGGTCATCGCGCACGTCGAGGAGATCTTCCGCGAGCGCGGCTCCGACGCCTGGTACGAGCTGTCCGGCATCGGAGCTGCTGCCGCCCGGCTACACGCTGCGCAGTGCGGCGAGCGACCGCGTTCACGCGCGACGACAACATTCTCGACGTCTGGTTCGACGCCGGCTGCTCGCACGACGCGGTGCTGAACGAGCGCGGCCTCGGCTGGCCGGCCGATCTCTACGTCGAAGCGGTCGATCAGCATCGCGGCTGGTTCCAGGTCTCGCTGATCACCTCGGTCGCGACCACCGGCAAGGCGCCGTACCGCGGGTGCTGACGCACGGCCTCATCCTCGACGAGCGCGCCAAGAAGATGTCGAAGTCGCTCGGCAACGTCGTCTCGCCGGACGAGGTCATCAGCAAGCACGGCGCCGACATCCTGCGCCTGCTGTTCGCCTCGGTGGACTTCACCGCCGACACGAGCTTCTCGCAGGGCCTCATCACGCCGCTGCTCGAGAGCTATCGCAAGATCCGCAACACCTGCCGCTTCCTGCTCGGCAACCTGGCGGGCTTCGATCCCGGCGCGCGATGCCGTGCCCGTCGAGTCGATGCCGGAGCTCGACCGCTGGATCCTGCATCGCGGCCAGCAACTGCTCGCCCGCTCGCTCGCCGCGTACGACGAGTTCGCGTTCCACCACGTCGTGCAGGGTTGGTGAACTTCTGCGCCGTCGATCTGAGCGCGCTCTACCTCGACATCGTCAAGGATCGCATCTACACCTCGGCGCGCCGACGCGCCGGGCCGGCGCGCGGCGCAGACGACGCTGCTGCGGCTGCTCGATCTGCTCGTCCGGCTCGATGGCGCCGATCCTCTCGTACACCGCCGACGAGATCTGGGCGTACGTGCCGGGCCGCACCGCCGCGACGGTGCTTCGAGGCCGGGCTGCCGGCCGTCGACGGCCCGCTTGGTCGACGAGGACCTGGCGGCGCGCTGGGAGCGCCTGCTCGCCGCGCGCGCCGTCGTCACCAAGGCGCTCGAGGAGGCGCGCAAGAGCGGCGTCATCGGCCACTCGCTCGACGCGCGCGTCCAGCTCGTGCCGAGCGCCGAGCTGCGACCGCTGCTCGCGTCGCGTGCTCGCCACGCTGCCGGCGCTGTTCATCGTGTCGCAGGTCGAGCTCGCCGACGCGCTGGCCGACGGCGCCCACGTCGCGACCTCGGACCATCTCGGCGTGTCGGTCTCGCCGGCGCGCGGCGCCGAAGTGCAGCCGCTGCTGGAACTACAGCGAGCAGGTCGGCACCGACGCCGAGCACCCGGAGCTCTGCGAGCGCTGCCAGCCGGTGGTGCGCGCACTGCCCGTCGCCGGACGCAGGTGTCGGCATGAACAAGGGCGCGCCTTCGTCGGCCTGGTGAGCCTCGACCATCGTCGTGCTCGACCAGATCACCAAGTGGATGGTGCGCAACGAGCTGCCGCTGCACGACGGCGTCGCCGTGCTGCCGGGCTTCTTCTCGATCGTCCACGCCGCCAACCGCGGCGGCGCCTTCAGCCTGTCTCGCCGACGCGCACGAGATCGTCCGTCTGCCGTTCTTCTTCGCCGCGGCCGTGGTGGCGGTCAGAGCTTCCTCGTCTACTTCGTCCGCCAGGTGCCGACCGAGCAGCGGGTGCTGCTCTTCGCCCTCGCCGCCGTGCTCGGCGGCGCGCTCGGCAATCTGATCGATCGCGCGCTGTTCGGGCAGGTCACCGACTTCCTGCTCGTCTACTATCACGGCTGGACGTGGCCGGCGTTCAACGTCGCGCGACCTTTCATCTCGATCGGCGTGACGATCCTGGTCGCGCACTCGATCTTCGGCCGCGAGGCCGACCAGGCGCACGCGGCGTAGCGACGCACCGACCCGGTCGCCCGCAGGAAGTGGCCGACGCTAGGGCGCCGCCCGTCGGCGCCGTTGAACGGAGCTCGTTGACAACGGGCGCCACGGAGCGGCGCTCCCAGGTCTTTGCGCCACTGCCGCGATCCGCTACGTCACGCGGACATGGCGCGCGGCAAGGTCCTCGAAGCGACGCTCGCGAGAAGCTCGATCAGGCCGCGCCGATCCCACCGCGCCAGCGTCGATCGCCCTCCGCTCCGTGCTGGCGGGCGCTCGAGCCATGCCGCGGCGCAGGCGGCGGCGATCATCGCGGCGCACGAGATCGACGGCCTGCTGCCCGCATTGATCGCGGCGTTCGCGCACTTCCTCGAGGATCCCATCCGCCGCGATCCGGGATGCGCGGCGAAGGAAGCGATCGCCGACGCTTCTATCGGCTCGGCGCGCCGGAGATCGACGTCTACCAGCGCGGCATCCGCCACGTGCAGCTGGAGCCCGTGTACGGCGGCAAACAGGATACCGCCGTGCAGCTTCGCGGCACCTGTGGCCTGGCGCTGGTGCGCGTGCACCACCCGGACTACCTGATCGCGCTCGCCGGAGCTGCTCGCCGATCGCGAGGGCGCCTGGCGCGCCGTATCGCCGCTCAGGCGCTGGGTTACAGCGAGAACCCGGCGGCGCAACCGCTGCTGCGCCCTGCAGGCGCTGATCGGCGACGAGGAGCCGCAGGTGATCTCCGAGTGTCTGCTGGCGCTGCTTTCGCGGTCGCCCCGGACGCGTCGCTGGAGTTCGTCGCCGGCTTTCTCGACGCCGGCGGGCGCCCGACAGCGCCGAAGCCGCGGCGCTCGCGCTCGGCGGCTCCCGCCTGCCGGCGGCGGCTGCCGCTGCCGCGCGAATGGGTGGAGCGGACGTTCGACGGAAACCTGCGGCGCACCGCGCTCCTCGCCATCGCCATGCTGAAGAGCGACGCCGCCATCGCCTACCTCCTCGACCACGTCCGAACTCGGCGGCGCCGCACGCCGTCGCCGCGATCGACGCGCTGGCGCTCTACCGCCACGACCCGCGGCTGCGCGCCCAGGTGACGAAGCGGTCGATCGGCGAGGCGACCGCGCGTTGAGTGCGGCCTTCCGCACGGCGTTCGTGGGGAAAAGACGCGTGAACCCTACGCAGCGGTAGCGGTAACGGCCTTTTCAACGCGAAGACGCGGAGGCACGGGGAGCGAGGAGAGATTCTCGAGATTTCCTCTTCGAACTCCGCGTCTCCGCGTCTTCGCGTTGAAAGGCCGTTACCAGGCCACCCTCGTTGGAGCCAGCAATGAAAACGGCCGGCGCGCATGCGCGCGCGGCCGGTCGTTTCTGCGGATCGGAGGACTCGATCAGGCGTCGTAGTAGAGGAAGAACTCGTACGGATGTGGCCGCAGGCGCATCTGCGCTCACCTCGTTCGACAGCTTGTAGTCGATCCAGGTGTCGATGACGTCCTCGGTGAAGACGTCGCCCTTGAGCAGGAAGGCGTGGTCCTTCTTCAGATTGCCGACGGCCTCTTCGAGCGAGGCCGGCATGCCGGCGACGTCCTTCAGCTCTTCCGGCGTCAGCGAGTAGATGTCCTTGTCGAGCGGATCGCCCGCCGCCGAGACGGTTCTCGATGCCGTCGAGGCCGGCCATCAGCATGGCCGAGAAGGCGAGGTAGCCGTTCGCGGTCGGATCGGGAAACGCACCTCGATGCGCTTCGCCTTCGGGCTCGGCGAGTACATCGGGATACGGACGGCCGCCGAGCGGTTGCGGCTCGAGTACGCGAGGTTGACCGGCGCCTCGAAGCCCGGCACCAGCCGGCGGTAGCTAGTTGATGGTCGGGTTGGTGAACGCCGCCAGCGCCGGCGCGTGCTTCAGGATGCCGGCGATGTAGTGCATCGCCATCTCGCTCATTCCGGCGTACCCGCTGCCGGCGAAGAGCGGCTTCTCGCCCTTCCAGATCGACTGGTGGACGTGCATGCCGCTGCCGTTGTCGCCGAAGATCGGCTTCGGCATGAACGTCGGCCGTCTTGCCGCACTTCCGGGCGACGTTCTTCACCACGTATTTGTACCACTGGAGGTTGTCGGCCATCTTCACCAGCGGCGCGAACCGCATGTCGATCTCGGCCTGACCGGCGGTGGCGACCTCGTGGTGCTGCTTCTCCACCGCGATCCCGACCTTCTCCATGTCACATCACCATTTCCTGGCGGATGTCCTGCTGGGAGTCGATCGGCGGCACCGGGAAGTAGCCTTCCTTGTGGCGCGGCTTGTAGCCGAGGTTCGGCCCTCTCATCGCGGCCGGTGTTCCAGATGCCCTCGGAGGAGTTCGACGAAGTAGTAGCCGCTGTGGGAATTCTGTGTCGAAGCGCACGTCGTCGAGGATGAAGAACTCGGGCTCCGGACCGAAGTACGCGACGTCGCCGATGCCGGTCGACTTCAGGTGCTGCTCGGCCTTCTTGGCGATGTGGCGCGGATCGCGCGAGTACTCTTCCTTGGTGATCGGATCGACGACGTCGCCGATCACGCTGAGAGTGGGCACCGCGGTGAAGGGGTCCATGGTCGCCGTGCTGGGATCGGGCACGATCAGCATGTCCGACGCGTTGATCGGCTGCCAACCGCGAATCGATCGAACCGTCGAAGCCGCTGCCTTCGTCGAACAATCCCTCGCTCAGCTCAGTCATCGGGATCGTGAAGTGCTGCCAGCGTCCCGAGGAAATCCATGAACTTCAGGTCGACGCACGCCGCCTTGTTCTCTTTGGCGAACTTGATCACGTCCTTTGCCGTCATGCGGCCAAACCTCCTTCTCCGAAACGGATGGTGCCTCCCGCGACGGGAGTGCGGTTATGGTGGGAGGGTGGTGCGATGGTGAGTGAAACGAACGAACGGACTAGATGGCGTCGGAACCGCGCTCTCCGGTCCGGATGCGGATGACTTCTTCGATCGGCAGGACGAAGATCTTCCCGTCGCCGATGCGGCCCGTCTTCGCCGACTTCTCGATCGCGCCGATGATGTCGGCCACCTTCTCGTCGGACGCAATGATCTCCAGCTTCACCTTGGGCAGAAAATCAACGACGTACTCGGCCCCGCGATAGAGCTCCGTGTGGCCCTTCTGCCGCCCGAATCCCTTGATCTCGCTGACGGTGAGGCCCTGCACACCGATGGCGCTCAGGCTCTCCTTCACTTCGTCCAGCTTGAAGGGCTTGATGATCGCTTCGACCTTCTTCATGGCTTCTCCGCGCCTGCGGCGTCGCGGTTTCTACGCCAAGGTTCCCAGGGGTGTAAAGCGAGCGGGGTCCTCACACGCGACCAGACCGCTCGCCCTGCCGCGATGGACTTCGCTTCCCACACCAACCACCATCTTCACTCGCTCGTGGACCATCGTGACATCGACGACTAAACGGATGAACGAACCAAATGACGAAACACGCGACGGTTGTGCGCAGGCCAGTCGCTCCTGCGATTCGAACCGCACGTTTCTCGTCATCGTCTGAATCCCCCAATAGAGTCGGTCCGGCTCCATCTCGACATCGACCGGACCCTGATTCAGAGTGAACACAGCGCCCGGCACGAGATGAGCAACCGCAATGCCGTGGCCAGCGGATAGGAAATGGCCAGTTGGGACTTGGGGACCGGTCGATGGCCCTGCCCAAACTCTGGGCATTGCCCAGCAACCGGGCAGGGAAGTTAGTGCGCTGACGAGGGTTGAGGACGTCAGAAGCGAACGCGGGTACGGCGGTTGCGCTCCTGCCGCGATCCGTAGAACGTGCCGATGAGGAACCCGACCACCAGTCCGCACCCCGGCCAGGGCCAGCGAGGGTCCGACGTCGAGGGTCGCTGGCGGCTCGACCATCGCACGGCACCGGCGCCGGCGGCTCGACGCCGCCTTCCGCCCCCTGACCGCGTGCCCATGCGAGCCGGCGCCGCCCTGCTGCATGCTCGCCTCCAGGGACGCCAACCGCTCGCGCAGCGCGGCGAGCTCGCGATCGATCGCCGGCGGCGCCGCCGCAACCACCGTCGCGGTGGGCTCGGGCGTCGCCTCACCCGCCGGCGTCTCGGCCGCGATCTCGGTCGGCGCCGCCTCGGGATCGTCGCTCCGGGCGCCAGATCGATGAAGGCGGCGTTGATGTAGCCGCGCTCGCCGCTCTCGGAGCACCACCAGCGCCCATTGGCCGGTGCGTTCCTCGACCCGCACGGTGTCGCCGCGGTGGAGAGCGGCAAAGGCGGGGTGTCCAGACCCGGGCCCCGGCGGACGTTGACGACCTCGGCACCCTTGATCGTCGCCTTGATTGGCGCGGCGCCCGCGGCGTCGCTGCCGAAACCAGCACCGCCATCGCGGTGCAGACGAAGAACGCCCGCGGCATACAAGAGAATGGTCGGGTGACTGGACTTGAACCAGCGACCTCACGGTCCCGAACCGTGCGCTCTACCAGTCTGGAGCTACACCCGTCTCTGAACAGCCGGCCAATGCCGGCACCGACCTGAACAGAAGTCACGGTGCCTAACACAGCCGTCGGGGCTTGCCAATCGTACGGCAAGGCAGGGCCCGGCGAATTACCCCATGTGGCTGCGCATCTCCTGGATTGTGGCGTGATAGCTCGGCGTTTCGAAGATCCCGGTGCCGATGACGAAGACCTCGGCCCCGGCCGACTGACACTCGGCGAGGTTCGCGGTCTTCACCCCGCCGTCGACCTCGATGAGGAAGTCGCAGGCCGCGCTCCTGCTTCACCCGCCGGGCGAGGCTCAGCTTGTCGAGCGCGGAGCGGATGAAGCTCTGCCCGCCGAAGCCGGGATTGACGCTCATGATCAGCACCATCTCGATGTCGGCCAGGATGCTGTCGAGGGTGTGGAACGGCGTCGCCGGATTGAGCACCACCGACGGCTTGCAGCCGTGCGCGCGAATGTCCTGCACGACGGCGTGGAGATGCGGACAGGTCTCCTGATGCACCGAGATGTAGGTCGCGCCGGCCTTGGCGTACTCGCCGATGTAGCGCTCGGGATTGGTGATCATCAGGTGCACATCGAGCGGCAGCCGCGACGCGCGCTTGATCGCCGCGACGACCGGTGGGCCGATCGTCAGGTTCGGCACGAAGTGGCCGTCCATGACGTCGACGTGGATCCAGTCGGCGCCGGCCTCTTCGACCGCCTTCACCTCGTCGCCGAGGCGGCCAAAATCCGCCGCCAGGATCGATGCCGCGATGCGTTTCACGGACCGGACCATACCGAGAAACCGGAATCTTCACCACAGAGGGGCACGGAGGCTCACGGAGTCACCTTCTTCATGCGCAGCGCGAAGAATCCGTCGAGCCGGTGGCGGTGGGGAAATGTGCGGAGGGCGCCGCGCGCGTCGACCAGATCGTGCGCGGGTTCGGGGAGAAACGGGCGTGGATTCTCGGGACTGAACTCGGCGTGCTCTGAGAGGAAGGCGTCGACGACGGCGTCGTTCTCCGCTCGCGAGATCGTGCAGGTGGCGTAGACCAGTGCTCCGCCGGGACGGACGTGGGAGGAGGCGGCGGCGAGGAGACGTGTCTGCAGCGCCGCGAGGCGCGGCGACGTCCGCCGGCTGACGGCGCCAGCGGATCTCGGGATGCTGGCGCAGCGTGCCGAGGCCGGAGCACGGCGCGTCGACGAGCACGGCGTCGAAGCGCGCGTCGTTCGCGAGCGGCAGTTGGGTCGCGTCGGCGCGCACCCGCGCGACGCGGAGCCCGAGCCGACCGGCCTCGGCGCGGAGGCGCGCGAGGCCGGCGTGATGCGGGTCGAGCGCCACCGTCAGCCCTTCGGGGCCGACGGTGCCCGCCGCCGCGAGCGCGCCTTGCCGCCGGGCGCGGCGCAGGCGTCGAGCACGCGCGCGCCGGGCGCCGCGCCGAGCATCGCGGCGACGAGCTGCGAGGCCTCGCCCTGGACGGTGAACCATCCCTCGCGCCAGCCGGGAGCGCGATCGGATCGGCGGCGCTCTCGAGGACCAGACCGTCGGCCGCATACAGCGTCGGCCGCGCCGCGGTCTGGACGTCGGCGAGCGCGGCGATGAGGTGCTCGCGTGATCCGCGCGCCGTGAGCACGCGCAGCGTGGTCGGCGCCGGGTCGTTGTCGCTCGCCAGCAGCGCCGGCGCGTCATCGGGCCCGAGCTCGTCGAGCCAGCGCTCGACCAGCCAGCGCGGGTGCGACGTCGCCACCGCGAGGTGACGGGCGCGGTCGGATTCCGGCGGCAACGCCAACGACCGCCCCTCGCGCAGGAAGCGGCGCAGGACGGCGTTGACCAGGCCGCTCGGCGCGCCGCCCTTGATCGTCTTCGCGAGATCGACGGCCGTGTCGACGGCGGCGAACTCCGGCACGCGGTCGAGCTTGATGATCTGGAACAGCGCGAGCCGCAGCGGCGTCCGCACGTCCGCATCGAGGCGGCGCGGCTCGCGGCCGAGGCGCGCCAGGACGTGGTCGAGGAGCCCCTGCCAGGCGAGCGTGCCGTAGACGAGCTGGGTCGCCAGGGCGCGGTCGCGCGGGTCCAGATGCGCGCCGCGGAGGGTGCTGCCAGGACGGCGTCGGCGAAGGCGCCGTCCTCGACGGCGGTGAGCACTCGCCAGGCAAGGCGGCGCAGCTCAGCCGGTGGCGCCTTGTGCGCCAAGCTGCTCTCCGCGGCGAGAGGCGCCGCCGTGCGCGAACTCGATCGCGCCCATCGCCTTGCGCCCTTCGAGCTGGAGCGGTTCGATCGCCAGGATGCCGTCGCCGGTGGCGACACGGATGGCGTCGCTGACGTCGACGATGCGACCGGCCTCGCCCGGACCCGTCTCCACGCGGGCGACGTGGATCTTGAGAAGCTTGCCGCGCAGCGTCGTGCAGGCCGACGGCCACGGATTGAAGGCGCGCACCCGGCGCTCGATCAGGGTCGCCGAGTCGCGCCAGTCGATCGCGCCCTGCGCCTTGCTGATCATCGGCGCCAGCGTCGCGCGCATGATCCTGCGGCGCCGGCGTCAGCGCGTGCCGGCCGTCAACGCGTCGAGGCGCGTCCATCAGCGCGGCGGCGCCGATCTCCGCCAGGCGGATCTGCAACGCGCCATAGGTTTCCTCGGGCGCCGATCGGCGTCGGCCGCTGCAGCAGGATGTCGCCCTCGTCCATCGCGCTCGTTCATGCGCATGATGGTGACGCCGGTCTCGTCGTCGCCGTTGAGGATCGCCCACTGGATCGGCGCCGCGCCGCGATACGCGGGCAGCAGCGACGCGTGCACGTTGATGCAGCCCAGAGTGCGGCGTCTCGAGCAGCCGCGCCGGCAGGATGCGCCCGTAGGCGGCGACGATCGCCACGTCGGGCCGCCAGCTCGCCAGCACGTCGGGGAACTCGCCGCTCTTCAGCTTCGTCGGCTGCGCCGACGTGCAGCCCGCACGCCTGCGCCAGCACCTTGACCGGCGGCGCCTGCAGCTTCTGCCCGCGCCCGGCCGGCCGATCCGGTTGACAGACGACGCCGACGACCTCGTCCGGCCCGTCGATCAGCGCCTGCAAGCGTCGGCACCGCGAACTCAGGCGTGCCGAAGAAGACGACGCGGTAGCGCATGACGTCCCGAAACCACAAATGAACAGGAAGCACCACAAAGCACACGAAGACGACCCGTGAAACTGGGCTTCGTGTCCTTCGTGGTGATTCGTGTTCTTTGTGTTCCTACAGACGCCTCGTCTTCTACCGACTCGGGCTTGTAGGTATCGAGGTCGATGCCTTCGCGGATCATCCTGCGCACGCGGCGCTTGTACGAGTCGCGCTTGAGCGCGCTGATCCGGTCGATGAACAGCTTGCCGTCGAGGTGGTCGAGCTCGTGCTGCAGCGCGACCGCCAACAGGCCGTCGCCTTCGATCGCGACTTCCTGCTGATCGACGGTCCACGCCTTGAGGAGGATCCAGGCGCTGCGGCGCACCTCGGCGGTGTAGTCGACCACGCTCAGGCAGCCCTCTTCCCAGAGGATCGTGCCCTCGCGCTCGGCGATCACCGGGTTGATCAGCTTGAGCAGATGCTTGCCGGGATTCTCGGCGTCGACGTCGACGACGATCATCCGCTCGCCAATGCCGACCTGCGGCGCGGCGAGACCGACGCCCGGTGCCGCGTACATGGTTTCGGCCATGTCGCGCAGCACCTCGTCGATCTGTCCCGTCGATGTTGGTGACGTCGGTGGCCGTCTGCTTGAGCAGCGGCTCCGGGAGGTTGAGGATACGTCGGAGGGCCATCGGCGGCAGGCTACAGCAATCGGCACGGCGTTTCAGCAGGGTCGGCCGCCAGCGGACCGATCGGCTCGATCACCAGCGCGGCGACACGGAGGGCTCCGCTCACTCCACCGATGTTGGAGGAAGGCCTTGACGTCCCCTCCGGACGCGGGAGCAGGGTGGAAATGACGCAAGCGGAGAGTCTCCTCCTCGCTATAGGAGGTTATGGTTGTCGGGTGCGGTTGGCGGTACGAGCCACGCCGGCTGGCCGCTTGCCACACACGGCACGCGGCGGGGTTTTCGCCGGCGCCGTCCCGCCACCGAACGCGACAAGCCCAGGGGCAGAGGGTGCACCATGGCGCGTTTGAAGGTATCGAGTTTCGTCTGCGCTGCGACCGTGATGATTGGCGCTCTTGTCTTGACCGTTCCCAGCCCAGGCGGATTCCGCTGGATGCCGAAGACAATCGCGACGCAGTTGCGGAAGTTCAAGAAGGTGTATCTGAAGGCACAACATCAAATGCCTGAAGAATGAGAACGCCGGAACGATTTCAGGTCCGTGCCCGGACAGCGTCGCGCTGCTGAAGATCCAGGACAAGACCGACGGCATCAACGCCGCGCATCGCGGCAGCATGTACGCCGGGCGATCTCCGCCGCATTGAACTTCCGCACCGATTGCGTCTACGAAGCCAACAGCGCCGGAAAGGAGCGATGTGTGCGGCACTGCCGGTGCCTGAGCGGACCGGATATCGACCCGACCACTGCTGGCCGAGTGCCTGGAGTGTTGGAAGGGCGCTGAGCTGAGGAATACCTCGCCATCCTGCACGCCTCGCACGCTCGGCGGCGTGCGCGGGCACGACCTCGGCGCAGTCGACGGAGTGCTCGACCTCGACGTGTACGACCCCGCTGCCCGATCAACGCAGATCTGACCGGTGGCGACGGCGACTGTCCAGCACGGCATCGGCAAGCGCCGGCTTCAAGTACCTTTTCAAGCGCGAGAGGTTCTCGAGAAATGCGCGCTGGCCGGCGGCACGCAGGCGAGCTTGCCTGGGCGATCTCGACATCAGGTGAAACTGGACAAGGTCGAGCAACAGGAAGATCACGAAGATCAAGCGCAAGTGTGGCAATCGCGCCCCCGACCCCGAGCCCGCCCTTCTGCTGCCGGACCGGACAGGGGAATCAGTGCACGGTGGCCACCGCGCGGGACGACTGCGTGATGAACCTGCATGGGCACAGTGCAGGAGGACAAGACCTGCGAACCTGGGGAACTGCGAGCGGTTCGAGGTGGCGAACAGAAAGATCACCTGGTGGGCCTTCTGTCCCGAAAAGCGATACATGCCCCGGAACTCCTCTCTCCAACCTCCGATGATCTCATCGCCTGCGTCGACACCAGTGCCGGATGCGATCGCCGACGAACTCTCTCTGCCTCCAGTTCCGTGGCAACAACGGCCCTGGACTGGCCGTGTCCTGCGCCAGTGAATGCCGGTTGGGTGGAGAGTTCACTCTCTCCACCCAACGCCGAGTAAACCAGGTCGGCGGTAGCAGTCCTTTCTCAGGCTCAACGCGTAGTGATTACGGGAGCTGGGGCTGCACCGCGACGCCAGGCGCGGTCCCGGCCGCGCCGGCGCGCAGGACCGGCAGGAAAAGGACCAGCGCCCAGCCAGAGCCAGCGGGCCGAACGCATGTCCCCCGTTTCAGCGCCTGCAGCACCTGGCATGCTTCGCCAGCGATTGCCCGGGCGCCTATCCGCGCAAGCTCTGTGGAACGGGACCGACACCATGGCAGGCGGGGCGTGAGCGCGCCGCCATGGCGGCAGCGATCGCCGGTTTGGCGCCGGAAACCGCCTCGCAACCTTGCAGGTGTTGCGCGGGTCGACGTCGACGATGACGCGGATGTCCTTCGAGCGGGCGGCGGCGCGCGGCTCAGGGAGGACGTCGCCGACCACCTGCCGGATCAGGGCGCCCGAGGGACTGCGCACGAGGATGTGGTGGCGATGAGCGCTGGCGCAGCGCGCTCGATCGCGCGCCGGCGCCGGACCCAGGACGCCGAAGCGGCCGTCGGCGCCTGCGCGCAGCCGGCGCGCGGCGTCGGCGGCACAACGCCTCGACCGCCGGCCGCCGTCCGGTGCCCTCACAGCGCAGACAGGATGCAGGCCGCGAGAACGGCGGGTAGCCGAGCTCGCGCCGCGCCGCCAGCTCGGCGGCAGCGAAGCGCGGCGAAGTCGTGCGTCGCGCGCGGCCTGCAGCAGGCGTAGTGCTCCGGCTGGAGCGTCTGCACGATCACCCGCCCCGGCTTGTCGCCGCGTCCGGCGCGGCCCGCGACCTGCGCGAGCAGTTGGAACGTGCGCTCGGCGGCGCGGAAGTCGGGAAAGTTCAGACCGGCGTCGGCGAGCGACGACGCCGACCAGCGTCACGCCGGGGACGTCGTGGCCCTTGGTGATCATCTGCGTGCCGATCAGGATGTCGAAGCGGCCGGCGTGCCAGTCGCCGAGCAGCGTCTGCTGGCTGCCCTTGCGGCGCGTCGTGTCGCGATCCATCCGCGCCACGCGCGCGCCAGAAAGCGCTGGCGCAGCAGCGCCTCGAGCTGCTCGGTCCCGACGCCCCACTCGATCAGCGCCGCCTCGCGGCACTCGGTGCAGGCCGGCGGCGGCGGAATCGGTGTAGTCGCAGTAGTGGCAGCGCGCGGCGCGCCAGCGGCGATGGACGGTGAGCGCGACGCTGCAGTTGGGGCACATCGAGCGGTTCGCCGCAGGCGCGGCACTGGAGGAAGTTCGCGAAGCCGCGCCGGTTGAGGAACACGAGACTCTGCCCGCCGGCGGCGAGGTTCGCCTCCAGCGCTGCGCTCAGCTCGGGCGTCAGCACCGGCGGCAGCGCGGCCGCATGCGCGCGCAGGTCGACGAGCTGCACCGGCGGCAGCGGCCGGTCGGCGACGCGCTCCGGCAGCTCGATCAGTCGGTAGCGGCCGCGCGCGGGCGTTCGACAGGCTCTCCATCGACGGCGTGGCGGAGCCGAGGACGATCGCGGCAGCCGGCGAGCTGCGGCGCGCATCACGGCGACGTCGCGGCCGTGGTAGTGGACGCCGTCCGCCTGCTTGTACGGCAGCGTCGTGCTCTTCGTCGACGATGATGAGCGCCGAGTCGGCGCAGCGGCGCGAACACGGCCGAGCGCGCGCCGACGACGATGCGCGCCGCGCCGCGCGCGATGCGCCGCCACTCGTCCCAGCGCTCGCCGCACCGAGGCTGGCTGTGGAGGACGGCCACCGCATCGCCGAAGCGCGCGCGCACCCGCTCGACGACCTGATGGGTGAGCGAGATCTCCGGCACCAGCACCAGCGCGCCGGCATCCGCCGGCATGGCGGCGATGGCGCGCAGATACACTTCGGTCTTGCCGCTGCCGGTGACGCCGTGCAGCAGCCAGGCAGTGAACCCGTCCGCGCGCCCGCCGGCGATCCGTCGACCGCCGTCTGCTGCGCCGGCGTGAGCGCGACGACGCGTGTCGCGACGACCACCGGCGGCAGCACCGTGCGGTACTGCTCTTCCTCGCTGATCCGCACGCAGTCCGCATCGACCAGCGTGCGCAGCGGCGCGCGAGTCAGGGAACGAGTGCCGCAGCTCGTGGTCCGGCGCGCGGCGCAGCGGATGGTCGCGCAGGTAGGCGTAGAGCGCGCGCACGGCCGGGCGGCGCGACAGGATCGAGTGCGCGTCGTCCACTCGCCGCCGCGGCTTCGTAGAAGCGCTGCCGGCGCGTCGGCGCCGCCTCGCGGTGCAGGCGCTCGGTGACCTGCGCCAGCCGCGCCGCGTGCAGCGCCGACAGCCCGCGCCGGCCGCGATCACCGAGCCGCTCCACGACGGGTGGCGACCGGCGTCTCGCCGCCGGCGAGCAACGCCGCGACGAGCCGCTTCGGCCGCCGGAAGGTTCGTCGGGCGGCACGCGATCAGCGTCGCGACCCGCGCCGTCATCGATGCGCAGCGCGCCCGGGCAACGCCGTGCTCAGCACCTCGCCGAGCGGGCTGGAGATGATACGTCGGCCATCACTCCGCGAGGCGCGGCAACGCCGCGTCGAGCACGGGCTCCGCGTCAGAGCACGGCGATGAGGTCGCGCCAGGCCCTCTGCGCGGTTCCCCGGTATCGACGAGCGATCCCCATCGCGCGACGCGATCCCAGCGGCACGAGGACGCGCGTCACCCGCGGCCAGTGGCGCCGGCGCGCGATAGTCGAGCGGCGCGATGCGCCCCGGAGACGGCACCAGCACCACGCGGACGACGGCGGCAGCGCCGATCGTCGTCACATCTTCACCTGCGGTGGCGGCATCGGCGGACACGGGCTTCACGCGTTCCGCACCAGCGTCCTGAGCGCGCATTCGAAAGACAATACCAGCGTCTAGCGGCGCGTCTGTAACCATCCATGGGCATGGGCGGCGGGCGAGGCGGCGCGCCGGAGGAAGCGCGCCGCGCCGGAATATCGGCGATATCCACGCGGAGGCGCAACGACGCGTGGTGCCTGCAGGTTGTTTGCCAGTGAATCGACCTTCTTACCGCCAAAGGACGCCAAGCGAGACTGCAAGACGCCAGATTATCTTGGCGTCTGTGCAGCGTTGGACGTCCCAGCGGCGATTGCTCCAGACATCGTTCCGGCGGCGCTGCGAGATCAGCCTGTCACATCACGCGCCGACGTCCACTGAGCGCCGGCGTGCGACGTCGGAGCGCGGCCGAGTCGCTTTGACCGACTCGGTCCACCCCGTGTGCGGATCGGCGCCGCGCGCGCTCAGGCGGATCGACCCGTGAAGAAAGATTCACTCGCGCCAGCGCTCCGAGCCGTGGGCGCCGTCACGGTTGATCGCCGCGTGGGCGATGCAATGAACCACGAGACCATCCGCCCGCCTCGATCGATACGCACGGAACGCTGCTCTGCGCCGGACTCACGGCGGTACGACGGGTGACCGACGCTTTGTCAGGCTCAAGCCCCTGGAAGGCCCCGCGGCGGATCCTGTTTCTGAAACTGACCGAGCAGGGAGCCACGGTCGTCGCCGCCGATGCAATTCGCCTCGCCGCCGACCGCGTCGGCCGCGACAGCGTCTATTTCTGGGTATTCGCCGAGAATCGGTTCATCCTCGACGTGCTCGACGTCGTGCCGGCAGAGAACATCGTCGCGGTACGCAGCGACACCTTCAGCCACTTCGTCATCGACGTTCTGCGCGCGCTGGCCCGCGTCCGCCGCATCGGCATCGACGCATGTGGTCGACATGGAGTTCTTCTCGCGCGCGTCGGCGATCTCGCGTTCCTGAGCGGGGCTCGCGCGCCGCGTGGGGTTCCACCGCTTCATGGCCGACGCGCCCTACCGTGGCGACCTCCTCACCCATCGCGTCCAGCACTGGCCAGCACCTGCACGTGTCCCAGGTGTACCGCCTGCTCGTCGAGGCGCTGTGGGCGGACCCGTCCGAGACGCCGCTCCTCGAAGGCGCGCCCGGCACCACCGCCCGCGGTGCCCGCGTTCGTCGCCGAGGCGCGGAGGAGCGCGCGCGGGTGCGCGCGGCTCGTCGGACGGAGCCGCCGGGGCGGCAGTCCCGCGGGCCGCTGGTGCTCCTCAATCTCAACCTCGGCGACACTGCTGCCGCTGCCGTCGCTGGCCGAAGGGCGCGCTTCCTCGAGCTCAGGCGACGCCTGCTCGCCGAACAGCCCGACGTGGTGCTCGGGCTCACCGGCACCAGCCGGCGAGCGCGCGCGGCGATCGAGGCCGCGTGCGCCCAGCTCGGCCCGCGCGCCATCTGCCGGCCGCCCGCACGACGCTGCGCGAGCTCCTCGGTGCTCACCACGCTTCGGCCGACGTGCTGGTCACACGAGCGACAGCGGCCCGGGTCACTTTCAGCCTCGCTCACCGCACGTCGACAGCATCGTCCTGTTCGGCCCCGGAAACGCCCGCCGTGTTCGGGCCGCTCGGCGCGCACAGCCAGGCCGTGACCGCGAGCCTCGCCTGCAGCCCCTGCGTCAGCGCCTACAACCACCGCTTCTCGCCGTGCCGCTTCAACGCGTGCATGCACGCCATCGAGGTGGACGAGGTGCTCGCGCGCGTCCGCGCCGCGCCTCGCGGCGGGCAGCGCGCCGTGATGCGTCGCCCGCACGACCCGCCGAGGCGTTTCCTGACGGAGCGCGGGCCTCCGTGCCGCGGTCTGCTGGCCGCGCAGGCCGCACGGCGACCCGCGCGACACAGCAACTGGCGCCGCGGCTCGTTCGCGAACGCGCACCGCCGCGCTCCGCGCGGCGGCGGGCACGGAGGCCCGCGCTCCATCATTTCGGCGCCGTCGATCGCGCTCAGGCGCGGACCACGCGCTGGTAGATCTTCGGCAGCTCGCGCGGCAGCGGCGGTGATGTCGTCGATCACCATGTAGCGGCTCTCGTCGCACATCTGCCGCAGGTAGTCGTGGCCGGCCTTGTCGACCGTGATGCAGAACGGCGTGACCCCGGCCGCCTCGGCTTCGCGCAGCGCCGCGGCGGTGTCGCGGATGCCGTACACGTTGCTGCGCCGATCCTGGCCGTAGTCGTAGTCCTGCGGGAAGCCGTCGCTCAGCAGGAAGAGATGCTTCACGCGCGAGCTCACCGCCGATGAGCTTCTCGACGGCGTGGCGCAGCGCCGTGCCCATGCGCGTGCTGCGCTTCGGCTCGATGCCGCCGAGGCGCGCCCTTGACCGTGGTGGTTGAGCGCTTCGGCGAAGGACTTCACGCGGTAGACCTCGACGCTGCTCGCGGCCGTGACCGGAGAAGCCGTAGATGGCGTAGGCATCGCCGATCTCCTCGAGCGCCTCGGTCATGATCACCAGCGTCTCCTTGGTGACGTCGATGATGCGGCACGGGCGCGACCGGGGGCTCCGCTGGCCGCGCTCTGCCATTCGTCTCCGAAGGGCTCCGTCGGTGGAGAGCGCTCATGTCGACGAGGAACAGAGCGTCGCGACGTCGCGCTCCTCGCGCTTGCGCGCGACGTACAGCTCGGCTCGACGGCGCCAGCCCGGCGCGCCGGTCGACGCGCGCCGCGATGGCGGCGTTGAGATCGAAGTCCTCGCCGTCCTCGAGCCCGCGCACCATGCGATACATCTCCGGGCCGCACGCGCTGGAACTGGCGCCGCACCTCGGGGATCAGTCGGCGGCGTAGTCGCCCAGCGCCTGCGTGAAGAACTCGCCGGAGTCGCCGTCGAGGTTGAGCTCGTACGAGCCGGCACCAGGCGCTGCGGTAGTCGTCGATGTGGTAGTCCCACTCGTCGTAGGCAGAAGAACGAGCCGTCGCCTGCTCGTCCGGCAGCCGGCGCCGCGGCGCGGCGCGCGCCGAGTCGGGATCGCCGACGCAGATTGACGCAGCTCCTCGATCTGCTCGCTCGGCAGCTTGCCGAGCAGGTCGGTGATGAACAGGCCGATGCCCTCGACGTCGTCGCCCGCCGCCCTGGGTGATCTTCAGCTTGGCGCCGCTGTCGATGAGCGCGCTTGAGCTCCTCGGGCGACATCGGCACTGCGCCGCCGGCGCCTTCCATCTCGTCGGGCGAGAGCTGCGAGCGGCATGTCGCTCGTCCGTCGGCCAGGCAGTCGCCGGTCGCCGGCGCCGACTCCGTGCGCGGGGCCTCGCCGCTCGGCACCGGCGGGCTCTCGTCGTCGCCGATACATGTCGAGCAACGCGTCGCCGGTGATCTGGTCGAGCGCGAAGCCGTCGAGGTCGCGGTCGCTGGTGAGATAGCGCGGGCTCGGCGGCGGCGAGCGCGCGCGCCAGCGATTCGGCCACCTGCATCGCGTCGTGCACCGATCGCCTGCGCGTCGGCGAGTGGCGCGACGCAGCTGCGCGATCAGTGCGCGCGCCGGGCTCGTCGAGCCAGCGCGGCAACGCCGTCGGCGGCTCGTCGCGCAGCGCCAGACAGAGCACCGCGTCGAGGCGGCCGGTGCGCGGCGGCGCCGGCTGCGACGCCCAGCGTTCGAGCAGCCGATCGGACACCCACCGTCCCTCGGCGGCGAGGCCGCGGTACTCCCCGCACAGGCGATGATGGATGCGCACGCCCTCGGCCAGGAGGAACAGCTCCTCCAGCGCTTCCGGCTCTCGGGATCGTTCACGTAGTGGTAGAGCGCGCCGCCCGGCGGCACGTCGTCGGCTGTCGCCGCGCCGTCAGGCGCTGGTCGGCGCAATGCGTGAC
>ERZ1370068.8163-contig-7039_pt1 | contig 60455 bp, 101 predicted proteins | sample MGYA00561227_ERZ1370068 | MGnify/ENA primary metagenome ERZ1370068 (study PRJEB38410, sample SAMEA6850437) | metagenome | study: Metagenomic assessment of the ecological functions of the soil: analysis of the soil microbiota associated with the... | reverse complement strand
CGCCGCCAGTATTGCTCCTTTGACGCCATCAGCTTGGCGCGTCGCCTCGTCGATCAGATTGCCGTGCTCGATGGTGCGCACGCCGGCGTGCGCCGCGCGCGTGATGGCCTCGACCGTGTAGGCGTGGGCGCAGACGTAGCGGCCGAAGGCATGCGCCTCCTCGACGGCGGCGGCCACCTCCTCGAGCGAGAACTGCAGGCTGTCGAGCGGATCGTAGGGCGAGGCGACGCCGCCGGACATCATGATCTTCACCTGGTCGCAGCCCTGGCGCATTTCCTCGCGCACGGCCTTGCGCACCTCGGCGACGCCGTCGGCGAGCCCCATGGCGAAACGCAGCGCGTCGCAGCAGTGACAGCGCGTGCCGTGATCGGTGCGGCGGCGGCCGTCGCTGTGCCCGCCGGTGGGCCCGAGCGCCTTGCCGGCGATGAACAGCCGCGGCCCCGGCAGCAGCCATTTGTCGGTCGCCTCCTTGAGGCCCCAGTCGGCGCCGCCGGTGTCGCGCACGCTGGTGAAGCCGCGGTCGAGCATGCTGCGCATGAGCACGGCTGCGCGCGCCGTCATCAGCGTCAGCGGCACGTTCTCGAGGTCGCGGGATGGACGACCTCGGACAGCACCACATGCACATGGCTGTCGATCAGGCCCGGCATCAGCGTCTGCTTGCCGCAATCGATCACGTTGGCGGACGGGGCCTTGATGCGGCTTTGGCCGAGATCTCCTTGATAGATCTGCCCTCGACCAGCAACTCGTGGCCACCCTGCAGCTCGTCGCTGCTCGGGGTCGAGCATCTCAAAGTTCTTAAAGAGGTATTGCGTCATCGCGCTCTTCCTTTTTGCCGCAGCCGCGAGCATCGGTAAATTGCACCATGCCGTCAATCGCCACTGCTGATCAGCGCCGGCACCATCAGACCGGCCAGCATCTTGCGCGGATGCGATCCTCGGCGGGCGCTGTACATGCCTTCCTCGCCGCACAGGTTGATGGTGCCGAGCCGGCGCGCCGCGTAGCGGATCGGCACGTTGAGGATGGCGGTGATGCCGAGCGAGAAGATCAGCTCGTGGTCGATAGAAGGCCGCGCGCACCTCCTCCTGCGTCGCCGCCAAGAACACCTCGCCCCTTCTCCATGGCGCCGTGGCTGACCGTGATCTTGTCGAGGGGCTTGCGCCCGCCGACCGGATAGGCCTTCTCATCGCTGGAGTAGAGCGCGCTCCGGCGCGCTGCTGCCTCGACGATAGCGCAGGATGGTGAAGAGCCGCCAGCCCACGGTCTCGGCCGCAATCCGCTCGACCTCGCGATAGATTCGCGCGCATCGGCGCCATCGGCCGGCGCGGGTGAGGCGGCCTGCCGCCATCCTCCAAGCCGCGCTTGGTCTTGAGCGTGGGGTTTGGTCATTCTCCTGATCAGATGCGACTCTGTCGCCGGCGCCGCGCCGCTGGCCGCAAGCGGCGGCGGCTCGATGCGCTCGGGCAGCAACCCCTTGGCGTAAAAGCGCAGAATTACCAGCAAGGCCACGGAAATGGCGAGCTCGCGCAGCGGGCCGCCGCTTGCACGGCGCTCAGGCCCGGGATCAGCGGCGCCAGGAAGCGCGTCGACCCAGAAAGAAAACCACCAACACGGCGCCCAGCACGGCTCCCTTGCTGTTGCCGAGCCCGCCCGTCAAGCAGCGAGAGCTTGACGTAGAGCGTCAGCAGCGGTGCGAACAGGTCCGGGTGCGATGTAGCTCGTGAAATGACCGTAGAGCGCGCCCGCCAGCCCCAGCGCCGCGCGTGCCGAAGGCGAAGGCCTTGACCTTGAACAGGACGACGTTCTTGCCGGCGACCTGCGCGATCTGCCTCGTCGTCGCGGATGGCGCGCAGCACGCGGCCGAACGGCGAGCATTGCCAGACGGTCGACCAGGAAGAACAGCACGACGACGGCCGCAACCACGATGCCGAGGTAGAACAGATTGAACAGGTGCGGGCCGAGTGTGCCGCGGAAAGGGCCGGAGATGCCGGAGAGGCCATCGGTGCCATTGGCGATCCACAGCTCGTTCGACATGACGATGCGCAGCGTCTCGGCAAAGCCCAGCGTGACGATCGCCAGATAGTCGCCACGCAGGCGCACCGTGATCGAGGGCCACCAGCACGCCGACGACAGCGCGGCTAGCAGCGTGCCGGCCGCCACGCCGACGACGATCGGTGCAGCCCAGCTTGAGCGTCAGCGAGCCCGGAGACATAGGCGCCGACCGCGAAGAAGCCGACCAGGCCCAGGTTGATCAGCCCGGCCATGCCCCAGATGACGTTCATGCCGAGCGCCATCAGGGCGTAGATGCCGGCCGTGACACGCGATGGCGACGAGGTAGTGCTCCATCCCGTCCTCAGATAGGCCTCGCTGGCGCCCAGAATGCCGCGCGGCCGCAAGCGTCAGCACCAGCGAGGATGGCGAGGAAGCCGATGGCGCTGCGGTAGGCCGGCGACAGGAACAGCAGGCTCAGCTCCTCGCCGACGCCGACCAGCAAGGCGCCGACCACGGCGCCCGGAAGGCTGCCGAGGCCGCCGACCACGGCGGCGGCGAAGATCGACAGGATGGTCTTGAACCCGATCAGCGGATCGATGGTGGTGTCGAGGCCGATCAGCATGCCGCCGAGACCGGCAAGCCCCATGGCGACGAACGACACGAGCCGCGCCACCATGTCGGCATTGATGCCCTTTGATCGAGGCCAGCATCGGATTGTCGGCGACGGCGCGCATCGCCTTGCCGGTGCGCGTGAAGGATGAGAAAGGCAAAACAGCAGCGCCATGGCGATCGAGCGGCGATGACGAGGTTCTCCACCTGCTGCGGCCCGACGCGCAGGCCGCCGAACGACCAGTCGCGCCGGATCGGCAGATCGTAGCCCCGCAGCTCGTTGCCGAACACGAAGCGGCACGCAGTTCTCGAGCGCGATGGTGAGCGCGATCGAGCCGATGGCCGTGGTGATGAAGCCCGGCGGCCCGGAACGGCTTGAGGACGAACTCGTCCGTCGCCGACGCCCGACGAATCCCGCCACCACGAAGGCGGCCAGCAGCGACGGGACGATCGGGCCAGGCCAGCGTCGACGTTGGCGACGAAGCCGGCGAAGGCGCCGATGGTCAGTATGCGAGGCGAGCGCGAAATTCGTGAAGCGCAGCACCGCAAAGATCGCCGTCAGCCCGATCGCCGGCACCGCCAGGATGGTGCCGGACATCAGGCCGTTGAGGATGAGCTGCAGTTACATGTGCATGGCGTACTACCGGCCGCCGAGCATCGAGTGCACGGGTTACGCCCAGCTTACCTAGACGACCTTGAGGAACTTCAGCTTACCGTCGACCACCTCCATGTAGCGGAAGCGGCAACCCTGAGATGTCGCCGATGTCGGTGAAGTCGCACGGCCCGGATGGCGCCCTCGTAGTTGATCTCCTTGCCTTCGGCGAGCGCCTTCAAGCCCTCGACCGCGCTGTAGACCTTCTCTGCCGGCGCCCTGGCTGATCTTGCGCACGTTGTCGCTTGCAGCGCCGTCCCGGTCGCCTCCTTCGCCTTGGCGATGGTCAGGCATCGACCAGGCTCGCCCAGTCGGTCGCCTGCGCCTCGTAGGAATCCGGGCTCGGCGATGCCGAGCCGCTGCGGCGGCGCGAGCTGAAGGCGCGGCTGACTCGATGTCGGCCGAGGGCTGGCCGGTGTAAGTGCCTTCGGCTGACACCTCCGGCGGGATGCGTATCGAGCGTCTTTGCGGTCACGCGCATAGGACTGCGGCAGAACTTCGGCAGGTCGATGTTGGCGCGTGAAGAGGTCGCGCAGCAGCACCGACGGTGTCCGGCGCATAGCCGTTGAGATAGAGAGAAATCCGGATTCGGCGCGCATCGCCTGGTCGATCTCGGAGCGGTAGGTCGGTCTTGTCCTTCTCGTAGATGACGTGCGCCGACCACGCTCGGCGCCCTTGCTCTGCAGCGACGTCGTCGAGGCGCTCCTTGCGTCGACAGCGCGAACGGCGCCTGGATGCCGATCAGGCAGCACACGCTTCTTCGTGCCCAGTGCCGGCGATGAACTCGCGCGTGCTGCGGTCGCCTGCAGCTTGATGTTCGGCTGCGTGCGGATGAGGTAGCCCTGATGCGGCAGCAGGGTGATGGAGTCGGCGCCCGAGACCGTGCACAGGAAGGTCTTCGATTCCCAGCACACCGGCGCCACCGCACTCGGTCACCGCCGAGGCCCAGGTGCCCATGATGACCGGCACCTTGTTGACCTCGATCAGCTTGCGCGCGCGCGCACGGCGGCTTCCGGGATTGGTCTGATCGTCCTCGACGATGGTCTCGATCTTGCGGCCGAGCACGCCGCCGCCCTTGTTGACCTCGTCGATCACGCGCCTGCATGGCCTTGAGCATGCGCGGGCCGTCCTGTCCGCCGGCCCCGGTCAGCGGCGTCAGGATGCCGAACTTGAGCGGATCGCGCTCTGGGCCGCAGCGCGGAACGGCAGCGGCGGCAACGGCCGTGGCCGCGGCGGCGCCCTTGAGCAGGGCGCGGCGTGTCGTCTTCGGTCATGGCGAACCCCCGGCACTGCGCGAAAACTTGGCCTTCGAAAATACTAGGCCGATGTCAGCCCCGAGAAAGAGCCGTCTGATTTCCGGGTCGGCGGCCAGAGCGCTGGCGGCCCCGGTGCGGCTGTTCTTGCCGTCGACCAGAATGTAGGCCCGGTCGGCGATGGCCGAGCGCCTCGTTGGCATTCTGCTCGACCATGGCGATCGCAGACGCCATCCTTGTGGATCTGCGACGATGGCATCGAACAGGCGCTCGGCGGCGCGCCGGCGAGAAGGCCGGCCGAGGGCTCATCGAGCAGCAAGCACGGCCGGCTCAACCATCAGCGCCATCGCCATGGCCAGCATCTGCCGCTCGCCGCCGGAGAGCGCGTGCGGGCAGCATGGCGCCGCTTGTCGGCAAGCACCGGGAAGCGCGCCAGCACGCCGTCGATGCGGCGCGCCGCCGCCTTGCGGATCGATGTAGCCGCCGATCTCCAGGTTCTCGCGCACCGACATGGTCGGGAAAGATGTTGAACTCCTGCGGCACGTAGGCGACGACCGAGGCGCGAGATCTCGCGCGGCGGCAGGCCCGTGAAGTCCGCGCCGTCGAGCGCGATCGCTGCCGGCTTTGGGCCGCAGCAGGCCGGCGATGGCCTTGAGCAGCGTCGACTTGCCCGCACCATTGGGGCCGATGACGCACGACGATCTCGCCCGCGTCGCACGACGAGATCGACGCCCTTCAGGATTTCGTCCTGCGCGCCGTAGCCCGCCACCACACCGCTCGCCACCAGAGGCTCATCGTACTGCACGCCCGACGCCCGCCCGTCAACCACGCCCGTTACCAGATGCCTGCCGCCGACGTCCCATGTAGGCCTCCTGCACGGCCGGATCGGCCTGCAACTCGCCGAGAACGAGCCCTCGGCCAAACGCCGCCCCTCCGCCAGCACAATCACGTGGTCGCAAAGGCGCGCCACCATGTCCAGGTGATGCTCGATCAGCAGGATCGTGATGCCCTCGCCGGCGAGCGCTTTGAGGTGCGCGCCGATCTCGCGGGCCGAGCGTTGGATTGACGCCGGCAACCGGCTCGTCGAGCAGGATCAGCTTGGGCTCGGTCATCAGAGCGCGGCCGATCTCCGAGCAGCTTTTTTTGCCCGCCGGACAGGTCGGAGGCCGGGTTGCGCGAGCACCGAGTAGAGATTCGAGCCGCCGGGCAATGGCGACGGCGCGGGCGACCAGCGCTTCCTCCTGGCGGCGGGCCGCGATCGGGCGCAGCAAGGCCGAGAGCAAGCGCTCGCCCGGTTGCCGCGGGGCGTACAGCATCAGGTTCTCGATCACCGACAGGCGCGGCAGGCCGCGGGCGATCTGGAAGGTGCGCGCCAGACCTCTGGTTGAGACCTGATCGGGGCGCAAGCCGGCGATATCGCGCGCCGGCGAAGACGATGCGGCCGCGGTGGGCGGCACCACGCCGGTGATGCAATTGAAGAGCGTGGTCTTTGCCGGCACCGTTGGGGCCAATGAGGCCGGTGATGGCATGGGCCTTGACCTCAAGATCGACGCCGCTGAGAACTTCCGAGGCCATAAAGCTGCGCTCGACGCCGATCACCTGCAAGAGCGCCACTGCCATCCCCGGGTCGCTTGCCATCTCGCCCGTCGGTTACCGGTCATCGAGACAGGGCAGGGCCAAGCACGATGGCTGCCCCACACCGTGATGGATCAGCAGTGTCGGCGGTCGGCCGTGGGGCACCTGCACCACGTGATCGCCGTCGGCCCGGAGATGGCAAGGCGCACGCGGCTGCCGGCGCCGAACCTCCAGGCGACCGGTAGCAATGCAAAGGTCATTTCCACCGCTTTGCCCGACGGCAGCGTTGCCGCATCCGCGCGCGCAAACGTGCGCCAGGGCAAGTCGTGCGGTGGTGAGGCGGACAGGGCGCACTTTTTTCGGTGCAGCGCGCGCAAGGCACCCTCGGTGACGTAGCGGCAACCGACCGTCCGGATCAACGTCTTCCAGGTAGACGTGCAGCGCCGCGTCCGGCTGATCGGCCTCGAGCCACAGCGTCACCAGCGCATGGCCTGCCAGCAACAGCGGCTGCGGCAAGGGGCGCGGAGGTGTAGGTGAGCAGGGCCGCATCGCGCCCGTGCCAGTCGGCGTAGTAGTGCGGCGTGTCGATGGCGGCGATGCGTTCATAGCGCGTCATCTGCCCGCTACCGAAGGCAAAGGAGACCTTGTAGGCGTCGTGGCTTGCGACCTGCGGGGCCTCCACAAGGGTGCCTGCAGGCAGCGGGTAGAGCGTTCGCGTGCTGGTCTGGGGCGGCCAGCCCTGCGCCGCGACCCAGCGCTCGGCGCCGAGCGCGAAATAGTGCACGCGCGCCTCGCGCCTCAAGTCCGGTCGGCAGGCCCAGCAGATAATGATCGAAAAACCGCAAGACCTCGGCGGCCAGGGAAACTCGGGCTCTTGGCGGTCGCGCCAAGGCGAGCCGTTGACACGGGCGCCATGATCCCAAGGCCCGAGCAGTAAATGCTGCCGTTCGTTGTTGAGGGTGAGAAAGCGCGCGATGGCCCCGTTGGCGTAGCCGGCACCGTCATACCAGCCGGAAACCGAGTAGACGGCGAGGTTGCGATCGACGCCGTCACAGTAGCCGTAGGGACTAAAGGAGGCCGGCGTGATGGCCGGATCGGACGCGAGCGCGTCGTCGCTGAAGCGGAACTCACGGATGAATTCCGTCATCCGAAAGTTGCCGCGATGCTCAGCAACGGCGGCGCGCACGAGTTCGCCTTGCGGATCATCGTCGACGGGCTGCGGGCCGGCCAGGTTCGGATCCTTGAAGTAGGCAAACTTCTGCAACAGATCGCGGCGGTCTTGGTCGAGTGCCAGCATCAGCTCGTCATAGGTCTCGGCCAAGCGGTTGAGGAGGAGGCCGCCGGGATAGTAGTGGTCCGAATAGGTGTCCCAAACGGCAAACAGCGGAGCGATGGCTTTCACCGCTCGATGTCCAGTGCTCGCCAGGAAATCGGCGGCCGCACCGACGTAGGAGATGCCGGTGGCGCCAAGCGATCCATTCGACCACGGCTGCCGCACGACCCAGTCGGCGATCTCTGCATAGTCCTGGCGCTCGGCCGGGGAGCGGAAGCTGTCGCGCGTGCCGAAGCTTGCCCCGGTACCGCGCACGTCGCACACCACCACCGCATAGCCGCGCGGAACGAACAGGTCACGCCACTTACCGGCGTTGGGACTGGCCTCGGTGCCGGCCGGCGCGCCGGCTGTGAGCCTGAACCGGCGATAATAGGGCGTGAAGATCAAAATGGTCGGCAGCTCCGAGCCCGGCGCCGCCGGCGCCGCTTGCGGCAAATAGACGTCGATGGCGAGGCGGCAGCCATCGCGCATGGCAACATAGTGCGAAGAGGGTCGGCCGACGCCAAAGGCGGCGGGGCGCGCGGCGATGTAGGCGGCCGCCGAAACGCGCCAACCTTCACCGGATTTAACCGCATCAGCCACCGCCACCGCTCCCTTTCGGACGAGTGCCACCGATGGCAATTGTTCCGCACGGGTTTGGCGATGTCACGCCTTGCCTCAGGCGCCAAGCGCATTTTCCGTGGCGGGCGTGGCGTGTACCGTCGCGGGGCCGCCCGCGGGCGGAAGGATGCCGGCTGCGGGCGGGGCGCGCTTGGGGAGGCCGACGCGCTCGTCAGTGGGCGTCGGCGCGCCGGTGTCGCAGGTGGACGGCGCGGGCTAGGGCAAATGGGGTTGCCGGCGCCGGCGCCGGTTTGAGGTAGGCATCTTTCAGGGCATGCTGCCGGCCACAGATCGTGCACCGGAGGCTATCGGTATGTTGGACGAGGTCGATCAGCGCCTCAGCATCGATCCAGATGCCGGTCACGACCTCGCACTGCCGCGTTGTACACCAGATGGTGAGAACCGAGCTCATGGCATGGTCTCCGGCCCGCATCGTCTCCGGCCTGCAAGATAAGCTATGCATCGAGGCAGAGGTTAGTGAATCCGACGATACCGCGCCGCAGCATTGGCGCTGCGGCCAGGGCGAGGGCGCGGGTCAGGGCGGGAGAGATCGCCGCTGCCGCTCCTCCCGCGAGCGCCTCAGGTCAAGCCTTGGTCGTGATAAGGGCGGTAAGGCAGCCCCTATTTCTTGTCGAGAAGGATGCGCGCCCTTCCCGTAATCGTCTTTTGCACCAGTTCGGCAAACTTGTGCAGCAACCAAGGCAGGGTGACCTCGAGCCGGACGCTCTCGGCACCCACCTCGACATTGCCCGCGGCCGCCTGACCCAACGCCCGCACGCGGAACTCCAGGCGATCCCCAGACCAGATCTCTTGCTCCACTTTGAGCACGGGGAAATTCTTTGCCGCCGCGCCCAGCGCCGGCTTGAGGCGGGCTAAGGCCTCGTCCTTGCCGAGCTTGTGCGGGATGATGATGACAAGCGGTTCCATGCCAACCTCTCGATGCCGCAGACTGCCGCAGCGGATGCGGCAGCCCTGCGCCGTTGACCGCAGGCGACCCCGCGGCAGGCTTAGTTGCTCCGCCTTAGCGGCCGGCGGCGTCCGCGCTCGGGCCACGCCTCTGCCCGTTGCCAGGGCGCACGCGCCCGACCCCAAGATGGCGCGCCGCCCAGGTTCTGCCGCGCACGCCGCAGCGACCCTGGCCGGCAGGGGAAACGCCTGCCGCCTCAACCGGTTTCGCCCTGGCAAATCTGCTCCGCCATCACCATATTTTCTCCTGTCAACCGCGCCATGGCGGCGCCGGATTAGTCCTCAGATTCACCGACTTCGCAAGCGATGAAAGTGACGAACCACACCCCGTACCTACCCATTTGGGCTACCTGTTGGACGAGCTGCGTCGGGCCGGCGTGACCACCTATGCCGGCCTTGCCACGGCGCTGAACCGCCAGGGGCTGCGGCCGGCCAGAGGCCGCTGGAATGCTCACGAGCTCTATCTTTTGATGCGCCGGCATCGTCGCGCCCATCCGGCAGCACGCCTCAACGCCGGCCGAGCCCTCTATAGCCGCCGAGCCGCGGAGGCCCGTCGCCTGATCGGACGGCTCAAGCGTCGCGGCTTGAAGAAGGCCTCCCTGATCGCCGGCGCGCTCAATGCGCGCGGCTCGACCACCCCGCGTCACGGACGCCACTGGACGGCACGCAGCGTCTCGCGGGTTTGGCAGGGATCGCGGCGGCGACGCCTGCCGCCTCGCTAGAAGTCGTCATTGCCGCCACCGTTCGGGCGAGCCAGGCGACGAGCCGCAGGGCAACTGGCGCAGGCGACGGCCGGTCGCGTGCGAGACGGCTTCGCCGCGGCCAGGTTTGCAGCCATGGTGGCGCCCCAGCGATCCGCAGATCGGCAACGGCTTTGCGCCTGCCGCTCCAGCGAGCGCGCCAAAGCTACGGGGGTCAGCGCCGTTGCAAGGCGTAGTTGCGCAAGCTGCGGTAGTCGGGCAGCGGATCGGCCGCCGGCCCTGGACTGGTCGGTGGCAGCGTTGCCGGGGCCGAAGCGGCCTGCGTTTGACCGCCGCTAGCGACGGACGCCTCGGGCGCCCGCCCGATCTCCTGGCGCGCGGGCATGCTCGCCACTACCGAAACGGCGGTGCCGACCTCCGCCAGCGCAGCCAGATGCAGGACCGCTGCATTGAGCATGCGGAAACACCCGGAGGACTGGGCCTGCCCGATTGATTTCACGTCGTTGGTGCCGTGAATGCGGTAGAGCGTGTCGCCCAGATACAGGGCCATGGCACCCAGCGGATTTTTCAGACCGCCGGTCATCTTTTCCGGCAGGTTGGCATCGCGCTCGCGCATTTCCGCCGGCGGATACCAGTCCGGCCACGCCTGCTTGCGGCTGATGGTTTCCGTGCCGGTCCAGTTGAACCCCCTCGCGCCCAACCGAGATCGCATAGCGATAGGCCCGCTTGTCCGGCAACACGTAGTAAAGGGCGCGCGCACCGGTATCGATCACGATCGAGTTGGCCCGGAAAATCATGCTCGAAGGCAACCGTCGGCGGCGCCACCGGTGCAATCTCGGGTCTGGCTCCGCCGTCGCGGACATCGCCGCCGACCGCGGCGCTGCCGCCGCGCTCGGGATCCCGCCGCGGCGGCGCACGCGCGCCACCGTCGAAGTCACCTCGCCCGCTCGCATACGCCCGCGTCCCATGAAGGCGTCGTCGGCCCAGTACGGCCAGCTTTGTGCCCAGGTCGGGTTGGCCCAGGCCCCGCTCGCCAAAAGCGCGAGCAGCAGCGCGCCCTCTACTTTACCAAGCTTGCGCATTCGTCCTCGTCCTAGCCTTCGTCCTCATCCTGCCGCGGGCCTGGGCGCAAACCCCGATTTGCCGAGGATCGTTCCCCGCCAGCAGCGGAATTCATGGGCCGATGATCGGGCCATGATCGGGCCATGATCGCGCCGGGCTCGCGCCGGTCGGCGCCAGGTGCGCCGCGCGCCTTGCGGCTATCGGGTCATCGCGCGCTGCCGCCAGCCTCAGGCGGGAAAATGTTCGGCGTGCCAATCGGCCTCGAGATCGGGGTTGATCTTGGCATCGATCAAAAAGACGCCGGGCGCACCCTCGCCCACCCAGGCGCGCACGGGCTCGAGGTCCGCGAGCGTCCGCACCGTTGCCGCCCGGCAGCCAAAGCCCCGCGCCATGGCGGCAAAATCCGTATCCGGGAACTGCACGATATCGACCGCATAGCCGCGACGGCGAAAAGATGCACCTCGGCGGCATAGGAGCGGTCATTATAAATAAGAATGCACATCCTCAATTTCAGGCGCACGGCCGTTTCCAGATCGCTGCTCGACATCAAAAGCCGCCGTCGCCAGCGCCCAAAACGGCGAGCGCACCGGGGTTGGCGAGCGCCAGGCCGATGGCCGAAGCAAAGGCCGAGGCCGACCGACTGAAAGGAATGACTGAGGCAGGAGGCGCGCGCTGGGCACGCGCAGAAAGCGCGGAACCCAACCACAGAAATGGCCGGAATCGGAGGCGACCGCGCGCTGCTTGGGCAAAAGGGCATCGACGGCTTTGCTCAAGGTTCTGGGATCGATGACATCGCCGGTCGAAACGTCCTGGTAGGGGTGGTGTGGTTGGCGCCATCGCGCAGGCGTTGGCCCGTGACCACATCGCGCCAGCCACGGGGCGCGGCGCCGCGCCTCTTGCAGCTCAGCCAGCAAGGCCTCGGCCGTGACGCGGGCATCGCCGAGCACGGCGTGTGTGACGGCTGTCTGCCGCCCAAACTGCGACGCCTCGATATCAACCTGGGCAACGACGCCGCCGCGGCGATCAGTTTCCCGCGCTTGGCGGTCCACGGCGTAAAGCTGACGCCAAAGCCAATGATCAGGTCGCTCTCGGCAATCAGCGCGTCCGCCGCTGGCGAGCCGAAGCCACCGCTGATGCCGAGACACCAGGGATCGTTGGCAAACAAGCCATGGCCGCACACAGAAGTGGCAACCAGCGCACCCGTGCGCTCAGCCAAGTCGGCGAGCGCCTGCTCGGCGCCGGAGACGACCGCGCCCCGACCGGCAAGAATGAGCGGGCGACCCGCGCCCTCGAGGGCGTCGGCCAAGGCCTTGATGGCGGCTGGATCGGGATACATCAGGGCGGGCGCGGCGGCAGGCTGAGCGGGGCAGCCGGTCCGGACCAGATGGCGTCCTGCACGTCGGTTGGCAAACTTAAAACCACGGTCTTGCGCTCCGCGTAGCTGCGCGTACGACGGCACGCAAGGTGTCCTCGCGCGCGGTTGCGGCCGTATGCGTGCGCTCGCAGACGGCGCCTACGGATCGCACCATCTCGGCCTGCTCGATATAGAAGTTCGACATGACGGCGCCGGCCGGCACATCGCCGGCCAGCACCAGCAAGGGCGTGCAGCTTTTTGGCGGCCTCGGCGATGCCCGTCAGCGCGTTGCTGAGACCCGGCCCGCAGTGCACGCTGACCAGCGTCAGCTCGCCCGTGGCCTTGGCGTAGGCATCCGCCATGCTGGCGGCGTTGCCTTCATGGCGCGCGGCAATAAGCTCGACGCCCGCTGCAACCAGCGCGTGTGCGAGCCTGAAATTGGCGGTGCCGAGCAATCCGAAGCAACGGCGCGCGCCATAGGACGCCAGGTCCACAGCGAGCCGATCGGCAATGGTCGTTGTCGCGGGCATAGTCCTATCCAATCACTCGGCTCGGCAGCCAGGTGGCAACGGCCGGCAGCAGCAGCAGCAAGACGAGCAGCAGGAGGCTCATGACCACATAGGGCACGACGGCGCTGGAAGATGTGCCCCATCTTCACCTCCGGGGGTGCGACACCACGCATCGTCATCAAGCAGTAAGCCGTGCGGCGGCAGCAGCAGGCCGAGCTGCATGCAGATCAGATAACAGCACGCCAAACCAGATCGGATCGATCGCGAGCCTGGCGACAATCGGCATGAACACCGGGCAGCGTGATGAGCATCATGCTGACTTGATCGACGAAGATGCCGAGGAAGATCAAGAGCAGCATCATGCCGACCACGACGGCGAATGCCGACAGGCCCTGACCGAGAATGGTCGAGACCAATCCCTCGGTAGCGCCGGAAAAACTCAGGATTTGGGAGAAGGTTGTCGCCCCAAGAATGATGAACAGGATCATGCCGGTGATGGCCACGGTTCCCTTTAGCGCCGCTCGCAAGGCGTGCAAATGTCAGCGCACGATAGGCGAGCGCCAACACTAGGGTGGCGATGGCGCCGAGCGCCGCGGATTCGGTCGGGGTGGCCCAACCTCCCGACATGGCGCCAACGACGACGATAAAGATCGATATGAGCGGCAGCAACGTAGATGACGAGCAGGCGCCAATGATCGCCGCCCGGCTCGGCTTTCGAGAGGCGCGTGCCGGCGCCAGGTGCGGTGAGCGCAGTGGCCGCGGACGATGATATAGGCGACAAAGGCGAGCGCTCAGGATCAGTCCCGGCACCACGCCGCCGATCAGCAGCTTGGAGATGGAGATGCCCGACAGGCTGCCGAGCAGCACGGTCAGCGCCGACGGCGGGATCAGCATATCGACGGCGCCGATCGCCATGATCGGGCCGGTCGCCAAGGCGGGATGGTACCCCCGCGCCAGCATGACCGGGAGCATCAACGACCCCAGCATGGCCGTGGTGGCGATGGTTGAGCCCGAAATCGCGGAAAACACCGTTCCGGCCACGACGGCAATGACGGCCAGGCGGCCCGGCACCTGCCGGATCAATCGCTCGACACCTTCGATCACCTTGAGCGCCAGTCCGGTATGGAACAACAGTTCGCCCATCAAGATGAAAAGCGGAATCGGGGTCAGCGAGAAGTTCATCACCGAGACGACGCTGTTGCGCACGACCTGCAGCAACCCCGGCTCGCCGCCCAGGAACACCACGGCGCCAACGATATTGATGGCAACGAAGGATAGCGCCACCGGCAGGCCCAGAAACAGCAGCACCGTGGAGCCGCCAAGCAGCAGCAGTGCAGCCATCTGCCACGACAAGCTCATTGCCCCGTTCCTGCCAAACCATTCCCTTGAGCTACGAAGCCGAAACAGCGTCCGCGCGTGGGCCGATCGGCGAATTGGCGAGCCGGTGCATGCGGAACACAAATTCGATGGCGACCAGCAAAAGGCAACGGGTAGGCTCGCCAACATCCACCACTCCGGCAGGACCAGGGTCTTCAGGCTGACCGCGCCCGCCGCATAGCTGGCCTCGGCGACGCGCCAACCGTAGACCACGAAATAGAGTGCGCAGGCCAAACCGCTGACGTCGGCCACCCACTCGAGCGCGTAGGCCAGCCGCTCCGGCAGCGCCCGCAGCAGAATGTCGACCCGGATATGCTGATCCGCGGCGCAGCAACCAGGGAGCCGACAGCAGCGTGACGAGATAGAGAATGTACTCGGAAACCTCGTTGCTCCAGGGCAGGCCGCCGATGCCGAGGTTGCGGAAAACAACGTCGCCGCCGATCATCAAGGTCATGCCCAGCACCAGCAGCGCCGCCACTCCGCATGAGGACGTCGAGCACGGCCCCGTAACAGCGCGAGAGCACAGCCATCATCGCCCCTCGCTGGCTCCAGCGCCGCTAGTTGGCAACAAGCGCCTTCAACTTCGGCCCGTGCTCCGGGCTCTGTCGAACGACGCCGGCCCACCCCGCTTCGTAAGCCTTCTTACGAAACTCGTCGCTCCAGCGCAATGACCTCAATGCCCGCCGCCTTCTGCTTGGCAATGTCGGCCTCGTTCTCCTTGGCCACGTCGGCGGCTTGCGCCTCGATCCAGGCCGCGGCATCGCTGATCACGCGTTTCTGCTGCTCGTTCAGCTTGGCCCAAGCGTTCTTGTTGATCAGGATGCTGACCTCGGCGCTATAGAAGCCGGGATCGACCCGGTACTTGGTCTTTTCATGCCAGCCGAGATCGAAGATGCCGGTGATCGGCCAGCCGTAGCCATCCACCACGCCGCGCTCGAGCGCGGTATAGACCTCGCCGGGCGCGGTCTGGACCACGGTGGCCCCCAGGGCTTGAAAGAAGTCGCGATAGACCGGGGTGATGCGCAGTTTCAGTCCGGTGAGGTCGGGCCCCGAAATCGGCTTGGTCAAATAAAGGTGGAACGGATTGTTGTCGATGTGGCGAGCCAGCAAAATCGCATTCATCTTCTGCTCGTAAAGGTCGCCATGTAGGCATAGCCGCCGTTCTTGCGCAGCTCGGCCATCGGCTTTTCCGTGAGCTTCCAGGCGTCGGCCTCCGGCATCACGTTGGTGTAAAAGGCGCCCGTGACGTTGGCCAGATCGACCACGCCGCCCTTCAGCGCATTGCCGACCTCGAACGGCGGCATGGCCTTTGGCCCGCCAATGTAGTTGATCTGCACCAGGCCCTTGCCGTCGGCATTGACCTTGTCGATGAAGCGCTCAAAGCCGCGAGAATAAAGGTCTTCTCGGCAAAGGAGGTGATGGCCTTCAGCGTCACCTCCTCCGCCCGCGCGGCCATGGCGGAGGCCATGCAAAGAACAAAAGTCAGCGCGAGCCCAATTGGACCATGCATGCCCTGCTCCCTCAACGTCGCGCGTTCATCCCGACCGGAGACAACAAGAGCTACAGCCCCGTGCCAATCTGCAACTTGTCGTCCTTTTACCGGTCCTTGGGCGACCCGGCGGCGCCGGCCCGGCTGGCCTTGCCCGCACGCTCGGCCGCGGGCCGACGGGCTTCTGCGGCGACCGCTGCCGCGCCGGAGGGCGGGCCCGGGGCGGCCCAAGCCGGTTCGATGCCTATTCGGCCGCGCGCAACGGGCTCGATGGCGGACGCACCGAGGCGGCCAGCTGGCGGGTATGAACCTCCTGCCACGGGCTCTCGCCCTCGCTGATGAAGTAGCCGCTGCGCGCCTCGCGATAGACCTGCCGGCATCCTCGGCGCCGGGCGGCGTGCTCGCCACCCGTCGCGCAAGGCGCGCGCGGCCATCAGCAGGCGCCGGCGCGTGCGCGTGATCATCTGGTCGGAGGGCGCCAAGTGCTCGCAGGCGTGGTCGACGATCGGACCCATGCTTTCGGTGATCGCCTGGTCCTGCAGGTGGATGCCGTCGATGCCGCTGTAGATGGCTTTGCTGCGCTGGGCGGCGCGGTCCATGCCCCAGTCGTTGCCTTGCATTTGCCGCCATCCGCCAGCGGCCGAGCCAGTCGGTCGTGTTGGGCAGCAGCTTGTTGCCGCGGCCCGTGCCGCCGATCGGCCGACCGTCCCTGAAGGCTGGCTGCGGCAGCGACATGCGCCGAGGTGGCGCGCTTCCACCACAGGAAGCACGAACATCGGTGTGAGTGATCGTCGAGGCGGCACCCAGGCGCGCGCATGCATGTGGCTGCCGAACTCGCCGTTCGGCGCCTGCGTCCAGAATGGGAACAGGAAATTGCCGAAGCGCCAGTAGGTGCGGCCGGGCCCGGCGCTCGCGGTAGCCGGCATACTGCGTGCCCCACGGCGTTTCGGCGACGATGATACTCGGGCGCGCGATTGGTGACGGTGTGGTAGCAGCGGCTCGTCCTCGGCCAGGTCGTCGGGATCGACGTGGCCGCCGTGCAGGAAGCCGAAATGCGCGGTGTCGATCTCGCCCTCGAGCGCCTGCAGATGAGTTGCAATCGCGCTGCATCAGGCCGACGTTGATCTCGTCCTCCGGCATGTCGAGGATCTCGAAGGCGGGCAGCGGCGGCGCCTCGGCGCTTGGCGCCCATGTAGACCCAGACCACGCCGGCGCGCTCGACGGACCTTGTACGCCTTGGCCTTCACCTTGTGCTTGAAGTCCTGGTCGCGCGGCACGCTCGGCATGTCGATGCAGTTGCCCGGCGACGTCGTATTTCCAGCCGTGGTAGATGCAGCGCAGGCCGCCCTCCTCGTTGCGGCCGAGGAACAGCGAGGCGCAGCGGTGCGGGCAGCGATGGTCCATGACGCCGACCCGGCCGGCGCTGTCGCGGAAGGCGATCAGCTTTTCCCCGAGCAGCATCAGGCGAACCGGCGCGCCGTCGCGCACAAGTTCCGACGACAGCGCCGCCGGTATCCAGTAGCAGCGCATCAAATCTCCCATGATGGTGCCGGGTGCCAACGCGCGTGTGAGTTCCTGGCCTTCGCTCGCCGTCGTCATGGCATCCTCCAGCGATTGGCGGGTCGCGATAGTGAAGTAGGCGCCATATTAGCACACCTCGCCGGCGTTGTGCTGCAGCCGCGCCCTTGCGCACCCCACGCCCCCATTCTTGCACGCCTTGCGCCCATGTCCGGCTGGGCGCTCGCTGCAGACTTCGTGCCCGGCCAATGCCACCTTTCCACCTTTCTCATGTCGCAGAGGCTGCAAAGTGGCCTATGCTCGGCGGCCCCGCTATTGGCACCTGGGCGGCGGGGCGTTAACCGGGGGCAGTGGGAGTGCGCGGCCACGGCTGGCGCGCGCTGGCGCGGAGCTCGCATGCAAAGGCGCATCGAAGCCTTGCTCTTCGATCTGGGGCGCGTGGTCATCGACCTCGACCAAGCTCGTGCGCACGCGCGCTGGGCCGAGCTCGCCCGCGTGCCGATGCGCGATATCGCGGCCCTGGTCGGGGAGAGGATCTTCGCCAAGGAGGTCTATTGCCGGCACGAGCGCGGCGAGATATCCGACGCCCAATTCTTTGCCCATCTCCGCCAGCAGCTCAAGCTCACCTTGAGCGACGCGCAATTCGTCGACGGCTGGAACAGCATCTTCATCGGCGAGATTGCGGGCATCCGCCGCCTGCTGGCAAACCTGCAGGGCCGGTTTGCCGCTTTATGCGTTCTCCAACACCAGCGCGGCCCATCACGCCTATTGGTCGCGCCATTTTCGCGCGACCTGCTCTGCGCCGTTTCGCAAACTCTACCTCTCCCACGAAATCGGGGCGCGAAGCCCGAGCCGGCGGCCTTTCGCACCGTGGTGGCGGACATGGGACTTGCGCCCGAGCGCGTGCTTTTTTCGATGACAGCGCCGAGAACGTTGCCGGCGCGCGGGCCAGCGGACTAATGGCCGTCGAGGTTACGTCGGCGGCCCAAATCGAAGCGGCTTTAGCGCGATTTCGGCGTACGCGCGGTTGGTGGGCGGCCACCCTAGCCAGCTCCACCGCTCGGCGCACCACGGCAGACCTTTTAACCCACAAATGCGCTGGGATCGGGTTTCCTCGCCAATATCAGCCAGCAGAGCTAGCAAATGGCGCGGGCCGCTGGTCTCTGCCAAAGAGGATGGCGCGGCCGTCGCCAAGCTCTATGAAGAGATGGCCGGCGTGAGGCTTGGTCCACGCTAGGACAAGCCGGCTCAGCTCAGGCTGCCCGGATAGTCCTGCCAAATGCTGGGCGCAAGCTGCAGGCTCTTTGCCGCCGGATAGGCCCCCGTCCAATAGCGCGCGCATTCCACACCCGTGGGATTCCACAGATCGGAGAGGCCGGCGAGCCGGCCAGAAACTCTTCCGAGGCCCGCCAGGCGATGGCACCAGCCGATGTGCTGGGGGTGCAAGGTCATGCCGAAAAACCGCCCCCGCCGATGCTGGGCATCGAATTCCGCGCGCCAATTGCGCATGAGCGCATCAGGGTTTTTCTAAGCCCCGTGCCCTCGGTCGGAAACATGCAAAAGAACTGATCGTCGAAGTGATAGTAGTAGGGCAGCGTCAGGATCGCTTGCCGGCTGTTAAAGTCGGTCACCCAGTAGTGAGGAATATCGTCGGCAAGACTGTTGCCCGTATGAGTCGTAGCCGGCCTCGAGCAGCAGAGCCATGGTATTGACGCGCTGATGGCCCCACCCGCGAACGCATCTTTCTGCCGGGGCAGCGCGAACCATCCCGCGGGTCGTCTTCCCGCGATGGCGGTCAGCACCTCGGTGGTGCAGCGCGATGCGCGCTCTTTCCTCGTCCCGGTTCAAGGCGCTCACATCCTCATGTTTGAAGCCGTGCGCTGCCACCTCGTGGCCGAGCCTGACGATCTCGCCTTGACGCGATCGGGATAGCATTCAGCCATTACGGCCGGCACGGCAAAGGTTGCCCTCAAGGCATGGCGGGCGAGCACACCCAGCAGCAGATCGAGGGCCGTCATGGGCGCAAACAGCGCGGCGGGGCTGGCCAGGTCGCGCGGCCCAATGCCCTCCGGTCCGCTCGCCACGCTCAGGTCGACGACGATGTGGATGGCGCAGCGTTTACCCTCGGGCCAGCGGACGTCGGCATCGCTAAGGCTCTTCTCGTCGAAATCGTATAGCCCTGCTTCCACGGCATCTCCTGCACCTGCACGGCGACGTTGAGGCTTCGGGCGGCTGAACCCTGGCCGGGTGGGCCGCCAGGCGATGCCGCGCCACCTCCTCGCAGCTCGCAAACCAAACGCCGGGGAGCGCCTTCATGGCGGCGATCAGGCGGTCGAGCATGGCAATCCGCAACGCGCGCCCAGACACGAACGGATGCGAGGCAGATGTTAAGATAGCCCGCCTGCTGATACTGCTGCTGGAAGGCGGACGACACTGACAAGTCGAAGACCCCGATCCGTGTCGGAGAGCCGTTGGCTGGCGTTGCCGCTTCGATGCCAGGCAAAACTGAAGAACATGGCATCGTCGATGGCGAAGTGGAACGGCAGTTCGAGCGGCAGCGGCTGCCCGCGCGCATCCAGCAATAGTAGGGCCGATGGCTGCGCGCGCCGTGGGAGTTGTAGATGAAGCCCTCCTCGCCCGGGAGCGAGGGCGGATAATGGCTGCGTGAGCCGACAGGGCGGCGGCCGCTCGATCGCCTGCAGCGCCGCCTCGGTCTTGTGCAAATGATCGCGCGCAAAGGGCGGGCTCCGTTGGCTGCGCGCGGTGCTCCCACATGTGATCGGCAAGCTCACTGGCCACCTTGCGCGGCCGCCCGCCAGGGCCTCGGGATAGAGCTCGCAAATACGGCCCGGCGTGAAGATTGCTTGCGCCTTGATGTCGTGGGCCGCGAACAGCTCCAGCAGAACGCCAAATACCCACCCGCCCGCCGAATTCACCTTGGCCAGCTCCATTGGCGGCTTCGTTGTTGAGGCGCCGCAACAGCATGGCATCGAAGTCCACGGTGACGTTGACGGCGATCCAGGCGCCCCTGGGCCAACGCAGGTCGTCGAGGCACTGAAAGCGGCCGCCATTGTGCGCTGCGACAGCTTTGAGCTCGGCAAGTTCGGCGCTGAGGCTATCGGACATCGAGGGCGCCCCTGAGCAAGACCGGGCAGAAGCCTACAGGCAAGCACTACGAAGGTGGGAGCCCGTGGGCACGACTTTGGCTCTGTGCGCCGCCGCGCGAATGCAATACAGTATCGCCAGCGGGAGCCGTCATCAACGCTTCCGGCAACGAACAAGAAAGTCCGTCGCGCAGGGAGTGACCCGCGCCACTCGAAGAGGTGATGGCGCGGGCAAAGGCTCAACCCTTCTCCGTGCGCCGTTGAAGGGAAAACGCCATGGCTACCACACGAGGCCGGGGCGGTCCCGGCTGTCGCCTATCGGTTACCGCAGGCCGCTCGGTCGGTCTCTTTTGCGCTGATCGCTGCGCTGCTGATCGCAGCCGGCTCGGGCCCGGCGCGCGCGGGGAGCCCGGCGAACCAGCTGACTCGGGGGGTGCACGTCTCGCTGGCACCGACCTGGTTTGATCCCGCCGAGATGTCGGGGATCATCACGCCCTACATGGTGCTTTATGCCCTGCATGACGCCTTGGTGAAAGCCGATGCCGGGCCAGACCTTTGCGCCCAGCCTCGGCCAGGTCCTGGTCGCAATCCGACGACGGCCTCGTTTACGAATTCGTCCTGCGCGAGGCGAAATTTCACAACGGCGAGCCGGTGACGGCCGAGGACGTGAAGTTTTCCTTTGAGCGCTACCGTGGCGCCGCCAACAAGATCCTCAAGGACCGCGTCGCCAGCATCGAGACCCCCGATCGGACCCGCGTCGCTTTTCAAGCTCAAGCAGCCCTGGCCCGACTTCATGACGTTTTTATACCAGCGCCACGGCGGCGGCCTGGATCGTGCCGAAGGCCTACCTGGACAAGGTCGGCGATGAGGGTTTCAAGAAGGCGCCGATCGGCGCGGGACCTTACAAATTTGTTTCCTTCACGCCCGGCCTCGAATTGACCATGGAGGCCTTCGAGGGCTTTTGGCGCAAGAAGCCCAACGTCGAGCGTCTCATCTTCCGGGTCATTCCCGATGAATCCACCCGTTTGGCCGCCCTCAAACGCGGCGAGGTCGATATCGCCTACTCGATCCGCGGCGAGCTTGCCGAGGAGATCGAGCGCAGCAAGGGCCTGCCCTCAAGCCCACGGTGATCCAAGCCCCTTCTGGCTCTACTTCCCCGACCAGTGGGACCCGAAGTCGCCCTGGCATGATGAGCGCGGTGCGGCGCGCGGCGAGCCTCGCCATTGACCACAAAGGCATCAATCAGGCGCTCACCCTTGGCTACTCCAGGATCACGGGCAGCATCATCCCCGACACCTTCGAGTACTACTGGCAGCCCCCGCTCCCAGCTACGACCCCAAGCTCGCCAAAAAACTGCTGGCCGAGGCGGGTCACCCGAACGGCTTTGATGCCGGCGAGTACTATTGCGATGGCTCCTACGCCAACCTGGCCGAGGCCGTGCTCAACAATCTGCAAGCCATCGGCATTCGCGCCAAGCTGCGCCCGCTGGAGCGCGCCGCCTTTTTCAAAGGCTACGGGAGAAGAGCTACAAGAACCTCATTCAGGGCGCGAGCGGCGCCTTCGGCAACTACCAGCCACGCGGCTCGAGGCCTTCGTGGTGCAGGGCGGCACCTACGCTTACGGTAGCTACCCCGACATCGATGCCTTGTTCCAGGGTCAATCGGGCGAGCGCGACGTCAATACGCGCGAGGCGACGCTGCATAAGATCCAGCAACTCGTGCACGAGCGCTCAATTTACGCCCATCTGTGGCAGCTGGCTTTTCTCAACGGTGCCGGACCACGGGTCGGCGAGTCCGGCCTCGGCCTGATCGCGGGTCATGCCTACTCGGCACCCTACGAGGACGTCACGCTGGCGGCTAAATAGTCGCCGGTGCCAACAGCGGAGGCGCGGCATGTGGCCCGACCCGACAGCGACGGTGGTTTCGATGGGCGATCCTGACCCGTGCCTTGGCGCCCCGGCTGCGGGCCAGCGTGGGCGCGGCGCGCCGAAGGAGACGGCATGAGGCAGTACATCCTCCGCCGGGTCGGCTACTCGCTGATCTCGTTGCTGTTGTTGTCGCTCACGATCTTTCTGTTCGTGCGCGTGACGGGGGATCCGACCACGCTGTTGGTGGAGCCGGGGGCACCGCAAGCCGACATCGACGCCATCCGCCAGCGCTTCGGCCTCGATCAGCCGATCTGGGTGCAATATTGGACCTTCATGGTGAGCCTGCTGCAGGGCGACTTCGGCACACTCGTTCTACTACCGCACGCCGGTGCTCGAGCTCTACCTGTCGCGGCTGCCGAACTCCCTGCTGCTGGCCGTGGCGGCCATGGCCTTCTCACTCCTGATCGGCATCCCGAGCGGCATTCTCGCGGCGGTGCGGGTCGGCGGTTTTGGGATAAGCGCGGGCAAAATCTTCGCCCTGCTCGGCCTATCGCTGCCCTCCTTCTGGGTCGGCCTGGTGCTCATCCTCGTGCTTTTCGGTCTCGCTTGGATGGCTGCCCTCGTCGGGATCGGGCACGCTGTGGCATCTGCTGATGCCGGCCTTCGCGCTCGGCTGGTATTTTGCCGCCGCGCATGCGCCTGACGCGCTCTTCCATGCTCGAGGTGCTGGGTTCCGAGTACATCAAGCTCGCACGCCTCAAGGGCCTTCCCCAGTCCCGCGTGATCGGCAAGCATGCCTTCAAGAACGCCTTGATCCCGGTGCTCACGCTGGCGGGCATCAACCTCGTCATCATGATCAACGTCGCCGTGGTCGTGGAGACGGTATTCGCCTGGCCCGGCATCGGCCGGCTGCTTTACGAGGGCATCACCTTTCGTGACTTTCCCGTGGTGCAGGCCGTCGTGCTGCTGGGCGGCGCCATGATAGTGGTGGTGAACCTGCTGATCGACATCCTTTACGCCCTGATCGATCCACGCATCAGATTGGAGCAATGACGCCATGGCGATTGCAGACCCCGCGATCGACCTAGCCCCGCGCTTCTCCTTCCCGCCTCGATGGATTTCCGCTGCTGCCGACGCTGATCTTGGCCGGCATCGGGCTGCTGCGCGCTGTTCGCCGGCTCGTTGGCGCCGCACGATCCGGAGATCGGCTCGCTTGTCAGCCGCTTCCGCCCGCCCGCCTGGCAGGCCGGCGGCAGCAGCGAGTATCTGCTCGGCACCGATCATCTGGGTCGTGACGTCCTCTCGCGCCTCGATCTTCGGGGCCAGGGTGTCGGTCGTGGTCGGCATCACCGCCGTGATCGTGGCCGGCGCCACCGGCACGCTGCTTGGCATCGTCTCGGGCTATCTCGGCGGCTGGGTCGATCAGGTGATCATGCGCATCACCGATACCTGGTTGGCCTTGCCGGCGCTGACGTTTGCCATCTTTCTGACCGCCATCGTCGGACCCAGCGAGATGAACATCGTCATTATTCTCGCGGCCGTGTACTGGACGCGCTACGCGCGCGTTATTCGCGGCGAGGTGCTGTCGCTGAAAGAGCGAGAATTCGTGCGGCTGGCAGTGGTGGCGGGCTGCTCGAAATGGACCATCATGCGACGGCATATCCTGCCCAATGTCCTCAACTCGGCCATCGTGCTCGGCACGCTGATGCTCGGCGTGGTCATCGTCACCGAGGCCGCCCTTTCGTTCCTTGGCGTCGGCGTGCCGCCGCCCAAGCCGGCCTGGGGCCTGATGCTGGCGGACGGCAAGAAGGGCATGATGGTTGGCTACTGGTGGCTAACCGTGCTGCCGGGCGTGCATGCATCATGCTGATGGTGCTTTCGGCGAACCTGTTGGGCGACTGGCTTCGGGTCAAGCTCGATCCCCAGCTTCGTCAACTCTGAGGACGCGTGCGCCGGCTAGGGTGAGGTGACTTGATGGGTGCTGCGCCGCTGCTCGAAATCGACAACCTTTCCACCCACTACGTCTCGGCCAAAGGCACGCGCGTGATCCGCGCCGTCGAAGGCGTCAGCCTCAGCCTTGGCGCGCGCGAAACGCTCAGGCATTGTCGGAGAGTCGGGTTCCGGCAAGAGCACGCTGGCGCTGAGCCTGGTGCGGCTGCTGCCGCCGTCGGCGCGGATCGCCAGTGGCAGGATGTTGTTTGAAGGCGAGGACCTGCTGCAAAAATCCGAGGCGGAAATGCGCCGTCTGCGCGGCCGGCGTATTGCCATGATCCTGCAGGATCCGATGGCTTCCTCGAATCCGCTCTTCACCGTCGGCGATCAGGTGGCGGAACCTATTCGGGTGCACGAGCATGCCAATCCGCTCAACGCCTGGCGGCGGGCGCTCGATTTGCTGAAGGCGGTGCGGATTGCCTCGCCGGACACCCGGCTGCGGCAATACCCGCACGAAATGTCCGGCGGCATGCGCCAGCGCATCGTCGGGGCCATCGGCATCTCTTGCGAACCACGGCTCTTGATCGCCGATGAGCCCACCACTAGCCTCGACCTGACGATCCAGGCGCAATACCTGAACCTGTTGCGCGAGCTGCAGCAAGCCCACGGCCTGGCGCTGATCTTCATCACCCACAACCTCGGCATCGTCGCCAAGATGTGCGACCAACTCGCCGTCATGTATGCGGGACGCGTGGTGGAGGCGGGCCCCGTGCGGCAAATCTTCAACGCCCCGGCGCACCCTTATACGCAGGCGCTGCTCAATTCGATCCCGCGCCTCAGCGATAGCCGGCGCCGGCTCACCGCCATCGACGGCCAACCGCCCGACCTCGCGATGCTGGCGCCCGGATGTGCCTTTGCACCGCGCTGCGCCCGCGCGTTTGATCGCTGCCGCAGCACCGAACCACCCCAAACCAGCATGGACGATGGCCGCCAGCTGCGGTGCTGGCTTTCTACTGTGGGCGCCGGTGATGTTACCGACACGGTGCAAAGCGGAGCGGCGTGATGTCCATCGTCGAAGCCGAGCGGCTCAGCAAGCACTTTCCCGGCCGCGCCTCCTTGTTCGGCGGCCGTAGCGCGGCGCCGTGCGCGCCGTGGACGGATTTCTTTGCCATCGAGCCGGGCCAGACCCTCGGCGTCGTTGGCGAGATCCGGCTGCGGCAAAACCACCACGGCCAAACTCGTGCTGGGGCTCGAGCAGCCGTCGGCGGGCGGCATCCGCTTCGAGGGAAAGGATTTGCGCTCACTCGACACCGCCGGTCGCCGACACTACCGCCGCCCGTACAGGCGGTTTTTCAAGATCCTTACGCCTCGCTCAACCCGCGCATGCGCGTGGGTGCGATCATTCGCCGAACCGCTCATCACCAACGAACGGCTGCCCGCAAGCAAAGTCCACACGCGCGTGCTCGAGCTGTTGGACCTGGTCGGACTGGCGGGCCGCTCGGCCGCCCTCTTTCCCGCACGAGTTCTCCGGCGGCCAGCGCCAGCGCCATCGCCATCGCCCGCGCGCTGTCGCTGTCGCCCAAGCTCATCGTGCTGGACGAACCGGTCTCGGCGCTGGACGTGTCGATCCGAGCGCAGATCTTAAACCTGCTGCGCGATCTTCAGGCGCAGCTCGGCTCGGCTTACCTGTTCATTGCCCATGACCTTGCCGCCGTCGCCCATATGGAGCCACGCCATCCTCGTCATGTATCTCGGCCGCATCGTCGAGTACGGCGAGACGCGCATGCTGGTGGGGGCGCCAAAGCATCCCTATACCAAAGCCTTGTTCTCGGCGGCGCTGCCCTCGCGGCCCGACGAGCAGCGCGAAGAAATCGTGCTGACCGGCGAGGTGCCGAGCCCGCTGCGGCCGCCCCCTGGGTGCCATTTTCATCCTCGCTGCCAGCTCGCGATGCCGCACTGTCGCGAGCAAGCCCCTCCTGACGGAGACGGAGGGGCGTCAGATCGCTTGCCATCTCTACCTCGCGCGGCCCTGACGCGGGGGTGGCGACTACAGCGCCGGACCGTTGACTTCGCGCCCGATTGCCCTTAGGACAACGCCCGCCATGCAACCAACTTCGATCCAACGACGCCGCGCGATCGGCACGCCCACCCAGGCGCGTAAGCGATGACGCTCTGAGCAGCGTCCGTGCGCAAGCCGCGCCGGCAAGCGCGGCTTTTTGTTTTGGCGATCGAAACCCAAGGCGCGTTGCACATGCCCTCGTCAAATTTAGCCCCCGCAATCGAGTACACCACCGAGCCCGCCCGCATCGACTTCGACCGCGTGCACCATTGGATCGCGCGCAAGAGCTATTGGGCCGGTCAGATGCCGCGCCAGGTCTTTGACCGAGCCATCCGCGGTTCCTTGTGCTTTGCCGCCATCAAGGGCGGCGCCACCCTCGCCTTCTGCCGCGTGATCACGGATCGAGCGACCTTTGCCTACGTGTCCGACGTGTTCGTTGACCCCGAGCATCGCGGCCAAGGCATCGGCAAGGGGTTGATGCGGACGGTCATGGCGCATCCCCACCTGCAAGATCTGCGGCGTTGGCTGCTGGTCACCGCCGACGCGCACGGGCTTTATGCCCAACATGGCTTCGAAGCGCTGGCCGCGCCCGAGCGCTTCATGGAGCGGTGCGATCCCAACGTCTATGCGCGCCTGGCGGCGAGGGAGGCGAGGGTCTGAGGCGGACACCGACGCACGCGAGCTCAACGCCCGCGAGTGAAGCGTGCGGGCCGGCGTCCGGCGCCGGCCCGAGCGCGCGTTGGATGCGACTTAAAAACCTCGCCCGGTCCGCTGCCTGCGGCGCCGGCGCAACACCGGCCTAAGCGCTCTTGTTCTTCGTGGATTTGAGGCACTTGGCGCGAAACGTCTTGCGCGCCTTGCCGTGCAAACCCTTTCCATCGGCCTGCTTGGAGCATTCGAGCGAAGCGGCACTGCGCGTGGGTTGGTCTTTCGTTTGCGCCAAGGCGGCGCTGCTGGGGCCAAGAGCCCGGCGAGTAGGAGGGCAATAAGGGTGTTGCGCATAAGAATGTCCTTTCAAGGAGACCTGCAGCAGCCAACACACAACGCCCGGCAACGCTTTGGGTTCAACCTGCCGCAACAAAAGGTGCGCGACCGAAACCGGCTCGCAACGGGTGCCGAGCCCGGACGCCAATGGGGTGGAAAGCGCCCTCCTCAGGTCACGGCATCCGGAGCGCACTCCGGTGACGCCGCGGCCACAGCGAGCGGCAAATCTTGCCGTCACGCTTTGGCGAAACCATTCGGCGCGACGATCGGGCGTAGCCTGTCCGCGGATCGAATCGGCATGGCTCGGACCCCATAGCGCGCTGGCGCTGCGGCGCCGGTCTTGCCCGGGCGCTCGCGGCCGGGTGCGCCTTGCTGTTGGGCCTCAGTTGTAGCAGCACGCGTGGGGTCGCCGCGCCAGGCGCGCGCGGCACGCTCCTCAATGTGGGCTCGCGTGACGGCGCCGCTGCGGCTTTGGCTTGAGGAGGCGGGAAGCGGCGATCCCATCCTTTTCATTCACGGCCTCGGAGCGAATACCTACAGTTGGCGGCACTTGGCGCCCCGATTGGCCCGCACCCACCACGTGCTCAACGTCGATCTCAAGGGCTTTGGACGCTCCGATAAACCGGCCGATGACGCCTACGGTGTGCTCGAGCAGGCGCTGCTCCCTCGAGACCCTCATCAAGCGCAGGGGGTTGCGGCATTTGACAATCGTCGGCCATTCCCTGGGCGGCGGCGTCGCTCTGGCGCTCACGGTCCATCTCAACCTGACCCAACCCGAAACCGTCGCGCGCCTGGTGCTGCTGGATAGCATCGCCTATCGACAATCCGTGCCGCTGTTCATCGAGCTTTTGCGCACACCCGTGCTGGCCGACGTTGGCCTCTTTGGCCACACCGCCTGAGCTTGAGGTCTACAAGGTCTCGTTGCCGCCTACGCCGACCCGCAGAAGATCACCCTGGAGGCGGTGAGCGCCTACGCCCGTCCCCTCTACGACCCCGGCGGCCGCCACGCGCTCGTTAAGACCGCCCAGGGGATCATTCCAGCAAACCTGTCGAGCCTGATTGCCAGGTATCGGACCATTCAGCAGCCGACCCTGCTGATCTGGTGCAGGCAAGATCGCGTGGTCCCGGTGTGGGTGGGGCGCAGATTGGCACGCGCGCTGCCGAACGCGCAGCTTTCCCTGCTCAAGGGTTGCGGGCAATGTCCCGCAAGAGGAAGAGCCGGCCGCAACGCTGGGCCTCATCAAGACCTTTCTGGAGGCGCGCCCCGAGGCGAGCCGCCCAGGGCCTTGAGGCTCCGTCGGCGCTTGCCTTTGCGGGCTCGACGATTCAGCATGGCCGCCACGGCAACGGAGGTGCGTCGATGCAGCTCAATGCCGACTTTACCCGGCGGGTTGCCGTGCACGCGGCCGATCTTGCCTGGACGCCGTCGCCGATCGCCGGCGTGGAACGGCGCATGCTCGATCGCGTTGGCGGCGAGGTCGCGCGCGCCACCAGCATCGTGCGCTATGCGCCCAACAGCCGCTTCTCCCCCACACGCACGCTGGGGGTGAAGAATTTCTCGTGCTGGAGGGCATCTTTTCGGACGAGCACGGGGACTTCCCGGCCGGCGCCTACATCCGCAACCCGCCCACCTCCCGCCACATCCCGGGATCGCGATTGGGCTGCACCATCTTCGTCAAGCTGTGGCAGTTCCACCCGACGACCGCACGCACGTGCGCATCGACACGGCCTCGAGGCCGTTTGGCGCCGACCCGGAGCAATCCGGCTTGGACCTGATGGCGTTGTTCCGGGACGCCCGCGAAGAGGTGCGCCTGGAACATTGGGCCGCCTCGAGCGCCATTGAGCGCGGCGCACCGGGCGGCCTCGAACTGTTGGTGCTCTCGGGTGGGTTTGTCGAGGGCGGCGAAAACTTCAAACCGCAGTCGTGGCTGCGGTTGCCACCGGGGGCGAGGCTCAGCGCCAAGGCCGGGGCCGACGGTTGCCGGCTATGGGCGAAACTTGGCCATCTCACCCACGCGCAAACGGCCCCGCCGCAGGGCGGCTAGCCCTTTAGGATCGGCAGCACCATGGGTGCCAGCTGGTCGGCGCTGCGCCCGGCCCAATCGAGCTTCGGCACCTCGCGCATTGAGCGCTTTTGCGCTTCTTCCAGCGCCTCCGCCGCCGCCCGATGGTCGATGCTGACCAGGCGTTGGTCGGCAACGACGCGCTGCCCGTCGACGTAGACATCACGCACCGCCCGATCGGCCGCGACGTAGAGCAGGCTTCTGAGCGGCTCGCGCATCGGCATCATCGCTGGGTCCTTGATGTCGACCAGGACGAGGTCGGCCTTGGCGCCGACCTTGAGGCAGCCGATATCATCGCGCAGCAGGGCTCGGGCGCCACCCAGGGTGCCGGCGTTGAAGACGTCGAGCGTGCTGACATCGTCGACGCTGCCGGCCACCGCGCGCGAGAGCGTGAAGGCACTGCGCATTTCCTCGAGGAAATTGTGCGGGTAGGTGTCGGTGCCGATGCCGAGATGGATGCCCTCGCGCGCGTAGGCGCCAAAGGTGTTCATGGCGATGCCGCGCCGCATGAACACGGTCGGACAGTGCGCAACTGTCGCGCCCGCCTCGCGCAAAGAGCAAGATCGCCGCGCGACGGCCAATGCAGCCATGGGTGATGGTCGAGGAAGATACCGTGACCGATGATGGTCTGCCGGCCGAGCGCCCCGATTGCATTGAGCCAAGCGATCGGTGTCTTGCCGTAGCGCCGGAACATCTCGTGGAACTCATTGACGCTTTGGGAGGCGTGAATTTGCAAGGGGAGGCGGCGTTCGATGGCATAGTCGTAGGCATCGCGGATCAGCTCGGGCGAGCAGGTATCGATCTGCGCCGGGCACAGCATGCCGCTCAGGCGCTGGGAGGGTGCTGATGGGCAAGATCGATCAGCCGGCGGGCCCGCTCGAAAGCTTCGCGACCGGCCTTTTTGTCCCAGGCGTAGTCGAGCTGATGCCCGTTCTTGGTAAACCAGCGCGCGTCGCGAAACATCGGCGCGGCAACGGCGCGGATGCCCGATTCGGCCAAGGTGTCGAGCCAGCCTTCGAATGGAACCGATAGATCGACGACGGTGGTGACGCCGCTGAGCAGGAGCTCGGCCAGGGCCACGCGCATGGCGGCAACGGCACCTTCGGCATCGTTGTTGAAGACGGTGAGAAACTCATAAAGCGAACTGTGCCAGAAGCCGGGGCTACGGGTCTCGTCCGTGATGCCCTTGCGCAAGGGCTCGCTGGTCGGATGCGAATGGATGTTGACGAGGCCCGGCAGCAGCAACCGCCGCGAACAATCGACCTCGGTATCTGCCGCCTCCGGATAGCGCTTGCCAATGAAGACAATCTCGCTGCCGCGGATCGCCAAATCGACATCGCGCCGATAGACATGGCTCGCGCGTTCTTGATCCCAGGCAATGAGCCAGGCCGCATTGCGAAAAACGGTGGTGTTGGACATCGGCGGCTCGATCTTGCTGCAACAGTGCCGTCGGCGGGGCACGCCTCGGCCGGGGCTATTGTCGCCTGCGTCAGGCGCGATGGGAAGCGCCTCGCGCCGGCCGCCGTGATGTGGTGGTGTTGGCGCCCTTGCAGGCGCGGCCGTCGGCAACGGTTGCCGCGGCCGCACGAGCCCTAGATCTCGCCGACCCGGGCAAGGCGCGCGCCTTGCCGGCGGCGTCGCGACGAGCGCAATCGAGAAAGGCGATGAGCGCGCTCGAGGCCAAGCGCATCGCGACGGCGCACGAACAGCGTCTCGGCCCGCGCCGCCGCGCTCGGTAGCGTGTGCACGCTGAGCCGATCCTCCGGCCCAATCCGCGCCACGAGGCTGCGCGGCAACAGCGTGATGCCGAGACCGGCGCCGACGCACTTGAAGATCGCCTCGATGGTGCCAAACTCGAGCAGCCGCGGCGATTGGATGCCGCGTTTGGCCAGAAAACTCTCGAGCCGCTGCCGATAGGAACAGCCGGCCTTGAGGACGACGATGCGCGTGTCGCTTGCGCCGATGGCCGCGTCGAGCGAGCTGAGGCCCGGGGCGGCCAGGAGCACGAGCTCCTCCGTGAACATCGTGGCAATCTCGAGCTCGCCGTCATCGACCGGGCCGCAGACGAAGGCCCCTTGCAAGCGGCGGGCGCGCACGGCCTCGATCAGCTCGGCGGTGGTCCCCGTGCGCAAGACGAGATCGACCTTCGGGTATGCCGCCACGAAGCGCGACAGCACCGGCGCCAGACGCAGCGCGGCCGTCGATCTCGAGAGAACCGAGCGTCAGGCCACCCGCCGGCTCGCCGTCATCTTTGGCGGCGCCTTGCGCCTCGGCGAGCAGGTGCAGGATTTGCTCGGCATAGGGCAGCAGCCGCTGCCCCGCGGCGGTTAGGCAACCCCCGGCTGTGTCGATCGAAGAGCGCGCAGCCGATCTTGCGCTCGAGCGCGCGCACGCGTGCCCGTGACGTTCGACTGCACCGTGTTGAGCGCCGCCGCCGCGCGATTCATGCCGTTGCAGCGGGCAACCGTCGCAAAGATCTTAAGGTCTGAGGTCTCCATGCCCGGCTCGCCCCTTTTTGCCTCGATCATTGATATCTTGGATTATGATAGCAAAGATCAAAAGAAATCGCTCGATCGAATAGCGGCAAGCGGCCTATGCTGGCGCAGCCGGGTTGGCTGGAGCTCACCATGTGGCCTGATCGTCGTTATCTCGACCTCGTTGGCATCACGCAGCCGATCATCCAGGCGCCGATGGCAGGGGCGAATTTGGCCGAGATGGCCATTGCCGTATCGCGGGCAGGCGGGCTTGGCTCGCTGCCCTGCGGCATGCTCAGCCTGGCTGCGGCCCGCAGCGAACTTGAGCGCATCCGCCAGCAGACGCGCCGGGCCGATCAACGCCAACTTCTTTTGCCATACCATCCCGCAGTCCGATCCCGCCCGCGAAAGCCGCTGGCAGCAGCGACTTTCGCCCTATTACGCCGAGCTCGGTCTTAAACCCGGGCCCGCCGCCGGCGCCGGCCGGGCCCCGTTCGACGCGGCCATGTGCGCGCTCATGGTCGAGCTGCGGCCCGGCGTCGTGAGCTTCCACTATGGCTTACCCGAGGGCCGCCCTGCTGGCGCGGCTCAAGGCTAGCCGGGGCAATCGTGCAAGGCTCGGCGACCACGGTGGAGGAGGCCCGTTGGCTGCAAGCGCACGGCGCCGACGCCATCATTGCCCAGGGCTTGAAGCCGGCGGCCACCGCGGCATGTTTCTGACGCGCGATCTCAGCGCCCAAGTGGGGACCCTGGCACTGGTGCCGCAGGTGGTGGATGCGGTGCGCGTTCCCGTCATCGCCGCCGGCGCGATCGCCGATGCGCGCGGGATCGTTGCCGCGCTCGCCTTGGGTGCGAGCGCGGTCCAGATCGGCACCGCCTATCTCTTGTGCCACGAGGCCAAAATCTCTCAACCCTTTCGGGCGGCGCTGCGCGCGGCCGGGGATCAGAGCACCGTCCTCACCAACGTTTTCAGTGGCCGCCCGGCCCGTTCGATCCGCAACCGCCTGATCGGCGAGGCGGGCCCCATCAGTTCTGAGGCGCCGCCATTCCCGCTGGCCGCGGCCGGCACGCAGCCGCTGCGCCTTGCCGCCGAAGCGCGGGGGTCGGCGGATTTCTCGCCCCTGCTCGCCGGGCAGGCCGCCGCCCTGGCACGCGAGACGGGCGCCGAGGCGTTGACCCTGGCGCTGGCAAACGAGGCCCGCTGCCTCTTGGCAAGGCTGGCAGCGTCCGGGTCGAGCCGCACCCCGGAGCCGGCGCCGCCCGCGTCTGTTTAGCTGCGCCGATCGAGCCGGGCTTGGTACCTATCCTCGCCTCGACGCCCCAATGCTTGTGCACCACAACCTAGCGCCGCCTGCAGGGAGCGCTTGAGCGCAGGCGGCGTGCCGCGCGACAGCAGAATTGATTTGTAGCAAGAGCATTTCTGCGCCTAGCATAATGGTGCTGGTCGTCGGCGCCATGTTTGGCGCTCAATTTGCACGAAGGTGGTCGGTTGCAGTCATAACAAGCTTGCCGAGGAAACGGGCCTGAACCGACCCCATGCGCACATTTGGGGAGGGAAATGCCATGACGATCGCTATTTCTGATCGACCTTTTGCCTGGTGGAAGGAACCAACGAAGGACCAGTGGTTGGCCTGGTCGGCCGGGTTTCTCGGCTGGATGCTCGACGCCTTCGACTTCACCATCTTTTTCTGATCATGGTGCCGATCAGTCAGGAGTTTGGCGTGCCCCTGACCTTGGTCGCCGGCACGGTGACCTTCACCCTTTGGCTGCGCCTGTTGGGGGCGTTCGGCTCCGGCTGGCTCTGCGGACCGGATCGGGCGCAAGACGCCCTTGATGATTTCAATTCTCTGGTACTCAATTTGCAATTTCGCCGCCGGCTTCGCACCAAGCTTTGCCGTCCTTGCCTTCTTTCGCATACTGCTCGGCGTCGGGATGGGGGCAGAGTGGCCCGCCGGGGCGGCCCTCGCCATGGAAGCCTGGCCGGCCCGTTCCCGCGGCATCATGAGCGGCCTCTTGCAAGGCGCCTGGGGTCTAGGCTTTCTGCTGGCCAGCCTCATCTATGGCTCGCTCTACACCACCATCGGCTGGCGCGGCATGCTCTGGGTCGGCATCCTGCCGGCCATCTTGTGCGTGTTCATTCGCTACTTCGTGAAGAATCGGAGGTTTGGCAGGAGAACAACAGGAAGCGGATCGAGCAACTGAACCTCGCGCCGGCCGCCCCGGCAAGGCGCGGCGTGGCGCCTTCGCTGCTCGCAAGCGTGGCCGGTTGGCTGGTCGGCGCCTTGGCGGTTGCCGCCGTGCTCTTCTTTGTCCTGAAAATGTCGGCGCCGGTTGTCCTCGCCGGCGCGCTCGATCCCAAGCTGCTCGCCCTGCTCTTGGACGACAAGCTGCTGGGCGTCGTCGCGGCCGGGTTCACGCCCTTCGTGCTGCCCAATCTGGCGGCCCTGCTCGGCGTTCCGATCCCGACCCAGCTCGCAATCTTCCGGCCGCCGTTCCTGTGGAATACCTTCACGGCCTCGATGTGGATGACCGGCCAGTTCCTGGTCTACTATTCCATGATCGCCATGTTTGCGTCCTGGCTGCAGAAGGATTTGAAGTTCAGTCCCGGCGACGTGGCCCTGCCCAACATCCTGCACAACGCCATCGTGTTCTTTGCCATGGGGTTTTGGGGCTTCGTTGGCGACCATATCGGGCGGCGTCTGGCCATCATCATCCCGGCCGTCATCGGCTGCTTTATCGCGCCGCTTTATCTCGACACCACGGATCTCACCTGGATCACGATTGGCTTCGCGCTGCAGGGGGCCTTTGCGGGGGCCATCTATGCCCTGCAGCCGGCCTATTTGACCGAACGCTTCCCAACCGAGGTGCGCGGGACCGCGAGCGCGTTCTGTTATCACTTCGGCACCATTCTCGGCGGCCTGGTGCCACCGGCCGTCACCTTTCTTGCCGTGGACAAGGGCATGGGCTTCCCGCAGCCGATGCTCTACGGCACCATTCTCGGCGCCGTGGTTGCGGTCATTGCCCTGATCCTGAGCCCGGAAACGAAGGGCATGAAGTTTACCTCCGACCTGCAGATCAAATAGCACGGGACGACGGCCGAGACGGGATGGCGAGCCGCGGGCCGCCCGTCTCGCCCCACGCATGGCCCACCCCTGCGGCGTTTGGTCGGCGCTCCCGCGCGCTAGCCCTTCTTGGCCTGCCAAAGACCCAGCATGGCGCCGGTGGGATCGCTGATGATGCTGAACGAGCCGGCACCTTTATCTCCGCCACCTCCTTGACCACCTTCGCCCCGAGCGACTTGGCCTTATTCGTTGCCGCCTTAACGTCGGGGACATCGACATAGGCCACCCACAGGAAGGGCATTCGGCATCGGGTTTTTCATGGGCCCACCGCCGGTGCTCATCGCCGACCCGGATCATGGTGTGGAGTCATGTCTCCCACGTCGACGTCTTCTAGCTTCCAATCGAACAGTTGGCCGTAGAAGGCTTTGGCTTTGCCAACGTCGGTTGCCATCAGTTCCATATGTACGAAGGGATTGCCCATGATGCACCTCTCAGAAAAAACGCCCGCGCGTCTCAGGAGTTAAACCGTTCGCTGGTGATGCCCGTTCCAATTGGGTTCCACTTGGGTTCCACTTCTGGGTCCCACTTGGTCCACTTGGGTTCCACTGGGGCTCCACTCGAAATTTTTTCCTCGGCAGGAGGCTGCCCACGCCGCCGCTGCCAGACCCGGCACGGCCAGCGCAGCCCCAATCCCTGCCGACCAGAGCAAGCTCAGGTTGCCCGCGGCACCGCCCGCAGGACCAGCGCGCCGGCGAGCGCGTCCCAGCCGGAGGTGTGGCCCACTTTGGCCAGCCCCGCGCAGGCCGCAGCGATCCTCTCGGTGGCCCCGCTTCAGGATGGCGCCGAGCGCGTGATGCAGGGCGGCACTGCCGAGGCCCTCGGCGGCTGCGGCAAGGTGAGCCCGGCTGATGGCCGTCGTGGCGGTCAATCGTGAGCCGGATGCAAAGGCCTGCCAAAGGTGATCCTGAACGCCGCTGCGCCCGACCGGGGAGAGGGCCACCAAGAGGCCGCCCAGATAGTCGTCGCCCGACGGCGTCAATCCCAGGCCGAGGCCGAGCAACGGGGCGATCCTCGCGACATCGATCGGCGGCGGCTCGACCGCGCGCGGCTCAGCGAGCAGTTGCTCGAGGTGGGCAACGGGATCCTCGCGGCGCGACAAAAGCGCCGACCTAAAGAGCCGTCCTCCCCCGACAGGAGCGCAAAGCGCCGTCGCGCGGCGCCAGCACGCGGAGAGCCTCCTCGGTGGCCGCAAGGCCACGGCCGAGACTCGCCCTGTCCCAATGGCCGACGCCCTCGGGCAACCAGGGCGCAGCCTCGTCGAAGCGCGATGGCGAGGCGGCCGGCCAACAGCATGCCGGCGTCGATCTCAGCGACGTCACCACGGCACACGTGCGCCCGCAGTGGCCGAGCGGGCCACCGCGCGCAGACGAGGTTGAGCGGCCCAGCCCCCAGGTCCTCGGCGCCGATACAGGCCCAACCGGACTGGAGCTCGACGTAAAAGCACCGCTCGAACACGGCGGCCACGCTTCCCTCGCGCCCGCACGCAGCGCCCGGACGGCGATCGGGCCGATCCCGGCGGCGACGGCTTGCCAACCTGGAGGCGCTGGGGTGGGCACGGCGGATGACGGGTGCCGCATGGAGGTGCGCCTCAGCCCCTGGCCAAGGCGACCGCCAGCGCGGCGGCGCGGGCATTGGATGGCGCAAGCAGCACGCCGGCGGCGTTGAGCGTGGCGATCTGGCGCGAACGCACCTGCGGATCGGCCTCCGTACCGGTGACCGAGGGCGACCAGATGCGGCCGATCGGGCGGCGCGCCGGCAACAACAGCGGCAACCTCTCGGGCCGGATCGGGGTGGGCACCGAGGCCCAGCACGATGTCGAGGAGGATGACCGCGACGCCCCGATCCAGCAGCGCGCCGCGCAGCTTTGTCGCTGCGGACGGCAGGGTCGATCATCGAGTGCGGCCGGCCGCGCGTAAACTCACGTCGGCGCCGAGGTCGATGATGCGATCGACCCGCGGCCCTGCGGCGGCCAGCGCCTCGGCCCCGGGGACGGCAGCATTCGAGGCCACCGGGCGACCGGCGGCGATCAGAACGGAGTTGTGCTTCGGCGGCGAGGCTCCCCCGGCATAGAGGCCGAGGATGAGGCCGTCCCGGGGCTGCCGGCATGGGCGAGGTCGCCGGGGCGGCGGCGATGACCGCGCCCAGCACGTCCTCCGCCGCGGCGCTGAGCGTCGCAGCGGTGCTCGCGCGTTGCGCGGGTGCGCATGGCGTCGGCGCCCAAAGAAGCACAGGGTGAAACGTTTGCGGCTCTCCCCCGACGCGGGCGAGCACGGTCGCCATCACCTCAGGATGCGGCGGCTTGGAGATGAGCACAATGCGCGCCGTTGCCGGGTCGGCGTCGAGCAGGTCGATGGCCGCCAAGGTCGACAGTGCGCCGACCTCGCGGCCGAGATCGCGGCTGCCGACGCCGATCGCCTGCGAAATCCCCCGTCCGGCCACCGCGAGCAGGCAGCTTACCTCCTGCAGACCGGTGCCGGAGGCGCCGATGAGACCGATATCGCCGCGCGGAACGCGGTTGGCAAACGCCAGTGGGGTGCCGCCGATGATGGCGGTGCCGCAGTCCGGGCCCAGCACCAAGCGGCCCAGCGCCTGCCTTCGCGTTTGAGCGCCACCTCCTCGGCCAGGGGCACGTTGTCGCTAAAAATCATCACGTCGAGCCCGCAGCAGAGCGCCTTGCGCGCTTCGGCGGCGGCGTAGTCACCGGGCACCGATATCAGCGCCAGGTTGGCACCCGGTTGCGCGCCGAGCGCGCCGCGCAAGCTGCGTGGATGCGTGGACGGCGGCGTTACCCGCGCTCGGCTGTCGCTCGAGCAAAGCGAGGCGGCGGCGATGTGCCGCGTCGGCCGCTTCGGCCGCCTGTGCGCGCACCGGCGAGGATGAGATCGTTGGCGGCCGGCCGATGGACCGTCGGGATGCGAGCAGGCCGGCCTCGGTCAGAATGCGCCTTGTTGGCCGGCGTCGCCATCATCAGCGCGGCATCCTCGACGCCGCGGCAGCGCCGCGATCTCGCGCGACAGCCGCATCAGCGCCGCCGAATCCAGGTAGAAGCCGCGCCGCACCGCGTTGCGCACGTTGACCCTCATGCCGCCTCCGGTCCAGCGCCGAGCGCCGCAACTGCCGCGCTGAAGCACGCCAGCGGTGCGCGCACCACGCCGGCGCCGACCTGGCCGACGCCCGGCTTCTGATGCGCGATGCCGGTGTTGATGGTCGGCGCGATGCCGGTCTCGACCACCAGCCGAACATCGATCCCGGTGGCGACGCCAGCGAAGTCGAGCGCCGGGATGGTCCACTGTCGGATCTCGCCGGCGGTGATCTCGCGCATCGCTCTGCGTGAAGGCGGCGGCCTGCCGGCCGCCGAACCGGCGCCGACGAAGCCCACCACCGCCGGCGCCGCCGCCATGGCAAAGCCGCCGAGGCCGATGCGTCTCGACGATGGCCGAGTCGCCCATGTCGGGGTTGGCGTCGGTCGGCGCTGAAGCCGGGGAAGTAGAGCCCGACCGGCATTTCCACCGGCGCGGTGAACCAGCGCTCGCCGGTGCCGCTGACGCGGATGCCGAAGTCGGTGCCGTTGCGCACATGGCCGTGACGATCGAGGCGCGCGCGATGTTGCTGCGCCGGATCGGTCATCGCTCTTGCCCATCGCCATGGCGATGTTGAGGAAGAACTGGTCGTTGCCGGCGATAAAGGCCAAAACCTCGGCCAGCTCGTCCGGTCTCGCGGACGTGCGCGCCAGCCATGGCGCCAGTTCGCGCAAAAAGAGCTCGTGCAGGCGGCGTTGCGTTGATGCATCTCATCGCCCATGGCCAGGCCGCGGGCGATCATCGGACTTCAGGGGCACGCCGTTGGCGGCGCGCACGGCCTTGCCCAGGGCCGGACCCGGACATCGCGCAGCCACGCCAGACGCTTGAGCACGTCGGCGTCGTTGCCGCCGAAGCGCATGACCCTGCCCAGACCCTCATTCAGGGTGGCGTAGGCGCGATTGCCAAAGGTGCGGTTCTCCGACCACCAGGACCGGCATGCGAGCGCGTGGTGATGCCGGTCATGGGCCCCACCGCGCCGAAGTGGTGATTGGGCTCGGAGCCTCACGCCGCCGCCGCCGCCAGTGCCGCCGCCGCCGCCAGATCGCCGGCCCAGCCTTCGAAGACGATGGCACCAGCAATGGCGCCTTGCATCGGGCCGCACATGCGGTCCCAGGCGATCGGTGGGCCGGCGTGCAGAATGGTTTTGCCCTCGCCCAGCGCCGGCATGGCGTGAGACGCCGGCACGACGTCGATCAGCACCGGCTCGGCTGCGAGCATGCGCGCCACGGCCTCCTCGGTTCGCCGCGGCGATTGCCGCATCCCCGAGCAGCCGGGCGAGCACCCTGCAAGCTCGCCATCCCCAGCCGCCGGCGGTCGCCAGTCGACGTGGCACACCGGCACGCCCGGAGGCGGCGAGGTCGGCGGCGAACTGGGTGAGGCCGATATTGATGACGCTGAGCGGCTGGCCCAGCAGGCGCGAGGGTATTGGCTCAGCCATGCGCGGGGTATTTCCTCTCATCGACAAGCCGTCCATCCCTATAATATCACGAAGGGCCTGCGAAGCTTTAGATCGGGTGCGCGATGCCGGCACGCGGCAACAGCGCGGCAACTTGTTTTCTTTGCGGGGAGTGTAGGTTTTGCACGAGCAAGCGGCATGCCACCTCCATGGCACTAGATTTGCTTGCTCCTAAAAGACGGCGGTGTGGCTGACACACCGGCTGCCTTCTCTTCTCATTTCACAGCAACCGTTCCAACATGTCGAGGACCTTTCTTCGCGCCTTGACCGCGCGGCCATCGGGCGCGCATGCATCTGAACGCAAACGGGGCCGCACGTTTCCGCGCGACCCCGGTCCCTACTTAAAGGCTTGTCAGGTTTTTAGGCGATCCACTCTTTCAGGCTGATGTAATCGACGGCCATGCCGATGGTGCCGCCGTTGATGCCCTGCACTTCCAAGTGATCCACACCGGCCGTGCCGTGCACGTCCATGGTGAACTCTTTGAAGTTGTTGCAATCGAACCCAGCATTCCAGTTGTTGGGATCGATCAGGAATTTGCTCATATCGATGTGCAGCGTGTCGTTGCCATTAGTTCCCGCACTAAGATCATGTCGCCTCCCGCCGCCGGGGAATAAGAGGAAGTATTTTGTGCTTGGCGTCGTCGGAACTGACGTTCTGCAACGCGCTACAATGGATCGCACGACGAGCGAATGCGTGTATCCGACCAATGTCGGAATACTGATGAAGTCTCCTCCAAACGTGCGACTACTGCAGGTTTTCTATTGGCGCGGCATCCCCAAACCGAGCATGCGCGATTTTCTAGCTCTCTGAGTTTCGGCTTTGGTCGTGAGGGTTTTCACCCGACTTGCGCGGGCTGGCGTGGCCCCAAGACACGTGCAGAGCACGCCGTCGGTTCCGGCGCCGCAGCTTAGGCTTAGGGGCTTCATTTTTGAACGAGTTGCTTGCGCCGCGTGAGGCGTCACGTGGCCCGTGCCTCCACATTCTGGGCAGGCCTTGCGGCGGAACGGGAGCCGGCTCCGGAACATCGCCTTTGCCCTCACAGACCAGGCATTCGGTGAGTGTCGTCTTCCTGCATCATCCAGCTCGGCAATCTCGCGCTCCAATATCCCCTGGAGCTTCCTAAGCTCGCGCACAATGCCCGCGCTCAGCCCTGGCGCGCGCATGCGTTCGAGCACGCGGGCAAGTGCCTCAGCTTCTTGACGAGTGCCCCGCTGACGCAGGCATTCCCACTCGTCCTAACCGCGACGTTTCCAATTGCTCTGATCTCCTCCTAACTGGGGATCGCAAAATCGTCCGACCACGCTGATTTACCTATCGTGATCAGGAAGTCGGTCCGAATGGGCCGCCCGGCTTGGGAAGTCATTTCAGGCAGAATTGAACTGGTGGTGCCGCTCAGCATTGGCCGGTGAAGATTTTGCAAAATGTGCTGCCGACCCAGTGCCAAACAAGTTTCGCGGCGCATAAGCGACAACCCAACAGGAGCAAGCAAATGGATCGGCTCAGCGGACACCGTGCGTTGCACCTTGCAACGCATGCGGTGCCTATTCTCAAACACCTATCGATGACCAATGCGACGATGACTTTTAATGAATTTGGTCAGGCCCTAGGCCTTGTCCACCAGGCTTGGAAGTCGGGGCACCACGAACAGATCACCACAGTCCTCAATATCGTGCGGACCACCTTCGATCATCTTGATGCCCCGCAGCCGGAATATCACCGCATTACTCATTCGCACCGGCAAGGTGGGCACTGGTATCGGAAGCAATGGGTGGCCGAGAGGAACACCCAATGATCAACGAGAACTGGTTTTAGCCAGAGATAACTTTCGCGGCGTTTCACCGCTGCAGCCTCCCGGTGCGGATCGCCTCGACTTCGGCCCGACCGCCGCTGCCAATGTTTCTGCCGTGCGAGGCCTGCCTGGGCCACGCCAAACCTTGTCAGGCCTCTGCGCCGCCTTGCTTCGCCTAAACCCGATGCCGAAGCGTCGGGGATGCACGCTGTGCATCGCAGGGCGACGAACGTGTCGACCATCGCTTCAAGTTGCTCCGGTGGCGGCCTCACCGCCGTTCGGTTATTTCGAGGCCGGGGCGTCGCAATAGCGCCGCACGCCAGCATTGCCGTCGCACGCCGCAACAGTCAGTGGTGGAGCCGTTCTATCGTTTGCGGATGAAGTTCACCGCCTCAGGCCTCGACGCCGCAGGCGTAGCATTGAGCAGGCAACCGATATTGTTTGTGGCTCGGTGTAGGAAGCCCTATTCAACATTGATGAGTGTTGCCTCGCCGCACCTTTTGCCGACGGCAATGCCGGGCCGCCGACGGGCCTCGGTCGGCGCCGGCGCTACAGCCTCAGCCGGCGATACCGTTCAGCACCAGCAGGCGCTCGGCACTATCGTTCCAAACGTCCATCGCCACGATCTTACCGTCGCGCACCACGAAACGATCGACATAACGGTTGCCCCTCGAAAGGGGTACCGTCGGGCCATTCGCCGTAGAGCGTGCCGAGATTGTAGACGATGGTCTCGCGCGTGCCCGGGACGACGTCGCTCCTTTCCATCTTCTTTTTCACCCATTTGTAGCGACCGGCATTGAAGGCGGCGGTCTCGCTCGGGTGACGGTAGCGGCGCCCGCCGGTGAAGGTGATCTTGAGATCGGGCGAGACGTAGCGTGCCGCGGTGACGGGGTCGGGAACCATCGAGGCGATCAGGAACTGCTCGACGATCTTGGCGGCGGTGGCCGTTTCGTGATCGTGTCGTGGTTCGGTGGCGGTAGCGGACATGGATCCTTCCCGATGCTTGCGAGGTGAGTGAGCAAGTACATGCGCCCGCAAGCGCACAATCCACTCCACTATCGTATGCACTAATGACGAGGAATGTCGCCGCTTGCCCGCGCCGATGCACGTAACTTGGGCAGATTTGCGCCAATATATCGTATCCATGGGCCGACGCGTGTGGCATATCCTTTGCTCTCTGCCAGGGGTATCCATCTTCTCCGTGTTGTGAAAGGGCTTTGCCATGCTTGCCGACGTTGCGCCTCCTCGATTAGCCCGGCGTCTCCTGCTCGCGGGCGCGCTCGCCTTTGTCGCGTCGCTCCCCGCCGGCGCGCAAGACGTCGTGAAGCTTGGTTTGATCGCGGCCATGTCGGGCCAATCGGCAAAATCCGGCGAGGCGATCGTGCGCGGCCTTTCGCTCGCCATCGACGAGATCAACGCCAGGCGGCGGACTATTGGGCAAGAAGGTCGAGCTCGTCGTCCGCGACGACGAAAGCAATCCCGCCAAGGGCGCGATTGCGGCGCGCGAGCTGGTGCAGCGCGAGAAGGTCGCCGCCCTGTTCGGTGGCCTCGACACGCCGGTGTCGCTGGCGATCGTGCCGTTCGCCAACCAGAACAAGGTTCCCTTCATGGGCGTGTGGGCGGCCGGCACGCCGATCACGCGCAACGGCGCCGTCGGAGAACTACGTGTTCCGTGTCTCGGCGGTGGACGAATTGGTGGACAAGGCGCTGGTCGACTACTCAATCGCAAACATCAGGTCAAGAAGCCCGGCATGATCCTGATCAACAACCCCTGGGGCGAGATCGAACGAGAAGGGTCTCAAGGCCGCGCTCGCCGCCAAGAACATCCCCTATGCCGGCATCGAGAAGTTCGAGAACTAACGACGTCGACGTGGTTCCGCAGCTGACGCCGCCTCAAGGAAGCCGGGGCCGACGTGCTGTTCCTGGTCGCCAACGTGGCGCCCTCCTCGCAAGTCGTGAAGTCGCTCGATCGCATGGGCTGGAATGTGCCGATCGTGTCGCACTGGGGGCCGGCCGGCGGGCGCTTCAGCGAACTCGCAGGCGCCGAGCGCCGCCAAGGTGCACTTCATCCAGACCTACAGTTTCTCCGGCAAGCTTTCGCCGCAAGGGTGAGGCGGTGCTGGCGGCGCTGAAGAAGAAGTATCCGGAGATCAAAACGCTGGCCGACGTGACGCCCGCGGTCGGCATCGCCAACGCCTATGACGCCATGCACCTGACCGCGCTGGCGATCGGCAAGGCGCAGTCCCTCGAGGGGCCCAAGGTGCGCGACGCCTTCTATGCCATCGACAGCTACGCCGGCCTGATCAAGACCTACAACAAGCCCTTCAACGCCGAGAACCAAGATGCACTGCTCGGAAAAGGACTACCTCTTTACGCACTTCGTGGAGGGTGAGATCCTGCCGCTGACGCAGTAAGCATTGTCGGTCGTCTTTGTCCGCGCGCTGAGGATCTCGCCAGCGTCGCGCCCGGCGACGCTGGTGATCCGTGCCACCGACCGGAGGGGCAACCATCCTCGTAACCTCCGCCATCATGAGCGGACTCGCGCTGTCGGCTCCATGTACGGCCTGATCGCGCTCGGTTTCCACGTCACCTACGTGGTTTCCAACACCGTCAACTTCTCGCAGGGCAGCTCGGTCATGCTGGGCGCCGTGCTGGGCTACACCTTCGCGGTGCAGGCTCGGCTGGCCCTATGCCGCTGGCGCTGGTGACTGCGCTCGTCGCCTGCGCCGGCTTCGGCCTGCTGGTGGAGCGCACGCTGGTGCGCCCGTTCGCCGAACGCGGCTCGAATGCCTGGCTGATGGCGACGGTGGCGCGGCGGCATTGTGCTCGGACAACGCGGTCCTGTTCACCTTCGGCAAGGAGCCGCGCAGCTTTCCCTCGCTGCTGGCCATGAAGCCGGTCGAGATCTTCGGCGCCGGCGTCTTTCCGCTGCAGGTGCTGATCCCCGTCATTGGTATCGCCATCGCCGGCGGTCTTGCCCTGCTGTTGCAGCGGACGCGGCGCGGCAAGGCCCTGCTGGCGGTGGTGCAGAATGCCGATGCGGCCCGTCTGATGGGCATCGACGTTAAGCGCACGGTCGCCCTGTCCTATGCGCTCTCCACCGCCCTCGCCGGTCTTGCCGGGCTCCTGATCGCGCCGCTTTTCAGTGTGCACTCCGACATGGGCACGCTGTTCGGCATCAAGGCTTTCGCCGTCGCCATCCTGGGCGGCATCAGCCTCGGCCGCCGGGCGTCATGTTCGCCGGCATCCTCTACGGCATGGCCGAGGCGCTGGTGACGGCGCTGTTCGGTTCGACCTACACGCAAATCGTCATGTTCACGGCGGTCATCGCCGCCGCTGGCGCTGATGCCCAACGGCCTGTTCGGCCGGGCGCCGGTCAAAGGTATGACGAGGCGGCGATGAACCGGGCTCCTCAAGCGTTACAACCATTGCCGTCCTCGCCACCTGCGGGTCTGCGGCGCTGGGCCTCGCTCGGCGAGGGCTATACGCACTGTTCGTGCTGGCGCTGGTCGCGCTGACCACCATCGTCGGTGTCGGCCTCAACATCTCTGCTCGGCCTCGCCGGACAAATCTCGCATCGGGCATGTCGGCTTTTACGCCATCGGCGCCTATGCCGTGGCGGTCCTCACGCTCAAGGGCATCAGTTTCTGGGCGGCACTCGCCTGCGCCGGCGCGCTCGCCGGCGGCGATCGGCGCCCTGCTCGCCTTGCCCGCGATGCGCGTGCTTCCGGCCCCTATCTGGCCATGATGACGATCGCCTTCGCCTTCATCGTGCAGCACACGGCCATCGAGTGGCGCGAGGTGACTGGCGGCCAAAACGGCCTGATGAACGTGCCGCAGCCCGCGCTCGGCGGCGGCCTGGTGGGAGAGCGCAGCCTCGCCGTGATCGCCACGCTTCTGGCCGCCCTGTCGCTTTATTTCTTTCATCGCCTGGCACGCAGTGCCTGGGGCATGGCGATGATCGCCGTGCGCGACTCGGAGATTGCCGCCCGCGCCGTCGGCTTCCAGCCGCGTCAGCATTAAGACCCTCGCCTTTGCTCTTTCCGCCGCGCTCACCGGCGTTGCCGGCGGCGTGTTCGCGGCCACTCTTTGCTTTTGTCGCGCCCGATAGTTTCCCGTTCTCGCAGTCGATCTTGTTTCTGCTGGCCGTCATCGTCGGCGGTGCCGGTTACACCCTGGCTCCGGTGGTCGGCGCCGCCGTCATCGTCGTGTTGCCCGAGCTGATCGCCTCGCTCGCCGAGTACCGCTTGCTGGCATTCGGCGCGCTGTTGCTGTTGGTGCTCTGGTTGGCGCCCGAAGGCGTCATCGGTCTCATCAACCGCGCTTTCTCCCGCATTGACAGGACGACGGCGCAAATGGGCAATTTTTCGCTGCACGCTTTTCTGGCGGTTCCGCGTCAGCGCCATGCCCTCACCGTCGACGGCCTCAGCATCGCCTTTGGCGGCGTGCGCGCGGCCAACGACGTGGCGCTGACCGCCGAACCCGGGCGCATTACCAGCCTTGATCGGCCCCAACGGCGCGGGCAAGACCACCGTGCTCAACATGATCGGAGGCTTCTATGCGACCCGACGCCGGCAGCATCCGTTTGGGCGAGGTCGAACTTGCGGGCGCCAGCGCCCAACGCGTGGCACGCGCCGGCATTGCGCGCACCTATCAGACGACGCAGCTGTTCGGTTCGCTGAGCGTGCTTGACAATGTTTTACTGGGTCTGCGCCGAGGCCGCTTGGGCAACCCGTTCGCGGCAGCCGCCGGGAGCGCTGAGCGTCGTGAGGCGGAGGAGGCTCCTCGCTTTCGTCGGCTACGAGGGCCGCTCGGCGTGCCCACCCGCGACCTCCCCACGTCGACCGTCGCCTGGTGGAGATCGCCCGCGCGCTCGCCACCCGCCCCAGCGTGCTGTTGCTCGATGAGCCCGCCGCCGGACTGATGCGTGCCGACAAGGTCTTGCTCGTTGGCGTCCTGCGTCAGCTCGCCGCCGCCGGCCTCGCCGTGATTTTGGTGGAGCACGACATGGCTTTGGTCATGGGTCTCTCCGACCACGTGGTGGTGCTCGACGCCGGACGCCCAATCGCCGCCGGCACCCCGAGAGGGTGCGCGGCGAACCCCAGGTGCGCGACGCCTACCTTGGTGCCGGCGAAATCGCGCCGCGCCCGCGGTCAGCCCCGCTGGCGGCGGCCCTACCGCGGCTGCTGGCAGTCGAGGCACTCCGGCGCGGGTTACGGCTCGGTGCCCGTACTCGACAGGGTGGCCTTCGAGGTCGGGCAAGGCGAGACTCGTGACCATGCTCGGCGCCAACGGTGCCGGCAAGACGACCACCCTGCGCGCCTTGAGCGGCCTTCTGCGTCCCGTGTCAGGCTCGATCCTGCTCGCCGGCGCAGCCATCGAGACGCAGGGGGCCCACCGCATCGTCCGCGACGGCCTGATTTTGGTTCCCGAGGGTCGCCAGGTCTTCCCCGAGCTCAGCGTGCGCGACAATCTCATGCTTGGGGCGCATACCCGTAAAGGCAACGATCTTGAGGGAGAGATCGCGGGCTTGTTGCAGCGCTTTCCGCGCTTGGCTCAGCGCATCGACAATCGGGCCGGCTTGTTGTCGGGCGGCGAGCAGCAGATGCTGGCGATTGCCCGCGGGCTGATGGGAAGGCCGCGCGCGTTGCTGCTCGATGAACCCTCGCTCGGGCTCGCCCCGGCCATCATCGATGAGCTGTTTGGCACGCTGGCGGAGCTGCGCGACCAAGGCATTACCATCCTGTTGGTCGACCAGATGGCGGCGCTGGCCTTGGCGGTGGCGGACCGTGGCTACATCCTGGAACTGGGGCGCATCGTGCGCGCCGATACGGCCATGGCTCTGGTCAAGGATCCGGCGCTGGAGGCCGCCTATCTCGGCGGCCAAGAAGCTGCAGAGTAAGAGCGCATGAACTTCGACCTTGTACTCAAAGGGGCGCGCCTTGCCACCAACCCGGAAGCGGTGGTCGACATCGGCATCGCCAACGGCAAAATCGCCGCCATTGCCCCGGAGCTTGCCGACGCCGTTGCAATCGAAGCAATCGGCGGTGGGCTGGTCGTCCCTGGCCTGGTCGAAACCCATATTCATCTCGACAAGTCCTGCATCATTGACCGCTGCAGCATTCGTGAAGGCAGCCTCAAAGAAGCGATCGCGGAAACGGCACGCGCCAAGCGCGCCTTTACCGAAGACGACATCTTCGAGCGCGCGCGAGGGACCTTGGAACGCGCCATCCTCGCCGGGACCATGCACATGCGCACCCACGTCGAGGTCGACCCACGCGTGGGCCTGAAGGGTTTGCGAGCCGTGCGCGAGCTGGCACGCCGCTATCGGTGGGCCGTCGACCTTTCCATCTGCGTCTTCCCGCAGGAAGGCCTGCTCAACGATGCGGGGGCGGAAGCGTTGCTGGTGGAGGCGTGTCAGGCCGGCGCCGACCTGATCGGCGGCTGTCCATACGCCGACACCCAGCCGATCGAGCATATCGCGCGTATCTTCGCCATTGCTCGCCGCTTTGACTTGGCCGTCGACTTCCATCTCGACTTTGATCTCGACGCCAGCTGGATGCACCTCGACGAAGTGGTGCGCCAGACCGAGCTCGCCGGCTACGGCGGCCGCGTTACCGTCGGCCACGTCAGCAAACTGTCGGCGATTCCCTCCGGGCGCCAGATCGAGATCGCTCGCCGGCTGGCGCAAGCGGGTGTCGCCGTCACCGTGCTACCGGCCACCGACCTTTTTTGATGGGGCGCGACAGCGATTATAACGTGCCGCGCGGGGTCGCGCGCGCCGATCGCCTCGCCCAGCACGGCGTGACCTGCTCGCTCGCCAGCAACAACGTGTTGAACGCCTTCACGCCCTTCGGCGATGCCTCCCTTATCCGCATGGCCAACCTTTATGCCAACGTTGCCCAACTCGGCCGAAGGGAGGACTTTGAACGCTGCTTCGAGATGATCACGGGGGCCGCGGCCAGGTTAATGAACCTCGATGGCTATGGCCTGGCCTTGGGCGACCGCGCCGACCTCTTGGTGCTACCCTGCCAAAGCGTGGCAGCCGCCGTGACCGAGCTCGCCCAGCCCCTGATGGGCTTCAAGGGCGGCCGCAGGAGCTTCACCCGCCCACCGACCCAACTGCATCGGCCCACCTCGGCATGAGCCCGATGCAACCAGGCGCCAACGACGGCACCAATGCCCGACGACGGCTCAGCTAGGCCGCCCCAAGCACGCGCCTGCCGGGACAACGACAAAGCCAAAACCATGCTCTCCAAATGCGCAACCTCGACTGATCACAACTACTCTCCGACAATGGCGATCAGTTCAAACAGGCCTTCCGCGACATCGCCCTGAAAATCGCCTTCCTGCGCCTGACGCATTAGCCGTCCCTGCCGGCCGTGGGCCGATGGCGGCGCCATCGGTCCCAGCTCTGCCGCGCTTGCAAGGGCGGCGAGCTCCGCGGTCTATTTTGGCGGGGCCTCAACCTTGCGCTGCGGCCCCGTATAGGCGACCCGCCAAATGGTGCCGGCGACGTCGTCGGCGACGAGGAGGGCACCATCCTTGGCCAGCGCGATGGCGGCGGGACGTCCCCATACCTCGGCGCGTTCGCGCCCAGAGACCCAAAAGCCCGTCATGAAATTCTCGTAACTGCCGACGGGGCGGCCAGCCTTAAACGGCACGCGGACGACCTTGTAGCCGGTCGGTGCCGAGCGATTCCAAGAGCCTTTGAGAACGGCGAAGACGTTGCCGCGATAGTCGGCTGGAAATTGGTCGCCCGTGTAGAAGACGAGGTCCATGGCAGAGGAATGCGATTCAAACAACAGCTCGGGAAGCTTGGAGGCTTTCACCTTCTCGGGCGCCTTGCTGGCAAAACCGGGCTGTGGGTGTTGACCGGTGTAGGCATAGGGCCAACCGTAAAACGCACCCGACTTAGGCCGCACCATGTAGTCGGGGACGAGCCTGTCACCCAGCCCATCGCGCTCCTGCACCACGGCCCAAAGCTCTCCGGTGTCGGGATTTATGGCAAGGCCGCAGGGATTGCGCAGGCCCGAGGCAAACGTGGTCTGGCCCGAGCCGTCGGGCTCGAAGCGTTGGATGGTGGCCTTGACCTGAGGCTCAATGCCAATGTTGCCGGAGGAGCCGACGCCGACGAACAGCGCCCCGGTTTTGGGGTCGATCGCCAACGGGCGGTTGGCATGCCCGCGCACGATGCCGAACACGCCTTTGCTGGTCAGCATCGCTTGCCCGTTGATGTGGGGTGATGGCTTGCGGCGATCGGCAGGAACGTCGGCAGCCTTCTTTGTCTTCGCCGTGCCCGGTGCGCAAGTTGCCTAGCGTGTGCGGCACCTTCCAGATCCCGTCCTGGTCGGCCACCAGGATCGCGCCGTCGCGCCAGGCCAGCCCATAGGGCTGGTTGAAGCCCTCCGCGTGCCGCTCGATGAACTCGGCCTTACCGTCGACGTCGCCGCGCAGAAGCGTCAAATGACCGGGCTTCTGCTCAGCAACAATGACGTCGCCGTTCGGCAGCACGAGCAACCGCCGCGGATGCTCCAGTTTGGCAAATAGGCTGGCGGTGAAGCCCTCGGGCACCCTAGGCGTCTGCCCGTCGAATGGCAGGGTCAGGGGTGCGTTGGATACGGGCTTCGTTGCGCCCGGCGCGGGCAAGTCCTCGGGGCGAACGCTATGGGACTGGCCGAGCTCTTCGATCGCGAGAGACGACGTTTGTTGTCGCGGCGGCGAGGCGCTGGCGCTTGGCCTTCTCGGCGAAGGCCGCAGATGTCGTAAGCATGGCCGCGAGAAGCGTCACGATCAGGCCGATCTTCATTGCACAACTCCTCGCCAGACTTGAAGGCTTGCACGCCAAGGCCGTCGCCCGAGACCAATGTCAGCAAACGCCATGTCACCACATGCCAATGTCAGCAAACGCCCATCACCCAAGACGCCTGCCGAACCTGGCCTTTATCTGCTCTTGCGCGAGGCACGACGACCGCCATCGACGCCACCAGGGTGAGAGATTTGGCGCAACTGCCGGCGCCTTGCTTTGCCGGACGTTTGTTGCCAAACGCCGCCTCGCCGCGCGGGGTTCCTCGTGCCCGCAGCAGCCACGCCGCGCCTGCGCGATCCGCCTTGAGCTTGCAGGGGAAGCCGAGGCGGGCTTCCAAGCCTCGCGCAAGCGTTGGTTGCCAAGCCGGCGCCGCTTTAAGAGAAATCCTTGTGCGAGCGGGCGATGTGAGCGGATGCCGTCAAAAATTGCCAGGGCTCCACCCTGCCGCGCTGGCTTTCCTCGCTCAGGGGGCGGCCGGTACTCAACCAAACGGCGGGAATTTCCAGGCGGCAGCGCACGCCGTCCCAGGCAAAGGTCAGCTCGACCGCACCTCCCAGTTCGAACGGAATGAGCTCGCGAATAATGCTGCTACCGTAGCCCGATGCTGGCGGCGCTAGGGATCTGCGGCCCGCCGCTCTCGTGCCAATCAACCACCAGGTTTTCACGCCGGCTATTCTGCGGCCAGTGCCAGTTGAGGCGCACGCGGCCAGCCTCACTCGAAAACGCCCCATACTTGGCCGAGTTCGTGGTCAGTTCATGCAGAACCATGGCCACCGCCTGCGCCGCCTCGGCTTTCAAGGTGACGCTCGGTCCGCTGATCTCGGCGTTGTCGCCGGCGTAGGGCGCAAATTCGCGTTCGATCACTTCTGTCAGCGCCACGCCGCGCCAGTTGCTGTGGCTGAGGAGCTCGTGCGTGCCCGCCAAGGATTCGATGCGCTGCTCAAGCGCCGTCACGAAGTCTGTCATCGAGGGCGTCGAATGCTGCGTGTGGCGAATGATGGCGCCCACGGTCGCCAGCACATTCTTGACGCGGTGGTCCAGTTCGGCGTTGAGAATATTGCGGTGCTCTTCGGCCTGCTTGCGCTCGGTGAGGTCTATGTTGACACCAACCACGCGCTGCGGACTGCCGTCCCCGCCGTAGCAAATAAAGCTGCGCGATTCGATCCAGCGCACCCCCGTCGCGACGAACGATGCGATACTCCGTCTCGTATTCGCCGCGTCGCTCACGCAAGGCCCACCGCCGCACCTCCTCGACCCGCTCAAGATCCTCCCGGTGCATCCCGGCCCGCCAGTCCGCGCGCGTAATCTCGGTCGTCCCCTCCGGGCAAGTCGTGTAGGGCCGCAAAGCCTTCCGAGACCTGTAGGGTATCGGTACTGACGTCATAGGAGTAGCTGCCGACCAGCGCCGCTTTCGCGGCCAAAGCCAGCTGCAAGGTGCGCTCGGCCAGGGCCAGCTCGGCGCGCTTGCGCTCGCTGATGTCACGCGTCAGTCCTTTGACGCGCAGCAGCTTGCCAGCAGCGTCGAACTCGCCCCTCGCCGTCTCCTCCAACCACACCTCGCGCCCATCACGGCAACAAAAGCGAAAGCATACGGCATAACCTGGATGGTCCGGACACAGCCGACGTATCTGCGCCTTAAAGCCATCGCGATCGTCGGGATGCACGCCGGGCGAAAAAGTCGTTGTACCAGTTGGAGGCCTCCGGCTCGGGTCCGAGTATGGAGGCCGCATTGGCGCTGCGCTGGGATTTGCCGGTCACGGCATTCCATTCGAAGGCGATCACCTGACCGGCCGCCAAGGCATCGGCCAACCGCGCTTCGCTTTCGGCCAGCGCCGCCTCGACCTGCTTGCGCGCGGTGACGTCGATGTTGGTGCCGATGATGCGCTGGGCGGCGCCCTCGCGGTCGTAGGTGATCAGGCTACGCGACTCGATCCAGCAAATGTCGCCGCTCTCGCGCACGAGGCGATATTCGCAGCGGTGATCGCGCTGCTGTGCCGCCACGGCCGCAATCAGGTGGCGGTCGAGCCTCGGCAAGTCGTCCGGATGCACGCGGCGGCGCCAATCGCTCCGGCTTGTCTCCACGCACGCCTCGGGCAGGCCGTGGATCGCCGCATAGCCTTGCGAGATCTGCATCAACCCCGTGGCTAGGTCGAAGGCAAAACCCCCGGCCAGCGCCACTTTGCCGGCCAGCGCCAGCTGGGCGTCGCGCTCGGCCAAGGCTTGCTCGGCCCGCTTGCGATGGGTGATGTCCCGGGTGACCCCGAGCCAGCGGATCGGCTCGCCTGTCCCATCGCACGCGACGGTGCCCTCGACCGCCACCCAGCGGTCTTGGCCGGGCTCCGTGCCGGACAGCGCCGGTGCCAGCCGGTACTCGAGCTTGCAGCTGCCGCCGCCACGTTTGGAGGCGGCAAAAGCCGCATCAAGCCGCGGCAGATCCTCTGGATGCACGAAAGGCCGCGCCTCGACCAGGTTGATGGGTGGGAGACCAGGGAATGGCCATGAATGCGCTTGTCACGGGCATCGCTGTCGAAGCGACCGGATTTGGCGTCGACACTCCAGACGCCGAGCTCGCACGCGTCAAGGGCGAGTTGCAGCCGCTCGTTGGCATTCTTGAGGGCAGCCTCGTTGCGTCGCCGTTCGGCGAACAGAGCCGCAAGGATCAAGGTGCAAATGGAAACGGCCAGCAGCGTGGCGCGGGCCGCATAGACTTGATCGTGGGGATGGGAGTATGCCGGTTCGCCGATGCTGAAGGTCGCCGCCCAGATCACGCCGAAACCGAGAATCAGGGCGGCGGCGGCGGCAAATACCGGCCGGCATTGGGCCGCCACCAGCACGGGCAAAAGCAACGCGAGAGGCAGGATGTTGTACCAACCATCCGCCCCCCGCGCTGAAGGCCGTGGCGCTCACAATGACGAGGGCCGCCAACGTCAAGGTGGCTTTCGCGACCTCCCACCGGTCCGGCAGATCAAGCAACAGACCACCAAGCCCGATTAGCAACGGTGCCACGAGGATGCAGCCCAGCGCATCCGAGGCCACCCAGTTGGCCCAGATCATCAGCAACGGCGCCTCGGGGCTGTGGAACAGGGCAAAGCCGGCGGTGCCGCCGATGCCGGAGAGCACGGTGGCAATTCCCACCACCCCGAAAAACGCCAACACCTTCTGCACGCTATCGAGGCTGAAGCGGGCGCCGAACTGCTGGGTGATGAGATGGCCGATCAGGATGGCCTCCACGGCATTGCAGGCGGCGAAGATGACAGCGCCCGCCAGATTGCGGTCGCCCAGCAAATTGGCGGCGAGGGTGGCCGCCGCCACCCCGATGACCGTCGGCAGGCGCGCCCAGGATCCGAGTGCGATCACGGTGCCCGAGGCGATGCCGGCGGCGGGCCAGAAGGCGGCGACGCCGTCGGGTTTGGTCAAGAACTCAAACTTAGGTCGGCGGCGAGCAGGTAGGCGCCGCCGACAAGCAGGGGAGAGCACCGTTGCGGCGCCGAGGCTCGGTGACCAGGCCTTGCGCGGCCAAGGGGCAAGAGCAGAAGGTAGCGGTTTCAGGGTTTGCATCTCTTGCGATTTCCCTCGACCACCGATTGGTGGCAATCACATCGGAACGCCCGGTTTGATTGCTAACCGGACGTACACTGGATCGAGAAACCCCGCATGGTCAGTAGGCGTTCGAACGCTGCCATTGACATCAGGAATTGTACTGAGATTGCAAGGAGGAGAGCATTGAGTGGTGAATCGACAAAGCACACGCGGTCAAAGTTGCATTGCCCGCCGCCGGTGAGCGGGCGGCGCCAAGCCCAAGCAGGAGCGCCGAAAAGGGCTTAGCAGCTTGCGTCCAAACGGCAACGCTTGCGATTTGCTTTGTTGTTGATGTTGCCAAAGCAGCGCTACACGAGGCCCAACGTAGTGTAGGATAGGGAATGGCCACGGTTCAGACCGCAGGTGAGCTCAAGCGGCTCGTGCAACTCACAGAGATCACCCGCGCCCTGCGCGCCCGGTTCCCGATGCCCCGCACCAGCACATTGGGCTGGGCGAGATAGCAAAGCTTTGCAAAGCCCTGGTGTCGTCGCGGGCCTGCCGGGATTGCCACGACGTGCGCGACGACATCTTGTCCATCGCCTGCCTGTGGGATTTGACAAACGACACGCTTGAGCAGCAGTCCGACGAGCTGCTCGCTTGCCTCTGTATGTTCATTGCCGACCAGGCACCAGGGGCACGGCTCTAGCGCGGGCGGGGTGCGCAATCCCCGAACGCGCGAACAGCGGATCATCGTCCCGGCACGGCTCGTCAACCCCTGGGGGCGGCGGCGATCTCGTCCCAATCCCTCCGCGGCAATGGCGAGGTTCACGGTGCTTCCGGACAGGCAGCCGCCATCACCGCCGCTGGCGCCCGTCGTTGCCACAATTCCGGGTGCGTGAAGGGCCTCCGGTCAAACTCAGTGCGAGCACCAAGGCCGCGCCAACCGCTGGGCCGAGCCCACCTTAGGGTCCCACCCGTTTCATGCATTCGGGTGCGAGCCGCGAATGGGAACTCAGTAGATCGACGCCCCATCGTTGGGATCTAACCGCGGCATCGGGCCGTCCGGCCCCGCCAGGACGGCCGCGGTGACATCCTCGCCGCTCTTGGCATCCTGCACGATAAAGGCACCGCCATCAGCTGCCAGGCATAAAGCTCATCAAGCACGATGTAACGGCGCAAATCGACGTCATAGAGCCTTTCCGCGTCGTAGCGCTTGATCAGAACCGACGCGAGTTGGGGACTGCGCATTGATACCTCATAGGCGCCCTTGGCACCGCCCAGAACGGCGCACGTTACAAGCTCACCACGGCGGACACAATTGCTTCGACCCTCCGCCCGAAGGAGCCCATGCAAGTCCTTGGTAACCAGGCTGTAATCCCTTGAAAGGCAAACTGGATTGGCGTTTGCAGCGATCTGGGGCAAGCCCTCATAGGCAGCCCCGCGACGGCCCATGCTTTTGCAGCGGTGAGGCGCCGGCCAATCGACACCGGGCGGCGGGGAGAGGGATGCAGGTGGGGCGGGCGCGGCACGATGGGCAAACAGCTCCTCCTACGCGCGCTCGCCCGAGCGCAGGCGGCGCGCGGCGAGGTTTGGCCGCTGCCGTTGCGCGTGCGATTTTCCCCGACTCGCGGGTTCGATCCCTGCGCGCGCTTGCTTCCTTTTGGCGGTGCCGGGGCATTGCCGCCGCCATTCCGCTTTGGCCATTGTTGGCACGGTCCTCCTTAGCGTTCCGCCCACCCGCTTTGCCATTCTCTGGCCCGCCGCCGCGCTCCTTGTCGGCCCTCTTATTGACGCCAGCGCGGTCTAGCGCTTTCAGCACCCCGACCTCGCCTTGAGGGTCATCCTTACCCCGGTTATCGGCAACCTCGACCTCGCGGTGGCGACGGGCCGGCCCGGTTTGCGCGACCGATCCGAGCCCAACAACGTCTCGAGCAAGATTGGTCATCGTGCTGGCGGGGAATGCCCGCCGCCCGTGAACTCACTGGTGCATTGCGGACACCCGTGGCGCGGCCCACCACAGAGGTGGGGCTGTCGTCTTGCTCAGGGGGTGGATGTTAGCGCACAATCGTGCGCGATCTCATCGCATGGATTGTTCTAATGTATATCGCCGACAGCAAGCGCCTCACCCATCAGGGCGCCAAAAGCATTGTGACGACGGCCATTGACCTGGCGCGTGAGGCCGGCCTCGCCATTTCCTGTGCGATCGTCGACGCGGGGACATCTGATCGTGCTGGAACGCATGGATGGGGGCCGCTTCCACACGTGCATTCGGCGACCACCAAGGCCGTGTGCGCCGCCTCAATCGACGGGCGACCACGGCCAAGGGCGCCGTTGGTCAAGATCTCGACATTAGCCACGCGATCGGTCTGGCATTGGCGGCGGGAGCCGAACGCTGGACGGCGATGGAAGGCGGTGTGCCCATCCTCATCGACGGCCACTGCCTCGGCGGGGTCGGCGTGAGCGGCGGCGATTGGGAAACCGATGTTCGCATCGCCAAGGCCAGCGTGGAGGCCATCGGGGCCAGCTGGAAATAACAATCGAGGGACCGAACGCACGGCTAGGCCTAACTGAAGCCGGCTGGCGTCGGAGACGCCATGGATCAAAGCCCGTTACGGGTCGCCGCGATCGGCATCGGTTGGTGGTCGGACGTCTTGGCCGACGCCGTGCAAGCGCTCGGGCAGGCTCAAGATCATCAGCTGTTATACGCGGGCGGCGGAAAAGCGTGAGGCGTTCGCCAACAAATACGCGTGCCGGGCGGCGCAAAGCTACGAGGCATTGTTGGCCGATCCAGAGATCGAGGCCATCATCAACACCACGCCGAACAATGCGCATCGGGCAACATGTTTGGCCGCGGCGGCGGCGGGTAAGCACATATTCCTCGACAAACCGATAGCCAACAGCATCGCCGACGGCCGCGCGATCACCGCGGCCTGCCGGCAGGCCGGCGTGGCTTTGGCGCTTGGCTACCAGCGGCGGCGCGAAAGCCATTTTCGTTGGATCAAGCAGCAGATTGATGCCGGCCTGTTCGGTAGGCTCGTCAACGCCGAGGCGAACATCAGCCGAGACCGGCTCGGCAAGATCGATCTGGGGTCCTGGCGCTACCGCGCCGACGGCATGCCCGGCGGGGTGATGCTGCAAATCGGCATCCACTACACCGATGTGCTGGAATACTTGCTCGGTCCGGTTAAGGCGGTTCGCGGACAGCTGGCGCGACTGGTGCTGCCGGGCGACAATCCCGATGTTGCCAGTTTGCTGTTGCAGCATGCGAGCGGTGCGCTCTCGACGCTCAACGCCAGTTATGCCTCGGCATCGGAATTCTACTTGATGAATATCTACGGCAAGGACGCCACCGCATACTACGACCTGCACCATGGGCTGCGTCTCATCAAGCGCGGCGAACGCGAGCCCGCGCGCGTGCCGAGCGCCACCACCGACACTTTGGTCGAGCAGCTGGAAGAGTTTGCTGCCGCGATCTCGCGCCGGAGGCGAGATCGAGGTTGGCGGTGAGTATGCGAGCGCGGTCACTTGCGGTTGTGCGCGCCGGCATACTCTCGGCACAGCAAGGGCGCCAGATCGAGGTTGCCGAGGTCTTAAACGATGGCGTCGGTGATTAGTCGCGCCAACGACAGCAGGAAGAGCCAAGCATGAAGCCACGCAGTCGCGTCCGAACTCATTGCCCTCCTGTTGCTTGCCGGCGGCCTGCTGCCGGCCGCGCAGCTCAGGACTATCCGTCGCGATCGATCACCGTCATCGTCCCCTTCCCCCGGTGGCGCGAGCGATGTCGTGGCGCGCATCGTCTCCGACCAGATGTCGAGGCTGCTCAAGCAATCGATCATCATCGAAAATGTGGGGGAGCCGGCGGCACGCTGGGAAGCGCGCGGGCCGCCGCCGCGGCCCCCGACGGCTACACGCTGCTCGCCGCGGCGATGGGATCCCAGGTCGCCGCCCCGGTGCTGACACCCAATGTCAGGTACGATCCTGCGACGAGCTTCGTGCCAATCGGCATTACCGCCCATTCGCCGGCGGTGGTCATTGCACGCAAGGACTTCCCTGCCAGGACTTGAAGGAATTCGTCCGCAATCCTGCAGCAAAAGGGTGACGCAATGAAGCAGGCGCGCACGGCGGCATCGGTGCCTCCTCGCACATGTCCTGCCTGCTGTTCACCAAGGCGATCGGCGCCACGCCGACGCTCGTTGCCTATCGTGGCTCCGCGCCCGCACTGAATGATCTTGTCGGAGGCCATGTCGATTTTCTCTGCGAGCAGTCGGTGGCCGTCGCCAGATCCGTCCTCGGCGGCAGCGTGAAAGCCTACGCCGTGTCCGGCGCGGAACGCTTGGCCTCACTCCCGGACGTGCCGACCGCGAAGGAAATGGGGCTGGCGTTTGAGATGGAGCATCTGGGCTGGCCTGTTCGCGCCAAAGGGTACCCCGGCTGAGGTCGTGGCCAAGCTTGCCGACGCACTGGACAAGGCCCTCGACGAACCCAGCGTGCGCGAGCGGTTAGGCCAGCTTGGCGGCACCGTTCCAGCCAAGGCCGAGCGCAGCCCCGCCGCCTTCGACCGCTTTGTGGTGCGTGCTGAGATCGCGCGTTGGGCGCCGCTTCTTTCCGCCTCGCAGGGCAAACCGTAGGCTGCAACCGCGGCGTCCTATCGCCCGATCGATTGCCGGTCGATTTCTTTGGCGTTGCCGGCCGCGGGCAGGCCGGCCCGTGCGCCCCAAAGCGGCCCGCTCCCCGCAGGCTCCCCTCCCGCTCGCCGACAGTCGCAGCGCGCCGAGCCTAGGCGCGCGCCAATCCGCGGTTGCTCGCAGATGTCTCGCCTAGACCGGCCTCGGCTGTGAACGATTGCACAGCAGGGGTTAGTACCGATAGGCAGCGTACGCAACCTGGCGCAGCCTTGCCCATGACGGTGCGCCCCGCGCGGGTTCCTCCTTGCCCATCAGCTTGGCCCAGGGGCACGCCCCCCAACACGCGGGGTCGGGCTTTCAGGGCGCGCCGCGCCAACTTGCATGATGGAGGATGCCATGGCGAAGCGAACAGGAGCCGTGGTCCTGGCGGGGTTTACCGCAGCTGCCCTGTGCCTGTGGAGTGATGCGGCGGCCGCGCGTGGCGGACACTTCGGCGGCGGTATGGGATTTGGTGGCGGCGGCATGCGCTTTGGCGGCGGCCATTTCGGCGGTGGCGGCATGCGCTTTGGCGGCGCACCCTTTGGCGGCATGCGCTTCGGGGGCGGCGGCATGCGCTGGCGGGGCGCCCTTTGGCGGTATGCACTTTCGGGGCGGCGGCATGCGCTTTGGCGGGGCGCCTGGCGGTATGCGCTTGGGGGCGGCGGTGCATGCGCTTTGGCGGAGCGCCCTTGGCGGTACGCGCTTTGGCGGCGGTCCCTTCATGGGCGGCCCGCGCTTTGGCGGAGCATTCCCTTCCACGGCATGCGCTTTGGCAACATGCCGGGGCGTCCCATGGGTTTCAACGCCACCGCCTGGGCAACCGCCCTTCGCCCGGGCTACCGCGGGCACCATGGGACAGCACACCTTTGCGCGGCGGCAACGTCGCTGGCTTCAACCGGTCCGCCGGTATGACCGGTGCCGCGGCGGCGGGCGCGGCGGCCGGCAGGGTCTTCACGGCCAGGCGGCCGCCGCCGGCGGGCGCCCAGTCCAGCGCCTTCGACGGACGTGGCTTGGGAGGCTTCCACACGGCCGGCTTCAGGCACAACGCCTTCGCCAACAAGGTCGCCTTTTCACGGTGAAACTGTTCAAGCACCCCGGCTGTTGCGGCTGGTTTGGCAAAGCCTGCCGTTCGTGGTGGGCGATGTGTTCACCGCCGTGTTTTTGAAGCCGTGGCCCGAGATGAGCCGCTCTGGGGCTATGGTGGCGACTATGCGCTGAGCAACGTCCTCTTTGGGCCGGCCCAAGTTCGCTGCAAGCCTCCTACAGCAAGAATAATATCGGCGACATTTACGGCGGCGGCTCCGGTTGCAGGGTATGGCGGCCTGCGCGGTCGGACGAGAAGGTGACCAACACCCCAAGCTCGAACACCCCCACGGAGGCCGACGTAATCGCAGGCCTGTCATCTGGTTGCCTGGCGCGACCGATCTGCCGATCAACGAGATCGAGCACACCGTATTGGCGACCGGCGATCAGCTCGCGGGCCCTTAACGCTCTCAAGACCGCCTGGGTGAGCGCAACCAAGGTCATCAAAGCCACCTGTACCGGTGAGGTTCCGCTGACCCGGTGCGGCGCCCGACGTCGTCGGAAGAACGGTTGGGCGCCGTGCTGCAGGGTCTGCAAATCGTCAGCGGCCCGCTCGAGAACTTCGACAATTCCAAGGAGGCAAAAGCGCAGCTTGATATCACGAGATGACGGCCAATCGCGATCGCAACGAAACGGCGGAGCGCTTGCCGGCCGCTTGACCTCGCCAGCAGCGAACGGACCGCCAGCTTTTCTCGGCTCCCGATCGACAAAATCGAGCAAGTCATCCGCCCCGGCGAGCAACAACGCGGAGGCCTTGGATGCGCTGAAATCAGCCTCTGCCACCGCGAATGAGGAGCTGAAGACGTCCTGCCCGACGCAAACGCCACAAAGTCTGGGGCCGGACCGCTGCTTGCCGCGCGGTCGAGCAGCGGCTCATCGCCATCGCGGCGTCGAGAATGCACCGCCCCTCACCGACTTTTATGGCTCGCTGAGCGACGAGCAGAAGGCGCGGTTCAACATGATGGGACAGCCTAGCCAGGGAAGCATCGGTCGCAATGCTCGCCGCCGGCGCCAATTGAGGACCTTCCGCGCGCTGAGCCGCATCGCGCAGCTGAAGAAAAAGCGCGCAGGAAGCCACCGCCGAAGATGAGCGCCCAACGGCGATTGCGCCGGCCACACAGGCCCGAGCGCAACTCAGCGGCGCGAGCCCACCCCCGCATGGCGTCCAACGCCGCTGGCGCCGGCGCGCCACGCGCCTGGACAATCCGGAGCGAGGCTACTAAGTCGGTGGGTGTGTCAGGTACGCATCGACGCATCGAGCCAATATTATCTGGCGCTATGCTTGATGTGCCCTCGAGTTCCGACTTCGATAATCCATTCGAGGTAGTCCCGGTCGTGCGCGGCAATTTCGGCGTAGCTCCTGCCGCGGTACTTGCCGAAGTGAAAATGCGTGTGCAGCGCCGGCTCGGGCTGACCATTGTACCAGTTCGAGCTGCAATATACGTAACTGAACGAAGTACAC
>ERZ1370068.6016-contig-5016_pt1 | contig 60455 bp, 94 predicted proteins | sample MGYA00561227_ERZ1370068 | MGnify/ENA primary metagenome ERZ1370068 (study PRJEB38410, sample SAMEA6850437) | metagenome | study: Metagenomic assessment of the ecological functions of the soil: analysis of the soil microbiota associated with the... | reverse complement strand
TAACGTCTGAAGAATCGCATAGGTGATCAGACGAGGAGGCATGCACTGCGCATAGATGGTCGCCACGTTTCGCCGTTGTCGTAGACGCACAAAGAAATCCGCCACCGGTGGTTGTATTTATGGTCGCTGCATAAATTCGGTTGGGCGTTTCGCGATCGGCGACAATCACGTTGGCAAATCTACCGCTGTATCCTCCGTTGGTGGGTATAAAGTTTTTCCACCATCGGTTGAAACCATCAGCCGTAATTGTTTGTGCCGAGATATAGATCGTCTGGGCGGACGCGAAGGATGAATGGCAATGGAATTGACTTCCGGTTGTCTCGGTAGGTTACCATCCACGAGTCGGCCTTCCGCCACCACGCTCCGAACGCCAGAAGCCTTCCGTGGTACCGGCGAAACCAGCCCGGGATAGACGGGTGTTGGACGATGGCGCGCGTCCTCTCGCGACTGAGACGGAATACCCTGCACTTTAGTCCAACTCGTCACCGGCATTGCTAGTTTCATAAATTCCACTGCAGGCAGACGCGATGATGTGATTAGGGTCGCGGGGTCGATATCAATCGCAAAAATGTCTGAGTCGTCAATGATTCCATTTTTGATGGTCTTCCAACTCTGCCCGCCATCGGTGGACTTATAAGGCAGGTACCAGGGTGCCGGCGTAGATCGTACTGGTGGTGCGCGGGTCGATACCGCTGGGCGACTCGACATGCACCAGCTCCAGAGTGTGCTTCGTTGGTGGGCAACCGTGTCCAGGAGTCGCCTGAATCATCCGAACGAGAAAATTCCATTGAAGGTGTCCCGGCGATCAGGACACTCGGGTTTGAGTCGGATCTGAGTCAGCGAACGCAAAGCTTCGTTCGCTTCAGCTCGGACTCTCACGCCACTTGTCGCCTCGCCATCAACTGACTTGAAGAACCCGCCTTAGCCTCCATCGTGCCTGGGCAGCAACGTGAAAGCGTTTTCGAATCGCGGGGATCGACGATGATGTGATCCACAAAAGTTTGGGTCTGTTGAAGTTATAGCTGCAGCTCCCAGCTTTTCCCGGCGTCGGCCGAGGTGTAAAGCTGCGCATCGAGGTGCCGTGAGGTAGAACCGGTCAGGATTGCTGGGATCAACTACGGACTGCGAAGTCGTCGCCTCCGGCGGGCTCATCTGCGCGCCAATCGATCAGAGTACTTGCCCGGATCGGCCAGGCTGTCCGCCGAGTCGGGAACGGACCGGAAAGCAATAAATGCAAGGGGCGATCAAAATAGCGGACGAGAAGAATGAGTTTTGATAATCGAGTTTTCATGTTTTCTTACTAAATTCAGTCGTTATGGAGAGAGTAACCAAGGCCATCGTCTTCAAGTTTAACTATAATTTTTCGCATTTGTCATCCCGCAACTTTCCAGAGTGCCCAGTCGCCGCCCGCCCGCAGAAACTTCGGCAAGAATTCCTGGGTCGGAAAGGCGAAGCGGGCGATGCCTCGCCTGGGAGAGCATCGCCCGCTTGTCGGAAGGTTCGCGCCAGTGATTACAACAACGACGCGAGTGTCATTTGGTTATTAGTCCCTCCGACCACGACGGTCCGACGTGGCGGCGGCCTTCTTACATGCCGGACAAGGTGACACTGCATTGTCTGTGCTGGCTGCCGGTGCGGTTGCCCCGGTAGGCACGACCCAGAGTTCCACCTTCAAGTCAGGCATACAGCCACCGTCTATGCGTTACCAGTCGACCGGCGTCGATACCGCGCGTGTTGACCAGGATGGTCCTTGGCGCGATCGGCGCGGGCCTGTGCTTCACCTTCGCAAGATCCGTAGGCAATGATGTAGCCCTGCGAACCTGGCTGGTTCTGCAACTGGATGGCGTAGTTGTCGAGTCGGGCCTTCTCATCGTTGAACTTGATGTTGCCATACTCGTCAAACTTCACCGCCGGCGGATTTGGAGCCTTTACTGACGTGCTGCACGAAGCAGTCCGCGAGCAGGAAGGATCGAGTCCACCCAGCTCAACAGTTGCCGTTACAGTCTGGCCGCCGAGCCCATCCGTGTTAACCGTAATGGTAGACGTGCCCTGGCCGCTGCTGATAGTGCCGGCCGAGACTGTCCAGTTGTAGGTTACGTTCATGTCACCTGCACCGGAAGCGGTGAAGGTAATCGGCGCACCCAGGTCGACGTCAGCCGGACAGCTCACTGAAATCGTCGGACATGGAGGCTTGCAGCCCGTGCACTCCGCAATGGTTACTACGGTAGCGCTAGTTGCCGTGTGGCCGTTGCCGTCGTTCACGCTAACTGATCCGGTGTAGGTGCCTGGTTGCGCGGCTGAAAGATCCCAAACCACTGCCCGGCCCTCGCCACTTAACGTGCCACCAGTAACCGACCACGTATGAGAGCAACGTGTCGTTATCGGGTCGTGACCGTCGGCAGTTAAGTCAACTGACCGGCTGGCGCTCGCCGGTACAACTATCGGAACTAGTTCCCGGCGGGCACGGTAGCGTGATTGAAGCGACGGACGCAGCGGCTGAAACCGTCGGCGGTCCATTGATAATCGGAACCAATCTGGGATTCCGATGACCGGCCCAGAACTGGAAGATGAAACCGTTCGGGTCATCCGAGAAGTTGAACCCAATGGGCCTTCCACCACTCGTCGCCGGCCGGGTAACCGTTGTGCCCGGCACCGTGACAATCTGGGTGTTGAAATCCGCCTCGTTGAAATGCCCTGCGTCCTGTTGGTTCATGTGACGACGATATGCCGCCCCTATTCCCCACCAGCGGGACGGAAAGATCCTGATGCCGCCGAGCGCATCCACCGGATTGTTGTTAAAGGCATTCGGTGTCCGGCCGCCCGTATACATGGTCGAACGCACTTCGCCGATTAGCTGGAAGTGCCTGTTGACTACATAGTCAATCCCCACTCCCGACAAAAACTCATCAGGACGATCCAGCAGTACGGCATCACCCATCGCCTCGCTCTTCGGATTGCTGTTTAGGATGTAACCAAGGTTGGCGGAAACACTCCAATGCTTGCTCAGCCGCCCTCCGGCAAAGCCGATGAGCCCAAAGTCACCCAGGCTGGCTCCCGGACTGGCGCCGCGCTGCAACTGGTTGAAGCCCGCCCCATCATTGGCTCGGTCGGATTCCAACGGTAAAAAGGAATAATGCCCCACCCCAGCGCACTGTTGGGTCCGCTAAATCTGATCTTCGCTCCCACTACGTGATCCGTGAAACTCGATTCGCCGTAAAGTCGACCAATGAACGGCGCGTCCGGCAGATAGCTCGGCGCGATCGTGTAGGTTAACGGCACGGTCTATCGCCAAAGTCGTTGCTGTTGGCGGCACAACTGTCGTCGCCAGGACTATCCCAGGAAGGATACCTGCCCACCGTTGATCCTATGCCCGGGAAGTTTGACGCGGCCCCATAACTTCCATTCCCGCAGTTGGCGTGCCTATCCGGCTCACGAACGGCGGCGCGATGGCGTTGCCTGTCAAGCCAAAGTTTGGCCCGGTTGCCCCAATAAATGGAAACTGCGTGAATCCCTGCCCGCCTACATTGCATGGCGGTCCTGCTGGTCGAAACAGCGGACTGTACCCAGTAAGGCTGCTCGAACCACTCACCCGCTCGGGCGGAAGTATGATTGCCGCCCCCGTGCACAGCAGAGTCGCACCGAAAAACAGTTGCGTGTTCGGCGGGTAGAAGCTCGATAGATTCTGTGGATTGTTTACCTTCACGCCGCGGTATCCGTTCGTCTTGTCAGAACAGTTCCAGGTGGTCGTTCAAACCAACGTTGAAGCTCAACGGCGTGTCCACTATGTCTACGTTACCGGGATCGCGATCATAATTTGCTGTACGCGACACTGAACGTAAACTCGCCCTTGCGTATCGTGTCCCCATCATAGACCGTGAACAATCCGGTCGGCCCTCCTACCGGACCCCCTGTGCCCACTGTCGGAGCTTGATTACGCGGATCCTGTGGCGATCTCAAAGTCTGCGCCGACACTGCGGCACTTAACATGGCAGTAACGAGCGCGGCGATAAGGGCTATGGTTGCGCGTTTCATCGCATTCCTCCTAGCAGAGTGTTTAGAGACTATTGAATGCCACCAACGACAGGGTGAGAAAGTATAAACGTCACTCTATCCGCGACTAGGTGACAAAAACTTAGAACTGCACACTTATACGAAATGAGGGCTTTAGTGTCAATGCCTAAAAGGTCCAACTTAGCAGGGGTTTTATGGCCCAGAGGCTGCTTTATCCGGCCACGTCCGGGCTTCTACACCAGTCCTGCCTGGGTCATTTGAACGACAACGGTAATCGATCGTGCCCGGGGCCGACGAAGTAAGCGGTCGTGAAAGGCGAAGCGGGCGATGCTCCTTGTAGAAGCATCGCCCGCTTGCGGAATGTTCGCGCCTTTGATTACAACAACGACGCGAGTGTCATTGGTTATTAGTCTCTCCGACCACGACGAGTCCGACGTCGGGGCGGCCTTCTTACATGCCGGACAAAGGTGACACTGCATTGTCCGTGCTGGCTGCCGGTGCGGTTGCCCCGGTAGGCACGACCCAGAGTTCCACCTTCAAGTCAGGCATACAGCCACCGTCTATCGTTACCAATCGACCGGCGTCGATACCGCGCGTGTTGACCAGATAGTCCTTGGCGCGATCGGCGCGGGCCTGTGCTTCACCTTCGCAAGATCCGTAGGCAATGATGTAGCCCTGCGAACCTGGCTGGTTCTGCAACTGGATGGCGTAGTTGTCGAGTCGGGCCTTCTCATCGTTGAACTTGATGTTGCCATACTCGTCAAACTTCACCGCCGTGCGGATTTGGAGCCTTTACTGACGTGCTGCACGAAGCAGTCCGCGAGCAGGAAGGATCGAGTCCACCCAGCTCAACAGTTGCCGTTACAGTCTGGCCGCCGAGCCCATCCGTGTTAACCGTAATGGTAGACGTGCCCTGGCCGCTGCTGATAGTGCCGGCCGAGACTGTCCAGTTGTAGGTTACGTTCATGTCACCTGCACCGGAAGCGGTGAAGGTAATCGGCGCACCCAGGTCGACGTCAGCCGGACAGCTCACTGAAATCGTCGGACATGGAGGCTTGCAGCCCGTGCACTCCGCAATGGTTACTACGGTAGCGCTAGTTGCTGTGTGGCCGTTGCCGTCGTTCACGCTAACTGATCCGGTGTAGGTGCCTGGTTGCGCGGCTGAAAGATCCCAAACCACTGCCCGGCCCTCGCCACTTAACGTGCCACCAGTAACCGACCACGTATAGAGCAACGTGTCGTTATCGGGGTCGTGACCGTCGGCAGTTAAGTCAACTGACCGGCTGGCGCTCGCCGTACAACTATCGGAACTAGTTCCCGGCGGGCACGGTAGCGTGATTGAAGCGACGGACGCAGCGGCTGAAACCGTCGGCGGTCCATTGATAATCGGAACCAATCTGGGATTCCGATGACCGGCCCAGAACTGGAAGATGAAACCGTTCGGGTCATCCGAGAAGTTGAACCCAATGGGCCTTCCACCACTCGTCGCCGGCCGGGTAACCGTTGTGCCCGGCACCGTGACAATCTGGGTGTTGAAATCCGCCTCGTTGAAATGCCCTGCGTCCTGTTGGTTCATGTGACGACGATATGCCGCCCCTATTCCCCACCAGCGGGACGGAAAGATCCTGATGCCGCCGAGCGCATCCACCGGATTGTTGTTAAAGGCATTCGGTGTCCGGCCGCCCGTATACATGGTCGAACGCACTTCGCCGATTAGCTGGAAGTGCCTGTTGACTACATAGTCAATCCCCACTCCCGACAAAAACTCATCAGGACGATCCAGCAGTACGGCATCACCCATCGCCTCGCTCTTCGGATTGCTGTTTAGGATGTAACCAAGGTTGGCGGAAACACTCCAATGCTTGCTCAGCCGCCCTCCGGCAAAGCCGATGAGCCCAAAGTCACCCAGGCTGGCTCCCGGACTGGCGCCGCGCTGCAACTGGTTGAAGCCCGCCGCATCATTGGCTCGGTCCGGATTCCAACGGTAAAAGGAATAATGCCCCACCCCAGCGCACTGTTGGGTCCGCTAAATCTGATCTTCGCTCCCACTACGTGATCCGTGAAACTCGATTCGCCGTAAAGTCGACCAATGAACGGCGCGTCCGGCAGATAGCTCGGCGCGATCTGTGTAGGTTAACGGCACGGTTATCGCCAAAGTCGTTGCTGTTGGCGGCACAACTGTCGTCGCCAGGACTATCCCAGGAAGGATACTGCCCACCGTTGATCCTATGCCCGGGAAGTTTGACGCGGCCCCATAACTTCCATTCCCCGCAGTTGGCGTGCCTATCCGGCTCACGAACGGCGGCGCGATGGCGTTGCCTGTCAAGCCAAAGTTTGGCCCGGTTGCCCCAATAAATGGAAACTGCGTGAATCCCTGCCCGCCTACATTGCATGGCGGTCCTGCTGGTCGAAACAGCGGACTGTACCCAGTAAGGCTGCTCGAACCACTCACCCGCTCGGGCGGAAGTATGATTGCCGCCCCCGTGCACAGCAGAGTCGCACCGAAAAACAGTTGCGTGTTCGGCAGGTAGAAGCTCGATAGATTCTGTGGATTGTTTACCTTCACGCCGCGGTATCCGTTCGTCTTGTAGAACAGTTCCAGGTGGTCGTTCAAACCAACGTTGAAGCTCAACGGCGTGTCCACTATGTCTACGTTACCGGGATCGCGATCATAATTGCTGTACGCGACACTGAACGTAAACTCGCCCTTGCGTATCGTGTCCCCATCATAGACCGTGAACAATCCGGTCGGCCCTCCTACCGGACCCCCTGTGCCCACTGTCGGAGCTTGATTACGCGGATCCTGTGGCGATCTCAAAGTCTGCGCCGACACTGCGGCACTTAACACAAAAATAGTCAGCGCGGATAAAAGCGCCCTCGTTGCGAGTCTCATCGCAATCCTCCTGCATAACGAATATAGAAGTTTGTTTTGAATGCCAACGTCGATAGTTTTAAGTTCTACCATAGAACCAATCTAGTTAGCGCAAGACCAGAGACACCCAAATTTCGATGTCGCGGTCACACGTTGCTGCCAGGAACTCCAGGCATCTTTACGTCGATGATACCGCTCCCTAAAGCTTGGCCCAAGCTACGATTATTTGCAGAACTGAGGGCGCGGAATCATGCCAGACCATACCCTACCAGTTGACGGAAATCAAGACTTTTTCACTATTTAGCTCTATTTCTTTATGTCTTTTTCCGTCACGCATTTCACGCATATATCCCTCGCATGCGCGTATCGTAGGCCACCCGGTCTATAGCCAACATGTAGGCTGCGGTGCGGGTGTCAACCGAATGTGCATCGGCATAACGGCAAAGATCGTTAAAGCTGGCGACCATTGTTTCCTGAAGTCTCTGGTTGACGATGTCCTCCCGCCAAAAATATCCCATCCTGTCCTGAACCCATTCAAAGTAAGAGACAGTGACGCCTCCGGCGTTCGCGAGAATATCAGGGACCACAAAGATTCCCTTCTCATGCAATATCTGATCCGCCGCAGCCGTCGTGGGCCCATTCGCTCCTTCGGCAAGGACCTTACATCTGATCTTGTCGGCATTCTGCGAAGTAATCTGGTTCTCAGTAGCAGCAGGGACCAGCACGTCACATTCCAACTCCAGCAGCTCGCTGTTCGTCACGCGTTCAACGCCTGGATAGTCTTCGAACGAGCGGGTGGTGTGCAAGTGTTTTAGCGCCGCCGGAATATCAATGCCGTTCGGGTTGTATATGCCCCCATGAACATCGGAAATGGCCACCACTTTATAACCCGCTTCGTGCAGCAACTGCGCACCGATTCCGCCAACATTCCCTGATCCCTGCACTACAACTCGCGTCGATTCGGGCACCATGTGAAACCTTTTAATCGCCTCGTTAATTACAAACAGAATTCCTCGCCCGGTTGCTTCCCGCCGTCCTGAAGACCCGCCAAGATCGATCGGTTTCCCGGTCACCACTGCGGTTACGGTATGCCTGGCGTGCATGGAGTATGTGTCCATGATCCACGCCATTGTTTGCTCATTTGTGTTCATGTCCGGTGCCGGCACGTCCTTCTCAGGCCCAATAAAGTCGAGCAGTTCGGAGGCGTAGCGCCGCGTCATTCTCTCGAGCTCACCGATCGACATCTGCTGAGGGTCGCAAATGATCCCACCTTTGGCACCGCCAAAAGGAACATTAACCACCGCACATTTCCAGGTCATCCACGCAGCCAGCGCCCGCACCTCGTCCAGATTTACATCAGGCGAATAGCGAATGCCGCCCTTGGCCGGTCCACGCGCGAAGTTATGTTGGACGCGATAGCCCTCAAAGACTTGAATCCGTCCCGAGTCCATCCTCGTCGGTATGTATACCTTGAGCTCCCTGTTGGGGACGCGCATCACGGCGTACAAGTCCGCATCGAGATTGAGCAACTGCGCAGCTCGATCAAAGCGCGACATCATCGACTCAAACGGGTTCTCTTCTTTTATCTCGCGGATGTCGTCTACATAAACTGTGCTTGGCATACTGGCCATAGGCTATCTCCGAATCCTCAAAGTCAGCTCAAAAGGTGCATCGAAACTTTCCACCCATTGTGGTTAGGTGAATGAATAGACTACAACCGCAACGGCCCGTCGTCACGAACTTCAGCTTGTGGAGGTTGGTCCAGGACCTCATTCATCGCGCCACTGCGAAATCCCTGAAGATCGAGGGTTACATACTTAAATCCCAGCTCGCGACAGCGGCGGGCCAAATCCTCAACTACGTCCAAACGTAATGCCCGCGGCATCTCGGCCGGAGCAATTTCCAGCCGAACAAGACTGTCGTGGTGGCGCACCCGAAACTCCCGGAAGCCCAGGTCGCGAAGGATTTCTCTCCTCTATCCACGGTTGAAAGTCGTTCGATCGTTACCGGGACACCATATGCGATCCGCGAGGAAAGACAAGGGCTGGCAGGTTTGTCCCATGTCGGTAACCCAACCCTGTGACTCAAAAGCCGGACTTCTGCTTTTGACATGCCAACTTCTATAAGAGGACTTCGCACGCCGTGCGCGTTCGTCGCCGCGCGTCCCGGCCGGAAGTCGGTTAGGTCATCACAGGTTGACCCGTCAACTATGAACTCTATTTTTCGAACGCGCGACACCTCTTCAAGCTTCTTGTATAGTTCGTCCTTACAAAAGTAACAACGCGTAGGACCATTCGCAGTGTAATTAACATCTTCTAACTCATCGGTTCTGACTACTTCCCTGCGAAAGCCGAACTGTTGGGCCAGACGAGACCGTCTGCTCGCGCTGCTGCACTGACAAACTCTCCGATTCTCCAGTGATGCAAAGCGCGTTTCCACCAAGTTCAGAATTGGCTACGTAGGCGAGGTACGTGCTGTCGACGCCACCAGAGAAAGCCAGCAGCACCGAACCCATTTCACGAAACAGTTGACGTAGTCTTTCTTCTTTAGCCAGCGCGACGCGGTCAGCGCCATCCTGGCCAGCAACTGTCGTTTCGATGTCTTCAACCAGTGAACTGCTCAACGGTTTTGGCTCTCCGAGAATAAAGACACGTGCGCCCTGTGCGTTCGAGTTCTCTAAATAGGATGATGGGATTGCGATGGCAATGTTAGCGCAAGCATCAAGACGAGTGCAACCGGCATCTCAGTATTGCACAGGGTAAGTGGCGCATCTGAATTTTGGACCCTGGTAGTTTTGCCATGTTAACATCCACATCTCCTCAGATATCGTTTTCCACTCCTGTTACAATTTGGTTCTCACTGATTCAGCAACTACCAGGAAAGACGGCTTCATGGAAGCGCTTTGCGGCGTTTGCGGCAGCTCTGTGTCTGCTCTTTTTGGCGGCAGCGTAACGCAGGCCCAAACTGACGACCCTTTTGGCGATGGCTCCGCTGATCCCTGAAACTATTCGAACGCGGGCAGAATGCGCATGCTCACGGCGACCTTCTCAAAGCGTTGGAGTTTTACGAAGCAGCTATCAAGGTGCGGCCGGAGTTTGCAGAAGCCGAATTCCAAAGAGGAAACGCATTGGTTGGGTTAGGACGTTTGCCTGAAGCTGAGTCCGCCCTGCGACGCGCTACAGAACTGCGAAAAGATTGGTCACTGCCTTATTCGGCCCTGGGCGCTTTGCTCGTGCGCCTCAACCGTGATTCAGATGCCGAGCTCGTCTTACGTCGAGCAGTAAAACTCGACGGACAAGACAACCTGGCGCTTCGAATGTTGGCCGACATTCGCTTGCGAGCAGGAGACGCAAAAGAAGCGCTGGAACTAACCCGCCGCGCTACGATTGACACTGACGCACCAGCGTCGACCTGGTTGCTGCGTGCGATGGCTGAACGTGCCAGCGGTGACAAGGTCGCTGCCCTGGCTAGCCTTGATCATGTACTACAACTGGATCCTGCAAATCTTTCTGCCCTAATGGAGCGTGCGGAGATACGTATTAGCGCTGGTGAAAACGAACGCGCCCTTGCCGATCTAAAAATAGCCGCGACATTGATCAGGGGAGACAAAGCGATTGCCTCTCGGCTTGCGGCAGATTACGAATTAGTTGGCAAACCTGACGACGCGAAGCGAGTCGCTGAAGCGGCCGGACTGAGTCAAGCGCCACCAAGTTCCGCCGGCACCCTCAAGGTTGTAGGCACCCCGGAGGAGATAGAGGCTGCCAACAGCGACGATCCGGCTGTGGCCCTCAAAGCTCTCGAGGACTTGTTGGGGAAGAATCCAAACAACGCCATGCTTTTTGGCACGATTGGGTGTTGCGTATCGCACCGTCGATGCAAACCGTTCGCTTGATTACTACAGACGTGCGGCGGAGAAGGAGCCGGCCAACCCTGACTACGCCACTGGCTACAGCTCAGCACTGGTGCAAGCCCGCCGCTTTGCAGAGGCCGCCGCCATTCTCCGTCGGGTAATTCAGGCTGCTCCCAACAACTACGTAGCCCACGCGAATCTTGCTACCGCTTTGTATGAACTCAAGCAGTTCGCCGCCGCTGTCGCTGAGTATGAGTGGTTACTGAAAGCGAAACCGGATCTGCACGTGGCATATTATTTCATTGCCACGGCGCATGATTATCTCGGAGAATACGAGCAAGCGCTGGAGGCCTACGAAAGTTTTCTCGCCCGAGCCGACGCTAAAAGCAAATCAACTCGAGCTCGAGAAAGTTAAATTGCGGCTGCCGTCTCTGCGAAGGCAGATTCAACTAGGTCAGGGTGTAAAACGAAAATCTGAGCGTCCTACTGAGCATTAAGCCGACCACTGGAACTGAAATGGTATCCACGGGAATTAATCGTCGCACGATCCTGAGTACTCCTCTCGTACTTCTGTTCGTGACGCTGTTTGTACCCGCAGCGAACGCTCAGGATCCTAAGCCACTCGATCAAACCGCGCCACCGCCGGCTAAAGTCATAACGCGGGAGGAACGCTCGCAACTCCACGAATCGAAAGACGAGAAGGCGCGCATCAAGTTATCAATCGAACTGGCGGAAATTCACCTCGCTAATGCCGAGCACCACACTTCGCAGCAACAGTATGAGGGCGCCGCTACGGAAGCCGGGATGTATTGGGCCTTGATCGAAGACGCCCTGGAGCTTATGAAATCGGTTGATCGCAAAGGCAACAAGAGACGGGATCTGTACAAGCGTTTGGAGCTGTCGCTTCGAGCACACGGACCGAAGATGGGCCGCGATGCGCCGTAGCACGCCTGCGGAATACGCTGTATGGATTAAAGAGATTGAAGAGTTTGCGCGGAACGGCCGAACCGAGGCGCTCAATTCTTTTACGATAACACTGTGATTCGGGGCGGCTCAGAGAAGTCGTCCGATGCAAAAGCCAACAAGGTGCTGGACAAACCTAAACCACTCGAAAACTAATTCTATGATAGCCCGTGCCCCCATCCTGTTACTGACAGCTGTTCTCAGCTTCTCTTTCTACACGCTGACCACGGCCTCTCAAGCCCGCGAGCACCTAACGGAGCAAGAGATAGAGCTGGTCAAGGATGCTCAGCTGCTTGATAAGCGCATCGATGTTTTCATCAAAGCCGCTGATCGCCGGATGCTCGTGTTGAATGGTGGCGGTCCAGACACAACGACCGCCAAGCAATTGAAGAAAGATTCTGAGACCTGGGGAGAACTACCGAAAGGATCTCGTGCCGAACTCATCGGCGACATTGCGGGAATTTTTGACGAGGCGATTACCAATATCGACGACGTTAGCTCGCGTGATGAAAAGAACCCGCTGATCCCAAAGTCCCTTCGCAAGTTGGCGGCGGCCGCGTCGCGCATTGTAGAACTCTTGAAACCAGCGGAGGCGCAGGCAAAGAGTGACGAAGAACTAAGCAGTTTCGATCAACTTAGCGAGAATGCCGAATCAATCCTTCAGGCGGCAAATAAACTGCCACCACCAACTGCCGCTGAGAAGAAGGGGAAAAACAGTGAACGAAGCAGACGAGTAAACGAGTCGTAACGGCCAGATAGCCTGACCGCTGCGGTACTAAAGAAGTTCATAACGCACCAATGGCGATACACGTTCTTACTTTCTGCTTTGCACGTCTTGCTACTTTTCACTTCTTCCGCACGGCCGCGCTGACCTGCTTCGCTTCCTGATCTAAAGCGGTGCCTGCACTCGCTTCATCGCCCTCTTCTTTGGCAGTCGCCGCAGACTTGAGACGCGCGGCGGTCTCGCCCACCGCAAAAAGTTGAAACTCAACTTTCGCTTCAGTCTTGTCAACCCCGCCAGATCCTACACCCGTTGCGCGCCCCAGAAACCCGCCAACTTTCTTGGCTGCCGAGGTTTTCAGCCCGGTCAGATCTGTATAAAGAATGAAGTCGCATTGTTTCGCCTTTGCTTCAGCTTCAGCTTCCCGCGGCGAGATTGCATTCAAAGGGACGGCTTCAAGGCTGTCGCCTTGCAACTCCCCAATCGAGCGCTGGCGCAGTGATTCCTGAGAAATTCCCTTATCGGTTTTGTTGTTGATCTGGACCACGCCCACGCGAATGCTGCCCGACGCCTTTCGGTTACCCATGTTTGACAGCATTGCTTTGATCGCCTGCAGCGCCGGCGGCCGACTATCCGACATCTGCGAAGTCATGCTCTGCCATTGAAGGCATTGCGTACAACTCCTGAGCGCTGGCTGCCTCAACATAACCCGCGGGGATATCAAACAAGGAGGCATCAAGCGGCTCACGAGAAAGTTCTACAACTTCTTTAGTTGAGGTGAAGGCCACCCTGCCATCGGGACCGTAGGAGGTAGTGGTTTCCTGCAGCGCATAGCCGGTTCGCGCCGCGCCTTGCCGGTTAAAGCGGACCGCATCGCGACAGCCGCCTCGCGGGAACGGGCCACCCATTGGCGGGCGGCCCCCAATATCGCAGTTAAGACCAAACGAAAAATCTATGTACCAACCATCCGTCTCCATTCGCTGCTTGACCGGATTACACGCGTCCGGCGACGACTCGATGATCAGGCTCGTCTTAACGTGGCGAGCCTGGAAACCAAACATCTCCTTGCGCTCGCCGGTATCGACTGCGGTCGTCGTAGTAGGTAATGACGCCGCCACTTCGCGACGGTTCAACAGCCGGTCGGACGGCCTGTCCATTATTCGTTGGAGCATCCGAGGTCTCCATCGGTGTAATGACATACTTTTTCGCACTGTCGCTGATCTGAATAGTTCGCTTGAGGTCACACTGTGTAACGTTAATGATGTCTCGCCCATAACTCCAGCTTCATTTCGGAGCGTTCCCGCGCCCCTTTGAGCATCGTGGTATTTTCCATCGATTGCCCGGAAGTGGTCGTGCGGTAGGTAAGCTTCAAATCACTCCGCGCCGGCGTCGCCGGTGGCGGTGCCGGTTTGTTCCTCGGTCGTTGCGCCATCAGGACGGACGACGAGACGAATAACAAAACTAGAACAGTCAGTGTGCTAATCCCCCAAAACCTTTGTCTCATTGATCTCTCCTTAGTTTGGCCTTCTCTGGTTGCTCGACTGTTAACGCGTAAAGGGTTCACGAAGCGGCTCATCCAGTAAAGCAGGAGACAGGAGCAGGAGACCAGCAGCAGGTCAAACGGATTCTTTAGTGCAGGCTAGTTGAATTCTTGTGCAAAGCACCAGTTGAATTGGGAGTGCTCAGTGCTGTTCCTGCCTCCTGCTCCTGCTTCCTGCTCCTGTCCTCTCAATCGCGCGCCTTCTTAAGTGTCTCAGTGGCGCGATTAATTGCCTCGACTATGCGGCCCAGAGCCTCAGCCGCGTTGGCCGTATTTCGATCGTCGAGCGCCTGACGAAAATCAGGCAGCGGTTGTGCTGCATAGCCCGTGTAAGTACCGGGCGCATAAATCTGGTGCACATACCAATTACGCCCGCGAAGCCCGCGTTCATCTGTTAATGATCGCTCAGCGGCCAGCAATGCGTCATTGATGCGCTTCAACCTCGCCACGGCGCGCGGGTGGCGATCATTTGCTTCAACACGCGTTCGCTCAATTTCTGCAACCGTCTCCTGCCGCGCTTTCTCGACGCGTCCGCCTCATCCGAAAAACTCTGCAGCGCTTTATTCATTGGCTTCTCATCTAAGGCGCCGGCAAGCTTACGACGTCTGGCAGTTTTCATACACTGATCGAAAAACTCGCGCACCTGCCAGGCATAGTCGCGATAATCGAGTGGCAACCCGGCTGCATCCGCCAGGCGCATCGCCACTGTTCCCCAGAGCTTGCGCCGCCGCTACGTGATAGACAAAGTTTGGATCGCCGAAGTGACTCATCCAGTAGAAAGAATCATAAGCGGAATGATAGACACCATAGTCGCCGCCAAAACCCATATCACTGGCCGGCACTCCCAGGTGTTGTAAGAAGGGAGTGAAGTCTGAACCCGACCCCAAAGCGCCGATGCGCGCCTCAGCAATCGCCGTGTCCGACGCCGCCTCCGCGTTGGTTAACTCCGGATCAGGCTGATCCTCGCGCGCACGATCCTGCCATTGCTTATAAACAGACTGATCACTTTTTGGATCCTTCACGTCGCGGGTTGCGCCCCGAATTAGTTTCCACATTGAAGGCACTGACGAAGCGCCAAAATTTGATCCGGAAACGGCCGAATCCACGTTGAGGTAGGCGACCGCTTTCTCTTTCAGCTCAGCGGCGTTATCTTCAGCCCATTCGGTAGAACCCAAAAGGCCATACTCTTCACCGTCCCAACTGGCCAGAACGATTGTGCGTCGCGGTTTCCATCCCTTCTTCAACAAAGCACCGAAGGCACGAGCAGCCTCGAGCATCGCAGCGGTGCCGCTGTTTGGATCGACAGCTCCAAAGACCCAGGCATCGCGGTGGTTGCCCATGATTACCCAGCGGTCCTTTTCTTCATCGCCATCGATACGCGAGATCACGTTCCAGATTTTTCGCACTTGATAGTCCATTGAGGTTTTCAGAGTGCACACGCACGTATTCGGTTCCACCAACGTGATACGGAAATGGCAAAGCACCCTGGAAACCTTTCGGCCTCACCGGGCCGCGCAAGGGTTCCAGCAAGCGCTTCGCGTCACCGTAAGAAATCGGCTGTACGGGAATGCGTGGCAGGGTTTTGACTTCTTCCATCTTCAATCGCGGCACGCCAGGTATCGCCGGCTTACCCGGTGTTAGTGGATCGCCAGGGGCAGTCGACAAAAATTGTACTGAGCCGCGTTGCGCCGAATAAGCGGGACGCCAGGGTCCATGCGGATAAACATCACCTTGCCCGTAGCCATCATCAGCCGGGTCGGAATATATGATTAACCCAACCGCGCCGTGTTGTTCCGCAACTTGCGCCTTCACCCCACGAAAAGAGTTACCGTAACGCGCGATCGCAATCTTGCCGGTCACATCAACGCCAAGTTTCTTTAGCGCTTCATAATCAGGAGGCAAACCGTAGTTCACATAAACAAGCGGAGCCGTCACATCTCCGCTGGGGCTGTAGCCCATTGAAGAGCGGGATGATCTTTGGGTTGGACGACGACGGATCCTCGGCGATAACCGGTTCTTTGACAGCAAGCTTTTCGAGCCGCGGTCGGGTCAGTTCGACAATGCTCGGTTGTTTCGGATATGGCAGCAACACCTCATACTCTTTTAGTTCCGAGGCGATGCCATAACTGCGAATCTGATCGCGAACATATATGGCGGTCGCATAGTCCTCTTTGGTCCCAGCCACGTGCGGCTCCGCCGTCAGCCGGCGCAAATGTTCTCGCGCTGAAGCCGGCGACGGCAACGCGCGGAAATTCGTCTTCCCAGCGGCGCTCCTCACTTGATCCGGCGAGCGTGGAAACCGTCGATTACTGCTGCCGGCGCTGCGGCGCGCCTGTGATAAAACTGGGCGGAGATTTGCGGAAGTGCTTAGGAATGCAAGAGCCAGGAAACCAGCGACCAAGGCTGCGAGGGGATCTCATTTTATCGTTTCCTCAGATTCAAACGCTTGGATATTCGAGTGAACAATGATCGTTTCTGATCGTAAACTGAAGTCATCGACAGCGAAAGGATGCGCATCAATGGACAGCAGATATTATCCCGGCGTTGAAGCGGATGTCTCCAAACTGGTAGCTGAGCTTCGCAGTATTTTTGATCAGGATTATGAAGTGCAAACGATGCACGTTTCGTCAACCACGGTAGTGCAAGCGCGCAAGTCTAGCACGTTGCGCGATCTTACGGGCCTATCAGCTGCTTTGACAATCAAGATTACGCCGGAGGCGGGCGGTACGCGCGTGGAGATGGGCATGCAGAAGTGGTTAGACAAAGCGGCCGTTGCCGCGGTCGCCGTGTTGATTCTCTGCCGGACTGTTGCTTGCGCTGCCTGCCCTTGGCGCGTACTGGCAATACAAACTCACTGAAGATGCGTGGAAGATAGTCGACGCGCACATCGCGCACAAAGCGGGCGGCTATGTTCCTCCCTGCCCGGACGTTGCGGCAGCTGCGGTGCTGCAAACAGTGTCGACGCCAGCTTCTGTTCCGCCTGCGGAGCAAACTTCAAAATACCGGCTGTCCCTCCTGCGGCGCCGCTCCCAAAGATCCTTCGTCGCGATTCTGTAATCAATGCGGGAGTAAGTTGTCGCCGTTGTAACGTAAACTGTTCCGCGAGGCCTTGCACAAAAAGTCGAAAATTCATGAGTTCGTCCAAGGATCGAGTAACGCTGAAAGCGTTGTCAAAATGGCAGCCCAGGCCGGAGGGGCCGCAGCCCGCACGGGGACCCCGGTCCTGGGCTGGAATTGGCGAACGCTTTCAGCGTTAGGTGATCTTGAGTTTTGGGAAAGCTGGTTTGCGGTCTAACCATTATTGACTTGCCCGGACGATCGTCGTATCGTTCCGCCGCCCGAACAGTTCGAGCTCGTTAACTGCACCTAAGATCTGACCTGGGTTTTCTACCTCGCGCTTAGTTTCTTCGAAATTCAACTGGGGACTGATAGTTCACACGTGTCTGAACGATTCGTCTTTGTTCGGAGCCGCAACCGCAGTTATCTCCTGTTAGAACGGACTGCGAAATCAATCGAACGTCAAATTAAACCCCCTGGAGGTATTTGTTTATGAAGAAGTCTCTCCTGTTCTGTGCAGTTGTTACCCTATTCTCAGCATTCACCCCGGTCTTTGCCCAGGATCCCCGAGGAAAGGCCCACCGAAAGTGCTTTACGTCGTGCGTGAAGACATCAAGCCCGGAATGATGCCCGCGCATAACCAACATTCCGCCAACTTTGCCAACATCTTCAGAACGCTGGGCACGCCCAACCATCGCATCGCAATGGTTCCCGTCGCCGGGAGCGAAAATGAAGTCGTCTACATCACCGGCGCCGACTCGTTCGCAGAACTTGAAAACATCCTTAACACTACCGACAAGAAGATGGCGGGCAGCGAGCGGTAACACGAAGGCTGAGCTGGACCGGCTCGATAAGGAAGCGCCGGTGCTGCATGCCGGCATGCGGGATATGTTGGCACTGTATCGACCAGAGTTGAGTTACAACGCTGGCGTCGACATTCGCATGTATCGCTACTTCTCGATCACAACAACGCGCATTCGGCCAGGACATGACGCGCAATACGCCGAGTATGTGCAGAAGCTGGTCAACGTTGCTCGGGAAAAAGCAAAGGTCGACAAACTGCACGTAGCTACTTTCCAGGTCGTGTCTGGAGCACCGGGCGGCACGTACCTCATTTTCCGGCCCGTGAAGTCTTTAGCGGAGTTCGATGATCCGATTGCCATAGAGTTCGGGCTTCAATGGGCGACGACATGCAGGAAGGACGCCGACAAGCGCGGTTAGCGAGGCAGTCCTGTCCAGCGAGATCAGTACATACGCCTTCGCGCCTGGCATGAGTTATGTGGAAAAGGAATTTGCGGCGGCCGATCCGGCTTCTGGAATCCCAAACCCGCAATGATGGCCAAACCAAAACCGAAAAAGAAAATAGCGAAACCAGTAGCCCCGCCGGCACCAACCGACCAGACAGCGGTGATGGAGCCCTTCAACGGTCGGGCTAGTGCCCCGCAGATTGACAGATCACGTGCGTCGTGGCCTGGGGCAGTATCCCGACTGTTAAGGGCTCCAACCTCGACAGATTTTAATCGTGTCTTAACGCCCGAACTGGATCGATGCGTGCAGCGCGTGCGGCTGGATAAAGTGCAGCGAGAATTGAAACGATTAACGCAAACAGAATGGCTCCGATTGAAAGCCAGGGTGGTAAGAAAAAGAAGTCAACAAACGACAGCGCCGTTCGGTTTCAGAAAGAATCGATAAGCGAGACGATTAGCGATAGCGTCGACCGCCCACGCAGCAGAGTACGCCGATAACTCCGCCGACCACACCCAACACAGCCGCCTCAACAAAAAAGATCAATTTGATCTCGCGGTCTTCGGCGCCAATAGCCTTCATGATTCCGATCTCGCGCGTGCGCTCGAGAATCGACATGATCATGGTGTTGGCAATCCCGAATGAAGCCACCAGCAAAGAGATTCCGCCGAGCAAACCCAGTACTGAATCAATAATCAGAAAGACCGTGCGAAACTGTTCTAACTGATCGACTATCGAGAAACTCACAAAACCCGACTCCTTGAGTCGCTTGCGTACTTCGGTTAAGGCCACCGGATCATCAACTCTAATGATCGCCGAATCGTAGCCTTCACTTTCGGAGTTACCCAACGAACCGCTTTCACGCGCCAAAGCGAGCGCCACCTGGTTCATTGGTCCGCGATGCTCAATCGACCACTGACGCGCCGCCGCCAACGGCACATAAATCCGCGCCCTGGGAAACAATCCGCGTACACCTCCCTGGCCCCGCACCTTCTTCACCTGCGGATTCAAAGACACCAACGATGCGAAATTTCTTTGCCACCAGTGCATCGCCTTCCGGCTCAGAAGAAATATCTTCGTCCAGTGGCAGACCAAAGAAAGTTGGCGGCCCCTCTTCGGCGTTGTTCTGTTTGGCTGATTCACTACCGGAGGAATTGGGCGCTGCAAGAAACTCAATGGTCTTGCCAACCGCGTCTGCGGGATTTTCAAAACCAAAATCACGCGCAAACGTGTCGTTGACGACAGCCTCGTCGGCAGTTGGCGAACTAATCATCTGTCCGGCCAGGAATTCCTTGAAACGAGAACTGGCGTTGGGAACTGATGCGCCGCCAATCGACTCAATTTGCGAATGACCGTTTGCCCTCACATAAGTGAATAGCATCAGACTGGGCTCGACGTACGCGACACCCGGGATTTTGGCAATTTCAGCAATCGCAGCGTCATCCAGGATTCGCGTCGGCTTATCTTCAGGCTTCAAGCGCGAACGGCGATCGCGTCCGCTCGTTTTCGTTTCTGGCAGAGTTACTCTGCGCCCTGACGAGACAAGGTCGCCGAGGTTGCGTCCAAACACCTGAATCTCGTTGAAGAGGTCGAGGGCCTTGAAGCGCGAGAGCATGTTTCGCTGCAGCCCCAGTCCGAAAGAAACCATCGTCACAATTACGGCCACCCCGACGATCACGCCCATCGTCGTCAGTATGGCGCGCAGCTTCGCCTGGCGCAGATTTCGCAAGGCTAGCTTAAGAATGTCGAGAAAGCTCATGTCTCAATAAAGAAATGGGGGAAGGGGGAAAAGGGAAGGGTAAGAATTTGATGCTTGAGTTCCGAGGCTAGTTGAACCCTAACCGAACTATTCCTCATGCCTTTACCCTACCCTTTCCTTCCCTTCCCGTTTACCCTTTCCCCTTACCCTTTTCCCCTTTTCCCTTTTCCCTTATCCAAATACATGCCGCACCGCGTCAACCGTCCAATCAGCCAGACTCGCTGAAACCACTTCAGCGTCGGCGGCGCGCAGTTGTTCTGCAGAAACAGTGTTTGTTATTCCCAGGGTGCGCATGCCTGCTTGCCGTCCGGATTCAATCCCCGGTGGCGAATCTTCAATTACCAAACACTCGCTCGCCAGTAATGGTTGACGTCGTTCGGCGCGAAGCTTTTTCGTTCAACTGCTCAAGCGCGGTCCGATAACAGTCGGGCGCGGGCTTGCAGACATTGACATCTTCGGCGCTCACAATCACGGAGAACAAACTCAGCAGATGGCCTCGTTCCAGGACGTATCGGATCTCTGTTAGCGATGCCATGCTGACCAGCCCGAGCGGATAATGCCGTGAGCTCGCTTTAAGAAACGTAACTACACCGGGAAACAGCGGCAGCTCGTTTTCAATCAGCTTGCGATGCCGCACACCTTTTCCTTCCAGCACTATCTTCAAGACATCGTCGGTCAACGTTTGCTTCGCACGTTCAAACGCAGTTCGCACAAACGTCTTGTCGTCCATCCCGAGCGCGCCGTAGTAGTCGCTCTCAGTAAGCTCAATCCCTGCTCGCGCAGCACACCCTGGTAAGCCGCCATTTGCAGCGGCTCATCGTCGATGATGACGCCATTGAAATCAAAAAAGATTGCCTGAATCATCTCAAATCTTGAGTCCAAAGTCCAAGGTCCAAAGTCTCAAAGTCAGGAACGCACTTGAACGGCTTGAAGCTTGAACTACTCGACTTTTGACTTTGGACATTGGACTTTGGACTTTGGACTTGAGGAGTCAGCCGCGCGTTTTGATCCTCGAATAACTTCGGCAGGCGCTCGCTCTCCAGCACGTCCAGCCGGCGCAGCACTTCAGCGAGGGAGAGTTCATTTTTCAGGTTAACGCGATAATCCAAATCCGCTCGCAGGCGATCTTTTTCGCCCTGCCGATTCTGCGACATCATGATGATCGGCGCCTGCATCCCGGCTATCACCGCCAGCACCAAATTCAGCATCTGGTACGGCTTCGGATCGAAACCGTTGAAAAGGATGTAAGAGTTGAACACGATCCAAAAGACAATCAGACCGATCGAGACGCCGATGAATTTCCAACTGCCGCCAAATTCCGCAATCATGTCCGCGGCGCGATCGGCCATCGTGGCCCGTTTGCGTTGCTCCTCATTGGCGTTGCGAGAAACGCGCGAGCGAATAAGCTCATCCGTGCGCCTCAGCCGGTCGCTGAGCGCACCGAGCATTCCCAGCGCCACATCCGGATTTGAGCGCACAAACGCCAGAAAATCAGGCCGCGAAAGAACCGCGAGTCGGCCGTCCTCAATAACCTTCGCATCAGCTGATCGCTGGCGCCCGTCAATGATCGACATCTCGCCAAAAAAATCTCCCTGGGCCAGTTCGGCAAGTGTTATCTCTTTCTGATCCTCGTCGATAATACTGATGCGCACACGGCCGGACTCGATGAGATACATCGCATTGCCGTTATCGCCCTTGTGAAAGAGCTCCGTGTTCGTTGACACGTCCTTTATCGCCAGCAAATTGCGGAGCTCTATTGGCCGCATCATCAGTCAACGACGCGAAGAGCGGCACTGACCGCAACGCTTCAAGAGTCATTTGGTTTGACATAGAAACCTCTCCATAAGAATAGGGAATAGGGGAAAAGGGGAAGGGGGAAAGGAGAGAACGTATAATTTCGATAAACCGCGCTGGGCTTTTACCCTTTCCCCTGTTTCCCACTTCCCCTTTTCCCCTTTTCGCCTTTTTCTATCCTTCCACAACTCGTCCATCTTTCATCAGAATTATCCGGTCTGAGAAGCTGGTAGCGAGTTCGCGATCGTGCGTGACCATTAGTATCGTTAGCGAGTCGTTATCAACCATTTCCCGGAGGAGTGCAAGCAACTCATGCGCGCGTGTCGAATCCACGTTGCCGGTCGGTTCGTCTGCCAGCAAAACCCTGGGATTGTTCGCCAGTGCCCTCGCGATAGCAACGCGCTGTTGCTCGCCACCGGAAAGTTCGGAAGGACGATGCGTCAGACGATCCGCCAGGCCAACTCTACTCAGCAACTCCTCGGCGCGCTGGCGCCGCTGCGTTCCACGAATTCCGCCAAATGCCAGCGCGAGTCCGACGTTCTCTTCTGCGCTCATCGTAGGAATCAGGTTGAAATTCTGAAAAATCATGCCGACAGAGTAACGGCGATAACGCGCCATCTCCTTTTTGCTAAAGGGTCCCAACGGCTGGGCATTGAAAAACACGTCACCGGACGTGGGGTGATCAAGACCGCCGACCATGTTGAGCAAAGTGCTTTTTCCGGAGCCCGATGTTCCCTGGATTGAAACGAACTCGCCTTCAGTCATCGCCAACGAAACATCGTTGAGCGCGGCGACGCTCGTGGTTCCCATTTGGTAGACCTTTGAAACTTTGCGTGCTTCTAAAATTGACATCACAAATTTGGACTTTGGACTTTGGTCTTTGGACTTTGACCAAAGCCCTAAGACCCAAGGCCCTTCTTACTAACGCGCCACAATTCAAAACGTTCTTCCTGGAAACCTTTCAAAAGTATTTCGAACGGTGTGGCCTGCAGGTTTTCACTGGCTACGAACTCGCGCACCTCCGGATCATCGTAAAGCGCTTTCGAGATGATTACGTCGCCGCCGGTCGACAGGGCCTCCAGGCGAGCAGCCATGTTTACGGTTGATCCAAAGTAATCAAGCCGGTCATTCAACGTCACCGCAATACAGGGCCCGGTATGCACTCCCGCTTTCAAAATCAACGGTGCGACTCCTGCTGCCGGCACCGCCAACATTTCCTGCGCGCTCAACATCGCTTTCAATGCCGAGGCCGGCCGGCGAAAGACGGCCATCACGGCGTCGCCGATCGTTTTCACTAAAGCTCCATCCTCTTCCGCGATTACTTTTTCAACACGTCGAAGTGATTCATGACCCGTCCAAAAGCCGTCGCGTCTCCAATCTCGCGATAAAGCTGGGTCGAGTTTCGCAGGTCGGTAAACAAGACTGTCAAAGTGCCCACGGAAATTTGTTCACCGGGTCGTAACGCTTCCGAGGCAAACAAATCACGAAACATCTGCAAGGCAGTCACTTCCGCAGCGGTAGCCGACTGATCGCTCCAGGCCAGACGCTCGAGTATCAACAGTTGTTCGGCGCTGGTCGCATTTGCCATTTTCAAAGAGGATTGGGGGCCAGCCTCAGTTCCTGAGCGGGCCAGCCTGCTTCTCCAATCGTGACGCTCGCCGTCGCTTGCCCGGCGTCAGTCACGCTCACGTCCTGCCCGCCCGAGAGTTCCAGCGCGCGCAGACGATACCGTCCCGGTTCAAGCGGCAGCGATAGCTCGCGTTCGGAGTGTGCAGGCAATAACTGTTGAGCAACAATGTGCGGAGTTTTGCGGACTACCCATGCAGAAGTCCTGCGCTTGAACCTGGCGCAGCAGCGCATTGGGCTTAAAAGTCACTTCGACGAAACGATCGAAGTTAACTGTGAAATCGATCCGGCACGTTTCGCAATGAACTTGCGAACTAATTTCGCTGAGCGACTTGCCAGTCTCTCCGGCCCCGCGACACAGGGGACACAACAACTCCCATTGCAAATCGAGCAAGCCAAAACGCGTCGAACGCAGGCAAGCTTCCAGAACAGCGCGCCTGGACAGCTTCCATTCATCTGCCAATGCATAGGGGCGAATGCGCGCCAGCGCGAAGTCGTCCGCGCTACTAACAAGATCAATCAGTCGTTCGACGACCTCTGCATCCGCGCCTTCGCGCGAGCAGTTTCTCACCAATAACCTGGAGGCGACTTTGTGCCGCCGAATCCATTTCCACTACCGCCTCTGGCGACGGTTCCACTTCTGTGCTGGCAATCTCGTCATACTTTTTAAAAGCCCTGGCGAATCGTCGCGAGCTGGAAAACTTCACTTGCAGTGAGAACAGAAAGCCACCAACCAGCGATCTGGGTTTCGCGCGAAAGTCGTAACTAAGTTTTGTGCCGCCGGCCGCGCGCGGCGTGAGTTCAACCAGGGCGCGTAATTCTGTTATCGGGCCTTTGCTGTAAGTGCGCGCCACACCGAAACGAGCGGGCCTGACCCATTCAAAGGGCTGCTCTTCCCACTCGACCGCCATTCCATACATTGAAAGACGCAGGCGGCGGCGCGCATTTCTGAGTCGCTCGCGCGTCGTCCTGGCAGGCTCCACCGACGGCACGCCCGTGTCGCGATTAAAGCGATTCGTATCGGCGACGAACGGCCACAACTTTTCCGGGCTGGCCTTTAGATCGTATTCCCAGTGGTAATGAAGCTCGCGATTAGACATGGAGGTCAAAGATTTTCAGAGACAAAACGAAATAAGATTTTCCATTTGTCATTTGACATTTCTCATTTGTCATTTCATGAGCGACTGAAACAGAGTCTGGCCGACCGACTATCTTGCCCAAGTATGATCGATCGATCGTCCGTCATAAATGACAAATGAAAAATGTCAAATGACAAATGGAAAATCTTGTCTTCGACCTATACAAACTCAGACCTCAAACTCCTCAGACTTCTTTATACTCCGAGTCGACATCTTCAGTGGAGGAGGCGACGCGGTAATTCCTTGACTGCACTTGCCTGGTGATCAGCAAGTCGTCTTTTGTCTTCAAGAGGTCCGCGCGGTTGTAAACCGAAAGCTCGAAATTGTATCCGTGGGTAATTGCATCTTTGGGACAGGCCTCGACGCAGTAACCGCAGAAGATGCAGCGCCCGTAGTCGATGTTGTAAACCTCGGCATAGCGCTCATCGACTCCCACTCTTTCCTCGAGGGAGCCGCGGGTCGTCTTTCGCCACGATGTAAATGCAGTCGGAGGGACAAGCGGCGGCACAAAGAAAACAGGCCACACATTTTTCACGGCCCAATTCATCAACATGCAGCAGGTGTTGCCCACGATAGCGCGGCTGCACGGTGACCGGTTCCTCAGGGTATTGGACGGTCCATTTCCGCTTGGGAATGTAAGACAAGCGTAACGCCCATCCCTGGATGATGGCCTTGGTTGATTCGATTACTTCGCTGATGATTGACATGTCATTGAAATCCAGTGGCCAGTGATCAGTGGTCAGTGACCAGTTAAGAGCTATGAATTGCTTACTGGCCACTGGTCACTGATCACTGGCCACTGCAGGTTTTACTTCCGAACTAGTCGCTTGCCATCTTCCGTCTCGCCAAACAAACTTGTCTGTAAACCGAAAAGCTGCCGGCTGGATTTGACCCTGCTCATTCTTAACCTCTACGCGTAAAGTTCCTGTTAGCGTAGCACGGTCGCTGCTCAGGTTGACCTTCAGATCCTCAAAGTTCCACTTCTGAATCAGAGTGTCGCGTTGGATCGTCTTCAGATACTCCGCCTTACCCTCAGTCCTGCCGTCGGTTACTCCGACATAATCGTCGGCGAGGATGCGATCCAATTTCTTCTTGTCCGCATTGATGTTGGCTACGGTCCAATCGTGTTCCAGGTCCGTCAGCGTTGACAACACTGCTGCCTGATCCGTTGGCGGAGGCGTTGTGTCTTCTTCAGTTGACCTGTTGGCATTCGAGTCGGCTGAATTGGAGTTTGAATTCGGGTTGGAGTTCGAGTGTCGGCTATTCAAATTCGCATTTGAATCATTAGGCGGCTCGGCGTTTCTATTGAGATTCGCGTTCGCATTGGACGCTCTCATCATTCGTGGTAAGAAACCACCGCGGCAAATCCCAGCCCGGCAAACACAATGACTAAAATCGCGAAGAAACCAAGAATCCATGGCCACGTTTGGCGTTTGCGTTCACCGTAAGAACCGGGAGGAACGTATGAGCCAGGCGGTTGATAAGGGTTGGAGTCACGTGCGCCTGAGGCGCCCGAGAAGCCGGAGGAACCGGATGCTTCGGGTGAACTACCCTCTGCCGCCGGTCGAACCACCGTGGCCTCGTCGTCAGGTGGATCGACGTTCACGAGTGGCGTACCGTCATCGATACAAAAACTCAGGTGCTTTTCGCTAAAGGTTTTATTGCAGGTCGGGCAGCGCTTCACTTTCGCTTCTCTTTCCAGCTGTCTAAATTGGATTCTGGGACGCTTCCGATTTTATCGTGATTTTCTTTTGGTTGCGAATTGGTGTAACCGAAAAGCAGCGACCTGATGTCATGTTTCTCTGTGAAACCTCCGTGTTCTCTGTGTCTCTGTGGTGGTGTTAGCGTTTATTCACCACAGAGACACAGAGAACACAAAGCGAGCAAGAGATTTAGAATTAGGGCCTCAACGACGAAAGACTACTTAACAGCGCTGAGAATAAAACCAAGCCCATAAAACAGGATCATCAGCAGCACAATTCCAAAGTAGAGTCCGCCGGTTATGATGCCGCCGATCGCCATACCCTTACCGCCGTACTTCTTCGGGTCATTCTTAATCTGTACCAACGAGACTATGCCCAGAACGATGGCCATGGGCGCAGTCAGAATGCCGAAATAACAACACAAGCCGAGTGTGACGCTGGCGATTCCCAAAATCAGCGAAGTGACAGCGAGGCTCTGCTGGGGATTGATCGGATAGGCAGGAGGTGGCGGCGCTGTCCAGCCAGATTGAATCGGTGACGGCGGAATGTACTGCGCCGGGGACGGGCTGAGACGGCCGGGCATGTCGAGCGTCGGTTGCTCAGCTGGGCTGACGCTTGGTGGCATGGGACGCACCAACGTCGGTGGCGGATCGGCTGGCGACAAATCATCGACCAGCGTCGTGCCGTCTTGCGTGCAGAAAGTCAGCCACTCATCGGTAAATTGCTGATTGCATTTGGGACAGCGTCTCATAACAGTGGTCAGTGGCCAGTGGTCAGTAATCAATTAATCAATCTTAACTGGCCACTGGTCACTGACCACTAGCCACTGTTCAGACTGGCCACTGTTTTTAGACCAGCTCGAGCTGGCTAAAGAAGTAAGCTATTTCGATTGCGGCATTCTCGTCAGAGTCGGAACCATGCGTGGCATTCTCTCCGACTGATCCGCCAAACTCTTTACGAATAGTTCCCTCATCGGCCTTTGCCGGATCGGTTGCGCCCATCAGATCGCGCCACGCCTTCACTGCGTTTTCCTTTTCCAGAACCATGACTACGCACGGATCACTGGACATGAATTCTGTCAGGCCGCCAAAGAACGGCCGCTCCCGATGCACAGCGTAGAAGCCTTCGGCTTCCTTCAAAGTCAGCTGCAGCGCTTTCATCGCGCGCAGTTTGAAACCGGCGTCGGTGATTCGCTGAATGATGTTACCTGTGTGGCCCGCACGCACCGCGTCAGGCTTGATGATTGCGAATGTTAAGTTACCCAAAATGCTTCGCTTCCTTTTATGTTTCGATTTAAGTGAGCTTTGAACTTGGTACTTTGAACTTTGTTCTTGTGCTTTGGACTTAGGGACTTTGTTATTGCCGTTAAATGTGCGGCTTAAATTGCTAGCAACGAAGTACGAAGTTCAAAGAACAAAGTTCAAAGAACAAAGTACAAAGCACTAAATATTAAGTTCAGCTTTTCCCCAGCGCTTCCTTCATTCCGCTGCCAATATCCGCCGGCGACCGCACCACATGAATGCCGGCATCTTCAAGCGCTTTCATTTTTTCCGCTGCTGTTCCCCTTTGCCGCCGGCAATGATGGCGCCGGCGTGGTCCCATGCGACGTCCCGGCGGCGCAGTTTGCCCGGCGATGAACGCTACGATTGGTTTGGTAACATTTACTTTCGCAAACGCCGCAGCTTCTTCTTCAGCTGTTCCCCCAATTTCGCCAATCATCACGATGCCGTCCGTCTCTTCGTCATCCTGGAATAGTCGCAGCGCATCGACGTGCGTGGTGCCGACAATCGGATCTCCACCGATACCGATCGCGGTCGACTGACCCATCCCCAGCGCTGTTAGCTGTCCAACCGCTTCGTACGTCAGCGTTCCGGAACGAGAAACAACACCGATCCGTCCTTTCACGATGAATATGGCCCGGCATGATTCCGATTTTGCATTTGCCGGGACTGATAATTCCGGGACAGTTTGGACCAATCAGTCTGGTAGCTTTGTCGTCAAGATATTCCCGCACCTTCACCATATCGAGCGTAGGAATGCCTTCGGTAATGCAAACCACTACCGGAATGCCTGCGTCAGCAGCTTCCATGATCGCATCGGCGGCGAATGCCGGCGGCACGTAGATCACAGACGCGTTGGCACCTGCTTGCTTAACCGCGTCGGCGACGGTGTTGAATACCGGAATGCCTTCATGCGTAGTCCCACCTTTGCCGGGCGTGACACCGCCAACAATATTCGTTCCGTACTCAACCATCTGTTTAGCATGAAACGTACCTTCTTTCCGGTAAGTCCCTGCACCACCAGCCGGGTAGACTTGTCAACCAAAACGCTCAATGTGTAGCTCCTGCTATTGAATTGAAAAATGAGGGCGCAGTATATCACGCGTCGAAGTCTCTATCAGAAGGCCCGTTCTTTTAACCTCTGTGCAACCTCCGTGTCCTCTCCGTCTCTAAGGTGCGTCTTACTATTGATGGTTCACCACAGAGCCACAGAGAACACAGAGGTCGCACAGAGAACGCTTATCAGCTGAGCTCGAATTGTTGACCGTGTTCCGGGACCTCTACCGGCCAGTCAAATCGTTGGCGAATATGCTCGGCCATCGCCGTTGCCGATCCAACCTCGCCGTGGGTGACGAAAACGCGACGCGGCGGCGCCGGCAAGTCCTGCAACCAACGAATCACTTCCTGCCAATCAGCATGCGCGGAGAAGCCACCAATTTTGACTGACTGGCAGCGCACCGGAATCCATTGCCCGAGCACCTTTACTTCTTTCTCGCCATCAGCCACGCGACGACCGAGCGTTCCGGCCGCCTGGTAGCCGACAAAAACAACTGTTGCGTTTGCATCAGGCAGAACACGCAGTGCGTGATGCAGCACACGGCCACCGCTCATCATTCCTGAGGCGCTGATGATCACGCGTGCCCCCACTTCCTTGTTTAGTCGCTTTGAGTCCTCTCTGCTGGTGCTGGTTGTCATCGAATGTGTTTGCAGAGGGTTGGCGTTACCCGCAGATGCGGTTACATATTCTCTCATCATGCTCTTCCCTGCGGTTGGCATAAACTTTGGTCGCCTTCGACGCCATCGGCGAATCCAGGATTACCGGCAGGATTGGGATGCGTTTTTCGTCTTCCAGTTCGCGAATCAGGTAAAGAACTTCCTGAGCTCGACCAACCGCAAAAGCGGGAATCAGAATTTCGCTGTCATGTGCAGCCGCGTTTTTAATTATTCGCTCCAGCGCAAACTTTGGCTCTTCCGGATCGTGTGTGCGATCACCGTAGGTTGATTCGACCACGAGATATTCGCACGCCGGAGGCGGGACCGGATCGCGAATGATTGGCTGGTCATATTTACCAAGGTCTCCGGAAAACAATATTCGCTGCACTCCCTGATCGGTCTCGATTAGAACGAGTACCTGGCTCGATCCCAGAATATGACCGGCAATGCGAAACTCTGCGCTGATACCCTTCACGATCTGGAAAGGCTGGCCGTCGTTCTGTACGACCTGCAAGAGTCCCAACGCAGTTTCAGCATCCTCTTCGGTGTAAAGCGGAAGCGCAGGGTTGTGACGCGTTACTTTGTGGCGATTGCGATAGTCAGCTTCTTCTTCCTGTAATCGTGCTGAGTCAGGAAGCAGTATGCGAAGGAGTTCGGCGGTGCCGCGTGAGCAATAGACGGGTCCACGATAGCCCTGCTTCACGAAGCGCGGAAGATAGCCGGTGTGATCGATGTGCGCGTGCGTGAGCAGCACCGCATCTACTGATTTGGGCGGGAAAGGAGCCTCAGCCCAATTGCGGTCGCGCAGTGCGCGCGGACCTTGAAAGAGACCGCAATCAACCAGCACGCGCTTGTGTTTGTTATCAATTAGATACTTTGAACCGGTGACGGTGCCCGCCGCACCCCAAAAAGTTACGGTTGCCAAAGGCTTCCTCCGCTCAGACAATCACGTCAGCCTGTTCAAGACCCCTGATTGTTGAGTGACTCTGCTGTCGATATCCAAAAAGACAATGAACGTAGGAACCAGCAACGCCAGGTTGCGAAGGGCGGTAGTCAATCCCAGTTGGCTGCCGATTATCCTGCCGAAGCAACCACACTCAAGCGGTTCGCCGTGTAAGACGTAAACGTAATACAGCGCGAACGCGGAGAAGCCGATTAGCAACGCCGCTGCCAACAAAGCTCCGGCGCGAACCGTTGGGCGAAGCAATAGCAAAATCGCGGCGACGATTTCAACCGCAATAACAAACACGGTTACCGGCCACATCCAGCGAACCTGATTGAACCCCGAGGCTGCGAGCAGATCGGCAACGTTGGCGGCGAAGGCTTTGACTATGGATAACTTTGCAACCGCCGTGACCAGGAAAGAGCGCCACCAGTCCGAAGCGACTGATCAGAGAGGACGACTCGGAATATTTTGCTGCGGTTCATTTCGCTCGTTTCACGCGGCGAGCCCTACTACTTTGTCCGCGGCGTCCTTCATGCCATTCGCAACGGTGAAGTTCAGGCCAGACTCGCGAATCACACGCTGACCCTCTTCCACGTTTGTTCCTTCGAGTCGCACTACCACTGGAACTTGAATGCCCAGTTTCTTCACCGCTTCGACTACGCCGCGCGCGACCATGTCGCAACGAACAATGCCGCCGAAGATGTTTATCAGAACAGCCTTGACGTTTTCATCGGCCAGCAGAATCCGGAATGCTGCCTCAACTCGTTCCTGCGAGGCGCCGCCGCCGACATCGAGAAAGTTTGCCGGCTCGCCACCCGCGAGTTTAATGATGTCCATCGTCGCCATCGCCAGGCCGGCGCCGTTAACCATGCAGGCGATGTTGCCGTCGAGCTTGATGTAGTTGAGATCGAACTTCGAGGCTTCAATCTCCAGCGGCTCTTCTTCGTTAAGGTCACGCAGGTCGAGAAACTCTTTGTGACGAAACATAGCGTTGTCGTCGAAATTGACCTTCGCATCCAGCGCTATCAAGCGGTTGTCCTTAGTCAAAAGAAAGGGATTGATCTCCATCAGCGACGCGTCCATCTGCTCATAGGCGCCGTAAAGCGACTGCATAAACTTCACGGCCTGGCCAATTAGGTCGGAACCAATTCCCAGTCCAAACGCCAGCTTGCGCGCCTGAAAAGCGCGAAAGCCAACCGCCGGATCAACCGTCTCCTTCAAGATCTTCTTCAGGCGTCTTTGCAGCGACTTCTTCGATGTCCATGCCGCCGGCCGGCGAGGCCATGAAGACCGGTCGCCCCGAGGCGCGATCCAAAACAATTCCCAAATAGAATTCCTTGTCGATAGGCAGGCCTTCTTCGATCAGCAGCACGCGGACCTCGCGACCTTCCGGGCCGGTCTGATGCGTAACCAGCTTCATGCCGAGCATTTTTTGCGCAATCTCGCGCGCCTCGTCTGCGACTCTTCGCGAGCTTTCACGCCGCCGCCCTTGCCGCGACCACCCGCATGAATCTGTGCTTTGACGACCACGACGTCAGTGCCTAATTCTTTAGCAGCCTGATAGGCCTCCTCCGGTGAGCGCGCCACCAAACCTCGCGGTACCGGCACGCCAAACTTTCTCAGCAGTTCCTTACCTTGATACTCATGAATCTTCATTACACAGCCTCGGCGATCGAAAACATCGACTCGCAAAATGTTTTGTTTGATTAGAGCGCGTCGAGTTTAGCGGTACAAAAGAGATGACTGCAAGCGCCGAGTAGGAGCAGAATGACTAACCACGCGAGCCTGAGCATCGGAGGTTTCCCGGATGAGCAACGTTATAGTCACCTCTCTTTCAAACCTGCAGAACGAAGTTCGCTACGGTGACAACCACACGCTGATCACAGACGAGCCGCTTGAGGCGGGCGGCGAAGATGCCGGTCCGGATCCTTACACGCTGTTACTCGCGGCGCTAGGGAGCTGCATCTCCATGACCGCTCGGTTGTACGCCAACAGAAAAAGGCTGGCCACTTGAGCGCGTTACCGTGCGCTTGAAGCAGCAACGAATTCACATGGCTGATTGTCTTGAATGCAAAGATTCACCGGAGGGATATATTCATCGGATTGAACGCTCGGTCTCGTTTGAAGGAAACCTGAGCGAGGAGCAGCGACATGCGCCTGCAGGAGATTGCGCACAAGTGTCCTGTTCACAAAACGCTGACGTCGCCAATTGTGGTTGCGTGAACTCAAAGATTAAGAAGAGCGTCAACTCTTTGGAGTGCGGTGACCTGTCACCGCTTTGGCCTGCGGCGGCTTGACGCCGCACTCTAGACTAGACTCAATACCCACGTGGTCGCGACAGGTCGCGACCGAACAAAGCGGTGACAGGTCACCGCACTCCAAAAACAAAGGGCTTCCAATCAAACGTGATTGAAAGCCCTAAACTGGTCGGGACGCCGAGATTCGAACTCGGGGCCTCACCCACCCCAAGGGTGCGCGCTACCAGGCTGCGCCACGTCCCGTAAAATCCGCTCCCTAGTATCTCCGCAAAAGTTGTAACGCAAACTGTTAGTTTAGTTGCCGAAGGATTAGGTCGCAGACTTCGGCTCAGTGCTTTTTAGCAGGGTGTCAAGCAGCGCCAGTATCTCGCGCAATTCCCTGGCGACTTTACGGAGAGACTTACGATCTTCGGCGGTTCTCGCTTCAGAAGTTCCACGAATCGCGAGTCGCCATTCCTTCGAGGGCGCTTGAGAACCGTTTGTCTCGGAATCTCGACGTCTTCCGACGAAACGATTTTGAGTTTTCCACCGGCGCGCAGATCGTTCGCCAAACGCTTCTTGGCGCCCGCGATGGTGTACTGGTCTTCGTAAAGTAGTTCCTTGATTCTGCAGTGCAATTTCAACGTCGCGCTTGCGATAGACTCTCTGGCCGGCGCGATTCTTTTTGCGGCGCCAGCATCGTAAACTCCGACTCCCAATAGCGCAGCACATGCGCCTGCACCCCGGCGAGTTCACAGACCTCGCCGATCTTGAAGAAGAGTTTTCTGGTATGGCTACGGCAGAACGGCCCATGATCACACTATCGACGAAGTTCTTCCTGATAAATGTGCAGGATAGAAATTAAAGGAAGACTAGTGGCAGGATTGCCAGAAGCCCAGCGAGCCGCCATGTTACTGCCAGCGATTTGGCGTGTCAATGCTTATACTTAGCTGGTGTGAGTTAAAACTGATTCTTAAAGGTATCGCTTCAGGGTGGAAACCTGGCTAACGTGAATGACGCCATTTTCCAATTGCCAAAATCGAATTCAGGCGGTGTCCTGATTTCAGCCTCTCTGTGAGCCTCAGTATTGTCTTCTGATGCTTCTGTGGTAAATAAACGTTAAGCGACCACTCACCACAGAACACCGAGAACACAAAAGACGCACAGAGTCTTCAAACCAAAGCATCACTCCGCAATCACGCCCGATAGACGCTTCTTCCTCCTCAAGTTATAATCCGCCTTCTACTCAACTACCATCGCGCAGAGCCGGAGGGTTGTTTCCAACAGTGACGACATCTTTATCACCAGCCTCTCCAGGCGTGTTCCGCCTCGCTGCTCGACTCGACGACATTGGATTTTCTGACATCGTTAATATTCGGAATCGCATAATGAAGCTGCGAGCCGAGGGCGCCATCGTTCACCAGTTTGAGGGCGGCGAGCGCTTACCTCAACACGCCGGATTTCGTGAAGGATGCGATGCTGCGCGCGCTCGGGAAAACAGGACACGCTATGCTCCGTCGTCAGGAGTTCCCGAATTACGAACGGCGATTGCCGATAAGCTGCGTACCAAAAACAACATTCCCGCACAAGCAGGCGACGTGATTGGTGATGAACGGCGGCATGCAGGGATTATTCGGCGCCTTTCAGTCAGTCGTTAATCCCGGCGACGACGTTCTCGTCTTCTCACCTTTCTGGACTCCCATAAAGATCTGCTTGCCTATTCGCGGGGACGAGCCCTTCTGGTGCCAACTCACCGAAGCACGCGCTACAGGTCTTGAGAAAACACTGGCGCGCTACATTACCGACCGCACCAAAGCGATCTACTACAACACGCCGCAGAATCCGAGCGGTGTTGTGTTTACTCGAGACGAAGCGCAGGTGGTGGCGCGCTTTGCTCAGGAGCGCGATCTGATTGTGATTGCAGACGAGGCATACGAGGATCTGGTTTATGACGGCGAGCATTTTTCCATCGCCTCGCTCCCCGGAATGTTTGAGCGCACGATTACGGTGTTCACACTCTCCAAGTCGTACGCAATGACGGGCTGGCGTTTGGGGTACACCGCCGCAGCTGAGCCGTGGATGACGGGCCTGCGCAAGACGACACTCTATTCCTCAAATGGAGTTTCAACGCCGACACAGTGGGCGGCCCTCGCAGCTTTTACAACCGAAACCGATATGCTTGAGACGAATCGCGTCGCTTATCTCAAGCGGCGCGATTTGCTTTTGGCAGGACTCAACGAGCTTGGCCTGCACTGTGAGAAACCGGCCGGCGCATTTTACGCTTTCCCCGATGTATCCCGTGTCAGCAACGACAGCCGTGAGGCAGCAGAAATATTGCTCGAACGCGCGCAAGTTGCCACCGTTCCAGGGGTCGTCTTCGGTGAACACGGCGAAGGTCACCTGCGGTTTTCTTTCTCCACTTCGCTCGAAAACATCGAAGCCGGCCTCGATTCACTTCGCGGCAACCTCTGAATTCTTTGTCTCATAAGCAAAGAGATTCAGAGAAACAATCGACTTTAATAGTCTCAGGGTTGAGAGGCGGGCCCTCGCTGAACTTGAGTGTTATCAAGCAGCGGGGCAAGCCCGCCTTCCTGACTGCGTATGCTAGGTTGAGACTTCTCCGTGAACTTTGGATCCCAATGAACGAATTCGATTTCATTAACAAGCTGAGGCGTCGAGTTGCGGACGAAGCCAATTCTGCTTCATCTGTCATCCCTCAGCCTGCATCCCTGGTCCGCGGTATCGGAGACGATGCTGCAGTCTTCAAGTCGCTGGCCGGTAATGACGTTGTAGTAGCACCGACCTTCTCGTTGAAGACGTCGACTTCCGCCGCGACACCACGCGACCCGATCTAATCGGCCATAAGGCACTCGCAGTTTCACTTTCGGATGTCGCCGCCATGGGCGCGCGGCCACGTTGGGCGTTGCTCTCCATCGGCGTTCCCGATGCAGTTTGGAACTCAGAATTCCTGGACCGCTTCTATTCAGGATTCTTCGAACTTGCTGCTCGCTACGGAGTCACGCTGGTTGGGGGCGATGTTTCGCGCACTCCGGATAAAATAGTTATTGATTCGATTCTTATCGGAGAGACTCCGAAAGCTGGCGCCGTGTTTCGTTTGGGAGCATCGCCTGGCGATCAGATATTTGTCACCGGCTTTCTGGGAGACGCGGCGGCGGGCTGCGTTTGATAGAGCGCGGCGCGCGCTTGCCGTTACGAACCGATCAGTCTGACCAGGCGAATCCAGATGCAGGTGAACACCATCGACTTGAATATTTGCTGCTACGTCAACTTCAACCGGAGCCGCGCGTCGGCTGGGGTCTGCTCCTGGGAGAACAACAACTGGCAAGCGCGATGATCGACATCAGCGACGGACTGTCTTCCGACCTCAATCATCTCTGCACCGAAAGCAAAGTCGGCGCCCTTATCGACGCAGCCGGCATTCCGATTGATCCGTTCGTAACCGAGTTGAGCGGACGACGGGCGCTGGATCCATTGATGCCTGCGCTGCACGGCGGCGAAGACTTCGAACTGCTCTTCACCGTCAGGCCAGAGCTGGTTGCCAAGCTCCCAGCGCGCGTGGACGGCGTTTCGCTAACTCGAATAGGAGTGATCAAAGAAGCATCCGCGGGAGTGCAGATTGCCGAGGGATCAAAGACCTGGAAACTCGAGCCCGGCGGCTGGCAACATTTCAAAGAGGCGCGAGGAAGAACGTAACATATCGCTCCGCCCCAGAGGGGCGAGATGTTTATAGCCTGGCTGCGATTTCTTGACTCTTAGAGCTCCGTAGGAGCGCAATCGCCTTCCCGCAATCATTCTGCTAAAAGAGCGAGACCGCTGGGTTTGTGCTCTGGCCATAAACATCTCGCTCCTCTGGAGCGAAAACTAATTCGTTACCTCCCTTAGTTTGACTACTTATCATTCCTTACCTAGACTCCCACTCATGCGCGTCTCTTGATTTTCCAAGGGCGCGTATCTTTACTAGGAGAAGCTCATGCTTAGATTTCGCAACACACTCTCCGGCAAGGTTGAAGAATTTCGTCCCATGCGCGAAGGCGAAGCGCGCATGTACTATTGCGGCCCAACTGTCTGGGACTACGGACATATCGGCAACTTCCGTTCGGCCATCGCCGCCGACATCCTGCGCCGCTATCTCAAATTCAAAGGCTTCAAAGTCACTCACGTGATGAACATCACGGACGTTGAAGATCGGATCATCGCCAAGTCGCAGGAAGCTGGCCTCAGCATCGACGATTACACTGCGAAGTACATCGACGCGCTCTGGGAAGACTTTGATGCGCTCGGTTGCGAACGGCCGGATAGTCGTCCGCGCGCGACGCGCCATATTCCCGAGATGGTTGCGCTGATCGAGAAACTCCTGCAAAGCAACCATGCGTACGAGTCAGACGGGTCGGTCTACTATCGCATCGCTTCGTTTCCCGAGTACGGCAAACTGTCGAAGATCAACTTCGCGCGGCAACATCGCCGGCCGGCAGCGATCGCATCGACACCGATCGCTATGACAAAGAGGACGCGCGCGATTTTGCTCTCTGGAAAGAACCTGCATCCAGCTACCGAGCCGGCCTGGGATTCTGCGATTGGACGGGGACGTCCGGGTTGGCACTATCGAATGCTCGGCAATGTCGATGAAGTATCTGGGCGAAACCTTCGACATCCACGCCGGCGGCATCGACCTGGTGTTTCCCCATCACGAGAACGAAATTGCGCAGAGCGAAGGAGCGACTGGAAAAGAGTTTGTCCGTTACTGGATCCACTTCGAGCATCTCAAAGTGGACGGCGAGACGATGTCGAAGTCGAAGGGCAACTACTTCACGTTTCGCGACGTGGCTGCCAGAGGATATTCTCCGGCGGCGCGATCCGCTATTTTCTGCTGAGCGTTCCTTATAACAAGCAGATCAACTTCACCTTCGATGCGCTCGACGGCGCCGCGAAAACCGCTGGCTGGCCTGCGTGATTTCCGGGCGCGCCTGGGCGAAGCCAAGACAACCTCGGGAATGAATGAAGCTCTGCATGAAGCGACTGCTTGCCGCCGCCGCGCGAATTTGAAGCAGGGCATGGACGATGACCTCAACACGTCGGTCGCCCTGGCTGCAATTCACAATCTGACGCGCGTCGTGAATACCGCGCCTCGCGCAGAAAGAAAATGCCGGGAAGAGAACAAGGTTGAGCTGGTCGAACTCCTGAAACGTTTTGATACCGTTCTGAATATCTTCGGCGATGAACAGCAGCGAAATGCTCGACAGCGAAATTCAGAATTTGATCGACGAACGCCAGGAAGCTCGCCGGCGCCGCGACTTTGCTCCGCGGCGATGAGATTCGCGACGAACTCGTGGGCCGCGTGCATAATTCTCGAAGACACCAAAGATGGCGTGCGCTGGAAAAGAAAGTAGGCGCAGCGAATGAATGAGGTAACGCTCGAAAACCGAACGCCTCATCCTGCGCATGTGGCGGGATGCCGACTTCGAACAGTATGCGGACTTATGCTCTGATCCGGAGGTGATGCGCTACCTTGGCGGAAAGGTATTTGATCGTACGGAGGCCTGGCGGCAGATGGCTTCGATGATCGGGCATTGGTATCTCCGCGGCTACGGTATTTGGGCGGTTGAGGAAAAAGCCAGCGGACGCCTGGCTGGACGCATTGGTGTGCATAAATCCCGAGGGTTGGCCCGGGTTTGAAGTTGGCTGGACGCTCAAGCGAGAATTTTGGGGGAAGGCTACGCGACTGAGGCCGGAGGCCGGGCGCTTGAATACGCCTTTAATGAACTCGACAAGCCACACGTCATTAGTCTTATCCATCCTGAAAATCGTGCGTCGATACGGGTTGCTGAACGTCTCGGTGAAACGCTCGAAGGGACGGCTACAGGTAATTGGATTGACGTTTTGGTTTACGGCATCGACCGGCCGTGAGCTAGTGCTTTGCATTTAGGGTCGACGACTCACTCGGGTGTTGAGCCAGAATTTTTGCATTGTGGGTCGACTAATACAGAACCGGGAGCAGACCGGGGTCCCGCGCGGGCAGCCCGCGTGGGGGTGGTAGTAGCGACCGGGTTCAACTTACTTGAGATTCAACAAACTGCAGCGCTAGCGTGCTCGACAACTATTAAAGTGGTTCGCCTTGATCGGTAGTCTATGTCGCAAGTTGAACCCGGCCGCTACCGCTCCCGGTTCTGTATTAGTCGGCCCAGTGACAAGATAGTTCCGCACCATGGTCGGAAAGTGAAAAAGGATCATCGAGAGCCACTCGATGATCCTTTCTCATTCGCGTATCGCAAACTGTTTGCGTTACCGAACCATTGTTAGAAGCCGGCTGGTGGCGGCCCCTCCATGATGACCGTGGCCACCAGGCCCGTGGCCGGGTCCACCATGCTGCTTCATCAACTCGTCAGCCTTCGTTTTCTGTTCAGGTGTCAGCAAGCTATAAAGCTTTCGAGGTGCATCCGCAGGTGATCAACTATCTCATCAGCCTGCAACTGCGCCTGCTGGTTAGCCAGTCCGCGCACTACCGCTTTCGTCGAACTGCCCGTTGGCAGTGGCGGCGTCGATTTGCTTGCGAATCTCGTCTAGTTTCGCGTGACGCTGCTCTTCGACTGGGCGCTGCGCCTCGAACGCCGCTTTCACCTGTTCCTTCTGAGCATCGGTCAGGCTTAACGCCTGAGAAATATGCTCAATCATCTCTTCCGGTCCGCCGCGCATTCCTCCCTGACCCATGTCTCGATGGCCCTGGGCCAGCGCGAAACCGTCGCGGCCACGACCAGGACAGCGAGGCTGGCAATCACTAAAATTCTTTTCTTCATTCTTGTTCTCCTCTTAAATTAGTAAACCAGACTTGCGAGCCTGGACTTGCTAGTCTGTCTTTTCAAAACTGACAGGCAAGGTGTGCCTGTGCCGTGCGATCCCGTCGGGCCGCTCTCTGCGTGCAAACTCTTATACGCCATATCTTCCGGGAGCCGACGTAAAGACTCAGTCTATCTATGTAAAGTTTTGTAAAGGCCAAAGTCACTATTTGAGTGCGGTGACCTGTCACCGCTTGGCCTGCGGCGGCTTGACGCCGTTGCGTTCATTGAATTCAAGCGAACGACGGCCGCGACAGGTCGCGGCAGACCAAAGCGCTGACTGGTCAGCGCACTCCAGGGAGTTGACACTTCTTTACAGAGACCTCGTCAATGTTTGGGCTACAATCGTGCAAAGATGGATCAAATACTCATCATCGACGACGACGTGGCGCTGTGCGAATTGGTGACAGAGTATCTCGAGCCTTTGGGTTTCCAGATCGAGTCAGTCCATCGGGGCGATGCCGGCGCCGAGCGGGCGCTTGCCGGCGAACATTCGCTCGTTGTACTCGACGTAATGCTGCCAGGTCTCAACGGCTTTGAGGTCCTGCGACGAATACGTGCCGAATCGAAAATCCCGGTGTTGATGCTTACCGCGAGGGGCGATGACATCGACCGCATTGTCGGACTCGAGATCGGCGCCGATGACTACTTGCCAAAGCCGTTCAACCCACGGAGCTGACCGCTCGCATTCGCGCCATCCTGCGGCGGACAACTGCGGAAGCGCCGATTGACCAGACACTGGAAAAAGACTGCGAGTTGGTGACGTCGAACTGGACAGCGGCACGCGCGCGATTTCTCGCGGTGGTGAAAACGTTGAACTCACCGCCGTAGAGTTTGATCTGTTGGAAAAATTGTTGCGATCAGCGGGGCAAATAGTCACGCGCGAGGAATTGTCGAAAAAGGTGTTGGGCCGAAGTTCGTCACCTTTCGATCGCAGCCATCGACATGCACATCAGCAATCTGCGCAAGAAGCTTGGTCATCGTGCCGATGCAACCGAAAGAATAAAAACAGTTAGAGGTGTCGGCTACATTTACGCCCAGGCAAGCGCCTCCAGCGGAAAGTAAAAAAGGTTGCCCCGAAGTTTGTTTCTGAAAATCTTCCTGTGGTTTGGCGCGGTGGTGCTTACCTTTATCGTGGCGACATCTATTGCCGGGGAATTGATGCATCTACACTTCGAGGGCCCTGGGCACAGACCACCCGATCCTATTCTTAACCATTACGCCAAAGATGCGGCTGCGAGGAGTATGAACGCGGCGGCCAGGCTGCCCTCGCCGCTTACCTGAAGAGCAATCATTCCCACTCAAGCACGCAACTGTTTCTATTCAACCGCCAGCTTCAGGAGTTATCCGGCGGTAGCACACGCGCTGACGTCCGCGAGGTCGCTCGCAGGGTCTTTGAAACAGGCCTGCCTGAATTCGCAGACATGGGACCTTCGCCTCTCATGGGCCGATCTGTACGAGCTGAGAGTGGCGAACAATACGTGCTGGTCGCGGAGTTACCGCCTCGTCCCCTGTTTGCGCTATTTCATTTGCATATCCTGGCCATGGCCCTGATAGGAGGACTCTTCTGCTATTGGCTGGCGAAGCATTTGACATCGCCGGTGGCTAAACTTCGCGCGGCGACGCGCGAACTCGCGAACGGTAATTCTGAGCGTGCGCGTAGGACCAACCCTGGGACGACGCCGTGATGAGTTGGCATCGCTGGCTACCGACTTCGACGAGATGGCGGAAAAGATTCAATTGCTCATCGACCGTCAGCGCCGTTTGCTTGGCGACATCTCTCACGAACTCCCGCTCGCCGCTGGCACGCTTGAATGTGGCGTTGGAGTTGGCGCGTCAGAGATCGGGCGTCGAGGCCACCAGCGCTCTCGAACGGATTCAACGCGAGGCTGAAATCCTCAACGAGATGATCGGTCAACTACTGGCCCTTACTCGTTTGGAAAGTGGCGCCGAAGAGATCAGGAAAGTTGAGCTTGACCTGGAGTCGCTCGTACGCGAGGTGGTGAAGGATGCTGACTTCGAAGCGCGCGCTCGCAACCGATCTGTAAGACTCGCTGCGACTGAACCAGTAAGGATCGATGGCGTTCCAAATCTGATAAGGCGCGCCATTGAAAATGTCATACGCAATGCGGTGCATTACACTGCCGAGCAAACTGAGGTCGAGATCAAACTGTTTACCGATTCAGCTGGGACGCCCCCCGTTGGCAGGCAGACGAGACAATGAGCGCGCGGTTATCGTCGTGCGCGATCACGGACCGGGCGTCCCTGATGAAGCGCTAAATGAAATCTTTCGGCCATTTTATCGCGTGGATGAGGCTCGCGATCGCGAAGCCGGCGGTGTTGGTTTGGGTCTCGCAATTGCGGAGCGCGCAGTGCGATTGCATGGTGTGGCAATGTCAAGGCAGCGAATGCGGCAGGTGGCGGACTGATTGTGACGATAAGTCTCCAGAGCAAACAGGAGATAGCAAACAGGAGATAGCAAACAGCAGCAACAGTAAACAGCAAACAGCCGAGCAGCAAACAGCCGAGCAGCAAACAGCATGTGATGGCTAGCAAGGCATCTGGTATTCGCCAAGTTCGGCCTTCGATTGGTTGTTGCTTGCTGTTCTCTTAGATCGCATGCTAGAGACAACGCATGCGCGACTTCAGACAACTACGAGTGTGGGGAAAAGGCTCACCACTTCACACTTGAAATCTACAAAGTCACCGCAAAATTTCCCAAAGAAGAATTGTATGGGCTTACGAGTCAATTGAGACGCGCGGCAGCTTCAATTGCCGCAAACATCGCTGAGGGGTTTGGCCGCGGAGGCAACGTTGAACTCGCAAGATTTCTGCAGATTGCAATCGGATCGGCCTTCGAAGTTGAGTATCATATCTTGCTCGCCAAGGATCTCGGTTTAATCACCGAAAGAGCACGAATCGCTAGAGGTTCACATTATTGAAATCAAGCGGATGCTTGCCGCACTTTTGGTAAAGATAAGAGCCGACTCAAAGTCTAAGAGTCGGCTCTAAACGCAAGGAATCAACTTACTAGGTCACCTTTTGTCTTGGTGGTCCTTGTTCTCGGCGTTGTTTGCTGTTTGCTGTTTGCTGTCTGCTGCTTACGGCGTCACTCCCAAATTCCACAGCAGGAACGAATAGATATCGGCCGACTGCTCGATACGCCTTCGTCGTGTTGCTGGCTCCGTGGCCCGACTTGTATCGATGCGAATCAGGATCGGGTTACTTCCTCCCTGCGCCGCCTGCAGCACAGCCGCATACTTGAAATTATGCGCCGGCACCACTCGATCGTCGTGATCGGCAGTTGTTATCAGGGTCGCCGGATACTTCGCGCCTGGCTTGACGTTATGAATAGGCGAGTAGGCATAGAGCGCTTTAAACTCGGCTTCGTTGTCACTCGAACCGTAATCCGCGATCCAGTTCCAGCCGATCGTGAACTTGTGGAAGCGCAGCATGTCCATCACGCCCGCCTGTTCGACGACTGCCTTGAACAATTCCGGTCGCTGGTTTGAGACGGCACCGACCAGCAAGCCGCCATTTGATCCGCCCTGAATTGCCAGCTTGCTCGGCGAGGTGTACTTATTCGCAATCAGATACTCGGCCGCGGCAATGAAGTCGTCAAAAACGTTTTGCTTCTTGAGCTTCGTTCCCGCTTCATGCCATTGCTCGCCATACTCGCCGCCGCCGCGCATGTTTGCCGAAGCGTAAATGACGCCCTGCTCGAGCAGCGCCAATCGCAGCGAACTGAAGCCCGGCGAGTTGGTCACGTTGAAAGCCGCCGTAACCGTAAAGCAGTCGTCGGATTATTGCCGTCGAGCTTGATGCCCTTCTTGTGCACGAGGAACATCGGCACCCGCGTGCCGTCTTTGCTGTTGTAGAAAACTTGCGTTGTCTCATAGTCCTGCCAGACTTGAAGCCGGGAATCTCCGGCTGGCGGAACAAGCGTCGACGTCTTCGTCGCGATGTCATACTTGTAGATCGTCGGCGGGAAGTTGAACGTGGTAAAACGTATAGAACGTAAACGTTGTCGTCCCATCTGCCATTGAAGCCGCCCACAGTTCCCAGTCCCGGCAACTTGATTTCGTTTTCCAGTTTGCCGTCGAGACTGTAGACGTAGGCCCGGCTGGCAACGTCCTTCAGATAGGTGACAAAGAGCTTGCCGCCGACTGATGCTGACGTTGTCGAGCGGTTCTGGTTTCTCCGGAAGGATGTCTTTCCAGTTTTTCTCATCCGGATTTTTGGATCAAACAAAAATACCCGACCGTTGGGCGCTTTGTGATCTGTGAAGATCAGAAACTTGTCGCCAACGTTATCGACAACGCCATAGCTGTCGTCGCCGATCTCGGCCACGATCGGAGCGAAGGTATTCCCCGGCTGCGAAACATCGCGATAGAAGACCGCGTTCCCTTTCTTGCCTTTGCCGCGGTCAGAGATGAAAGAAAGCATAGCGCTCGTCATCACTGGCGCCGACGCTATGGAATCGTTGTGGATTCGCCGCATCTTCGTAAACCTTCAAATCTTCCGCTTGCGACGTGCCGACCTTGTGATAGAAAACCTGATGGTTTTCGTTCTTGCTGGTGAGCTCGTGGCCTTTTTCCGGCGCGGGATAGCGGCTGTAATAAAACCCGTCGCCCTGCCAGGAGATACCGGACGCCTTCATCCACTCGACGTGCTCTGGCTCCACTCTGCTTAGTATTCACGTCCATCACGTAAACATCGTTCCAATCAGAACCACCTTTGGAAACGCCGTAAGCGACGTATTTCCCGTTCTTCGAAAGGGCGAATCCTCCCAGGCGCGTAGTGCCGTCGGCCGATAGTTTGTTGGGGTCGAGCAGAACTTCCGGCGTGCCGTCCAAACCTTTTTGCCGGTACCAAACGCTCTGGTTCTGCAAACCGTCGTTCTTCGTAAAATAGAAATAATCGCCACGACGCGCGGGCGCTGAGTATTTGGGATAGTTGTAGAGCTGCGTTAGACGCTCTTTGATCTTCGCGCGATAAGGGATCTTTTCCAGATAAGCGAAAGTTACACTGTTCTCCGCTTCAACCCACGAAGCAACGGCCGGTGAAACCGCGGTGTCATCTTCGAGCCAACGATACGGATCGGCCACCTTCGTGCCGAAGTAGTCGTCAACGGTGTCGCCCTTTTGCTCTCGGGATAAACAATACTCGGCGCGCCTGACGCATTCTCACTCGCAGGGGCGGGCGACATCTTCTGCGTCTTTGCGCGCGCGTGCGCGGAATCAGCTGCGAGGCTGACAAGATCGAGAGCGTCACGAGCACGATGGCGAGCGGCAAGAGCCCACGCTGAAAGCCAGGGGCAGGAAACTGAAAACTGTTTCTCATCGAATAATCTCCTGTGGTGATCGGAAACTGGAAATTTCAATCGCGTTGATAGTTGATTTGGAACTCACTACGGAAACCGTGTGGCAGACGCAGCATACTTTAATCGACTTGACGCTCAAGTTCAAAGCGCAAGTTCAAGCTCGGTTGCGTATCCACAACTACGTGACATATCCACTTTTTCGGACTTAAGGCTATAGACATTTCGCTCCTCTGGGGCGAGACAACAACCCCCGGTGAGTTGTCTTTTCTCTGAGAACACTACAGAGTATTATCTGATCCCACGGCACTCTCCCAAAACTAAGGTCGTTGTCACTGTTTTCGGCATTGGAGTGCTTATGAAAGCCTTATTTACCACAGTCGCAAAATACAAATACTTCTTTCCGCTGCTATTACTGCTACTGCTGCCCTACGTCTCGGCGCGTATTAGCTCGCAGACGCGCGAGCGGACGGTAAACCCAGCCATGAAGGCGGCAGTTCCCCGCCGAAGTCGTCAAGGTTGACGTTGACCTGGTAACAGTTGACGCGCTGGTTTTGCAGAAAAAGACCGCCCGAGTTGTTGGCCAACTGAAACAAACCGACTTTGTGATTCTCGAAGACGGAACGAAACAGGAGGTCACACATTTCAGTCAGGATAGCTTGCCGCTGTCGGTGGTGTTATTGATCGATCGTGGTGGCTGTATTGATCCCTACGGCACGGAAGTGCACCGCGCGGCGAATGAGGCGCTGAAACGTTTGAAGGAGACGGACGAAGTGGCGGTGATGACCTACCAGGACAATGTAGAACTCATCCAGGAATTCACTCGCGACCGCCAGCAAATAGAGAGCACCCTGGAGCGAATTCCAAAGAAGGACGAATGGGCCGACCACTGCCTGAATAAAGCCCTGGCCGAGGCCGCGGATCACATGGTTACCGCCGGCAACCCAGTTGGCCGCCGCGTAATAATTGTGATCACCGGTATCACGCGAAACTTCGACTGCGGCCATGGGCCGTCAGGGCAAGGCAGCCCGGCGGGCGCTTTATGAATCGGGCAGCGTCGTCTGCGGGTTGATTCCCAAAACCACGGTACAGCGAATGGAAAACAAATATATGGTCTGGGGAACAAAAATGGCCGGCGTGTTTGGTGCCCGTACAATGGATATTAAGAGCTCGCCGATGAAACCGGCGGCGAAGTGATGGAAGAGAAACCTGAGCTGCTTGATACGACCTTTAACACGCTCATCGATCATTTGCGCACGCGCTACAATCTCGCCTTTGTTTCATCAAATCGAAAGCGTGACGGCACTCTGCGAAAACTAAAGATCGACGTCACACCGGCGGTGCAGAAGTCGCAGGGGAAACTGGTCGTGAAATCCAGGCGAAGTTATGTCGCTCCGAAACAATAAGCTGACGGCCGATGATGATGCGGCAGACTCCGGAGAAGCAGTCGATGCATTCGATCCCTTTCCCGATCCGGTAACGATTCCCATTACGGATGTCTTCGACCTGCACACCATCCAGCCACGAGATGTGAAGCTGGTGGTTGAAGCATATCTGAATGAAGCGCGACGCCTGGGCTTTCGTAGTGTTCGCATTATTCACGGTAAAGGCATAGGCGTGCAGAGGGAGATCGTGAGAAAGATATTGCAGCGAACACCATGGGTTATTGACTGGACAGATGCGCCGCCGGAAGCAGGAGGGTTAGGTGCGACGATTGTGAGACTGCAAAAGGAATAGGACGAAGAGCGGGGCGAGTCCAACTTCCCGCCACGAGCTGATCAAACTTGAGAGCTCGTTAATAACCTGGAGTCTCTCAAACGAAAAGACATACCCGACGTCGAAAACCTCTTAGGTGAAGAAGGTGGGCTCTAGGGAAGTTGCTCAGTTCCCAAGCCTCGGTTCAATTGCAGCCTCAAGACACGCAAGTCGTCCAGGTGTCCTTCATCATGCTCGCGCATTTTTTCCGCCAACTGCCTTAACGTGATTGTCCCGACTCCTTCAAGTGTTCCTTTGCGTTTCAGTTGTTCTTCGGACAAGCTTCGCAACCGATCCACGTTTGCCTTTCGGGCCACTTGAAACGTCCGCAGGGCAACCTGCGGTTGTTCATTCTGATAATTGCCTTCCGCCGCCACTCGCGCGCCGTCAAAATCAGCCAGAGCTGGATCTGCTTCTGCAAGTATTCGCCTTATTCTTGGCGTGTATCCCAGCAACTCCAGATCTCTCAGATGGCAAATATTTTCGAGCACTGAGAATTCATCGGGCGAATTCTGAAAACGGACTTGAGCATTGGAAAGCCCGGCAGTGGAGTTCGCGAGTTGATTTGGAGTTTCGTTGAGGAACTCGAGTAGCGCCGTGAAATCGGTCCCGTCACCATCTCGTGCTTCGTCAGTCATGCGATCATTAAGCGAGCAGGCCCGTGATGAGGTCGCTTAGGAAATCCATGTCGATCGGTTTGGTCACATAGGCGTCGAAGCCGGCGGCTTTCGCTCCGGCGCGAAAATCTGTCTCCTGGTGCGCGGTAACCGCCACGATCGGAATCGCCCGCAACCCGTCGCTGGAGCGGATCTTTTCTGTAGCTGCCAGTCCATCCATAACCGGCAGACTGAGATCCATTAGGATAATGTCAGGGCGTTCGCGCTCCGCAACCTCCAGGGCCACCGCCCCGTTTTCCGCCTCTACAACCAGATAACCTACTTGTTCCAGCGCCAGCCGCATGAAATAACGAGCGTCGTCGGAGTCCTCGACAATCAACACGGTCCGATCCCTTGAGTCCTTTTCCATAGCTGGCCGCTACCTATCCGCAAGAAAACGCAGAAATTGGCTCGTCGTCCCCGAAATTATTAAACGTCTTTGTGTTGGTCTCGACTGTATGTCGCCTGCAAAGGTTATGTCAAGAAATACAATTTGCGGGTGGGTCGAGGTGAAATCTCAAGTGATTGTCTGGGACCGCGGGCGTCCCGCAGGCAATGAGCGCGAAGCGCGCACATATTGTTAAGAAAAACTGCGCGCCTTCAAAGCGCTGCGGGCGGGACGCCCGCGGTCCCAGACAATCACTTGAGAATTCGGTGAATTATTGCGAACTAAATGCCGGATTCGTTCGTTCAAGCATAGGAATTCGAACTTCTCGAAAGGCCGGAAATCACCACCATGAAGAAAATAGTCCTGGTCGTACTTTTGCTCGGGATTGCTGGTATTGCAGGAGTCGTCCGTTCGCACTCAAAGAACGGGGGCCGTGTCTGGCCGATAGTTATCAACGCCGATAAGCAGTCAGCGGGCAACGCGCGCGATGAGATTCGCAAGAGTTTTGAGCTGGTGGCCGGCGCGCGCGTTGAGGTTTCCGGCATTAATGGCTGGGTTAAGATTGAAACTTCCGATCGCCAGACAGCGGACGTTTATATCGAGCGCCTGGGCGACAGTCAGGAAGTTTTAAACCGCCGCAAAATCACTGTTGAGAACACCGCTGCAGGGCTGACGATTCGTGGTGAGAAAGGGGATGGTGGCTTTATCTCCCGCATGTTTGGTTCAAACCGACCGAACATGTCACTTTGCGGCTGCCAAAACAAATCTCGCTTGTAACCAACGGAGTGAATGGTTCCGTGACCTCTGAAGGAATCGATGGAGCGCTTGAGGTAAACGGGGTTAACGGAAAGTTGATATCGCCCAAGCCTCCGGCTCAGCCGATATCAATGGCATCAACGGGAACGTCTCCGTCGGTCTATCAAGGATAGGCAAGGGAGTCGACATCAGCGGGATCAACGGGAATATTGAACTGCGGCTCAGCGAAGATGTGAATGCCACGCTTGAGGCGCACGGGATGAACGGCCGTGTTACCTCTGAATTGCCGAACGTGGTGGTGGATAAGAGCAGTCACGGAAGCTACAGCGCCCAGATTGGCAGCGGCGGCGGCTCGATTTCCGCCAGTGGCATAAACGGCAACATTCGTTTGACTCGAATGAATCGGGCCCCGGCCGCATAGCTTGAATCGTCTGTGCCTCCTCCGTGTTCTCGGTGTCTCTGCGGTGGGTGTTTGGTTAGCGTTTATTCACCACAGAGACACAGAGAACACGGAGGAGGCACGGAGAAACCTTGATCGCTGCCGGTCTAGAATATTACGTGCCCTATCGCCCGCCTTTACCAATCTCTGAAAACTTGATGTTCATGATTGGATACTCTTTCCAATCCTTGTAATCGTAGTGCCACCATTCAGGTTCGTAGACTGCGAACCCTTCCGCCGTCATCGCCGCTCGCAGCACTTCGCGCAGGTTCTTCGCCTCCGCCGTCGCACATTCGTAGTTGATGTGTGACCGTTCCGTCATCTCGTCATACTCGCTCGGCATCTTCACCTGTAAACCAGTCTTCAGATCAAACAGTGACAGGTCGACCGCACAGCCCCGGTTATGACGTGAGCCCTTGCTTGATCGGCCACGAAGATCTTCTTGTCAGCCGGCGTAACATCCCAAAAACACTTTGGTCACTGACCACGGACGGTAGCCATCGAAAACAACGAGACCGTAACCCTGTTTTCTGAGACTCTGGTTTATGCGCACAAGGGCCTCGGCTGCCGGGCGCTGCAAAAACGCGCGTGACTGCTTATACACAGCTTTGCCAAGGAAGTTGTTTTTTGTGGCGTAATGAATGTCGAGCTTGATGGTGGGATCGAGCTTGATGAGTTCGACCAGGTCGGGCTGACGAAACGGACCGGGTTCAACCGGCGGACCCTGGCGCCAGGGCTATGCTGAGAAAAGCAATGCCAACTAAAGTGATTTTGATTGAACGAGAAATCATTTTGGTTTTCTTGGAGTGCGGTGACTCTGTCACCGCTTTAGTCTGCTGCGACCTGTCACAGCCACGTTTAGTTGGCAAAACATCGTACGAATAACGGCGTCAAGCCGCCGCAGACCAAAGCGCTGACAGGTCAGCGCACTCCAGAATTATCAAAGCTCGAGCGGCTTCCTGGTAGTCAACGTCGGCAGATTCCAGGCGCGCAACTTATCGTTCCATTTCGGCACCGTGTTGTTGATGAACTTGTTTACCTGCTCCATGCGCTCAGCATACTCCGGTTGTATCTCCTGCAAAGTATTGACGCTGAGCGAGGGTTGGGGCCGCATTCGTGGCATCTATTCCGAAGAAGATGTCGCCGATATCATTTACGACTTGCGACTTGCCCGGAAGCCCCAGTCCATCGCTGCGTCGCACCAATTGATCCTCCAGAGCATCGAGCTCTTTTTATGTATTCGTCGAGAGCCTTCATCATGTCTTTATCCGGCTCTTTGTTGAGCGTCTTGGCTGTCGTCTGCGTATGCTTGCAGCTGATCCTCAATGCTATCCAGGAAACGGAGCGCGCTGTTAGCGGCAGACTGCATGTCACGAAGCTTCATCTGTAGATCGAGTTGCGCCTGCAAGTCAGCCGGCGAGACAGTTAGCGTCGGATCGAGTCGGACCTCGATGGGCTGCACGAGTAGTTTTTCCCCGACCGTCAGTCTAACCGTGTAGTTGCCCGGCAAGACCTGTGGGCCGCGCGGTGGACCTCCAAACGCCGTCTCTTCCTCAGTAGGTGGACGCCGCACCTCGGCGCCGCCGTAACGAAGATTCCAGGTCATGCGGTTCATGCCCTTTTCTTTTGCCGGCTTGTCCAGTTCCTGCACGAGCTTTATTACTCTCATCGAAAATCTGAATCTTGAAAGTAGTCTTATCGTCGGGTTTGTTTTTCAGGTAGTACGTTATTAACGCGCCATATGGCGGGTTTGGTCCGGTGAACGCTTTATCTCCAATGCCGTAACGCGTGAAGCGAGTAGCGAAACGCAATCCCGGCCGCACGGAAAACAGATGGACATCGCGCCTTCAGAATATCAGCGGTCATCTGCTGGATAGGCGTGGCGTCATCAAAAATAAGTATGCTGCGCCCGTGTGTTGCCAGGATCAGATCGTTATCGCGCGGGTGAATCAGAATGTCGTGAACCGAAACGTTTGGCAGATTCTTTAAATTGAGCGCGGATCCATTCCCTGCCGGCGGTGTAGGAAGCAAACAGTCCCAACTCGGTGCCGGCGTAGAGCAGATTAGAATTCTTCGATCCTCGCGAACAACCTGCACGTAAGCGTTGACCGGCAGGTTACCGGCCACGTTCTGCCAGCTCTTGCCGCCATCGCCCGTCTTGTAAATGTAGGGACGAAAATCGTCGAACATATGCCGGTCGAAAGCAACGTAGGCGGTTTGCGCGTTTGTGCGCGAAGGCTCGATGTGCGAAACGGGTGAATTGGACGGCAGGCCCGAAATCGTCGTGATGATGTTGTCCCAGTCTTTACCGCCGTCGTTGTGTTACTTGGAGGTTGCCATCATCAGTACCCGCCCATATCTGACCCTTTCGCACAGGCGACTCGGCCAGACTGATGATTGTGGTGTGGTATTCGGCGGTTGAGTTTTCAAAGGCGACCGGCCCACCGGCGTCTTTCTGTTTGTCTGTGATCGTCGGTGGTGAGGTCTGTACTGATCTGTTCCCAGGTCTTGCCGAAATCAGTCGACTTGAAAACGACGTTCCCGCCGAAATAGAGCGTGTTCTTGTCATGCGGCGACAGCAGGATCGGCGCGTTCCAGTTAAAGCGAAACTTCTCACCCGAGCGCAGCGCCCGCGCCGCTGCCACGCCCCCAGGGATTGACTTCCTGTTGCTCGCGGGTGCGGAAATCTGTGCGCAGAATATTTCCGCCCTGCGATTCTGAAATGTATAGTTCCGGATCGTCAGCACTGTTGAGGATGTAGAAGCCGTCACCGAAACTCACCATGCGCCAGTCGTCATTCATGATTCCGGCAGGTTCGCGAGTCCGGCTCGGCCCGGTCCAGGCGCCGTTATCCTGCAGTCCGCCCATCACGTAATAAAACGGCAGTCGGTTGTCGGCGTGAATCTGGTAAAACTGCCCCAGCGGAATATTGTAAACAGATTCCCAGGTCTCGCCGCCGTCGTAGGTAACCGCGATGCCGCCATCCTGTCCCACCCAAATGCGTTTCGGGTTCTTCGCGTCCTGCCAAAAGGCGTGATAGTCGATGTGGACTTTCCGGTGATCGACTTGAACGACTTGCCGCCGTCGATCGACTCAAACAGGCTTGAGGCCACCGCGTAGACGTGATTCTCGTTGTTGGGATCGATCCGCACGCGCGTGTAGTAGAAGCCGCGCGAGACGATGTTTGTCTGCTTGGAAACTTGCTTGAACGGTGTCGCCGCGATCATCCGAGCGATAGAGCGTGCCTTCCTTCGATTCGACGATTGCATAAACTACATTTGGATTGGCTGGGCGCCACGCGCACGCCGATCCTGCCCAGTAACTTCGGCAAACCGTTGCGTCAACTTATTCCAGGTGCGTCCGCCGTCGATCGATCTGAACAAACCGCCCTTTTCACTACCGCTGCGATGCGTCCACGGCTTGCGCTCAAAGCTCCACATGCCGGCGTAGAGGATGTTTGGATTTGTCGGATCGATTTCAAGATCGGAGACGCCGTGTTCCCTGTCGATGTAGAGCGTCTTCGTCCAGGTCTTGCCGCCATCGGTGGTCATGAACACACCGCGCTCATCATTTGGCGCAAACGCGTGGCCGAGGGCGCCGACGTAAACGATATCGGGATTCTGGGGATGAATCGCGATTGCGGAAATGTGCTCGGTGTCTTTCAGTCCCATGTGCTGCCAGGTCTTGCCGCCGTCGTTAGACTTGTAAACACCATCGCCAAACGAAACACTGTTGCTTACATTTGATTCCCCGGTGCCGACCCAAACTACATCAGGATTACTGGGCGCGAGTGCGATATCGCCAATTGAAATAGTTCCCTGCCGTTCAAAGATCGGTTTCCAGGTCACGCCGGCATTGACGGTTTTCCAAAGTCCGCCTGAAGCCAGTTGCGACGTAGACGATGTTTGCGTTTCCCGGCACGCCTTCGACGTCGGCAGTGCGTCCACCCATGTTTGCAGGTCTGATGCTGCGCCATTCGAGGCGCGCGAATGCGCTTTCGAATGTCGGCCTGGTGTCACTTGCCGGCGAGGGACTTTCCTCTGACTTGGGACGGCGTGGCGGCAGGTTCCTGCGCGTAGTTAAGCCGGAGGCTCTGACTTAAGAGAAGGATGAATAAACAGAGACCAACGACACGTTTAGAGAGAACCATTCTGTTTCTCCTGGAACTTTGGAATGAGTATTACGTCCGATTAGCTGTAGGTCCTGATCAGGTTGGCGCATTCTAACCCCAACTCCTCGCGGATTCGTAAGAGTGGCGACGACGGCGTTAATTGAACCGCGCGACGAAACCAGTTATAAAGTACGGCACTCAGGAACATGAAGGAGAATTCGACACTTGCCGCAAAGTAGACATCGAAAGATTAATAAGGCTAAGAAACGACCCAAGGGCCAATACCCAACGGCCAACCCGCAGCCGCCCACCGCAAGCAATAAAGCAGCTCGGACAATTGCGATTGTGATTATCCTCGCGCTCGCGGTTTCCAGTTGTCGGTTACCTGATTTTATATCGCAGCGGAAAGATGTGGCGCTGAAACCACAACTGCTTCCGGGCTCAAATATACTGACGAGGTAGTCGGAACCGGGGCCACTCCTCAAAAGGCCAGACAGTTACCGTGCATTACACCGGCACCCTTGAGAACGGCAAGAAGTTTGACAGTTCTCTTGATCGCGGCAAGCCGGCCGATTTTAAGATCGGTGTCGGTTCGGTGATCAAAGGGTGGGACGAAGGACTAATGACGATGAAGGTCGGTGGCAAGCGTCGCCTGGTTATCCCTGCGAAACTTGGCTATGGGCCACAAGGCAGGCCGCCCGACATCCCCGGAAACTCAACCCTGATCTTCGATATTGAACTGCTGGGCGTGAAGTAGTCGCTACGTCAAGTTATTAGCTGGGACCGCGGGCGTCCCGCCCGCAATGAGCGCGCGAAGCGCGAACCTTGCACCTATTAGATCTCCACTTAACCTTGTGCCTTCCGTGAGGCATTGCGGGCGGGACGCCCGCGGTCCCAGCAATAACTTGACCTTCGAGAAGACTCTCCTGACTCTCATCTTCGTATTACATTCTCGTTGCATTATCTTCCCTGTCTTCAATCTGGACTTGAGAGAGGTGTAGTATGTTGACTCTCCCTGCTTACCCCCAAATAACTTACTTAAATGAATTAGGCTTCCAAGAAAGTTCGAGGAGGTATTACTGATGAATAGAAAGCCGGGATTTCTTTTCGCTGCATTTTTATGGTTTTGTTGTGCTCAGTCTGACGACTGCCGCCTATGGCCAGTGGCAAAAGTGGCGGCCATAGCTCGGGCGGTGGCGGCGGTCAGGGGGTGGTCCACCTGCAGGGGTTGGTGTAGATCGTGGTCTGGGTAACGCATCAGATCGCTCGAACGGCAGATCGGATAATGGGTTGGGAACGGCATCTGATCGTTCTGAATGGACGCTCTGACGCCGGCCTGGATCGCGGAGCCCCGGTTGGGCCGCCGATAATCGGCGTGAAGCGGACAAAGAACTGCGCGAACACCCAGGCGTTGCAAACGCACTTCACGCAAACGCCAACGATTTGAGAAGTGGATACCAGGCAGCGTTGATTGCTAACCCCAATCTTAAATTTGGCCAGTATGTTGCGGCCACTCGACTCGCACAGAATCTAGGCTCGAGGTTTCCTAACGTGACGCGAGCTAACATTCTCGCCGGTTTGGCCAATTCGGCGACAGTCTCGGTCGAACCTTTGCGAAACCTTGGTTTGAATTCCGATCAAGCAAAATGCCGCGCAAGAAGCAGGCTGAACGCGAGATCAAGGAAGCCAGTGCATTAATTAGTGAACTAAGACTCGCTAGCTGAGACGCTGAACAATGCCAGCGCCCGTCGAATCGGCGGTCGCTGGCTTTTCACTGCTATACGGATGATCCACGAAATGATACCAAACTACACCAACGACATTCTGGTCTTAGTTAGTGTCATTTAGTATCGCGTCCTGCTGAATTTGATTAGTTACTCGCCTGAGAGTTAATCTGCTACGCAACCCAAAAATTCTGCTGATCGAGCACTACGAAGGAGGAACACTTCATGAGTGGAACACTTTAACCATCACCGACAATCGCACCGGTAAACAGTATGAAGTCGCCGATCGAAAACGGCACCATCAAAGGCCATGGACCTGCGCCAGATCAAGAGCTTCGGACGACGACTTTGGCCTGATGACTTACGACCCGGCGTTCATGAACACCGCTTCCTGCAAGAGCCGCATCACGTTCATCGATGGCGACAAGGGCATCCTCGAATACCGCGGCTATCCGATCGATCAACTTGCCGAGAAGAGTTCGTTATCTCGAAGTTGCTTATCTTCTGCTGCAACGGTGAACTACCCAACCGAAGTCAGCAGCTGAAAACCTGGACTCACAACATCACCTATCACACTTTCATCAACGAAAACATCAAGAAGGTGATCGATGGCTTTCACTACAACGCGCATCCGATGGGACATGTTCGAAGCGACGCTCGGCGCGCTCTCGACTTTCTATCCGGATGCCAAAGACATCTTCGATGTCGAGTGCCGCTGGAAACAGATTTACCGGCTGATTGCGAAGGTTCCGACGATCGCCGCCTTCGCCTATCGCCATCGCATCGGAATGCAGTACGCCTATCCGGATAACGATCTCAGCTTACGAAGGCAACTTTCTCAACATGATGTTCAAGACGACGGAGTTGAAGTACAAGCCCGACCCGGTGCTGGAACGCGCCTTGAGTGTGCTCTTCATTCTTCACGCCGATCACGAACAGAATTGCAGCACCAACGCGATGCGCAGCATCGGCAGCGCCCACACCGATCCGTTTTCATCGTTGGCCGGCGCGGCGGCCGCGCTTTATGGACCGCTTGCACGGCGGCGCCAACGAGATGGTGCTGCGCATGCTGAAGGAGATTGGCTCGGTCGATAAGGTGCCGGAATACATCAAGCGCGTGAAGGCCGGCGAGTTTCGCCTGATGGGCTTCGGACATCGCGTCTACAAGAACTACGATCCCGCGCGCCCGCATCATCAAGCAGGTTGCCGACGAAGTGTTTGAAGTTACCGGGCAAGGATCCAATGCTCGATATCGCGCTGGAGTTGGAACGAATTGCCTTGAAGACGAGTACTTCGTGAAGCGCCGGCTCTATCCGAACGTTGATTTCTATTCCGGGCATTATTTACCAGGCGATGCGTTTCCCGGTCGATATGTTTCCGGTGCTGTTTGCGATTCCGCGTACCTCTGGCTGGCTGGCGCAGTGGGTCGAACTGCTCGAGGACAAAGATCGTGAAAAATCGCCCGGCCCGCGACAGATTTATACGAGGGATATCGAACGCGTGAGTATGTTCCGGATGGAACAACGGGAAGACCGCTGGAAGCGCCGCTGGGACCGCTTGATTAGGCGACATCAACCAGCTCCTCTCGGCGTCTCAAAGGGTGGTGCACCCGGCAGGCTCGAACCCGCGACCTTCTGATCCGAAGTCAGAAAGCGGTTTTATTACCCCTTCGACCTCTTGATCCGTGTCGATTCCTTAGAGTTTTCACTTCCTCTATACTGTCTCCTTGTTGGTGACTAATACTCATCACTTTGATCTGTTGGCACAATTTGTGGCACACAAAAAGAGAAAGCCTCACAGCGATTACAGAGGGCCTATTGACGGTTTCGTTGAAGGAATCTTTGCAGAGATGCTTGCGGAAGGGTGGACCTGGTCGTGTTCCCAAACCGGATGCCGTGATGGAAGAGCTTACTAAGCGGTCAGACTCTGCTTGAGCACCTAAGAAGAGCGACGCTTCCGGAGACGGGATCGAGTTGATACGGCTTCCCGAAATATGGGCCACAAAGGAAGGCGTACCACCGTGCGGTTGACTTGTTCTTGACGCAAATGGTGCCCACGCTGAGGGGAGCACCGTCCTACTCTGCAGAACACGTTGAGAACCTTGGAGAGCTTTATCTGGCAGGGGAAGAGCTATGGCGATCTGGCGGTGACATGCTCGGCTCTGCCAACCACGCTCTCCGAGCGAGTTTCTAAATCGAAAGACAGAGTTAGAAAGCTAATCAAGAGAAGAGCATCTTAAAACTATTTCACGCGAATCGTCGTCCCGTAAACCAAAGTAAGCCATCAGCGACGCCCCGGACATTAATTGTTGAGATTGTGTCCACTGGAAATAATCCTTCCGAGTTTTATCCATCTATTCAAGCCCGCTTTGCTGCAGTATCTGGGATTCATCAAGACTTCAGGCGTCTTGCTGGAGTTTCAAAGAGTTATGGAAGGGGTAAATTAAGATGGAAAATTGGTTAACTGTGGCCTGCCGCACCTAAGCTTGGCATGTCTCCACAGGCCCCCACGGCCATCCGCGAGAGACAGATTCCAGCAATTGAATAGGCCGGAGGATCGGTAGACTGAGCCTGCCGCTCTTCTCGACTGGGCAACGGAAGCAATCAATCGGCGTGGCACCGGGCGAAAAGCGGGAGCGAGGATAGTGGACCGCACTTTTCCTACCTTAAGCGATCTCATGTTACACGGGTTACCCGGCGACATCGTGCGAGCGATCTTGCCTCAATCTGGAAGCAGATCCGGGCGGCTCTCCTTGTCCAAACGTTGGTGTTCTTTGGCAACTGCGTTGGCCGATCCGCACATATCCTGGCTGAAGATGATAAGCATCATGCCAACCTGTTTGCGCAGCACGTTGGCGCCACAAGCAAGGCTCGGAAGGGGACCAGCCTTGGTCGCGTACGTCGTATCTTCTGCGACGTTGACAAAGGCTGGTTAGCGAGTAGAAGTCTTAACGGCCTGTCGTCCGGCGTGAAGGGCCCATTGCCGCGGTGAGCGGCGACGGACTTTCGATTGCGATAAAGAGCCAGACGGCACCGTGATAAACGCTGCCTCAGATAAGAGATTGTTTGTCGTAGAGTCGGAGTTTTCCGGCGTTCTGAGAGAGTGATGGCTCGCGAGAGGGAAACACGCTTTCAGTAGTCATCCGGGAAGCCTGGGACACTGGGTCACTTAACGTAATTACAAAGACGAACCCATTGCGGGCGAGGAACGCACATATCAGCATTGTCGGTCATATCACAGTTGGAGAGCTGCAAAGGCGGTTATACTGAAATTGATATGGCAAAATGGCTTTGCCAATCGGTTTCTTTACACTTTGACGCAACGCAGTAAGAGCCTTCCAGAGGGAGGGAGGATCGACGACACCACTTGTGATCAGTTAGCAGATCGCCTGCGGAGGGCGGTCACACATTCGCTTGCGGTTGGCGAACTGAAGCGCGACCCTGATGCGCGGATGCTTTACTGAGATTTACGAGGAGCTATCCACTGGTTCCAAAGGATTCGCTAGCAGTGACCTGCGTGCTGAAGCGCAGGTTATGCGCCTTGTTTTGGTGTACGCATTGATGGATAGCGCTTCGAAATTCAGCGGGCTCACCTTTGAAGCCGCTTATGCATTGTGGCAGTACTGCGAGGCGTCGGCGCAATACATCTTCAGACGGGCGAGCGGGACCGACTAGCAGACCATATCCTGGAAGCCTTGAAGACAGCCGGCAGCAACGGGTTGACTCAAACCGATCTAAACAAGCTGTTCTCCGGTCACCAAAAAGCGATGGCAATCCACTATGCGCTAGTCGAGTTGGAGCAATGTGAGCTAGTGACCCCAGACGACCAAACGGGTGGACGACCCGTTCAAGCCGATGGTTTGCCGAGGTGGAAAGAGGAAAAGCGGAAAAGCAAAGAAGCAGAGGCAGCGGCCGCCTGATTCGCTTTCTCCGCTTTTTCCGCACTGGTTCCAGCAGTTGTGGTGCCTACATACGACCACGGTTACGCAACCTTGCCACACTTGCAAACCCAATGTGACAGCCCCCAGATGAAATGACAGCGCACAACAAATGGTCATGGCTTCAGCTACTTAGGAGCCAAAGCGTATCGGTGCCAATTCCGCCTTCATGTGAGAATCTCTTAGTCGGTCTGATCGGTACAGAATTGGCGAATAGTTGGACAACGGAGTTTGATTTGCTATTGCCGCCAAAGGGCGAATTGGGATGGCTATGTGACATTTAGAGGAACGAGAAAACGCTAGTTGACGTTCCGTCACTCGAGGGTCTCATGCCGTCGCCCAAATAATTGTTGGGGTTGGAAGCGTTTTGGGTTGCAGATGGGTGATATCTGTCAGCCTAAAAACGCGCCTCGGCGTGGCGCTGGAGTTCTCACTCCTTATTAGTTAATAGGTGAAAGGACATGTATAACAATCCGAAAAGTAAAGCAAGCTTCGGGATGACGCTAAACTTAATGCTGACTTCAAGATCTTCAGTTTATCTAAGGAGACTTCCGACTTACCTATTCCGGAGGTCGAATTGAAGATGATCTAAAACACACAGAAGCTCATCCCGACTTTTAAACGGCATTGGAGCGCGCTGGTTTCATTACGGGTATCGCGAAACTGGCAGGGGACTTGATGTCGGAGATTGGATATCAGAGACACTGGAAAAGATCAAACCGATTCCAAATTGAGGAACTAACAAAGAGTCTGCTAACGGCCAACAACTGGTTGAGGAAGGTTTCAGGTTATCGTCAGTTGGCTTTTTCAAGGTAGGATTCATTGGACGACGCCCTGCCGCAATGGTGATTTCTAACTTCTTTGTGACATCGACGGAAATATGTTTGATCCGGTACTACCCGCCTAGAAGTGTTTGAGATTAGGGCCCAAGCACACCCGAAGTCCGTGTGGCTGGCGATAAGCGCAATATAAGTACCTCGAACAACTTGAGCGACTCCGAAAGCTCGTGATAGAAAATAAAGACTCGCGAGGAAATTCATTCCGGAACTCGCCGCAGTCAATGCATTCGCGGCGGGACCGCTGTCGACGATCAGTCGAGAATGTGTGACTGGCCATCTTTTACCAACGGGCTTGGCCGAGGTTACTCCGCACGGTATAGGGCATCGGAGCTGGAGTATTTGCCGGGATTTGTAAAGCGAGACTTCCTGCGATGGGTCTTCGAGGTTTTAACTGTAAAGTCGACGAAAACGGGAAAACCATTGCCACCCCGTTGGGTAGGCATGACAGCCAGAGCAAAGAACGAGGTAACTATTCATATGCACACAATCAGAAATGTCAATAATCCTTTGGCTAGCCCTCCCCCAAATGCCAACGTGTTTTGGAAAATCGCCACGGCAGATGAGCCACCCACGTACTCCTTTAAGGTTAAAGGTCGAAGGCGAAAATGATATTTCTTGGAGGGTGGCGCATATAAGTGAAATTTCAGCGGTGTTATTTTTACCTCGCCTGTAAAGAGTCGTAGCCCCTCCGGGGAAAATGCGGTGCCGCGAGATCGTTGTAGAATGATGACGCTTCATTTTCAGCGTAACTGACTAAAATGAATAAGCCTAAGAAAAACTCATCAACCCTCTGCGTAGCGAGGCTCGCCCATTGAAATTACTGACGCCGATGACCCCGTCAAAGTCCAACGTGATGTCATGGCCCTAGCTATTGCAGTCGGCGGAAGGGTGACGGCCGGGGTTCCATATTCGGGCGAAAACGAACCATTTCCTTCCAAACAAAGTTCTCGTGTATCAAATCTCAGCCTCGAATGTTTCGCCAACGGTTTTATTCAACATTCTGGTCTCTTCTGAAGCAAGCCCCACCGGAGTGACCGTCGCCAAGTTCTGAGATTGCGAAGGAAATCCACGCAGAACAGAAGTCCTCTCTATAGAACTGACCCGGTTAACGCAGAAGCAGCGAAGAGTCATCGGCCCACTGTTCGAAGAGATGACCAAGCTGGGAATAAGTCCTTCAAGCTTATTGATCATTGTAATTAGCAATACGTAACTGAACGAAGTTT
>ERZ1370068.8655-contig-7491_pt1 | contig 60460 bp, 64 predicted proteins | sample MGYA00561227_ERZ1370068 | MGnify/ENA primary metagenome ERZ1370068 (study PRJEB38410, sample SAMEA6850437) | metagenome | study: Metagenomic assessment of the ecological functions of the soil: analysis of the soil microbiota associated with the... | reverse complement strand
AGGCTGAATCTGGTCGTGATACGAAGAATGTCGTGAGATATCTGCGATGATGCAGGCTGAGCGTCGGTGCTTCATGTCTAGCTGGCGGCCTCGATGAGTCGCAGCTGCCAGGCTGAGAGCGGCCAGCACCAGGTCATGTCTGAGGCGTGCCGAACAGTGAAGACGAGGCCACGGATGAGCATGGCTGTCAGGCGAGGTGCGCCCGTCTGGTGATTACAGTGAGCTCCCAGCCGGGTGTGACGAGAGATTTGTCTTACTGCCGGTACCCGGCAAGAAGCCACTCAGCTGTCGATTATCTGCCAGAACTGAGAGTGAGGTTAAATGATTTAAGATCGCCAAACGATGACGACTGAAATGGTGGACAAGGTCATCGATAGACGCTTCAGGTAAGGGCGTTCACGACGGAACGAAAGATCGCGCATGATCGTGCAGGGTGTTGAGGTTGACCACATCGCGGTCTGAAAATCGTGGAGACAAGCAGGATAGGCCACGCGGCGCCGTTCCGATCTGCTGTCAATCGCCTGGCTTCGGATCGTCTTCTGAATCGGCGCATGACCGGAGATCGTCGTAGCATCGCTGCACAGGTGCCGGAATTGTCGCAAATGATGACGCTGTCTGTTCAGTGCAAAAGTCGTGGTCTGCCGTGATGAAGTGGCCACACTGCGGTATTTTTCCATCGACGTGCCTCCTGACGGCGAGGCGAAATCGATTTCACGCCTATCGCTGATTGATCACACGCGGTTTTGAGTATTCTGCTTGCAGATCCCAGCAGGCTGACAGACGCGCCAGTTCAGCGAGGGTCATACGCCGCGTGAGTCTGTCCAGGATGCCGGAGCTTGTCAATGATATTTGAGCGGATAGCACTTAGGCCCCAGCCGTTTGACTGCCGGTGTCAGGAGAGGAACAACAGTGAAGGCTGCCTTCGCCGGGTTGTCGCCATCCAGTCTTCCAGAAGAATGGCACAAATTGATGCGCTGTCGGCACACGTCTTCCAGCTACCCATGCCGCCGAAGATGAGTATCGCCGACGTATCGTTCGCGGCAGACATCAACGCATTTTTGTCCTCAGTTGTTCCAGTCCAGCGCGGCCTGACCTGCACGTCGATTGTGTCGGCGTCGTGTCAGTCGTCGGTCATGTCAGCGGTGCGGCAGTGGAGCGGCACGCCATCGCCAGGACACGGTGTACACCGCATTGATGTAATCCGTCGTGGTCGAAGGCAGTTGCCGTGACGCAAAATTCTTCGTCCGGGGATCGACGCCGACACAACGAGCTTGCGCATGCGCTGCTGACCCGGCGCTATATCGTGGTGATTGGGCCAACGTGCCGGTGATGGGAATGACGCGCACCAGACGGTCACCACCGCGTCGCTGATTCTGTTTGGCGCGCTTTGGTACTGGTCTTCGCTGCAGGGCGATTTAACAGAGTTGAAAGACGTCGCTGTGCACGTCAGCGATAGAGCTGCCGGTCAGGCGATCGGTCTGGGTAATCCGTCGCCGCGGGTGCGGTCACAACATCGCCAAATGTTTCCGCGTGCCGCTGATCGCCACAACAGCCGTGCCTTCAAGACCAGCACGATGGGCATCAGACGCAGAGCCAGGTCGATGCGCGTGAACGCTGGCGTCGCGAATGTGTTCTGGGGCCGGATGACGGCAGACGCTACTGCCGCCAGCACGCTCGCGACGGCCAGCAGCTCGCCGATTGATGTTTCCGTGTCGCCGCCGACGTTGCGCCATCGTTGAGGCCGGCAGCGCGCTGCGCCGATCAAAGACCCGGTAGCCGCGATCACGGCGCTGTGGCGTTGAACGCTGTTACGGCGACCGATATCGATCGGCGACGATTCTCGGTGATCTGGCCCGATCATTGCCGGGGCGGCACAATGGTTCGGGTTGTCGCTGAGTATCGCGTTGAGAGCCCGTGTCGCGCACGAATGGTAAAGTATGACGCCAGATTGCCGCGCCGTACATCGTTGGTCGCGCCTCGTTGTAGAGCTGGAAATTACGCGACGTCGCCGGTGTGGTGCACTCGGATCGTGCCGAAACCCAGGTCGAACTCGTGAGCGCAACGCTTTGCAAATAGCGCCGATGATGTTCAGGCGAGGCGTCGGCACGCTGGCTGTCGCCGTCGACAGATGGCGCAGGCGCGCCTGCGGAGTTTCATCAGCAGCACCGCAAAATGCGCCCGTCATCGAGCGGCCGCTTGCCGGGTAGGCTGGACGTCGACGCCGTTCCAGAGGTAGTGCCAGCCTGTGCGGACGCGAGCGCATCGCGAGCAGCTTTGAACAAGCACATCCTGGCAAAGTGAGTAATCGCTTGCTGGCCGTCTAAAGAAATATATAAAGCGAGAAGCCGCAGGTTGTCACAATGACTCAATGGGGCGTGAATACTGTGAGGCTGGCTGCCAGCTGCTCGGCGCTGACATGAACGCGCATCTTTCGTGATAATGACTACTGGTGCGGTCGGTGAGTCAGGTGGAAAGTCGTTGCAGATGAGTGCCTGGTCTGAGGCAGCGCACTGGAGCATACGGCGGCCGACTGATCTGCCGTGCCAGCCTCCAAGACGAGCGACCATCGCAGGCGACGATGGTCGCCCAGCAGCGGGGGTGGCAGCCGTGCAGACCCGAGGCTGTCGAGTCGTGGCGTGCCGCCATCACGGCGACTCGACACCCGAACTACTGACCAATTATAAACTGGATCTGATTTATTCACCCATCGCCGACATGAGCAAACTGTGGCGGTCCCTGCACTAGGCGGCCTGCAGGGCTAGAGCGAGAGCGCTTGTCTCACAAGATATTGTCGAGCGGCGAACGTGCTGGCTTCCGCATCGATAAAAGCTCAGCCAGATGCCGTCGAGCACCCAGGATCTAGCGTGTGTAATTGATTCTATGCCGTGCATGGTGGAAGATGAAGATCTCTGCCTGACGCCAAACGCGGGGCCTGAAGAATAGCGGTGCCGTCAAAGAGTTACTCGCCCAATGATGAAGGAAACGCGCCACGGTCACCTGTCCACGGCGATATCAGCGCAGCGAGTCAACGCCAGTTGCGCTCTCCGGCGGCGTCAATTTGACCGTCAGCCGATCAGCGAAGTCACCGACGTGGTCCTGGTCACAGCCGGTTGTCGCGCGGCGCGGCTGGCAGCGCCGGATCAGTTGAGCACCGAAGAGGCGACGGTTGCGCCCGTGGTACGCGCAGTCGCGTTTGAGATGCCGCGAGGCGTGTCAGTTCACCAGATGCCCAAGGCCAGGCGTCGTTCCAGCCGGTGCCGCCGGGGTACTGAACGGACGCCAGATAAGTTTCGCCTTGCTGGTTGATTATTGTTTGAGCGCCTTTGCCAGTTCGCCCCGGCTACAGGCCCTCGTGGATCGTGCCGGATAGGTGCTAGCAGCTGTCGGTGAGCTGCGGCGCAGATTGTCGATTATCCCACAATTATGCTGCGCTGCTTACCTATTGAATGATGGTCCAGCCACACTGCCTCTCCTGCGCCATTGCCGGCCGCCGGATGGATCACGCGCCTGGCCACGATCACATACATTTGAAGCCGCCGGCTTCATCACGACGATGGCGGGATCGCGTCGACGCCTGCCGAGTGTCACGACACTGGCTTTACGAAGGAACGCTGCCGTCGCTCGGTCCCATAGCCAAGGCCGATTGACATGCCGGACTACCACGTGGCGTCCACGCCTCAGGCCATGCCAAGTCCAAGCACGCTTGCCTGCCGCCCGTGATCGCTACATGCCTGCTGTAGTTGTTGCAGAGTCACGCTGTCTGGATTCCCGCGTATATCGCTGGTTGATTTCACGAAGGAAACACCTGTCACAGAGCCTTATCTGAGTGCATCGACGGCCGCCATGAATCTGTCGACAGACGCCGGGCCACCAGGGAGTTTCGATTTCGAGCTGCGTGAACGATCAGACGGACGGAAAATGTTGGAGCCTGAGGCCCCTACTGATTTTAACAATCGCCGAATGACGTAAGGAGGGACGAGCACCCAGCGTGCCAAGTGGCTGCGCCAGCCGGGAACCCTGGCCAGAGGCCATCTACTGAGCGGGTTGTGCGTGCAGGCTGCCTGCCGGTCTCATGTGATCCGGGACGCACTGTGGCAGCAGACTGGGTTAGATTCATCCCGACGAGGCGACAGGCTGCGCCCATGAGCCGCTGGTCGCCAGGCTGACAGCTGCTGGGCCGCATCAGATTTACACACGGTCGGGAGTGCTGAACCGCTGCCTGAGGTCAAGGCGTGACAGATCTAGACTGAATCTTCTTCTCGCGTGATAATTGCTGCAACAGCGATCGATGACGGGCGGGAAATGGCGGAATCAGCCCACCCGCATGACCCTCGGCGCAACAGCTGCATGCTGATTGAGTCGCGATTTGTTTCAGCGTACCAGGCGATGTTCGCCCAGTTATGCCCACACGACGGCAGCGATCCGGCTGCGGTGGCCGGCGTAAACAGCTGACGAGGGCGCTGCCGGGCGCTACTGGAGCGGATTGCGCGCCAGCCTTCTTGCGCCGCAGCGAGTCGAGATTACGTACGTCAACGCTCAGCCAAGCAACAACGATATTACGCCGCAGTCCCGGGTGAAATGCGGCGCTAGTTTTTCAGCATGCTGCAGATTACAGGCCGACTGTCGCGCGGCGGCAATACCGCCAATGACTCGATATGCGGGCTGGCCCGTTTGCCCGACAACCGGTCGCGCAAGCCGGCCAGCTGTTGAGGCAAAGCGCCGCGGCCAGGGCGAGCCGCGACGATGGCCGAGTACAGAACAGGCGCCGGCGAGGACTGCTTGCGGCAAAGCGTTTTGGGAAGCGGTCGCGGGCGGAGCGCCCATGTGATGATCGATCGCGGCCGCGAGCTTTCACGGAACTGCGGCGCGCTCAGTTCGTGCTTCAATATCGATTGCTGCGGCCCAGAGCTGCAGGCGCATTCCCGGCGGCAGTTCGACCACGCCGTCCTGATCACCAGCAGCGGCCGCTTTTCGTCGAGTGCGAAGCTGACTTCATCTCTGGCAATGCTTCGACTTCTCGCCGACTGCGGCGTACAGAAGAAGAGAGAGCACGAGCGCGGCTCCGCTCAACGCGCGCGCAAGTTCGTCCGACCAGCGTGCGCCCGGCGCAGACGCCCTCGTCATACCAGATGCGCACGCCGGCATCGTGCAGGCGTTGCAGCTCGGGATAAAACGCCGTCGGCATTTTCGTGGGCATAAAGCAGACGAAGACGTAGGGCTCCATCGCCCTGGCATACGCTGAAAAAGGCCCCCTTCATCACCAACTTCCATCAGCGCGCCTGTCGGGCGATGCGGTTGACTGCGCCGGGGGTCGTCATGCCATGCGGGTGCATGGCACAGGATGCCCCGAACTGCCCATATGCAGTTTTCCGGCGCCGGCAGCACTCCATGTCATCTTGCGCCCCATCGACCTGGTGAGCCTGGTTGCGGCAGCGCGCAGCCGCGGAGCTTCCTGGCCGGGGATGGATGCCTGCGTTGCCGCCATGACCGTCAGGCCGGCGGCCCTGCGCCGGTGGCCTCTCGTATCGAGGCGCAGGTTGTAGGCGGCGACCAGGCAGGGAAAGAGATTCGAGATGATCCCCGACGGAATCGTTTCGTCCCAGATGAAATACGCGAGCAGCAGGAAGCTGCCGGCCAGCGACATACCAGAACGACACCGGCGTGTGCGACTGCCGACGCGCTCGAGGCGGCAAGCTGGACGAACCAGCGCGCCGTGAACACCAGGTGCCTGCGTAGCCCACGAGCTTCCAGCCGGTGACGCGACCGTAACCGGAGCAGCGTGACCACTGCAAGTATTTCGTTCATCACTTGGTCTCCATGGAAGCGGCAGCAGCTGGTGGTCGAGCAGCCAGCTCACACCGATGAGATCGAAGAGCCCGTCGAGCGCGCGACGCCAGCTTCCGTACTTCGAAACGCCCCCTGCGGCGCATGCGGTGATTGACGGCGACTTCCGCGACGCGCGTGCCCGCGTGGCGAAAGATCGCGGGCAGGTAGCGGTGCATGCCGCGAAACGGCACGACAGCTACTGACCAGCTGCGCGCCGGAAGACCTTCTGCGAGCAGCCCGTGTCGCGCACGCTCATCGTCCAGGAAGGCCCGCCGGATCGCCGTTTGCCGATCCTGCGACGCCCACGCGGCGACTGCCAGGTGTCGTTGCGCAAGCTAGCGCGAAACCCGCACACCACGTCGGCGCCTGCGCCACGCGGCACGCACGAGGAGGCGGAGGCAAGATCCGGCAGGGTCGTTCTGGCCGTCGCCGTCCATGAGGCCGATCGAGCCGGCTGCGTCGCAGCCTGCAAGGCCTGCGATAGATCGCGGCGCTCTGGCCCAGAGGGGTTCGCAGTGAATCGCGCAGGCCGCGCACGGCGCGGCGCTGGCGCCGATCAATGCCGGCCCAGGTCCCGTCCGTGCTGCCGTCGTCGACGGCGACGATTTCTGCGTCTGGCAGGCAGGCGAGCAACTCAGCCAGGACCCTCGAAACCAGGGTCCATCGTAGAAAGGCACGACGACCGAAAGCTCTCCGCGCCCGTATGGCTGCATCTGCTGGTCGGTCACGCCAAGGCCTCCGGGAATCAGCCTTCAGGCCGCGCGCAGGCCCGCTGATCAGGGGCGTCGCGCGGTAGAAAATCACCACGACCGGGTCGCGGGCGAGCACGTCAGGCAAAGTCCGTGCGGCACTCAGGGCCAGCGCGAACTCGGAGCTCGATCTGGGACGGGATTGACCACATAACCGGACTTTTTGTGGCTATCGCCAGCGGAAAACAAAGTCGCATGCAGCGTCCTGCGGCCGGTAAGTGGGTTCATACGGGCACGCGGAGCCAGACTGTGGACCTGGGCACCCAGGGTAAAAAACGCAGCTCCCAAAGCGCTCGCTGATCCACATACACGATTTCGTCCACGCCGCCCGGCAGAAGTTTCCCGGATGAGCGGCTGTCACGCGCGAATCATGGCCAACCGGCGATAGCTGCGCGATTGCGAGCTTTGAGCCCACGTTATGAGCGCGAACAGGCCGCGACGACGGCGGCCCGGCGTCCCGGGGCCAGGCGATGCGACACCGGCCTCGAACCTGCGCGCGAACCAGCGCAATCGGCGCAAAGAGCGGCAGCAGGTGTTAGCGTTAGCGCGAGCGCGCGATCATGAAGACGAGCAACGGAATCGCGATCCAGAGCAGGAGCAAGCGATCGGCAGGCCCGGCGATTTTTTTGAAAAAGCGAGCTTGCCGCTCCTGCCCAGGGGCAAGCCAGGCGGGCCACCATGGCAGGCTGCCCACCAGGAGCTGTCGGTACGTAGACGGTGAAGCCGCCATACCAGCCGCCGTTGCGCTGAATTCAGTGGACGCCACCCGGCCGGCGACTTCGGCGCCGAGCAGGTAGCGAAGCAGTCCCTGCAAACCGGTGCTCCGCCGGGAGAGACCAGCCAAATCCGATCCAACGCGAAAAGCAGCAGGCCGGGCGACAGCAGCAGTTTCCTGAGCGCCTGCCGATCGCGGTGAACGATGAGCCAGCCGATGAATACTACCGGCAGCGCAAGCAGCGTCGGCGGTCCCTTGGCGAGGAATGCGAAGCCGAATCCGGATCCACAACGCGAGGGCCGCTCTGACGTTGCGCGATCCCGGTTTGCACGGTGCGCGGGAAGGCGACGCCGGCGAACGTCGTGAACAGCGCGGTCAGCGTATCGGTCGTATGATGAAGCCGGCAGCCAGGAATGGCAGCGCCATGGTGGCGTACACGACCGTCGGCAGGGGGCAGGAGGCGGCGGGTGTCAGCAGCCGTGGCCGGCCGGCAACAGCAGGAGGGCGGTCGCGACGAGAAAGCGAGCGCGTTCGGCAGCCGGGCCGCGAACTCGGACTGCCCGGCGTACGCCATGGCCGCCGCGATCGACCAGTAGGTCAGCGGCGGCTTGGTGAAATGCGCGGTGTCGTCATTGAGGAAGATGCCGACGAAGTCGCCGCGCCGCAGCATCTCCATCGCACCGGACGACATTGCTAGCGCCCCCTCGTCCGGCGCCCACAGATCCGCGGGAGCCGTTGAACAGCAGGGCGAGCAACAGCAGGAGCGCCGGCAGCCACCGCCCCGCCGTGCCCGCAAAGGCCCGCCCCGGAGTCCTGGACCCTTCCATCCCGACATCCTTCCCGAATCGCGCAGCCTGCCCGGCGGGCCGCCGGCCCGTCACTCCCACCCTTAGACGTTACACGTAAGCCAAAACAGGCCTCATGACAGAAGCTCCAACGGTCCGTTCCGGCCAGAACTGCGCCCCGGCGGCCGACCCGAAACCGGAACACCCGCCCGGCCCAGGGCGTGGTTTGCCGCGCCGCCTGGGATGAAGCAATCCACGTGACCTTTGATGGACCTGACACTCGCCGACATCCTGGCGCCTGACTTCGCCGCGCATGATCGTGCTCTGGGTCATCGTCGCGAGCGCGATGGCCGTGCACTTACCGCGGGCGCGAGCGGCTCCGGTTCGTTGCGCCAGCTGACCGACCACTCGACCTTCATGGCGCCGTACAACGTGCTCGCCTACCTGTTCTCGGCGGTGCCGAACCAGCCCTACCTCGACGTCGCGCAGCTGCCGGACCTCGCGCCGCTGCGCGACAACTGGCGCGACGATCCGCGAGGAGCGCGCTGAACCTCTACGACCAGGACCGCATCAAGCGCTCGGAGAAGTACCACGACCTCGCCTTCAACTCCTTCTTCAGGTCGGGGTGGAAGCGCTTCTACCTGAAGTGGTACGGCGCGCACCACGCCTCGGCCCAGGAGCTTTGCCCGAAGACGGTCGAGCTGCTGGAGAAAATCCCGACGGTCAAGGCGGCGATGTTCGCGATGCTGCCGCCGGGCGCGAAGCTCGGCCGGCACCGCGACCCGTTCGCGGGCTCGCTGCGCTACCACCTCGGGCTCGTCACGCCGAACTCGGACGACTGCCGCATCTACGTGGACGGCAAGATGTATTCCTGGCGCGACGGCGAGGCCGTCCTGTTCGACGAGACCTTCATCCACTGGGCGGAAAACGCCACGCAGACGGCGCGCATCATCCTCTTCTGCGACGTCGAGCGGCCGCTGCACACGGGCTTCGCGCGCGCGGCCAACCGCTTCTTCGGGCGCACATTCGTCGCCGCGGCCGCGACCGCGAACGAGCCGGGCGAGAAGGTCGGCGTGCTGAACCGGATCTTCGGCTTCTTCCACCGCATGCGCGCGCATACGACACGCCTCAAGAACTGGAACCGCTTCGTCTACTACACGCTTCAAGATCCTGGTGCTGGGCGGCCTCTTCTACCTCGTCTTCCTCGCCTGAGCGCAGCATCAACAGTCCGCATCCTGTTCGCCGCGCGCTGGAAGCGGCTGCTCAGGGCCGCGACGGTCGTCGCTCGGCCTCGCGTATGCGGGCGCGCGCTTTCGGGGCCGTTCGGCGCTGCTCGACAACCTCTCGAACTTCCCGGTGCACTTCGGGCTCGCCTTCATCGCCTGCTGCGGCGCTCCTCGCCCTGCAGCGGCAGGCCGCCTGGGCCGCAGCGGCAGTCGCGGCCGCCGGCGCTCGCGCTCGCGCCCGTCGTGCCGTGGTATTTCGGCGCCGGACGCGGCCCCTGCCGATCCGTCGCGGCCGTGGGTGAAATTCCTCGCGTCGAACGTCTACTACGCGAACCACCAGCGCCGGCGCATCCAGGAACCTCATCGCCGAGGAGGATCCGGACCTCGTCGGGCTGGTCGAGGTGAGCTCCGCGCTGGCTGCATCGAGCTGAAGCCGCTCGCGCGAGACGCTACCCGTACTACTTCGAGGTGCCGGACGAACACTACGTCGGGCTCGCGCTCTACAGCCGGCTGCCGCTCGAGAACGCCCGCGTGCTGCAACTGCCCGGCGAGCCTTCGACGCCCGCGATCGCGGCGACGCTGAAAGCCCCGGGCGGAGACGTCGAGATGGTCCTCGCCCACCCGATGTCGCCGATCGGCGCGGATCTCGTCCGCCGCCGCAACGAGCAGATCCGCGCGCTTGCGCGAGTACGTGCGCGCGGCCGGGCGACCGCCTCGTGATCGCCGGCGACTTCAACCTCACGATGTGGAACGCGGCTACCGGCCGCTCGCCGACGTCGCGGAACTGCACAACGCGCGGCAAGGCTACGGCGTCGGGCCGACCTGGCCGTCCATCTGGCGCGCTCGGCGTGCCGATCGACCACATCCTCGGAACGCAGGCCGTGCAGTTCCGCAATTTCCGGGTCCTCGGCGCCGTGGGTTCGGATCACCTGCCGGTTCTTGCAGAGTTCAGCCGCCGCTGATCCGCTTGGCTTGCCATGCCGGCAGTCGGCATGCATGCTGCCTGAGGAACGCAATTGCCTCGGGACATAATCACGGAGTGGACTCGGCCGCAGATGTCAGCCGACACCATGCGTCGCAGCGCCAAGCGCGCACTCCTCGTCCTGCCGCCTGCCATCGCGGCGGCGCCCGCCTTCGCGCAGCGCGGCGCGATGACCGTGCCGCGCAACCTCGACCAGCTCACCGACCGCGCCAGCGACATCGTGCGCGGCACCGTCGTCAGCGCGCGTGTCGAGAAGCATCCCGAGCTCTCGAACCTCGACACCGTCGTCGTCACGCTGCGCGTGCACGACACGCCTGAAGGGCCACGCCGCGGGGACCTACACCTTCCGCCAGTACATCTGGGACGTGCGCGACCGCTACGACGCCGCGGGCTACCGCAAGGGGCCAGGACCTTCTCCTCCTCATGATTGCGCCGAGCGAGTACGGCCTCTCGAGCCCGGCCGGCATGAATCAGGGCCGCTTCCGCATCGAACGCGACCGCGCCGGGCGCGAGGTTGCGGTCAATGGCGCCGACAACCTGCGGCTCTTCGACGGCCTTGCGGCCGCGGACAAGACGGTCGGCTGCGCTCACGCCAGAAGCAGGCGAGCCTCGCGGCCAAGCACCGCAAGGGCCCGGTCGAGCTCGCCGAGCTCGAGGGCGATGATCCGCGCCTTCGCGAGGAACCGGGATGATGCGCGCGTGCCGGCCGGATCGTCGCGCTTCTCGCAGGTCTCGCGTCCGCGGGCGTCGCGGTCGCAGGCGGACCGCTCGCGGTTCGCACGAACGGCGCTCCCTACCTCTGGAACACGGCGTCGGCGATCCAGTACCGCACCGACAACGGCCCGCTGAGCGCTTCGGTCGCGGAGGCCGCGGCGCGTTCGCGCGTGCAGGGCATGTTCGCGGTCTGGCAGAACGTGCCCTCCGCGAGCATCGCCTACAACCGCGCCGGGATTCATCAGCGATACGGGCGCATTCACGGATGGCGACGTGAGCACGGCGCGCTGAATACAACGCGGTCGACGGCGACTGCAGCAGACGGCGGCCAGAGCCCGATCATCTACGACGCGGCGGCGGCGATCTTCATCGCGCTCGGCGTGGACGAGACATCCGTCATCGGCTTCGCCGGCCCTTGCGCGATCGACCCCGCGCAGGGACGCATCCTCACCGGCAACGCGGTCATGAACGGCCTGTTCCAGGACGGCGCGGCGACATCCGGTTCCCGATCTCACGGTCGCGGAGTTCGACGCGACCTTCGTCCACGAGTTCGGCCACTTCTCCGGCCTCGACCACTCGCAGGTCAACGTCGAGTGCGCCACGGCCTTCTGCGGCGCGGACGACCTCGCGGGCCTGCCGACGATGATTTCCCGTTCCTCGTCACCGAGCCAGCAGGGCACGCTGTCCATCGACGACATCGCCTGGATCTCGAAGCTCTACCCGGCAGGCGGCGGCAGCGGCTTCAGCACGCGACGCACGGCACCATCACCGGCATCGGTGTACTTCTCGGACGGCGAGTCGCACGCCCAGCTCGTCAACGTCGTCGCGCGCCGCGTGGACAACGGCGGCACGCGCGGCCAACGAGAGCCGCACGACCGCGGCCTCCGGCGTTTCCGGCAACGCGGTCGCGCATCTTCAGCGGCAACCCGATCAACGAGCCGGACGACATGCCGCTCGGCCCGTTCGGAAGCCAGAAGGCCGCCCGACATCGGCCGCTACGAGATCCCGCTGCCGCCCGGCAACTACACGATCGAGGTCGAGATCGATCGGCCCGAACTTCACCGAAGGCTCGAGCGTCGGCGGCGACGACCTGCATCGCCATGCCGGGCACCGCGCCGGCGCCGCTCGGCCCGATCACCGTGACGGCCGGCCAGACCAGCTCGGGCAACGACGTGACGCTCATCGGCACGCCGCCGCGCTTCGACGCAGTTCGAGGGCCCGTGAAGAATCCGCTCCAGAATGGCTGGCGCGCGCCTCGCGACCTCAGCTCGTCCTCGCGATCGTCACGGCCTGGCGGCGGTGGCGGCGGCGACAACGGCGGCGGCGGCGGCGGCCCGCTCAACATCACGACCGCGACCGCGGATGACGGCATGATCGGCGCGGCCTACAGCGAGACGATCGCCGCGAGCGGCGGCAGGGGCGCGAAAATCCTTCAGCATCAGCGCCGGGCGCGCTGCCCGCCGGCCTCACGCCTGAGCGCCGCGGGCACACATCAGCGGGACGCCGGCCGGTCCGGCGGGGACCGCAGGTTTCACCGTGTCGGTCAGCGACTCGGCGGCGACGCCGGCAACCGACACGCAGGCGCTTTCGATCGACATCGTCGAGCCGCTCGCCATCGCGACGGCGAGCGTGCCCGACACCGCCGTGGGCGACCACTACAACGCCGTCATCGCCATTCGAAGGCGGGACGCCGCCCTACCAGGTCAGCACCGCCGGCGAGATACCGTCCGGCGTCGGCCTGCAGCGCTGGACGGAACGCTGTCGGGCACGGTCGCCGCAGATGCGCGGACCGGCACCTTCGACGTGACCCTGACGGACAGCTCGAGTCCGGCGTTCTCGGTCACGCAGATCGTTCACGATGCGCGTTGCGCTCGACATCACGACCACGGCGCTCGCCGACGCGACGCGGCGGTACGTCCTATTCCGACGGTGTCGTCGCCCAGGGCGGGTTGCCGCCGTTCAACTGGTCGCTGACGGGCGGCACGCTGCCCGCGGGCCTTTCGGGGCCCGACCCGGCGACGGGCGTCATCAGCGCGCACGCCGGATGCGGCCTGCGCACCCGCGACTTCGAGCCTCACGTTCCGGGTGACGGACAGCGACACGCCCGCGGCGACGGACACGCAAGGCCGGCATCGACCTGACCGTCAACCCGGCGGCGCTCAACATCACGACCGCGACGCTGCCAAACGGCAGCATCGGCGCCGCCTACGACCAGCGGGTGCATCGCGACGGGCGGCTCACCGCCGTATGCCTTCGCGCTGCACGGGCGGGAGCCTGCCGAGCCAGCTCGCGCTCGCCGCGAACGGCCGCATCACCGGCACGCCGGACACGGCGGAAACGCAGGCATTCCAGGTGACTGTCACGGACGCCTGCGCGGTCATCGACGGCTCCAGAACTACAGCATTACCGTCAGCGCCGTCTCCCTCGGCCGCAACGATTCCATCGCCACGGCAACCGTGCTGCCGGGCAACGGCACCTACAGCGCCTCGATCAGCCCGAGCGGCCATCCGAATACGGTATTCGACCGGACGAGGACTTTTACCGCGTCACGACAACCGCAGCTTCGACGCGTCGACGGTGGACATCAATGCGGTCGTGAACGGCAGCGCCGCTCGACTCCGTGATCGAGATCACCGGCGCGAACGGCGTGCCGCTCAATACCTGCGGTCGCACCCGCGTTCGATTTCGACCGTGCCAGCACGACGACGAGGACACGAACGCGGGACTGCTCGATTCCTTCCTGCAGGTCCAGGTCGCTGCGGGCGCGAGCATCTACATCCACGTCGTGGACTGGGGCAGCAACGCGCGGCCCGACAAGCTGTACGATCTCGTGATCAGCGGCGTCAACTGAGACAAAGGGGATTCCCGGTGAAGCATGAGAGCCGCGCCGTCATCCGGCGCTTCGTTGCATTGCTCGCGTTTTTCATGTCCTGCGCCGCGGGCGCCGCCGATCTCCCCGACCGCTACGTCATCCTCGTGACGATCGACGGCGTGCGCATCCAGGAACTCTTCGGCGGCATGGACCCGGTGCTCACGAACGCGCCGGAGGCCGACTCCGGGATCTATGAAGCCGACGTGACGAAGAAGCGGTTCTGGCGCGAGACGCCGGTGGAGCGCCGCGAGACGTTGATGCCGTTCTTCTGGAAGACGCTCGTGCCGGCCGGCGTCGTGTTCGGCAACCAGGCGAAAGGCAGCAAGGTCACGGTCAGGAACGACCAGTGGTTCTCGTACCCGGGCTACTCCGAGATCCTGACCGGCGAGCCGCAGCCCGAGATCAAGAGCAACGATTTCGTGCGCTATCCGCACCGCACCGCGCTCGAATACGTGCACGACACGCTGGGCCTCGGCTACGGCGACGTGGTCCAGATCGGCTCCTGGGACGGCTTCAAGTACGCGGCATCGCAGAAGGACGGCGTGTTCCTCATGAACGGAGCGCGCGATCCCTTCCCGCCGGAGTACTCGACTCCGGAGATCGACTACCTCGTCAACCTGCGCAAGGACGTCATGCAGCTCTGGGAAGAGAGCAGCAACGACGTCCTGTGCTACCGCATCGCGATGGCCTACCTCAAGAAGTACCAGCCGCGCGTGATGTGGCTCGGTCTCGGCCAGTCCGACGACTGGGGGCACGCCCGCCGCTACGACCTCGTGCTCGATTTCCTGCACCTCGCCGACCGCGAGATCGGCGAGCTCTGGCAGACGCTGCAGTCGATGGACAAGTACCGCGGCAAGACGACGCTCATCATCACGGCGGACCATGGCCGCGGCCGCACGCCGGCGGACTGGGCCGAGCACGACGCCGGCATCCAGGGCAGCCAGGACATCTGGGTCGCGATCATCGGCCCGGATACGCCGGCGACCGGCGAGGCCACGAACGTCCCGGACATCACGCAGAGCCAGGTCGCGGCGACGATGCTGCAGTCGCTCGGGCTCGACTACCGCAAGTTCAACCCGAACGCGGACCCGCCGATTCCCGGAAGCCTCAAGGCACGCTGAGGCCCGGCGGATCTGTGACCTGCGTCAAGCGAGGCGGTTGACGGCAGCCGGGGCCCGCGGTCGCGCGAGGCCCCGAATCCGTGACCCGATCTGCTTCTCCCGCGATTTGCGGCGGCAATTCGCTGCCCGCGGGCGGCAGCCCGGTAAACTGTGCGGCCCATGCCCTCCAGAAACCTGCCGCCCATGCCGCCTCCGAATGCACGGAATCGACGGCACCACCACGGAAGCTTCGTGGTGGACGAGGTCATGAACGCCGCCCCGGCGCGAGCGCCCGCTCGTCTCGATCGTGCTGCCCGCCTACGAGGAAGCGGCGATCCTGCGCGACTCACGTGGTCGAGCTGCTCGAGTACCTGAAGACGCTGAACCGGCGCTTTCGCTTCGAGATCATCATCGTCAACGACGGCAGCCGCGACCAGACCGGCGCGCGATCGCGACCCAGCTCGCCGCCGAGTTCGACGGCGTCCGCGTCTTCCACCACCCGCGGAACTTCGGCCTCGGCCAGGCGCTGAAGACCGGCTTCGCGCAGTGCCGCGGCCAGTACGTCATCGTCGCTCGACATCGACCTCTCCTACGGGCCGAGAGCACGTCGGGCTCCTGCTCGACCGCATCACGCAGACGGGCGCGCGCCTGGTGCTCGCCTCGCCCTACATGCGCGGCGGGCGCGTCGTCGAAGTGCCGTGGCTGCGCGCGTCGTCTTCAGCCGCGTCGCCAACTGGTTCCCTCGCGCGCGCCTCGGGCCAGCGCATCAGCACCATGACCTGCATGGTGCGCGCGATCGACGGCCGCTTCCTGCGCTCGCTGCACCTGCGCAGCACCGGCATGGACGTGATGCCGGAGATGATCCACAAGGCAAGCTGCTGCGCGCGAGCATCGAAGAGGTGCCCGCCGAGCTCAACTGGAGCCGGCAGAACCGCGTCGGAAGCCGCCGGCGCTCGAGCCTGCGCATCATCCAGCAGATCCTCGGCACGACGGTCTCCGGGCTTCATCCTCGCGGCCGTTCACGTTCCTGCTCGTGCCGGGCCTGCTGCTGATCGCGTTCTGCGGCCTACGTGAACACCTGGATGGTCATCCACTTCATGGAGCGTACGTCGAGCTCGGCGCCTCGCCCGAGATCCGCGCGCGACATGTCGGCTGCGGTCGCCCTCGCCTACACGCGCTACCCGCACGCCTTCATCGTCGGCCTGCTCTCGCTGATGCTCTCGATGCAGCTGATCGGCATGGCGATGCTGTCGCTGCAGAACAAGAAGTACTTCGACGAGCTGTTCCACCTCGGCTCGACGCTGCTGCGCGAGCGTCGCGAGGCCGACCTGCGCCGCAGGGACGAGGTCGAGCCTCCGGAAGTCATTCGCCCCGGCAGGCCGGCGACCGGCCGCGCGCACCCTAGGAACCGCATGGCCGCGCCTTATCTCATCACCGGCTGTGCGGGCTTCCTTGGCTCGAATCTCGTCGGCCGCATGCTCGGCGCCGGGCACGAGGTGGTCGGCGTCGACAACCTCTCGATGGGCCTGCTCGACAACCTCGCGGAATTCAGCGACGACGAGCGCTTGCGCTTCGTGCAGGCCGACGTGACCGATCCCGCCGCGCTTGCGGCGCTCGGCGGCCCGTTCGAGGCGGTGGTGCATCTCGCGGCGTTCAAGATCCCGCGCTACGGCAAGGCGATCGACACGCTCAAGATCAACTACCGCGGCACGGAGAACGCGCTCGAGCTCGCGCGCCGCCTCGGCTGCAAGCTCGTGCTCGCCTCGACGTCGGACGTCTACGGCCGCAACCCGCAGCTGCCGTTCAGCGAGGAAGGCAGCGACCACGTGATCGGCAACTCGAAGTCGCCGCGCTGGGCCTACGCCGTCTCGAAGCTGTTCGACGAGCACCTCGCGCTCGCCTACCAGGACGCCTACGGCTTCCCGGTCACGATCCTGCGCTTCTTCGGCTCCTACGGGCCGCGACAGCACGCTCAGCTGGTGGGGCGGCCCGCCGCCCGTGTTCATCGACTGCGTGCTGAACGACAAGCCGATCCCGATCCACGGCGACGGCAGCCAGACGCGCAGCTTCACCTACGTGACCGACACGGTGGAGGGCATCTACCAGGCGACGCTCCGCGCAGCGGCGAACGGCGAGATCATCAACATCGGCAGCACGCAGGAGATCACGATTCTCGAGCTTGCGCGCCGCGTCAAGCAGGCTTCCGGCACGCCCGGCGAGCTGCAAGGTCGAGTTCGTCCCCTACGCCTCGTTCACCGGCGCGCAAGTACGAGGACGTCATGCGCCGCGTGCCGGACGTCGCGCTCTGCGAGCGCCTGCTCGGCGTGCGGCGCGAAGTCGACATCGACGACGGCCTCGCGCGCACGATCGAGTGGCAGCGCGCCGCCGTCGCGAGGCGCGCCGCGGGCGAGGCCGCGTCGCCGTGCGGAAGCAGCGGGATGCGCATCGGGATCATCGGCGGAGGGCTCATGGGTCTCGCGCTCGCGGAACGCCTCGGGTCCGCGGGACATCGCCGTCACGGTCTTACGAGCGCGCGGAGCAACCGGGCGGCCTCGCGACCTGGCACGATTTCGGCGCCTTCACCTGGGACCGCTTCTACCGTGATCCTGCCCTCCGACGCGCCGCTCGTCGGAGTTCATGCGCCGCATCGGCCTCGGCGACCGCCTGCGCTGGCGGCCGACGCAGACCGGCTTCTACGTGGACCGTGCGTTCCACGCTCTCGAGCGGCCTCGACTTCCTGCGCTTTCCGCTGCTCGGCCTCTGGAGCAAGTTCCGGCTCGCCGCGACGATCCTCTATTGCTCGCGGATCCGCGACTGGAAGCGGCTCGAGGGCATGACCGTCGAGGCAGTTCCTGGTCCGCTACTCCGGGCGCGCGACCTTCGAGAAGATGTGCGAAGCCGCTGCTGCTCGCCAAGCTCGGCGAGAACTACCGGCGCGTTTCGGCCGTGTTCATCTGGACCTACGTCAAGCGGCTCTTCTCCGCGCGCGACGCCGCGGCGCAGAAGGAGTCGCTCGGCTACGTGTCCGGCGGCTATCGCACGGTGTTCACCCGCCTGCTCGAGCGCATCGCGGCTGCCGGCGGCGATCTGCGCCTCGCAGGTCGAGGTCGAGTCACGTGCGGCCGCGGCCCGGCGGCGGCATCGAGGTCGCGCCGGCGCGCGCCGTGCGAGGCCTACGACAAGGTGATCTTCACCGGCCCGGTCAACGTGCTGCGCGCCGTCGCCGATCCCGCGCTGGTGCAGGTGCCGCCGCAGGGCGACGTCGAGTACCTCGGGGTCGTCTGCGTCGAGCTCGTGACGCGGAAGCCCTTCTGCCCGTATTACATCCTCGAACATCGCCGACGAGCAGATCCCGTTCACCGGCGTCATCGGCATGAGCTCGCTCGTGGACACCGCCGAGACCGCGGGCCTCCACCTCACCTACCTGCCGAAGTACGTGCTCTCGGACGACGCGACGCTCGGAAGCGCCCGACGACGAGACGCTGAAGGCCGAGTTCATGGCGGGCTTCCGCCGCATGTTCCCCGACTTCGCGGAATCGGACATCGCGGCATCGTCATCAACCGGGCGATCAAGGTGCAGCCGCTGCAGGTCATCGGCTACTCGAGCCTGGTGCAGCGCGCCGCGCACGAAGAACCCGGACTTCTACGTCGTCAACACGGCGCAGTTCGCCAGCAACACCCTCAACAACGGCGAGGTCATCACGCAGCGTGAACGCCTTCCTCGAGCGGTTCGAACCCGAGTTCCGGAGCGCCGCATGACGAAAGCCCCAGGACACGAACAGGCTACTTTCGCGCACGAGACGGCGGTCGATGGATGCGCCGTCGAGATCGGCGCGGGCACGAAGATCTGGCACTTCAGCCACGTGATGCGCGACTCGAAGATCGGCGCGCGCTGCAACATCGGCCAGAACGTCGTGATCTCGCCGCAGTGCGTGGTCGGCGACAACGTCAAGATCCAGAACAACGTCTCGATCTACACCGGCGTCATCCTCGAAGACGACGTGTTCTGCGGCCCGTCGATGGTGTTCACGAACGTGATCAACCCGCGCAGCCACGTCGAGCGCAAGGACGAATACCGCCGGACGCTGGTGAAGCGCGGCGCCTCGATCGGCGCGAACGCCACCATCGTCTGCGGCGTCACCGCTCGGCCGCTACTGCCGTCGTCGGCGCGGGCGGTGTCGTCACCCGCGACGTCCCGGACTATGCCGTCGTCTACGGCAACCCGGCGCGCGTGAAGAGCTGGGTCTGCTACTGCGGCATCGGCCTCGAGATCGGCGGCGACGACGGCGAAAGCCGCGGAGGCCGCCTGCGACGCCTGCGGCCGCCGCTACCGGCGCGAAGGACGCCATGTCACGGAACTCTGACGCCGCAAAGCCGCCGGTCCGCCTGATGCAGGTGGTCGGCGCGCGCCCGCAGTTCGTGAAGCTCGCGCCCGTGTCCCGCGCGATCGAAGCGGCGAATGCCGCGGCGCGTCCATCTGAAAGCGTCGTCGATCGTCCACGCGGCCAGCACTATGACCCGGCCCTGTCCGATGTCTTTTTCTCCGAGCTCGGCATACCCGAGGCGGACCTCGACCTCGGCGTCGGCTCCGGTTCGCACCGGCCGCCAGACGGCCCGCATGCTCGAGGGCCTCGAGCAGGCCATGCAGGAACGCCGGCCGGACCTGGTGCTGACCTGCGGCGACACCAACTCGACGCTCGCGGCGACGCTCGCCGCAGCGAAGCTGCACGTGCCGGTCGCCCACGTCGAGGCGGGCCTTCGCAGTTTCAATCGCCGCATGCCGAGGAGACGAACCGCCTCGTCGCGGACCACCTCTCCGGATCTCCCTGTTCGCACCGACGCCGGAGCGATGCGCAACCTCGAGCGCGAGGGCCTGGCAGACGCGCGCCCGCCAGGTCGGCGACGTGATGCTGGATGCGCTGCGCGCCTTCGCGCCGGTCGCGCGCGAGCGCTCGCGCTGATCCTCGAGCGACTCGGCACTCAGCCCGCGGCGGCTATCTCGTCGCGACGCTGCACCGCGCCGAAAACGCGGATGCCTCGCGCCTCGCCGCGCTGCTGGCGACGCTCGCGAAGATGCGGGACGCCCGCCCGGCCCGGTGATCCTGCCGCTGCATCCGCGCACCGCCCACGTGATGCAGGACGCCGGCCTCGCACTGCCGCCCGGCGAGGGCCCTGCGGACCGTCCCGCCGCTCGGCTACCTCGACATGATCGCGCTCGTCGCAGACGCGCGCATGGTGCTGACGGACTCCGGCGGGCTGCAGAAGAGGCTTTTTCCTCCGGCAGGCCCTGCGTGACGCTGCGCGAGGAGACGGAATGGGTCCGAGACCGTCACGGGCGGCGGCAACGTGGTCGCCGGGACCGACGACGGCAGGATCTCGCGCCGCGCGTCGCGGCCTGGGACACTGCGCTCTGCGCGGCGGGACCGGACTTCGCGGCGGGAATCCAGAGCGCCTTCGGCGACGGCGCGGCTTCCGCGAGGATCGTCGCGCAGTATACTCGGAATTCCTGAGGGCCCGAACAGGCGCCTGAGCGCCGCTCCGCTGCCTGCTCCGGAATGTGCGCCCGGTCACGATTGAGGCGCCCAAATGCGCGTCGTCCCGGACGCGATATCATGCGGATACAAGGGGATGATGAACCGCATGGATCCAGTACAGATCGCGGTCGTCGGCGTGGGTGGCTGGGGCAAGAACCTGGCGCGAAACTTCCACCAGCTGCCGGACGCGAACCTCAAATACGTCTGCGACCTCGACCAGAAGAAGCTCGACCAAGGTGGCCCGCCAGCTGCCCGGCACGACGCTGACGCGCGACTATGACGCCGTCTGAAGGACCCAGAGGTGCAGGCCGTCGTCATCGCGACGCCAAGGCTCCGCCACTTTCCGATCGCCAAGATGGCGCTCGAAGCCGGCAAGGACGTCTACGTCGAGAAGCCCTTCACGCTCGAGATCGCCCATGCGGTCGAGCTGATCGCGCTCGCCGAAGCGAGAAAGCGCGTCGTTGATGGTGCGGGCACCTGCTCGAATATCACCCGGTCGTGCACGCGGCTGCGCGAGATGATCGGGCGCGAAGAGCTCGGCCGCCTCTACTACATCTACAGCCAGCGCTGAACCTCGGCACCGTGCGCGCCGACGAGAATGCGCTCTGGAACTTCGCGCCGCACGACATCTCGGTGATCATGTTCCTGCTCGGCGCCGCACCGACCGACGTCGCGGCGCGGGGCCAGAGCTACCTGCAGAAAGGGCGTCGAGGACGTCGTGTTCCTCACGCATGAACTTCGGCGACCGCGCGATGGCCCACGTCCACGTGAGCTGGCTCGACCCGCACAAGATCCGCAAGCTCACGCTCGTCGGCAGACCGCAAGATGGCCGTGTTCGACGACCTCGAGGCGAACGAGAAGCTGCGGATCTACGACAAGGGCGCCCAGGTCAACCAGGACTACAACACCTACGCCGAGTACGTCGGGCTCCGCTTCGGCGACATCACGATGCCCTACATCAAGGTCGGCGAGCCGCTGCAGATCGAGTGCCGCCACTTCATCGACTGCGTGCCGTTCAGCGCAAGCAGCCGGTGAGCGACGGGCAGGACGGCCTGCGCGTCGTCAAGGTGCTCGACGCCGCACAGCGCTCGCTCCAAGATGAACGGCGAACCGGTCAAGCTCGCGATGACGCGCTACGCAAGCCTTTCACTGGACCTCGACAACCAGTGGTCCTACATGAAGACCCACGGCGACGCCGGCTGGCAGTCGCACCCGTCCTATCTCGACGCCGTCGTGCCGCGCATCCTCGCCTTCCTCGCCGAACGGCGGCTCACGATCACCTTCTTCATCGTCGGCCAGGACGCCGCGCTCGAGAAGAACCGCGCGGCACTTCGCTCCATTTCCGCCGCCGGCCACGAGATCGGCAATCACAGCTTCCGTCACGAGCCCTGGCTGCACCTCTACACGGCCAGCCGAGCTCGACGAGGAGCTGCGCCAGGCCGAAGAAGCACATCGAGGCCGCGACCGGCGTGCGCACGCGCGGCTTTCGCGGGCCGGGCTTCAGCCTGTCGGAAGACACGCTCGAGACACTGCGCCGCCGCGGCTACGACTACGACGCCACCGTGTTCCAGACCTGCTGAACCCGCTGGCCCGCGCCTACCTCTTCTCGACCAGCAAGCTCACGGACGAGGAGAAGGAGCAGCGCAGCGCGCTTGTTCGGCACCTGGAAGGACGCGCTGCGCTCCGGTGCGGCCGTTCCAGTGGAAGCTCCAGGGCGGGCAGCTGCTCCGAGATTCCGGTCACGACGCTGCCGGGGCTCAAGGTGCCGATGCACTTTTCCCTACCTCATCTACCTGGCGAAATTCTCGCGAATCGCGGCGCGCAGCTGCCTGCGTTTTGCGCTCGGCGCCTGCCGCATGACGGGCACGAATCCATCGTTGCTGCTGCACCCGCTCGACTTCATGGGCCGCGAGGACTGCCCGGCGCTCGCTTTCTTCCCCGGCATGGACCTCGCGCGCGATGCAGAAGCTCGCGATCGTCTCGGACCTTTTCGCGGATCCTGACGGCAAGCCACGAGACCGTGACGATGGGCGAGCATGCGCGGCGCGCGGCCGCGAGCCGCGAGGCGCTGCCGACGCTCTCACGCCGGTCTTTCCGACCTAGCCGCAGCCGGATCCGCCCGCGATGCCCGGCCGCCGCGCTTTCCTCCTCCTCGCCGGCGCCGCGCTCGGCGCCTGTTCCTGTGGCTCGCGGTCCGCAAGCTCGACTGGGCGCGCTTTCGGCGGCGCGCTCTCACACGCGCACCCCGGCGAGATCGCCCTTGGAGTTGCCTGCCTGCTCGCGTATTACGTCGTGAAGGCGCTGCGCTGGCGCTTCCTGATCGAGCCCTTCGCAAAAGCGCGCACCCGCGAACTGATGCCTGCCGTGCTCGCCGGACTCGCTGGGAACTACGTGTTCCCGCACGTCGGCGAATTCGCGCGCGCCGTGCTCGCGGGCCGGCGCCTCAAGACGCCGCCGGGGCGCTGCTCGGCTCGATCGCGATCGAGCGCTTCTTCGACTTCCTCGCCCTGCTCGTGATCGTCGTGGTCGTGCTGCTGCCGCTCGGGCGGCATTGACGACGACATCCGCGCGGCGAGCTTCTTCGTCGCGATCCTGTGCGCCGCGACTGCTGGCCGCCGTCGTGCTCTTCGTGTTCCAGACCGAGACCTGCCTCGCGATCGGCGCGGCGCGTCCTCACGCCATTCTCCCGCGGCTCGCGGGCGTCGCGGAGTAATCACCTGCGCCAGGCGCGCGTCGGCCTCTGGCGCGATCGGCACGCCGCGCCTGCTGCGTGCCGATCTTCGGGCTCTCGGTGCTGCAGTGGCTCGTGATCCTCGGCTGCGTCGCGTTCAGCCTCGCGTGCCGTGGACGTCTCGGTCACGCTGCGCGGGCGCCGTGTCCGTGCTCGCTGCTCAACGTCATCGGGCTCACGCTGCCCGCCGCGCCGGGCCACGTCGGCACCGTGCAGCTCGCCTTCCTCGTCGGGCTCGCGCCCTTCGGCGTGCCGCACGAAGCAGGCCTTCGCGGCCTCCGGTCGTCTACAACTTCCTGATGGTCGTGCCGACCGTGATCCTGGGATTCCCGGGCCTGCGCCGCGCGGGCGCGGTGCTGCGGGAACGGATCCAGCCGGGCTGAGCGGCTGCCGCCCTACTTCCCGTCATCGCGGAGGAGCTTCGCGAGCGCGTCCTCGCCGAGCGGACGCTTGTGCTTCACGCGCAGGCTGTCGGCCCACTCGCGGTTGAAGTCGCGCTGGTAGCGGCGGTTGATCGCGTAGGTCACGAGCATCGCGATCAGCGCGCCGAGGCTCGCGAGCGCCATGTCCTTGTGCGCATCCCACACGTCGCCCTGGGTGCCGAGGTAGGCCTGCCCGAGGTCGCCGCCGAAGCCGCCAGCCGCGCCCCACTCGATCAGCTCGAACAGCATCGAGGTCGACATCGTGAGGTCGAGCGGCAGGAAGTAGCCCAGAAGCCGCGCACGTCGGCGACGCGCAGGAACACCTCGCGGATCGGATAGGCGAGCAGGAGCCCATAGAGGAAGTGGACGACGCGGTCGAAGTTGTTGCGCTCCCAGCCGACGAGCTCGTTGAAACCCGTGCCGGTCAGGGCCTTGAACCAGGCGTCGTAGGGAACCTCGGCATACGAGTAATGCGCGCCGACCTCGTGCAGGCACATGAAGATGAAGATCAGCGTGTACGAGACGCGCGACAGCAGGAGCTTGCGGTGATAGCCGAGAATCAGCGCCGCGGCCACGATCGCGAGCGCGTTCTCGGCCATCCAGTCGTGGCGGTTCCAGGGCTTGATGGCGAGCAGCGCCCACCAGACCGCGAACACGAGGCTCAGGATCAGCAGGTACTTGCGGTGCGGAATCCTCAAGCGGCTGGCTTCAGCGCATGGATTGCAGGATCCGGGCCACGGGCACGAGCTTGCCGAGCGGCAGGAAGCGCACCAGCGTCATCGCGAGCCTCGGCTTGACCGCGAGCAGCCCGGCGAACGCGCCGAGCGCGACCATCTTGCCCTTGCCGCCCATCAGGTAGCGCATCGTCTGGCTGCGCGGGAAGGTGTCCGGGACCGTCCGCCAGGAGACCCTCGATCTCGGCGCGGCTCTCGGCGAGCCGCCGCTCGGCGGGCGTCATCGGCGCGAGCGCCTCGAGCAATTCTTCAATTCCGGTCGGCTGCATGTTCTTCACCGCCGTTTGTCGCGTGGCTGCGGCCGTTGTCGCTCGAACGTGCGCGCTCGAGCAGTTCCCGGTCACGCTCCAATTCGGCGCGGACGCGGGAGAAGAATACCCCATGCGGCTTTCCGCCGTGCCGCAAGGCCGGAATCGCGAGGGCGGCCGCGACGATCGCGAAGCCGAGCGCGAGGCCGGCCGCGACCCAGGCGCGCCAGGGCGTATCCCAGGCGAGCACGAGGATCCAGGCGCAGAACATCAGGAGCGCGACTGAACCCGGCGGCGGCTGCGATCAGGAGCGCCAGCAGGCGCCGCGCGATGACGTCGGCCGCGTCGCGCGCGTCCTCGCCCGCGACGTCGGCGATAGGCCTGCAGGTGGCGCAAGATCGCGGGCACCAGCGCTTGCGATCGGCAGTGCGCATCGAAGAGACTCCCTCTCGGGCGCGTGTCAGCGGCGTCCGGCGATAAATCCGATCACGATGCCGACCGCGGCGGCGATGCCGATCGCGGCCCAGGGATTCTCGCGCACATATTCGTCGGTCGCTTCCGTGACTTCCTCGGTGCGGCCGCGCACTGGCGGCGATGCCGGCGCCCGCCGAGATCTTGGCCTTCTCGAGCGTGTCCTTCGACCTTGGCGCGCATCTCCGCGATCTCCGAGTCGTCTACGTTGCGCGACCTTCTTGACGAGGTCCTCGACGTCGGCGACGAGGTTCTTCCACTCGGTGCTGCGCTCCGCGCGCGGCGTGCCCGCCATTCTTGGCCGGTCGCCGGCTGCGCTTACCTGTTTCGATCACGTTCTTCCATGGCTATTCTCCTCGCGGCTTCATCGTATCACGGCACCCGGAACGGCCGAGATTCCGGGCGCTGCGCGTCAGGCTCGCGTCTCAGGCTCGCCGATCCGAGGCTGATGAAGAACGCGATCACCGCGCCAATCAGGAACAGCACTGAACAGGATCTTGGCAATCCCGGCCGCGCCGGCCGCAAGGCCCGTGAAGCCGAACACGGCGGCGATCAGGGCGATGACAAAAAACACGACGGCATAGTGAAGCATGACAACTCCTCGATTCAGTTCGACCCAGAGTGCCGCAGGCGACAGCGCGCCACCGTCGGCCCCGGCCGAGGACACCGCGTAGGACGGGACCCACAGGACGATGGCTGCCGCCGCGCATGGCGCCGGCGAGCGACCGGCAGCATCCTCCTATCAGGGACGGAGAGTCACGCATGGCGAGCGCAAGCAGCAGGCCGAGACATCGAAACCATCATCAAGGACCCGGGCAAGTACTTCACTTCCCCGCGCGAGGTGCGTGACCGACCGCGAACTCAGCACTCGAAGCGAAGCGCAGAGATCCTGACTCCTGGGCGGTCGATGCGCAGTTGCTCGCCGTCGCGGAGGAAGAGAACATGGGCGGCACGGACCGCCCGGGACTGCGCGAGGTGAAGCTTGCGCTGCTCGAACTCGAGAAAGTCGCCTAGGGAGCCTCAGCCGATCGGCCGGCCGCGCGTTTCCGGCAAGGCGAGCCACCCGACCACGAGGCAGATCGCCGCGAGGCTCACCGGATACCAGAGGCCGGCAAAAATATTGCCGGTCGCCGCCACGATCGTGAACGTAATGGCGGGCAGCAGCCCGCCGAACCAGCCGTTGCCGAGATTCTGCGGGAACGACAAGGCCGTGTAGCGGATGCGCGCCGGAAACAACTCGACGAGCAGGCCCGCATACGTGCCCGAGCTCATGGCCGTCAACGTGAGAAGCATCACGAGGATCGCGATGACGCGCGGCCCGATCGATCCTCGCCGGGTCGGCCTTTGCGCCATATCCGGCCGCGGCAGGCGCGCCTTCCGGCCCGCGCCTGAAATTCGGCAATCGCCGCGCTGCGGCCCTCGCCCGCGAGCGCCGCATCGTCGGGCGCGACGAGCGCCGGTTCCGCCGATTTCGAGCGTCGCGCAGGGCCCGGCGACGGCAGCGCCCCGTCGCGTAGCTGATGCCCGCGTGCGCGAGCAGAGATCGCACGACATCGCAGGACTGTGCGGTCGAAGGTTGCGCGGCCGAGCGGGATCGAAGAGCAGCGTGCAATCGGACGGGTCCGCGACGACGACGACCGGAGACGTCTCGAGCGCCTTCGGCGAGCGCCTTGGGTTCGCGGCCGACAGCAGCGCACCGAACAGCGGAAAGTACAGGAGCGCCGCGAGCGCCGCGGCCCCGAGCAGGAGGGGCTTGCGGCCCACGCGGTCGCACGAGCCAGCCGCTAGCAGACGCACGAGCGGCGCCGCGATCGCGAGCGCCGTCAGCCGGTCAACACCGTCACCGTGAACGCGATCGACGCGCGCGACCCGCTCGAGGAAGTAGTACGCGTAGAACGTGCCCACGTAGAACAATGGTGGCCTGCCCGATCACGGCACCGAAGAGCGCCGCGAGCACGAGCCGCAGGTTCTCCCGTTTCCGGAACGTCTCCGCAGATCGGCGCGCGCGACAGCGCTCTGCTCCGCCTGCATCTGCCGGAACACGGGGCTCTCGTGCAGGCGCAGCCGGATCCACAGCGAGATGCCGAGGCAGGAGCACGGACACGAGGAAGGGCACGCGCCAGCCCCAGGCCGAGAACGTCCTCCGGCGTCATCGCCGCGCGCGTCGCCGCCGATCACGATGAGCGAGACAGCAGCAGGCCCCCATCGCCATCGGCCGGAATGCAGCTCGTGTGCAGGCCGCGCCGGCCGGCAGGCGCGTGCTCGAGCGACATAGACGATGGCGCCGCTGAACTCGCCGCCGATCGCGAGGCCCTGCAGGATCGCGCAGCGTCACCAGGAGAGCGGCGCCGCGATGCCGATCGCCGCATGAGTCCGGCAGCACGCCGACGAGGAAAGTCGGACAGGCCCATGATCGCGAGCGTCACGAGGAAGGTGAACTTGCGGCCGATCAGGTCGCCGAGCCGGCCGAAGATGAGGGCGCCGAGCGGGCGGACGATGAAGCCGACGGAGAAGGTCGCGAGCGCGAAGATGAACGCCGTCGTCTCGTTGACGCCCGAGAAGAAGTGGGCTGCGAAAGTGCCCGCGAAGCGCGCCGTAGAGGTAGAAGTCAGTACCACTCGAAGAGCGTCCCGAGCGCCGATGCGCCGATGACGTGCGTGGGCTCGAGCGACTCGACGCGGCCGATCCGCCGTTGCGGCGCATGGGACGTCAGGCGTTGCGAAGAAAGACCGGCAGCTTGCGGCCGATCCGGTAGAGCTTGCTGCCGATGCGCTTGCAGGAGGCCCGGCGCGACGTCGGTGCGCTGGTCCCAGGCGGCGTTGTGCCGCACGTCGAACTCCGCGAGCGCCGCCGCGAGGTCGCCCTCGGCGCCGATGCGGCGCCAGAACTCGGGGAAATGCTCGCGCCCCTCCTCCAGGCGAAATTCCATCCAGTTCCTGCGGCCGCGCTGGAACAGGCGGATGTTGGCATCGACCGTGTCGCAGTAGTCGAGCGCGACCTCGTAAGGCGTCGCATCCTTCGGGCAGTGCCACGGGATCGCGTAGCGGTACGCGTTCATCATCCCGGTGTACGAGCGCTTGGCCCAGCTCGCGGCGACCGGGCCCACGGCGCGCGTCAGGTGCACGTAGAACGCGTCGTCGCCGTATTTCCGGTCGAGCCGCGCCCAGCAGCCAGGCAGAGCCGGTTGTCCGACTCTGATGTGATTCTCCGGATAGGCGAAATGGGCGTCCCCGAGCAGGCCGCTGCGCGACCTCGTGGGCGCTCGTGTAGTTCGTGATGTGGTCGCAGGCCCGCGCGAACGTCTTGGAACCGGAACGGCCCGCGCTGAGGATAAAGACGTTCACGGACCAGAAGTATAGTAGTTTCCCTGCCGCGATGCCGCGGCAACCAGGGACGGCCTGCATGTCGAAAGACACCACACGAAGACCAGTTCAGATCCGCAAGGTCGAAAAGGTCGCGCCAGGCCTGCAAGGGCGCTCGGTGTGGCTCGGCAAGATCGAGCCGGTGGAACTCGAGCTCGTGTCCACGACCGCGCTCGAGAAGATCATGAAGACCGAGGGCGGCAAGACCCGCAGCGAAATCCAGAAGCTCGCCGCCGGCCGCAAGAACGGCGTCCTCGCGCGCGACGCCGCGACCGGCCACTTCCGGATCCTGAGCGACGCCGACCTCAAGAAAGCGGCGACCTCGCCGCCCGGCGAAGGCCCGAAACGTGGCGCCGAGGTGACCGGCGCAGCGCTCACGGACACGACGCGCAAGAAGGCCGACGAGCTCTCGCTCGTCAGCACGCAGATCCTCCGGAAAGTCGTGAGGCCGGACGGCAAGACCGAAGTCGTCGCGTCGAAAGCCGCCGGCAAGAAAGACAAGTTCGGGGGCTTCAACCCCTACGACAACAACTGATGGAAAGAGGTGGACGCTCCCGATTTCCGAGGACTCCTCAGGAAATCGGGGAGCGTCCCCCTCACCCGCCGCGGTTGCGGCGCCAGTCCTGCGCCCAGGCCGGGAATTCCTTCGGGGGCAGCGGCTTTGCATAGTGAAAGCCCTGCGCGTAGTCGCAGCCCATCGCCGCGAGCTTTGCGGCGGCCTCCGCGCTCTCCACGCCCTCCGCGACCACCTCGAGCCCGAACGAATGGCCGAGCGCGACGATCTGCCCGACGATGCGGCGCGTCCGCCTCATCCGCGAGCATGTTGATCACGAAGGACCTGTCGATCTTCAGCTCGTCGGCCGGGATCTGCTTCAGGTAGGCGAGCGACGAATAGCCGGTGCCGAAGTCGTCGATCGAAATGCGAACCCCGAGTTCGCGCAGCTCCGTCAGCACGCGGTGGCTTCGCTCGCGGTCCACCAGCAGCGGCGTTTTCGGTGACCTCGACGGTGAGGCGCTCGAGGCTGACTGAACAGAGGCTGGCGGCGCCCTTGATGACTTCCACGAGTTCCGGGTTGCTGATGATGGACGGCGCGACGTTGACCGCGACGCCGATGGCGCCAAGGCTCTTTGGCCACTCGCTGAGCTGCCGCAGCGCGCGATGGAAGGAGAAACGCGTCAGCGGGTCGATCTGGCCGGTCATCTCGGCGACGTCGATGAAGATCTCCGGCGGCACGTTGCCCGCGTCCGGCCGGTTCCAGCGCATCAGCGCTTCCGACACCGGCGACCTCGAGCTTCGGCAGCGACAGCTTCGGCTGGTAGTTCAGCACGAGGTCGCCGTGCTCGAGCGCGCTCGCGAGCTGGGACTCGAGGTCCCAGCCGGCGGACGAGTTCCTCGGCGCCTTGCGGTCGGTGTAGACGACCGTCGCCTGCTGCGTCTTCCAGGCCTCGAGGAGCGCGACCTCCGCGCACTGCATGAGCGCCTCGGGCGAGCGCGCGTGCGCGGGGTACATCGCGAGGCCGATCGAGAGCCGGAAGCTTGCGTGCTGCCCGCCCGCGGCGACGGGCTCGGCGCCGGTGCGCAGGATCTTGTTGGCGGTGAGCAGCGCGTGGCCCCTCGTTCCTGAGGTTCGAGAGCACGAAGACGAACTTGCGCTCGCCGAGGCGCGCGAAGTAGTCGCCGGGCCGGTTCACCTGCGAGAGGCGGTTCCTGAGCTCGTCCACCATGCGACCCGCGTTGACCGGCCCTGCGCTTGCGGACAGGCGCTCGAGCTGGTGCACGTAGACGACGATGACCGCGATGCCGTAGAGCTTCGCCTCGCGCGCGGTGAGCCGCGCGTGAATGGCCTCCAGGCAGTCGGCGTAGCCGCTGCTCCCGGCGGGCGTGGCGGTCGCTGTCGTCATGGCGTCAATGGAAGTCTCACTCCCGCGATCCACGCCGCAGGCGCCGGGCATAAGACCCCGGTCGCCAGCCGGCGATCGCTCCGGGGACAGTGACAAACTGCGCGAAAGCGGAGCGTGACGCGGGCGCAAAAATATGACAAACGGCGGCTTTGCGCCCGGAATAACGGCTGTTTCCAGACATAAAAAGGCCGGCCCCGCTCCGGGGCCGGCCCTGTGTGATCAACGGTCGAGGTGTTAACGCGTCGCCTTGATCACCACGCGCCGGTTCTTGCTGCGGCCTTCTGCGGTGTCATTGCTGTCGACCGGGCTCGACTCGCCGGCGCCGGTTGCGACCACCATCGACGGGCTCAGACCCTTGTCTACGAGGTATTGCCGCACCGACTGCGCGCGGCGCTCCGACAGGCCCTGGTTGTAGGCATCCGAACCGACGCTGTCGGTGTGGCCTCTCGACGGCGACCTTTGTGCCGGCGACAATGTCGGCCGGCCGGGTCCTAAGCTCTGCGACGAGCCCATCCAGCATTCCACGGGTCTCGGCGGTCAGCGCTTCAGAATCGAACTCGAACACCATGCCGCGCAGCGTGATCTCCTTGAAGCAGCCGATTGCATCGACGGCTACGCCCGCTGGCGTTGTCGGGCAACGATCGATGTTGTCCGTCACGCCGTCGTGGTCAGCGTCGCCCGGGGGCGGCGGCGGAGGCGGCGGCGGCGGCGGCGGCGGCGGGCGGCGGCGGGGGTGGCGGCGCGGCCGCGACCGGCTCGGCTCATGACCGAAGTCCTTGCGGAACGAGATGCCGTAGGTGCGCGGCTGGTTCACCAGGTAACCGACGCGCGCAACGCGCCCGCGCTCCTGGTCGAGGCCGAGCAGCGCGTTCTCGTCGGACACGTTGTTCACGTAGAGCGCCGTTTCCCAGTCGTCGCCCCGGATGCCGAGGCGGATGTTGCCGATGTCGTAAGACGGGAGCAGCGGATCGAACGTGAAGTTCGTGATGGTCGGATCGCCGAAGCGTGCGGCATCGGGAAGCGTGCCGAAGCCGTCGGCCTGCGTCGCCGATCTGCGTGAAGCGGCTGCCGACGTGCTGGTAGACGCCCGTGATGAATCCGTCGATGCGTTCGTTCATCGGCCAGGCGTAGGTCGCGTTCGCAGACAGCTGGAACTCGGGGACGGACGGCAGGCGATTGCCCTCCTCGATGCCCGACGACGACCGTGGTCACTCGTCGCCGTTTCCCGAGCCGTCCGGATCGGTCTCGAGGTGACCGTAGAATCGAGTTCGGATTCGCATGTAGCTCGCCGAAATGCCGAAGTCGAACCGGTCCGTCGGCTGCGCCGTCGAGCTCAGCTTCGACGCCCGTCGAATGCGACTTCGGCACGTTGATGGCGATACGCGACGAGCAGGAGCCCGCCAGCGACCGGCACCTGCAGGTCGTCGATCTCGGCGTCGAACACGGCGATGTTGAACTGGCCGCGGCCGCTGGCGAAGCCGATCTTCGCGCCCAGTTCGTAGTTCCAGAGCGTCTCGCTGTCGAAGCTGTCGCGGCCGCCGAAGAGTCGCGAGGTCGTCCGCCGAGCACAGCGGCACGTTCAGCGGATCGTTGATGCCGCCGAGGCGGAAGCCCTCGGACGCCTGCGCGTTCAGCTGCACGTTGTCGCTGACGTTGTAGGCAAGCAGAACTCGCGGCAGTACGCCGTCCTCGCTCGGTCGAGCCTGGGCCGTTCGTCGACTCGGTCCGGCAGGCCGTCGCTGTCCGACGAAAGCGCCGCCGAAGTAGAGGTCGCGGTCCTCGGCGAAGTCGTAGTACCGCGCGCCGAGCGTCGCAGTGAAGCGTTCCGTGATGTCAAAGCGTGCCTTCGGCGAAGAACGCCGATCTGCGTGAAGTCGTACGGGATGCGCGAGAAGAATGGCATGTCCGCGCGCGGTGCCGCCGACCGCGGGGCTGCGGCAAGCCGAAGCAGCGCGTCGTAGCCCGGCGTCGGCAGCGTCTGGCCGTAGTCGCGATCGATGTCGCTGTAGAAACGCGCCGAGCACCCACTGGAACCGGCCGTCGTAGTCGGATGCGAGCCGCAGTTCCTGCGTGAAGACCTCGACTTCGGTGTTGTCCAGCAACGCCGAGTCGACGCCTGATGTCGGCGGACGTCGCGGTGCGGAGGATGTCGTATGTCACGCTGCCGGTCAGCTGCGTGGCGTCGCGCGTACACCAGCAGGTTGCGGTTCGTGAACGAGCTGACCGACGTCAGCACGGTCGGGACCGAGGTCGAATTCCATCGTCAGGTCGCCGAGGAAGAATTCCTCGTCGAACCGCTCCTCGAGCTGGCGATACTGCTCGCGCTCGCCCATGGTGACAGGCGGCTCGGTCGTCGTGAACGGGTTCGCGAGGATGTTCCAGATGTCCTCACGGTTGAAGCCGTTCATGTCGATGTCCTGGTAGATCGAGGCGCGGCGTGACGGTGATGTTGTCGGTCAGTTCCCAGCGCAGCGCCAGGCGTCCGCCCGTGCGCTCGCCGCTGTTGACGTCCTTGTCCAGCGTGCCGCCGGGGCCGTGCGCGTCGATGAAGCCGGGCATTTCGTTGTAGTAGCCGACGACTGCGCAGCGCCGCGCGGTCGCCCATCGGCAGGTTGAGCATCGACCTGGACAAATCCGCCGTCGCCGCCGTCGTCGATCATGTTGAAGCCGCCCTCGACGCTGCCGTAGCCGTCGGTGAGGTCCGGCTGGTTGCTGATGTAGCGGACCGTGCCCGCGAGCGAGCCGGAGCCGAACAGCGTGCCCTGCGGGCCGCGCAGCACTTCGACGCGGTTCAGGTCATACAGGTCGAGGTCCGGCGTGAACAGCGACAGCGAGATCACGGACTCGTCCATGTACACGCCGACCTGCTCCTTCGACGCCCGGAAGGTCGCGGTCGATCTTGCCGGCGGAAATGCCGCGCAATCGCGACCTGGCTCTGGCCGGGGCCGAGGTTCTGCACCGAGAGGCCCGCGATGTTGCGCGACACGTCCTCGATGTTCTGTGCGCCCACCTTCTGGAGAGACTCGCCCGTGCGCGCGCTGACGGCGAATGGCACGTCCTGCAGCGATTCGGCGCGCTTCCGCGCCGTCACGGTGATTTCGCCGAGCGTCGTTGTTTCCTGCGCGAAGGCACTGTGCGCGAGTACGAGCGCGACGGCACTCGCAACGAGCTTGGCGGGTCGCAGCTGGGAATTCCTGTTCATGATCCTGCCCCTATTCTGCCCGTGTTTCCGGGCGGTGTTGTACGCAAGAGTGTGTCTAGATTAAGTAATTACCGCAAGTCCGAGCCTATTGTTGCGCCGCAGCAACGCTCGGCTCCTACGCCCGGCGAGCAGCCCGCTTCGAGGACTCGGCTCAGGCGACGGCCAAAGAGCAGGACCAGCAGCCCGCCCGTCGCGCCGATGGCCGCATGCAGGCTCCAGAAAGCGACGGGGCTCATCTTCTCGTAGAACCCGCCAACCCACCCAATCCAGGAAATTCGCGAGACCCATGACGATGTAGCACAGGCCCATCAGGGTCGAGTTGACCCTCGCCGGCGCCGCGCGCGACACCAGTGCCAGCAGCGTCGGCCAGTAGTACATGAAAGCGATTCCCAATCCGCCGCTGTACAGGAGCGGCCAGACCGGGTGAACCGGGCACCGCCCGATACCAGGATGGCGCCCACCAGCACCCCGTTGCTGGCGGCGGAGATCCACGCGCCGGTGCCGATTTTCGCCAGGTCGCCCGGCTCGCGGCCGCGCGCCGCCTGGCGCTTCCAGATCCAGAACAGCAGCGGCAGACAGAGGACGCAGAAGATCGCATTGACGGCCTGATACCAGGGAACAGGGATCCGGAAGGCGCCGAGGTCGAGCGCCACATGCTGCTCGATCCAGACCGCGTTGGCGTTGTAGAGCTGGTAGTAGGCGATCGACTGGAACACCGCGATGGCCATCACCCCGATCAGCGCGTAAACGATGCGCCGGTCGGCATCGGTCAGTCGATCGCCGTCGCCTCTGCGCCGCTCGACCCGCGCCGGCAGGTAACGATAACCATGGAGATAGGTCGCGAGGCCGAGCAGCATGAAGATCGCGGCGATGCCGAAACCGTAGTGCCAGCCGAAAACCTGGGCGAGCAGGCCGCAAAGCAAGGGCCCTGCGATCGAGCCGATGTTGATGCCGGTGCTGAAGATCACGAAGCCGTGTGAACGGCGGGCAGCGTCGTCGGGCGGATACAGCGATCCGACCTGCGCGGCAATGTTTCCCTTCAGGAATCCAGAGCCGATGACGAGCAAGGCGAGCGCCAGCAGGAACGACTGGTCGAAGATCATGGCGATGTGACCGGCGCTCATCGACAGAGCGCCGATCACGACGGCACTGCGCTGTCCGATCCAGCGATCCGCGATGATGCCGCCGAGTATCGGCGTGAAGTACACGAAACCGGCGTAGAGGCCAAAGATCTGCGAGGCGAGCGCCTGCGTGGAGAGCGGGCCGAACACCGATTCCAGCGCGGTGCGGAATCCCGCGAATCCCGCGATCTGCTCGACATGCCCCGGCAGCAGCAGCTGGTTGACCATGTACAGCACGACGAGCGCCGTCATGCCGTAGAAGGAAAAGCGCTCCCAGGCTTCCGTGAAGGAGAGATAGAAGAGACCGCGGGGATGCCCCATGAAGGCCACGTCGTCGGCAGGCGCGGCCGCGACCGGTTTCATCATCGATTCTCCCGATCGCGCAACGACCTGCGGATCGCCGCGCGCCGTTCACGCTCGGCGATATGTGGGCCCGCTGGGATTCGAACCCAGGACCAAGGGATTCGCGTGGCCCCGCCGTTTCCGGCGGGAGCGGACTATCTCTTCACCCGTCCCCGGTCCGGGGGTGTGGGTGCGGGACGCTCTCGCCTGTCATCAAGGGCACTTCGAGCCCTCAGGTAGTCTCTGCACCTTCCGGCGGTGCACCGCCGGCTCGGCTCAGGATTGCCATCAGCCGCTCGCGCGCTGGAAGGTTTCCTGAATTCGTCCCGTCCACCCGGCATCTTTCAACGCCGGGGCACCTTTCGCCAAAAAGATGAGTCCCCTGCTCTAACCACTGAGCTACAGGCCCGGCCGGAGTCTAGCAGGACCCGCGCCGGCGGTCGCCGGCGCGCCTTCATTCGCGCAGGTAGCCCCAGGCATGCAGGCGATCGCTGTCTTCCTCGCTCCAGCGGTCGCCGATGTCCTCGCGGTAATACATGTTCGGGATCATCACGTTCTTCACGCGGTTGTAGGCCTGCTTCTGCGCGTGACGCATGCTCGGGCCCGTGCCGCAGACGATCAGCACGACGCCGGAAGTCCCTGTCACGAGCCACTCCCCGTTCACGAGCTTCACGTCCTCGAGGTGGAAGCCCTCGCGCGACTTGGTCTTGAAGAGGATCACCGCGTCCTTCGAGCTCGTCTCGAAGCGCTTCGGGTCGGTGTACGGGAACGGCGGCACGACGACGCGGACGCCCACCTGGAATCCCGTGCGCGCACGCAGGCGCGAGAGCGTGCCGGACGCGAGCCCCTCGAGCAGTTCGCCCATCGGCGTCAGGAGGCCCTCCTGCTGGATGCTGATCGTCGGGTAGCCGAAGCGCGCCGTGAATTCGAGGGGATAGACGCCGTTCGCATTCACGATGCAGTTGACGTCGATGTAGCCGACGTAGCCCTCGCGCGCGAGCGCCGGTTCCATCTTGCGCAGCGTCTGGTTGAAGATCTTGTTCGGTTCGCTCCAGAACATCGCCGTGCCCATTTCGCCGGTGGACGGCCCGATGTCGCCGGGAAACAGCTTCTTGTGCTCGAAGTTGACGCAGATCGGGTAGACGAACTCGCGCCCGTTGAAGAACGCGCCGGTTGCGACCTCGACGCCGAGGATGCGCTTCTGCAGCTGGAAGCTCGGGATCTGGTTCGACCAGGCCCGCTTGTAATCCTCGAGAACCTCGACGACGTCGCGCCCGTCCTCCTCCTCGCCGACGAACAGGAGTCCCTTCAGGTTCTGGGCTTCGCCGCTCGGCTTGATGACGTAACGGTTCGGGTTGGCCCGCACGAACGTGATGGCCTCGTCGAAGGACGTGAAATCCTGCTGCGGGATGATGGCGACGCCTGCCGCCTTCAGCTCGGCCTGCCCGAATCCGCGCTCGTCCTCGAGGCGGTCCGTGTACGGCGTGCCGCCGACGACCCGCTTGCCCTTCTGCCGCAGTTCCTGCGCGAGCGTGCCGTGTCCGAGCACGTCGTCGAAGACGACGACGTCGGCCCAGTCCACCTCGGCGCGCCAGTCCGTCGTCTGCGGCACGAAGCCGGCCGTGATCTCGCGCTCTTCCGCGTGCTCGATGTAGTACTTCGCCGCGTGGCCTTCCTTGATCACCTGCCAGGCGGTGTCGCCGATCAGGCCGTCGTAGGACACGAACAGGAACTTGCAGGGCAACCGGATCTCCTCGGGGCGCGCCGGGCCCCGAGCGCAAAGTTACACGCGCCGGGGCGCGTTAGGAATGGTTCTCATTCGACGCAGCGCGCGAGGAGGAATTGCGAGAATCGCTGTCGAACGCCGGCCACCCCGAATTTCGCAAGGAGCTTCCGATGACGGACGACAAGCTTTCCCGCAGACAGCTGCTGCAGACCGCTATCGCAGGCCTCGCCGCCGTGCCGGCCGCAAGTCTCCTCGCTGGAAACGCGAGCGCCGAAACGCTCTCGGAGAGCGATGCGACGGCGAAGTCGCTCGGCTACGTGGCGGATGCCAAGAAAGTGGATGCCAAGGCGAACCCGAACTACAAGGCGGGCCAGCACTGCGCCAACTGCATGCAATACAGCGGCAAGGCGGGCGCGGCGGAAGGCCCCTGCGCGATCTTCGCCGGCAAGGACGTCCACGCCGCCGGCTGGTGCAAGGTCTGGGTGCTGAAGCCCGGCGCCAAAGTCGGCTGACCGGCCGGCGCGGCAGCTTGCCGTGCCAGTCCGCTCAGGTTTTCTATGATCCAGTCGTAGGGGCCCGCCGGGCCGCGAGCTGGATCATGCACGACCCCGATTCCGCAAGCCGCCCGCCCGCACCGAGGCCCCTGCCCGTCGAGGACGGCGAGCGCCTGCAGAAAGGTGCTGGCCGACGCCGGCGTCTTCTCGCGGCGCGACGCGGAGTTTGCGATCCGCGCGGGCCGCATCCGGGTCAATGGCCGGCGCGTGACCGCCCTGCCCTGCCTCGTCGAGCCCGCGCGCGACTCTGGTCGAACTCGACGGCGAAGTCGTGGACCTGCGGGCAGGCCCGGGCAAGGGTCCGCGCGAGCGGCTCTATTTCATGCTGAACAAGCCCAAAGGCGTGATCTCGACTGCGCGCGACCCGGGCGGGCGCGTCAACGTCGTCGACCTCGTGCGCAAGGGACTGCCCGCGGGCGAGCGCGTCTATCCGGTCGGCCGGCTGGACGCGGACTCGACCGGGCTCGTGCTCCTCACGAATGACGGCGAACTCGCCCACCGCCTCGCGCACCCGAGCTCCGGGATCGCAAGGAATATCGCGTCGCGGTACAGGGCGTCCTCACGCCGGAGTCGCTGGCGCAGCTGACCAAGGGAATGTTCCTCGCCGACACCGGCTCGCCGCAGGGCGGCGCGAAGCGCCGCGCGCCTCGCCGCGGTGCGCGTCCTGAAGCGCGTGCGTGACCGGCGCCGCGGCGATCTCTCGCTCGTCTCGGTCACGCTCACCGAGGGCCAGAACCGCGAGATCCGCCGCCTGTTTGCGCGCATCGGCGCCAAGGTCAAGAGCCTCGAGCGCGTTGCACTCCGGCGCGCTGCTGCTGGGGCGGCTTCCACCCGGCCACTTCCGCGCGCTGCGGAGCGAGGAGATCCTGAAGCTCCGCCGTTCGGTGAAGCTCGGGTGAGCGCGTGATCGCGCGCGACCGCCACGTGGCCGCGTGGCTTCTCGCCGTCATCGTCTTCCTGATCGCCTTCGGTTCGCTCTACCCGTTCAGCTTCTCGCTCGCGGGGGCGGGCGTCCTCGAGCGCTTCGGCGAGTTGCCGCGTGCCGGCACGACGCGCAGCGACGTCGCCGCGAACGTGCTCCTGTACCTGCCGCTCGGGACCTGCCTCGCCTGGCTTCTCGGCACGCGCCTCAGCGCGGCAGCGGCAGTCGCAGCGGCGACGCTGATCGCCGCCGCGCTCTCCTTCGCGATCGAGTCTCGCCCAGCTCTACGAGACGCGCCGGGTCGCGAGCCTTGCGGACTTCACCTGCAACACGATCGGCGCCTTCGCGGGCGGCTGGCTCGCCCTCGCGATCGCGCGCACGCGCCGGCACCTGCACAGCTCGCCGTTCGCGGGACTGCTGCGCCATCCCGTCGCGGCCGCCCTCGTCTTCTCGTGGGTCGGCTACCGCCTCTCGCCGTTCGCGTTCGTGGCCGATCCCGCGGAATGGTCCGCGAGTCTTGCGCCGCTTGCCGGCGGCGGCGGGTTCTCTGACCCGAGTGCCGTGCCGAGGCACCTCGTGGCCTGGCTCATCATCCTCATGCTCGGCGACCGGCTCGCGCCCGGGCGCGCGCTATCGATCGCGGCGGGCGCGATGGGCCTCGTGCTCGCGGGCCGCATCCTGTTCGGCGGACTTTCCCTGGAGGCCGCGGAAATCGCCGGCATGGCGGCGGCGCTCCTCCTCGCGCGCCCGCTCGCGCGGCTGCCGCACTCGAACCGGGCCTGGCTCCTCGCGGTGGCGTTGCTTTTCCTCATTGCATACCAGGGACTCGCGCCGTTCGACTTCCAGGTCGCGCAGGACCGCTTCGCATTCCTGCCGTTCGGCGAGTCGCTGACGCAGTACCGCGCGGCGAACCTCGCCGACATGTTCCTGCGCTGCTTCACGAATGGCGCGCTCGTCTGGCTCCTCGCCCAGACCGGGCTTTCCGATGCTCGCGGCCACGAGTCTCGGCGCCGGCTGCGTGTTCGCGATCGAGGTCCTGCAAACCTGGCTGCCGGGCCAGACGGCCGAAATCACGGACCCGCTGCTTGCGGTCTGCGCGGGGGCCTTGCGGCCGTATTCGAACGGGAGGATGCCGGATGAGTCCGTGGATGCCAGGCCGGGGAACACCCTCAAGGGGGATGGTCTATCTTCCCAGCATGATTACGGTGCTCGCCGCCTTATTGCTCGCTGCCGCCGCGGCCGATGGCCATATCGGCGAGGAGCCTGCCCCGATTCCGGCGCAGGCGGAGCAGGAGGCGACCGCGACGAACCCGGCCGCGGCAGTGCCGGCCCCGGCGGCGCCGCAGCCGCAGGCCCAGGCGCCGGCCGCGCTGCCGGAGGCGACCTCGCCGCAGCTGCCGGCCAAGCAGGCCGCGCCGAAGCAGCAATTGCGGATCCTCGCGCAGGACTCGCGCATGGACGCCTACGCCCAGTTCCGCGAGCTCTACGAGCAGTCGCGCTTCGACGAAGCCCTGCCCTATGCCAAGCGCGTGGTGGAGCTGTCCGAGGCCGATCCCGAGCGCGACCACGAGCTGCCGATCGCCTACAACAACCTCGGCGCGACCCAGTACCAGCTCGGCGACTATCGCCGGCGCCGAGGTGAGCTACCGGAAATCGCTCGAGCTCCTCGAGTCGACGCAGGGCATTTCCTCGCGCCGCCTGGTCGTGCCGATCGCCGGGCTCGGCGCGGTCTACGCCGCGAAGGACGAGCACGCCGTCGCCGCCGAACTCTTCGACCGCGCACTCGCCGTGAGCCGCCGCTCGGACGGCCTCTTCAACCTGCAGCAGCTGCCGCTCGCTCCAGCAGGCCGCGGACAGCCGCTACGCGATCAGCGACTTCGGCGGCGCCGAGCGCGAGCACATGTACGCGCTCAAGATCGCCGAGCAGAACTTCGGCTACGGCGATGCGCGCACGCTCCCGCCGCTGCTCCAACTCGCCGACGTTCTACGAGGGCCTCCGTGAATTCATCGCGCGCGCGCATGATGTACATGCGCGCCCGTGACGTCGCGATCCAGCCGGTCGGCGCGTACAACCCGATGGCGGTCAAGGCGCTCGTCGGCATCGCACGCACGCACCGCATGCAGTACACGATGGACCCGGAGTCGCTCGACAGCCAGCAGGCGGCCCACGACGAGGTGACCGGGCGAGATCATCGGCAAAATCTACCGCGAGTCGCGCGTGCCGCCGCCCGCAGCCGACCGCACCGGCCTCAAGGCGGTCGCAGACCGCGCTCGACATGCTTGCGATCGACGCCGAATCCTCCGCCGGACCTCATGACGATGACGCTGATCGAACTCGGCGACTGGTTCCAGTCCACCTCGCGTCCCGTGGTCTCGCTGCCCTACTACGCCGAGGCCGCCGGCATTTTCGACGCGCAGGCGGCGAACGACCCGCTCGCGGGCAACCCGCTCAGGGCGCCGCGCATGGTGTTCTACCGCCCGCCCGTTTCCGCGAGCCGCGGGCTCAACACGCTCTCGGGCCACTACGTGATCCTGAAGACCGTCTTCACGCTTCGCCGTGACAGATACGAGGCCTGCCGGAGGTGATCACGGTGGTGTCCACGGACATGAACGAAGACCAGCTCGGCCTCGCGCGGCGCGCGGTGCAGAAGGCGATCTACAGCCCGCGCTTCTCCGAGGGCAAGGCGGTCTCGACCGCGGGCGTCACGTTCACGAGCGAGTGGTACGAGGAGCTCGATCCCTACGAAGGTGCCGCCCGCATCGACGCCGGCGCCGACTCCGGATCCCGCTCCGCCGACGCAGGCCGCGGCGCCGGAGACTGCTCCCCAATCAGGTACCTGAGGGCGGCTTTTCCGCCGGCTGGCGGCTCAGCGGCAGGCGGTTCGCCGCCCGGTGGTTTTTCCGACGGAGGCCCCTCGACGGGCGGCTTGTCCGCAGGCGGCTGTTCGCCCGCGGGCCCCGATGCCGGCGGCGACTGCGGCTTCGGCTCAGGCTGGCCGACCGGCCAGCGCTGCTTGGAAGACTCGCTCGTGGTCGGCGGAATCTGCGCCGGCGTGAACGGGGCCGGCGGCGGCTGCAGCTGGTCGGGCGGCTGCCGGCGGCGACGGCGGGCAGCGGGCTTCCCACGCCATGCAGCAGCAAGCGCACCGACTCCTGGTCCGTCAGCTCGACGGCGACCTTCGCGCCGGCGTCGCGCATCGCGCGCTGGGTCGCGATCGCGAGCGGCTCCTTGCTCGCGAGCGTGTGCGCCTTTTCGCGGCCGTAGCCGGTGAAGGCGAACGAATCCACGCGCGCGCCGCTGCCGTCATAGACCGTCAGCAGGTAACGGATCGTGACGATGAAGGCCTCGCCCGCGACATCCTTCGGCGTCAGGAAGGAGTACTCCTCGAACCTCGGCTCCAGCACCATCGCGAGCGGCGGCGTGATGCTCGCGACACGCGCCGGGTCGTCGACGGGGACGATCTCGCGGAACATGGCGCCGAGCAGCCAGTCGAGGTTCGTCACGTGCGCCGGGCCGAGGTTGACCTCGTAGTCGATCGTCCCGCGCGTCTCCTGGTGCACGTACTCGCGGAATTCCTTCGAGTAGTACACGCCGACGCGCACGGGAAGCTTCTCGATCAGCGGCGGCGGCAGCGCTAGCCTTCGTCTCGAGCTTCGTGGCCGTGCAGGCCGACAGCAGCCCGAGAAACAAGGCGGCGGCCGCTCCCGCGGTAGATCATCGTGGTCATCGCTTGCTCCGTCGCAGGGCTTCCGCATTGCCTTCGGGCAGACCGACGAACACGCCGCCGTTCCGTTCCGCAAGTATGCGCATCAGGGTCGCGTAGCGCATGCTCGTCTGCTGCGGGTACTGGCCCGGAATCGGGAACCCGAGCGCATGGATGCGCACCAGCCGCTCACCCGTACCGGATGCACGATTGATGCGATCGACCGTGTCCACGACTTCCTGGATGGAAGGTCCCGTGAACTCGTCGCCGAACACGTAGAGGCTGATCGTGTGGTCGCGCGGTCCAGAACGAGCGGACCGCGGCGATGATGCCCTCGGACGGGCTCGAGTTCGAGAACGCCTGCCAGTTGCGGAAGGCGCTCGAGGATCGCCTTGCGGCGCGCGGGCGAGTCCGGGATCCACTTGCCGCGGTAGTCGCTGAACATGTACCCGCCCTCGTCGTCCATCACCTGGATGCCCTTGAGCTTCGGGTAGATGTTCAGCACTTCGCCGAGCTTCTCCTCGGCGTAGCGCCAGTTCTGCGACTGCATCGAGCCCGAAGTGTCGACGATGAAGATCACGTACTCGCTGTCGATCGGCACGCCCGCGACCGGCTGGTTGTAGACCTGGCGGCGGCCCTCGCCCTGCAGGCGGCGCGTCTCCTCGATCATCGCGGCGCGCGCGCTCGCGAGCGTCTCGGTGAGCTTCTTCATCGCGTCTTCTTCGTTCTCGCTCGCCTTGTACTCGCCCTGGATCTTGCGACAGGTCGCCGCGCAGCTGCGCGAGCTTCGCCTGCTCCTTCGAGAGCTGGTCGATGCGGGCGCGCAGCTCGTCCTCGAGCACGATCGCGGAGCCGCGGATCTCGAACAGCTCCTGCGTGTGCAGCTCGACCTGCTTCTGCAGGTCCTCCTTCGAGACCTGGCAGGCGCACGGGATCGCCGTACTCGGTCACGACGAGCAGCAGGATGATCGCGCCGAAGCCGCAGCAGATGCAGTCGAGGAACGACATGCTGAAGGCCTCGGCCTCGCGGCGCTGGCGCCTCATGGCCAGTCCTTCGCGGGGCTCAGGAAATCCCCGCCGGTCGCGCGCGCGAGCCGCCAGAAATAGATCGGCGCCGACGGGTCGCCCTCCATCGGCAGCAGCACGATGCTGAAGGGCGGCGCCTGCGGCGCAGCGACTTCACGGCGTCCTGCATCAGGTCCTCGCGCTGCTCCATCGTGACGAGCGTGCGCATGAGCGGCGGCTTGTCGCCCTGCGTCGGCAGCCCGTCGGTCACGAGGATCACGCTGTCCGGCGCCGGAGTTCATGTCCTTGATCACGGCGAAGGCGTTCTGCAGGCTCGACCCGCCGGTCGGCGCCGTGCGCCGGAGCGCGGAGATGGCCTGCTCCACCTGCCCCGCCTCGCGCACCGACAGCCAGCGCCCGGCCGCTGCCTTCGACGACCGGCCGCGGCGCGCGTGTCGAAGGCGTAGATCTGGAACTTCGTGTCGGTCGCGAGGCGCGCCGTCACCCACTCGGCGATATTGACCGCCTGCTGCCACTTCTCGGACTGGATGCGCCGCTCGGGCGCCATGTTGCGCAGCCGGATGATGTTCACGAGCGTGTCGTCGAGCATGCTCGCCGACGCATCCACGAGCATCAGCACGTGACTGCCCGACACCTTCAGCGTCACGAGCTGCTGCTTGTCGTCCACGATCTTGACCGGAACGCCGGCGGTCGGCGGCGCGCGTTCCTTGAGGCGGCGCGTGCCCTCCTCGAGCTGCTGCAGGTCCGCCTTGAGCCGCTCGAGGCTCGCGCGGCGCGCGAGCGTGTCGTTCTCGTACTGCGCCATCTCCTGCCGTCGGTCAGCGTCATGCGCTCGAGCGCCGCGCGCGCGAGGCCCGCGGCCTGGACGGTCTTGTCCTCGGTCGATTCCAGCGCGTTCCGCAGCTCCGCGAGATGGCGCGCGGCCCTCGATCACTTCCTTGTCGAGCCGGCTCGCGTTCGCCTGCAGGTTCAGCCGCTCGTTGGTGCGCGTCATGCCGGCCTGCGAGGCCATGATCGTGTAGAACAGCACCACCGCGCCGAAACCGCAGGAGATCACGTCCAGGAAGGACATGCTGAAGGTTTCGGTTTTCTTGCGGCGCCATCTCAGCCCACCGTCACGAGCTCGAGCACGACGCCCGGCGTGCCGACGCGCAAGCTGATCGCCCGCGCCGAGTTCCACTTCACCCGCGACGCTGCTCGCCGTTCACGAAGCTGCCGTAGCGGCTGTGGTCGCGCACGAGCGTGCGGCCGCGATCGCGCAGCAGCGTGCAGTGCAAGCGCGGATGCCGGCGCCCGCGACCGCGACGCGGCGGCCCTCGCCATCGCCCGCGCCGACGACGAGCGGCTCCTCGCTGATCGCGTACGCGCGACCGGCCAGGATTGCGTGCGTCGCGGCGACCGCGACCTCGGCGGCGGCGCTCGCCGCCGACGGCCGCATGCGCGCGCGGCAGCGCCGTGACGAGCGCCGGCAGCTCCGGCGGGTCCGAGCTCCCCGCGTGCGCGGCAGCGCCCGCCGCCGCCGCGGTGTCCGGCAGCGCGACGACCTCGAGCCCCGGCAGGCTGCCCGAGCCGCTCGGCGAGCGCGGGCAGAGCGCCGCGCGCGCGAAGCACGAGCGTCGCGGGCTCGTCGGCGCGGTGGCCGCCGTGCACGAGCTCGGAAATCTGCGCGTACCAGGCCTCGGCCGCGAGCGTGAACTGCTCGCGCCGCACGGTCGCGGTGAAGCTGCCGCCGTCGGTGTCGATCGTCGCGTCGAGCGACTCGCGCGTCGCGAGGTCCGCGAGCCATTCCGGCAGGCGCAGGTAGAGCTGCTGCTCGGTCGCCGCCTGGTGCATCGGGTCGAAGCGCGTGCGGCGCACCATCGCATCGGCGATCACCTGCGCCCAGGCCGCGTGCATCGCCTTCTGCCCGGCGCGCTGCGCGGCCTCGACGCGGCGGCGGCGCAGGATCGCCGCGCCCTGCATCTCGGTCAGCACGGCCTGGTAGAGCTGCACGTCGAGGTGCAGCACGGTCGCACGCGCCGGAACTCCCGCCGAGGCCGCGAGCGCCGAATCCACGAGACCCGCGACCGGAATGCCGATGTGGCGCTGCGATGCCGAGCAGCAGGCCCGATCTCGCGCGGGCGCATCGTGCCCGGCACTGCGAATGCGGCGTCGTCCCCGGCTGCGCCGCCGCGCGCCAGAGCGCGGCGAGCTGCGGCGTGCGCAAGATCCGCATGCGAGACCGACCGGTTCTTCCGCACGGGCGAGCGAGGCGGTCGAGAGGTCGGACCAGTAGCGGTCGTTCACGAGCGCGGGTTTCAGGCGTGCGGCCGCGGCCGCGCCTCGCCGGTCGCGATCGCGCTGCCGTTCCACGAGCGCAACGCCCGGGCTCGCCGCGACGCGCACGCCGTCGCCGGGCCGCAATCAGCGCCGCATCCACGATTTCAATGCCGATCGTCGCCATGCGTCCTCAGATGTCGATCGGGAACGAGACCGGAAAGTCCGCGCGCACTTTCTCGGTCGGGTTGAATCGCTGCGGCGGCGGGCCGGACGGCACGGTGTCCGGGCGGCAGCGGCGGCAGTGCCTCTTCTTCCGGCTCGGGCGCGGGCGTATCCGCCGGCTTCGCCGCATCACGGGCGTGGCCGTAGCGGCTGCCGTTGCAGGCTCGTCCTTCGCGGGTTCCTGCGGCGCGGGCGCTTGCTGAAGCCGGCGGCTTCGCCGGCGCGGCGGCTTCGGCGCCTCGATCGCCGAGGCGACGAGAACCGTCATCGAGGCGAGCGCTGCGATGAGCCATTTCATGGCGTTCACTCCGCGTACCGCACGATCCGGAAGCCGAGGTCGGGCCGTCCGGTCGAGCCCGAGTCACGCACGGCGAGGCGCAGCTCCGGGATCTTGCCCGTGAGCCAGCCCGCGCCGCGGATGACGTAGTTGTCGCCCGTCTTCGGGCCCATCGGATCTGTCGAGAGATAGTCCGGGCCGACGACGTAGATCGAGTAACGGTCCGTCGTCCACTCGAGCACGTTGCCGCCGAGGTCGTGCAGGCCGAGCGGATTCGGCGCGAAAGCTGCCGACCGGCGCCGCGACGCGGAAGCCGTCGTCATAGCCCGTGATCGTCACGGGCGTGAGGTAGATCGCCGTCGCGTCGCCCCAGTTGCCGGACTTCGCGGGCACCGGCAGGTCGTTGCCCCAGGGGTACTTGCGCGTCGCGCGGCTGCCGTCGAAGCGCGCCGCGTATTCCCACTCCGCCTCGGTCGGCAGGCGGTAGCCCGTCGTCGCGGGCTCGGCTCAGCTCGAGCCTGTCGCCGTTTCGCGCATAGGCGGGCGGCAGCTTGTCGCGCGCGGAGAGCCAGTTGCAGAAGGCGGCGGCTTCCTGCCAGCTGACTGCGCACGGCCGGCTGGCGCTCGAGGTCGAGCGACTCGTCCTTGAAGATGCCGGAGAGATGGTCCGCCTTGAACTGGCGGAAGTCGGCGTTCGTCACCTGGAAGCGCGAGATGTAGAACGGCCGCTTCAGCTCGACCATGCGCTCGGTTTCGTTCGAGCGCCGGCCCGGTTCGCGGCGCGTGCTCCCCATCGTGTAGCGTCCGCCGGTCACGAGCACGAGCTGCTGGCCGAGCGAGGTCGCGCGCGATCGCCGGCATGCCGGCGACCTTCGCTTCGCTCGCCGTCTTCAGCGAATACTCGACCACCTGGGTCTGGCCCTCGCGCGGCGTGATCGTCGCGCGGTAGGGCTCGAGGCCGCTCTTTCCTCACCTCGAAGACATGCGGCGCCGACGACAGCGAGAGCGTCTGGTTCGCCGCGCCGCGCGAAGCGCCATCGACGTACAGGATGGCGTCGGCCGGCTCGCCGGTGACGCGCACGTCGCCGAGCACCGCCCGCAGGTCCACGGCGAGGCGCCGCTCGGCGCGACTCTCGACCGTCACGGATTGCGTCGCCGGCGCGTAGCCGGCGAGCGTCAGCAGCACTTCCTGCGGCATGCCCGGCGCGACGCCGACGGTGAGCGGCGTGCGGCCGCGATAGCGACCGCCGATGCTGACGTCGGCGCCCGCGGGCCGGCTCTGCACCAGGAGCCGTCCATCAGGCATGCCGAGCTCGATCGGGCCGACCGGTGAGCGGCTGGCCCGCGATCACGGTGATCGGGCTCTCGAAGCGGCGGAAATCCGGGTGCACGATCGCGAGCGTGTAGCGCCCGGCGTCGAGCTCGGCCTCGATGCGGCGTCGCCCCGAGCTCGCGGTCGTCCGCCCAGACCGTCGCGCCCGACGGCACGGAAGTGACGCTCACGCGCGCGAAGAGCGGCTTCATTTGCAGCTGCATCTTCTGGCTCTCGCCGCCGCCCTTCACTTCGAATGCGCAGGTGCTCCTCCGCGTAGTGAGGCGCGCTGATCTCGAGTTCGCGCGTGCCGGCGGGCAATCTCGTATTCGCGCCGGAATCTTGCCGACCGTCCGGCCGTCCACCACCAGTGTCGCCGCGATGCCGGCCGTGTCGAAGGCGACCTTGCCCGGCAGGCGCTCGGAGCGCGATGACGATGCGCTGGCCGGACTGGGCGCCTACCGTGACGGCCTCGCATCGCCGGCGCGTAGCCTTCGGCTTCCACCCGCAGCGCGTACTGGCCGGGCGGCACGAGGTAGCGGCCACGGAAGCCGATGTCGAGCGCCGTGCCCGTAAAATCCACGCGATCGAGATCCGCGTCGGGATTCGATCCGACCTGCACCGCGGTCGCGGTGAAGAGATAAAGAGCACGACACCGATCACGGCGAGCCCCACCCAGCGAAGCGGCGTCATGACACCCCGCTTTGCGGCCGTGCGCGCGGCGGGCCGCGCCGCGCGCGGCTCGTAGGCAAGTATCTCGACCGGGATGCGATCGGCTCGCGGCGGCGTCCGCCGCGCGGCTTTCGAGCTGCGGCGGGCGCGTGACGTTCGCGACGCCGCCGTGGCGGACGGCGATGACTGCGCGTCCTTCGCGATCCTCGAGCGCGACCTGGACGCCGTCGAGCGCATCGGGACCTGCGCCAGCCTCCGGCGTGACGGCGAGTCCCTGCGTCGTCAGCGAGATGCGCGCGCCACCTCCCCGGCTTGCAGCCCGGAATGACGACGGCCGCGCCAGGACCCACCGACCGAGAGCGGCAGTTCGGACGGCAGCAGCTTGCGCTCGCCGAGCGGATCCTCCAGCCAGACGTCCTTCAAATCGGTTCCTCGCATCGCACCACCACCGCCGCAGGCGCGGTGCCCGGCGGCAGCAGCACCTCGCGCCGCACGTCGCGGAACCCGGTGCGGGTGCCGACGACGGTATAGCGTCCGGGCAAAGAGCTCCACGTCGCGCGTGGAGAACGTCCCATATTGCCCGACGCGGTAAATCACGACCTGCGTGAACCCATCCGACTCGAGCCGCAGCCGCACCGGCGACCTGGGCCGCGGTGGCCAGCCTGTTCGAGCTCGCGCGCCGACGCCCGAGCCGCTCACGCGGGTTTCCGGCGCTCGCCGCGGCCGCAATCAGGTTTCGCGCCTCCGCCCGCCCCGCCGGGTCCCAAAGCCTCTCCGGCTTTGCAATCAGAGCGTCAATTCCCCGCTGCAGTTCCGCGCGCGGTGTCGCCCGGGTGAGTCCCTCGCGCGCGCCGACTCGAGCGAGGGCTCGAGGCTCGCCGCCTCGCGCCAGGCGGCCGAGCGCCTCGTCCCAGCGTTCGCCGCTCTCGGCGGTTCGCGCCCGCGCCTCGAGCAGGTTCAGGGCCGAGGCGCGCTGGCCCTGGTCGAGCGCCGCCAGCGCGTCTTTCGCCTCGCGCGCGCCGGGCCGGAGTGCGGCGCGCCTGGTTGAAGGCCGCGCGCGCGGCGCTCGTTTCGAGCCTGCGGCCGAATCAGCGAAGCCGCGCGACATCGCGACGGGAATAGGCGTCGGCGGACCGGCTCGCGGCCAGGCGATTGAGGCCCTCCTCTGCGCCCGCACGGCGAGAATCGATCGAGAGCGCCTTGCGATAGCCCGCCTCGGCCGCAGCGGCGCGGCCCGCTTCCTCATCGCGCCGCGCGCCATCCGCGGCGGCGAGCGCCGCATCGAGCCGGTCGGCGCGCGCAAGGCCCAGCGGTCGCCGGCGGGTTCTTCGGCTCGATCGCAAGCGCGAGCTGGTAGGCCTCGCGTGCGGCGCCGGTCTTCGCGGCGTCGAGCGCATCCGTGCCTCGCTTCAAGGCATCCGCGAGCGCCTTCGGCAGCGCCTTGTCGAGGGCGGCGAGCGTCGCCGACCCCTCGTGCCAGTCCTGCATCGCGGAGAGGTAGTCGCCGACCGGCGAAGCGCTGCGCGGCATGGTCGCCGGCGTCGCGCGCCTTCGCGAATTCCGCGGTCGCCCAGCGCGCGGCAGCGCGCATCGAGCGACTTGAACGCGGCGGTTGAAGCCGTCGCGCTCTGTCTCGGCGCTCGCGCGGGCGGCTTCCTGTGCCACCTGCGCCATCGCCGCCTCTGCGCTTGACCTCGCTCTCCTGCTCCGCTTCCTGGCGCGCCTTCTCGGCAAATCCGGAATCGTCCGCGGCCTTGCGCGCCGGCATCATGAAGATGACGACGACCGCGACGATCGCCACCACGCCGAGCGCGAGCGGCAGCAGGCGTGCGCTGCGCGAGCGTCCGGGCAGCGCCGCGGGCGCCGCATGCGCCAGCGACTTCAGCGCCCCGCCTTCGTCGGCCGCGGCCACGGCGAGCTTCGCGCGCGCGATCGTGGCGCTGCCGGCCTTTCGTTCGGCGACTTGGAAAGCAGGCGGAGCGCGAGCTCGCGCACGCCCGCCGGCACCGCACCGCGCGGCAGGAGCGGCGGCACCGGCTCGTGCAGCACGCGCTCGCGCGTGATCTCCGGGTAGTACGGCGGGTGGCCCGAGATCAGCTCGTACAGGAGCGCGCCGAACGCATAGAGGTCGTCGGCAGGCTGGGCCGGTTCGCGCCCGCAGCTGCTGCGGGCTCGCGTTGTAGGGCGATCCGCCCGCGGCGGGGCTGCCGGCAAGCGCGGTCAGGCCGAAGTCGCCGAGCTTCGCGCGGCCCGCCGCATCGAGGAACACGTTTGCGCACTTGAGGTCACGGTGCACGAGGCCGCGCGCGTGCAGCGCCTCGAGCGCGACGGCGACGTCGTCCACCGCCTGCGACCAGCTCTCGAACGAGCGGCCGCGCAACTGCCCGAGGTCGCCGCCTTCCAGGAATTCCATGACGAGGAAAGTGCGGCCCTCGACCTGCTCGAGGCCATGGACGGCGACGGTGTACCCGGCCGGGAGCGTCTTCGCCTTTGCGACCTCGGCTTCGAGCCGCGCGCTTCGCGCCGCGTCTCCTGCGAGGGCCTCGTCGAAGAACTTGAGCGCGACCCGCTCGCCGCGCTCGCGATCAACCGCGAGCCAGACCTCCGCGCTGCCGCCGCGGCCGATCCGTCGCATCCAGCACAAACCGGGCGCCGAGTTCGAGCCCGGGTAGTCAACTCCCTTCATATGGAATCAACCCGCGCCGCTCGATGGCGCGGTTGGCGTCGTCGTGTCTGCGGCGGGCTGCGCCGGCGGGGTCGTGGGCACGAGCCCCGTCTCTTCCCTTGTAGAGCTCGTGCAGCAGCCGGCGCCATTCCGCGTACTGCTCTTCCGCGGTGCCGGTCAGGCGAAGCGTGCGTCCCTCGACGTCGACGACGAGCGGCGCCGCCTCGGTCTGGAACGAGCCCGAAATTTCCTTGAGCGAGTCGGTGTGGATCTTCGCTTCCTCGTTCTTGCGGTAGCCGCTGATGACGGCGGCGACGCCGCCCGCCACGCCGCCGTAACGCGCGGCATCGGTGGCGCGCTGGCAGGTGGTGCCGCCCTGGCAGCTGTCGGGCACGAAGATCGCCGCGCGGCGACCGCGGCCGCGCCCATGATCATGCGATTGCGCGCCTGCGCCTTCAGCTTTTCTTCGGCCGTGATCTCGTCGTAGGCGTAGCGGCGCCAGCTCGAATACGGCTCCTCGAGGCGCTCGCTGAAGGCCGCGTAGTTCTCGCTGACGGTGTCGATCATGCCGTAGTCGCGCTCGCGGATCTGCTTGATCCGCTGCACCAGCACGTCGTCCTCCGCCGGCAGGCGCAGCACCTTGTACTCGCCCGTCTTCTTGTTCTGCGCGAGGTACTGGCTGAAGGCGACCGGCGCGAAGTCCGCGGCGAAACGCATCTCGCTGACCTTGCGGATGTTCGCGACCTCGGCCGGCGGGCGGCGCGTTCCGCGCCGCAAGCAGGTCGTTCGCGATCAGCACGTAGACGTTCTCGAAGGGATCGCGTCCCGCGTTGTAGCCGTCGCGATAGGTGCGCGTATCGGCGACGCCCTCGTATTCCTTCTTGTCGATCCACAGCTTGCCCGTCGCGTCGCGCGCGGTGATCTCGAGCTTCAGGCGCGCGCCGTTCGATTCGATGATCTTGCCGTCCACCGTCATGTCGAAGGAGTTCACGGTCGTCGGAACGACCCGCGCCGTGCCCCAGTGACCGGTGTCCTCGAGCGTGTTGCGCAGCTCCATCGCGATGTAGCGCGCCTCGGCGTTGCGAATGTCCGGGTAGATGCGGAGCTTGTCCGCCATGTCGGGATCGTCCTCGACCTCCTTCGGCACGCCCGGATCGAGGATGTGCACGCCGACGTCGAGCAGCTGATCGGCCGGAATCTCGGCCGTCGCCTGCGTCGCCTGGAGGATGGGCAGCGGCCGCGTCTCCTTGACGCAGCCTGCTACGGGCAGCGCGCCCACGAGCAGCGCACCGCGAAGATCCAACCCGATCCTGAAAGCCGGCTCAGCTGCATGGCGTCAAGGCCTCAGCGCCCCTTCTTGTAGCGACGGTATTCCTCCCAGAGTGCCGCGCGCAATTCCGGGTCCGTTTCTTTCATCGCCGCTTCGCGGATCTGCCGCGCGACGATGTCGTCGTCCTTGCCGTCCGGGATGTCGGCCGGAATCGTGCTCGGGCCCTGCCGCCCGCGGTGCCGCCGCCGACGCCGCCCTGTTCGCTCGTCGGTGTGCGCCACCCGCCGCGCCGCCCGCGCTGCCCTGGCCGCCCTGGCCCTGCTCGTCACCGCCGGTGCCGCCAGCGCCGCCGGTTGACTCAAGACCGCCCTCGCGCCCGGGGCCGTCGCCCGCGGCATCGCCGCCTGAGCCGCCGTCGCCATTTTCGCCCGCCGCGCCTTCCTCGCCGGCCTTGCCGCCCGCGCCTGCCGCTTCGGCCTCCGCACGCTCCTTCGCGATGTCCGCCTGCGCCGTGCGCACGGTGGCGTCGAAGGTGCCAAATGTTTCATCGAGTCGGCGCCCGGATCTGTTCGCTGCGGCCAGAACCGGTTCCGTTGCCAGTGCCGGACGCGGAGCCCGGGCCTTGACCGCCCGCGCTGCCATCGCCGCCGGGCGCTCCGGCCTGCGTCCGCATCGCCGCCGGCGCCAGTCGCTCCGCCGACGCTGCCCTGTCGGGCCGCTGCCGCCGGCCGTGCCGCCGGGAACGCCGCCCGCCTGGCCTGCAGCTGCCGCCAGCACCGCCGAGCCGTGCCGCCTGGAATTCCACCCGCCTGACCTGCGCCGCCGCCGGCACACCGGCTGCGCCGCCGGGAATGCCACCCGCCTGGCCTCCGCTGCCGCCGGCACCACCCGCTCCGCCGCCAGGAATTCCACCCGCCTGGCCTGCGCTGCTCTCCAGCACCGCCAGCCCCGCCGCCGGAATTCCACCCGCCTGACCTGCGCTGCCTCCGGCACCGCCACCGCCGCTGCGCCGCCGGACTGCCCGCCGCCCGACGAACCGGCGCCGCCCGCCTGTCCGCCGCCACCGGGTGCACCGCCGCCGGCGCCCGGCTCGCCCGAGCCGCCGCCTGGTATTCCAGGCGCGCCGCCGTCCGGTGATCCGCCCGGCAATCCGCCCGGCAGCGAGCCCGGCAATCCGCCCGGCAGGCCGCCGACCTGCGGATCCACGCAGACGTCGACATCCACCTTGTCGTCATCGTCATCGGTCGCGGGATCATCCGTGCTGACACAGGGGCGATCGCTCGAGCCGTCTCCGGAAGCGCCGGCATCTTCCGGCATCGGGATCGGCGAACCGGCGCCGCCGCCAGATCCACCGGATCCGCCGCCGGCACTGCCACCACCGCTGTCGCCGCCGCCGCCGGACGAACCGCCACCGCCGGAGGAACCGCCGCCGCCGGAAGACCCGCCGCCGCCAGAAGAACCACCACCGCCGGCCGGATCCACCGCCCGAACGAGCGCCGCCGCCGGAGCGAACCGCCACCGCCGGAGCGAACCGCCACCGCCCGATGAACCGCCGCCACCAGAGGAGCCGCCGCCGGACGAGCCACCGCCACGGAGTGATAGCCGCCGCCGCCCGAAGAGCCGCCTGAACTCGACTTTTGCGAAGCGCTCTCGGTCATGCAGCCCGACGAGCAAGCCGAAGGCCGCGACGACCGCGATGGCGCGCAGGATGCGAATGAATTTCATCTCAACAACTCCCGCCGAAAGCCCCGTCCTGGAGCAGCCGGCTTCGGGCATGTCCGTCAAAGTTTGAGACCTGCTCCGGGCATTGGTTCACCCGCAGGGTGCTGCCGCTCAGACTCAGGTCCCCGCAGGGGCAGGGGCCATGATGTTGCTGTCGCCTTTCAGGAAGGCGCCCAACTGGCCTGCCAGCCGGTCACAGGCCGTACCCTGCACGCGCGCGATGAAGCGGCAGCGGCACGAGCACGCCGACCAGGGCCGAAGTGCCGATGACGTTGGTCGATACCGAGCCCGCGGTCTTGGCGGTATTCGAGGTCCCAGACGATCGGCCTGGTAGTCGGATTCCTTCTCCCACCACCCGAAACCGATGCAGCCGCCGCCGGCAGGACTGAGCGTGCAGGTGATGCTGCCGCCGCTGCGTCGGTCTGGCGCCGTCGCGCCGTCAATCCAGATGAGATAGCGCACGCCGCCTCTCGGCGACGCGGGCCGCGATGCGACGTCTCTCGACAGGAGCTTCGTGATGCCCTCGGCCGCTGCGGCGCGGTGGACGGCTCGAGCCAGGGAACATCAGATCGATCGAAGGATCGTTCAGGCCGCACCTGGATGCCGGTCGACTTCGCCATCTTGCTGCCGACGCAGTCAGCGAAGTCGTCCTTCCGGCGGTGATGCGCTCCGGCGTGAGGCTTGGCGAGCAGCGACGACCGCTTCGGTCGGCGCCGATCAGTCGAGCATCGTGCGTTCTTCACTCGAGGTCTCGCCGTCATGCAGCCTGACAGCGGGAGGAGTATCGCCGGTGCCCGTGCCCGCGAAACGCAGTGACTGATCTGTCTGGCGCATCATCGGACGCCTCCTTGGCCTGCGCTCCCGCTTCGCCAGTACGCGCCGCGGTGTTACCACAGTTCCATCTGATCGGGCGTTCCGGTTTGTGGCAGGCAAATTGCAGCGTCGTGAGCGGCGCGCGCGCCCACTCTGAGCCCGTTCCGGCGACAACTCGCCTCAAGCAGCGACGTCGGGAGTTCCGCCCAGGGCCCCTGGCGCGCATGCGTGGCCGAAGCAGCGGATCGTTGTCGCGCCGCCCGCGCAGCTCCTGGATGCGGCTTCGCACCTTCTGCGCCCGGTCAGGGTGTGCAGTGCCGGGTCCATTCGCCCGTGCCGAGGTTCCCTTACCTCGCCCGGCAGCCGCGACGGGACATAACCTGCCGTCGTGCGCCAGCCGCGGCCGGGGCGTCCAGCACCGCCTCGAGCTCCGTGGTCGTTGATCCGCTGAGCACCACGGCGGGCGCAGCCATCATCGCGCCGGATCAGGATGCCCGCGGCTGCCGGCAGCGCCGATCGCCCGCCAGGCGCCCGCGGCCCGCCGCGAGGCACAGCTCGCGGCTCATGCGCCCTTCCAGCTCATTGTCGAGCGTCGTCCACGCACAGACCAAAATGCTTTCGCGAAAGTCGTTCGCGCGGCACGAAGGCTTCGGCTTTGCGTCGATGTCGCGGAACGACCAGCGAACCCTTGCCGGTCACGATCGTCACCGGGTGATGCTCTCGGCGATATACCACGTCAGGATCGAACGCGTGACGCCGACTTGCTAACGTTGATAAGATCAAACCATTTGCGCCAGATTGATCGGGCTGGCTGGCGGAACGCTGTTGACTCCTCAACGAACCTGACCGCGCGTCGCTCTTGCGTAAGCCAGGATATAAAATCAGATGACCAGCAGTTCTCTCTGCGCTGGTGGCTTGGGCGGTGCGTAGCAGTTGTGACTGATCTGCGCCGGTGGCGTGAGAATCGTGGTGCCGATCGTGATATCTGAAGAATCTCGCGCCAGCCAGAAACAGTCTCAACAATTCGACCGGCCGCGGATTTGGCAGCTAAAACTCAAATATGCGCTTTTCTCGCAATGCGAGATCGAAAGCGTGATGAAGCTGCGTGTTCGCGCAGTCGCCGCCGTTATGCACATTTATTCAAACTGATGGATAAGTCGATCGTGTTTCTGAAATCAAATTGAACACGCAGCTTGCTATTGCATCAATATCTGCGATCCATGTTGCGGTCCGAACAATCCAAGTCGTGAAGGGTTCTTCGGCGTCGAATATATGACAGCGCGCCCAATCGCCACCTGACGATCAGCGTTCGATCAACTTTATAAGTGCGCTCTGACGCTTGCGTATATACCTATCGGCCTCATGCGTCAACACGGCTGTTTCTGTGAAACAGAGATCGTTAACGCTATACAAATCAGCAAAGGCCAATGGCGCGCTCAGACATCAAAAATCAGCAGGTGAAACCTCAACCGACGATGTTCATGTTGCGATACGCCGACCGGTATGCATTGCGCAGAAATAGCCCGTCGCCGCAGATCGTCACACCGATGCCACGTCGTCTTCGCTGAACAACCGCACCGCGAATATTACCTGATCGCGCCAATTATCGACGTGTTGTTTGTCGTCGGTGCGGTCGTGTTGTGTCATTACCGTTAACCGCGCTCGTGAGGAAGCGATGCGATCGCCTCGCGACAGTTCAGTCATTATCTGGCGATCGACCAATATGCCGTTTAGCATATTAATGCACCAAGCACATGTTACCGATATTCTGATAACCCTTCACTTGCGTTATTATTATCTCCAGCCTTGAGATCATCGCGCTTTCGTGGCCGTCTTAAAAAATTTGAGAAGTTGTCTCAGTAACAATGCTTTTGCCGGTACGCTCGCGACACGATACGATTGATCGACTGGTCGAACGGAATGTCGGGCGAGTTGTTGTGCGTGATGACGCTGTTGCGCCGGCTCCGGCTGCACGGTCGTCGCGAGCGGCGGCAGCTCGGTTCGTCGGCGATTCCCCAGCCGTCGTCCACGGCTTCGACCGCGCAGCGCTTCGAAGCGCCGGTCCGGTTCGAGATGGCTCCGCGCCCTTTTGCGCCAGTCGGCGTACTGTATGGATATGCAGCTGCTGCACTCGACCGGTCAAGAGGGCTTCGTTTCGCGCTCCGGAAAGTTGTCGATGCGCCAGATTCCCGGGAAGAAGCGGATCCAGAGGCCCGCGATCGCGACGCTGGCGGGCCGCCGACGACGACCGCCGTCTTCAATCCCCACCAGTGCGCCGTCACGCCCGACTCGAATTCGCCGAGCTCGTTCGAGGCGCCGATGAAAACCGCGTTCACCGCGCTCACGCGTCCGCGAATCTCGTCACGCGTCTCGAGCTGCACCAGCATGTGGCGGATGTAGACGCTCACCATGCGGCGCCGCCGGCGTCGCGAGCAGCAAGGCGAGACCAGGAAGTTAGTGCGAGAGACCGAACACGACCGTCGCGATGCCGAAGACGGCAACGCCCGGCGAACATCTTCGCGCCGACGTGGCGCGTGATCGGCCGCCAGGCGAGCGTGATCGCGACGATCGCGGCGCCCATGCCGAGCGCGGCGCCAGCCAGCCGAAGCCGTCCGGCCCGACGTGCAGGATGTCGCTCGCATACGCCGGCAGCGGGCGACCGCGCCGCCGAAGAGCACGGCGAAGAGGTCGAGCGAGACGGCGCCGAGGATCACCTTCTTCTTCCAGACGAAACGCAGGCCCTCGAGCAGCGTGTGCCAGCTGTCCGGGCGCCTCCGGCCGCGCAGGCTTTTCCGTCTTCCACGCCGAGAGATGAATGCGAAGGCCGCGGCGAGCAGGTCCGCGACCGTGCCGTAGACGATGCCGGGACCCGCGAGGTACACGAGGCCGCCGATCGCCAGGCCCGCAATCGTCGAGAGTTGCCAGGTGCTCGAGTTCACCGCGACCGCGCGCAGAGAAAGCGAGGGCGGCACCAGGTTCAGCAGTGATCGCCTGGCCCGCCGGCATCGAGAGTGCGCGCGCCGTGCCGAAGACGACCATCACCGCTGAACACCGGCCAGGCGACCTTGAGCCCGAGAGCGTGAACGCGAGCAGCGCGAGCGCGCAGAGGAATTCGAGCGCGATGCAGGCGAGAGAATCGAACGCGCGGTTGTAGCGATCCGCGATGTGTCGGCGGGCAGCACCAGCACCACGAATGGCAGGAACTGCGACAGAGCCGATGAGGCCGAGGTCGAGCGGATTGCCCGTGATCGAGTAGATCTGCCAGCCGACCGCAACCGTCTGCATCTGCACCGCGACGGAGCGCAGAAGCCGCGGCCGTCGGGAACCGCATGAATCAGGGTGCGCGATCAGCCGTCCGAGCGGCGCGCCTGAGGGTTCCTGATGAAACTCATGCGCAGGTCAACGCCCGAACGAGCAATCGCAGCATGCGCCGCAGCGGCTCGGCCGCACCCAGAGCAACTGGTCGCCGACCGTGAACGCGGTGACGTAGTCCTCGCCCATCGCGAGGTGGCGCAATCGCCCGACCGCGATCTTGAGGGAGCCCGTGACGGCGGCGGGCGTCAGCTGCGAGAGCGATGCCTCGCGCTCGTTCGGCACGAGGCGGATGAATTCGTGCGCGTCCTCGATCACGCGCTCGATCTCCGCGATCATCATCCGGCGCTTCAGCTGATCGTGACCGCCTGGCTGTGGCAGCGCATCGCGCCGATGCGCACGCACAAGCCGTCGATCGGCACCGGGCGCAGACGCCAGGCCGAGGATCTTGGTTGCCCTCCGCGCCCGCCTTGAACTCCTCGCGGCTGTAGCCGTTGCCGAGGTCGCGATCGATCCACGGCAGGAGACTGCCCGCGAGCGGGCGGCCGAGACGCTCGACGGGCATGCCGTCCGCAAAGCGGCGGTCGCACGCCGGTCGATGTCGAGGATCGCGCTCGCCGGGGTCGTCGAGAGCGCGCCCGCGGCGCGGTGCAAGTGGCCCATCTGCGCGAGGAGCTCACGCATCTCGCGTGCGCCGGCGCCCGAGGCGGCCTGATACAGTCAATCGTCGTCGTCCATTCCAGTCGACGAGGCCCGCCCGGAACCAGCCCGCCGAAAGCCATCAGCATGAGGCTCACCGTGCAATTGCCGCCGATCCAGTCGCGCCGGCCGGCCCCGAGCGCCCGGTCGATCACAGCTGCGGTTGGACCGGATCCAGGACGATCACGGCCTCGTCCTTCAGGCGCAGCTGCGATGCCGCGTCAATCCAGTGGCCGCGCCAGCCGGACGCGCGAGTTTCGGGTGCACGGCTTCGAGTAGTACTCGCCGCCCTGGCAGGAAATCAGGATGTCGCAGCGCGCGAAGCGCCGCAAGATCGTTCGCGTCGCCGACTTTCCCCGCGCCCTGCCCGACGTCGGGCGCAGCGGCGCCCGCCTGCGTCGTCGAAAAAGAACGCGGGCTCGATGAGCGCGGAAATCTTTCTCGGCGCGCATGCGCTCGACGAGAACCGAGCCAACCATGCCGCGCCAGCCGATCAGACCCGTCCGGGGATTGTTCTTCATCCGCTCGACTGTTGCACTGCAATGCACGCACTATAGGCGTGCCGGATAGGGGGCATTCAATGAGCGACGCCACGCCGCAACTCAGCGTTCCGCCGGAAGCGGGATGGGGACCGACTTTCGATGTCGCGCGAGCGACGGACGCGTATACTGCGACCGTGCCCGCCGCCGATCGCGAGAAATCCGACGCGTACTTCGAGGGCGGCTACTGGATCGAGTTCTGGTCCACGCTGATCACGGTCGCGCTCTGCGGGTTGTTGCTGCACTTCGGGTTCACGGCGCGGTTGCGCGACTGGGCCGCTTCGCGCGGGCGCGGAGCCTAGGTGCAGTCGCTGGTCGTCGCCATCGGCTTCATGGCCGTGCTCTCCATCCTGTTCCTGCCGTGGTCGGCCTACACCGGGTACTTCCGCGAACACCAGTGCGGCATGTCCAACCAGACGTTCGGCGCGTACCTGCGCGGAATGGGCGATCAACTCCGCGCTCTACAGCGCTGTCGTCCTCGCGATCGCCGGGATCTACCGCCTGGTGCGCCGCGTGCGCGAGCGCTGGATCTGGTGGGCGAGCGGCGTCACGGCGCTCTTCATGCTGGTTCGTGATCATGGGTCGAGCCCGTGTTCATCGCGCCGATCTTCAACGACTACAAGCCGCTGCCGCCCGGCGAAGTGCGGGACTCGATCCTCACGCTCGCGCACAGGACGAAGATTCCGGTGGACGATGTGTACTGGTTCGATGCCCTCGAAGCAGACGAAGCGCATCAGCGCCAACGTCTCGGGACTCGCGGGAACGACTCGATATTGCGCTCAATGACAACCTCATGAACGGCACGTCGCTGCCCGGAGATCCGCGCCGTCATGGGCCACGAGATGGGCCACTACCGGCTGCACCACGGCCTGTGGCTCACGCTCGGATTCACGGTTGCGATGGGCGTCGGCTACTTCGTCGTCAATCGCGTGTTGGACGAATCCAGCGACGCCGCGGCGAGCGCTGGGGCGTGCGCGATCTCGCCGACCCGGCGGGCGTTCCGCTCGCGATGGCGATCCTGATGGTCGTGCTCTACGTGCTGACGCCGGTGACGAACACGATGATCCGGACGGCGGAGAACCAGGCGGACGCGTTTGGACTCGCAGGCGGCGAAAGAACCGCACGGCTTTGCGAGTGTTGCCATGCGGTTGCAGCAACTATCGCAAGCTCGAGCCGGGGTCGCTGGAAGAGATCATCTTCTACGATCACCCGAGCGGCAGAGCGCGCGTCGAGCGAGCGATGCGGTGGCTCAAGGAACACCCACCCGCGCAATAGCGCGCGGCATTCACGAGCCGCCGTTTCGGCGACTCCGGGACGGGCCGGCTGGAACGAGGTGAGATGAGCGGTTCGCTGGAGATGGACCGCCCTTGCACGGCCTCAATGTCCGGGCGCAAAGTGTCCGGTCGTGAGGTCGTAGAAGGCGACTTTCGAGCGCAGGAGTGCGTGGGCTTTTTCCAATGCGGGGCTCGACTTCAGTGGACGACGAAGTCGGTCCCTGCGCAGCCGCGAGGCAATTCGATTGCGATCACGCCGCGCGTGTTCTCCGCCATCGGCCCGAGGCGACGCGCGGCGGAGGTTGCCATGCTGACGTGATGATCCTCTGGTTGGCGGACGTTCGGGATGCCGCCGGTCAACCGAGGCCGAGGTGCGCGAGCGACTTGTTCTCCGGGGCGAGCGCCGCCGCGGTCACCTGCGATCATGAAACCGGAGTTGAGCAATACGTAACTT